>JAABUZ0100001192.1_pt1 | contig 51615 bp, 61 predicted proteins | sample 5562091 | NCBI WGS metagenome assembly JAABUZ01 (sample SAMN12813069, study PRJNA571459) | rock metagenome | isolation source: Antarctica rocks | place: Antarctica: Victoria Land, Linnaeus Terrace sud | collected 2015-12-21 | reverse complement strand
TCTCAAACGACACATCGTTAAGTCTTGATTCCCCCTCTTCCTGAGCATTCCAACTTTCCAACCAACTTGTATACCTTCCATCGTAGTGGGCGCTGGATCCAAGAGCCAAACTCCTACCGAAGGCCACTCTATAGCCCATATAGTGTGTTTATTGGCAAAGTCTCTTTCCCAACAGAACAGTGATTTGAACGAAACGCAGTCAAATAAGCCTCGAGAGCTTAATCGTCGAAGATCGCTGAGAGTCCCTATCGATAGAACTTCGGTATTGAGGTTATATAAATCGTGTGGTGAGGACGTGTATCCTGCCTCTTGCTCGGTGGCTTCGATGATCGTTGTAACAGTCAAACATCGCTCGATAAAGATCGTTAATAGGCGTTTTCGGCTGTGTATCGTCGGGTTCGTGACTCTTCTTAGCTCTGATAACAATAACCAATTGTTATCAGGTTCCCAGCCGGCACCACGTGAAGGTGAGAGTCTTGCCAGCCTATAAGGCAGCTTTTGAATACCGCAAAATCCAGGTCTGCGATCAAGCAATCGCAAGACGAAGCGACTCAGCACGATTTACTTCAGTAGTTGTGATAACAGCCGTTCCTCTAGGCTTGATACGCACAAAGAAGCTTTTTTTTGAAAGGAAATACCATGGCATCGACGACTTCAGGGCTTCGCATGTCTCGTCACGACCATTTCCCAGTGTCGAAAGACTTGCTCAACCTTGCATGAGTATTTCTTAGGAAAGAAAGACTGATTTCCTAAGAAGGATCTCTGCTTCGGTTCGATGAATCTGATAATCTATTCCGTGGATAGCTCATCTCGACAAAGAATCTGTGTAGATTGAAATCCTCCATACAAATCCTTAGACAGCGCGTCAAGCTTCATTCAAAAAGCGACTCCATCACCTCATTCCTTCTCGTAGAGGCGCTTCAGCTTCCAGTGCCAAATGCTTCCGTCGATCGTCAAGAGAGTGAGCAAGTCTGCAATATTCATGAGGAATATAGCATCAACCCTTTGAATCTCACCTTCCTGTTCCTGCGCGAGACAGTTCTATGCTCTATCAACCCTTTGCATCCTCCTTAACATCACTAGGAAAGGAATCTTCTGTAGAAATCACCCCGTTTTCTAACAGAAGGTTTATGATATTCTGGTGATTCCTCTTGCGGGCTTCCCTTAGCGCTCTTTCTCCCTGCGTTTCAATATTCGCTCCCCTATCGAGTAACAACTGAACGATGACTCGATCACCCGTAGAACATGCTGCCTGCAGCGCGTTTTCATTGTATCCTCCTTGCGCGTTAACATCCGCTTCTTTATCGATCAATAATCGAACGATCCCTTGATAATTCATACGACATGCTAACTGTAACGCGTTCCCAAAGTATCCTCCTTGCGCATTAACACCCGCTCCGTTATCGAGTAACAATCGAACGATGACTCGATTACCCGTAGAACATGCTGCCTGCAGCGCGTTTCCAAAGTATCCTCCTTGCACGTTAACATTCGCTCCTCTAACGAGCAATAATTGAACGATGACTTCATGATTCTGAGAACATGCTGTCTGTAACGGGGTACCGTGAGCTCCTACCTCATCGATGTTCGCACCGCTATCGATCAATAATTGAACGATCCATTGATAACCCACACGACATGCTACCTGTAACGCGTTTTCAAAGTATCCTCCTTGCGCGTTAACATCCGCTCCTCTATCGAGTAATAATTGAACGATATTCTCGAAACCAACTGTACATGCTGCTTGCAGCGCGTATTCACAGTGTCCTCCTTGCGCGTTAACATCCGCTCCTCTATCGAGTAATAGTTGAACGGTGTTCTCGAAACGAGCTGAACATGCTGCTTGCAGCGCGTTTCCAAAGTATCCTCCTTGCGCGTTAACACCCTCTCCGTTATCGAGTAACAACTGAACAATAACTCGATCACCCTTAGAACATGCTGCCTGCAGCGCGTTTCCAAAGTATCCTCCTTGCGCGTTAACATCCGCTCCTCTATCGAGCAATAATTGAACGATATCCTTGAAATCAGCTATACATGCTGCCTGCAGCGCGTTTCCATATTGCCCTCCTTGCGTGTTAACATTCGCTCCTCTATCGAGCAATAATTGAACGATCCCTTGATTACCGTCACAACATGCTGCTTGTAACGCGTTTCCAAAGTATCCTCCCTGCGCGTTAATATTCGCTTGCTTATCGAGCAGTAATCGAACGAAGATTTTACTACCCGTCTGACATGCTGCCTGCAGCGCAGTTTGACATTCTCCTTGCGCGTTAACATTCGCTCCTTTTTCGAGTAATAATTGAACAATCTTTGGATTACGCTGACAACATGCTGCATGCAACGCATTTCCATAGTATCCTCCTTGCGCGTTAACATCCGCACCCTTTTCCAGTAGAAGCTTAACAACAAAGTAATGTTCATATAAGCCAGCAAGCATCAACCCCGATTTAGTCCATATATTCAGCTTATTCAGCTTATGAGTCGTCATTGATGATTTAGGTATCATATCAATCAAACCCCAGATGCATCCGGCGAAAAGAGGGTTTAGGGGTTCGGAGACTGCCTGAGATAAACGTGAGTATTGCTTATATGGTACTAAGTTTTGATCTATTGTTGATATGGTATTTAACCAGTCAAGCATTAGAGATCTTCCGTGTTTTTTGGACAGAAACTCGCTGTAGAGATGTTGTAGCACTTTTGATCTGTTCTGAGGCATTACAGCAGCCAAATGATCAATCCAATACAGCAATGGATACTCATCTACAATCCTTTCTGACATTCTGAACTCCGTGATATGAGTTTGAGGATGACTGAGGTATGCTAGACACGTTACGGCTGCTTGTATATGTGCCTGCTCTGGCGAATACACATGAATCTCGTCGATCTTCCGTATCCTCAGATATTCTCGAACCGACAAGTGTGGGAATTGAGCGGTTCCGTCGAAATCCGAGATAATGAAATTGCTGCAAAATGAAAGAAGTTCTTCCACTGTGATTTCATCCTTGGCACCGTCGTCGTTAATCGATACAATCTCTGTAAGCTCCTTGATCGATAAAGGTCGCATGGCGCATATCATCCATTTGAAAGCTCTGGAGGCAAACTTTCGGCTGTTCAAGTTCTCCTCTGTGTTGTCTTCATAGACGGAATCATACACCTTGTACAGCATGTTATCTTCTGCATTTCCATCCCCTTGCTCCAACATCTCGAGTCTCTTGATTATGTCATTCCGATTTCTCCTACGAGCATGCGGGCCAAAGAACAATTGAAGCTGAAGCTTCGTCCACATAAACCTAGAAAACCCGATGTTAGAGGTTGATCGGTATGAAACAATAACACAGAAGCAACTTGCATTCCTTGAGAGTGTTTTACCAACACATTGATGACCCTGTCTTCTAAATCTGGATGTTTACCCTTAAGCAGGCGAGACCCTAAGCGTAAAATTTCCCTTTCTTTAACCTGTGTATGCACAAATCTCACCATGTCCTCCTTCCTTGCGGCCATAATATGTTCGAGCCTTAAGGTCTCACAACTTGGAAAGTAATAATCGACATCCACTTGATTTCGACTCGAGAATAATAATTTGACCGCTTTACTGGCTGCGCGGATCCTCTTCGAAACCTCTTGTAAGTTGAGGAGAAGGGCTTCAGAATCCTGGCATTTGTCGAGCGCGTCGATAACAATAGTAGTATTCTGATACTCACTTGCGAGATCTGCAAGCAATTTTGGACATTCGTGTATCTCAATCGAATTTCTGTTACCGTTTTTGTATCTCTTTTCGATTAAGCCTGAGACGGACACACCATCGATGGATTCAGCGAGCTGGGCGATAAGACTATGGAGTACTTCAAGCGTCTTGGTTTGCGGGCCTTCCTTGCCAGAACAGTAGAAAAAGACGAGGCGCTCTTCTGCCCTTGACTGGATATGTTCGAAATGCCATTCAACGATTTGGGAGCTACCACGCATTCGTCAGCTATCATGAATTATGCAATCGAAGGGAGATGGATACTCACACCAACGAGCTTTTGCCCGTACCAACTATAGAGGTGTCACTAATTGTTAGAGTCTATAATATATCAGAGCTATAAGAATGAGGCTTACAGACCTGAGCCGGCAAGCCAAAAAACTTGCTTTTCGGAGGACGCAAGCCATTCGTCAAATCTTGGTCGGAGCCATTGTCCCGAACCCGTATAGAGCGACCCAAGCGTTCTCCTCACCAGATTGTGATCATCTTCAATGTCGACTTTCGATACCCATGAGATAATTTTCTTGATTCGTTCCTGACTTTGCACTTCTTCAGACACAATGTCCTTTTTCTCGCGTACGAATTCTCTTATTCTGATTTTCTGGTCCGGACTAGCGTCATGTAGCTCAAAGCAGGGCGAGCTGGAGTCAGCACAAAGCAGCTCATCATACTGTTGATAAGCTACCTCACCCAAATTTGCAATGCCTTTGAGCATCTCAAGGTTCGACAGTAAGGTTCTGTCAGGTTCGCCCTTCAGTTTCTCGTATACGTGATCGTGCTCCGGCGTGGAAAACGCCCACATAAACGCGGACATTACCTGAATCTCAATAAGCAGGTCGCCGTATCGTTCGTCTCGGGAGTTTCGCCGTGTGACATGAAAATGGAGACCATCATAGCCACGAAACCGCGCTGACAAGGTGACTAGATTTTCCTCTGCTTTCGGATGTTGACTTCGACCTTGGATATCAAAGTTCTTCTTTATCATCTCCTCAACAAGTCCGAAATCCTTCCAGCGTGTCACGATTATTCGTCCAGCTACCAGATCCTTGATATCAGCGACATTATCAGTTTCGTTCGCATAGAGATCACCACGATCTTCCAACTTCACTCGAAGTGAGTCAGCTTCTTTCACGCGCGATTGCCATGAAAACTTGATATTGTGGTCCAACAGCTTCTCCTTGCAAAGCGTTTCCACCTCTTTCTCTATTCTCGCGAAAAACTCCTTATCGCGACGGAAGGTCTCCACGAACTCGGATATCGTCCCCATCCGAGTAATAATAACACGTGAAAAGAAAGTATAATGGCACTGCTAGTCTAACCAAGGAGATAGCTGATGGGTTAGATATGGATAAGTCGTTGGATCCTATATTTCGATGGCTTTGAGACAGTTTGGCTGCATAAGGCGGGGTAGAATAGCAGAATTTACGAGGTGATGCAATAAAGTATTGGAAATGGCCACCGTACAGCCTAAAGGGCCAACGTAGCTTATTACATAAGCACTTATATCTATCATATATTTCAATATATATCTTATAATCATTCTATTTCCTCTATATCACTATGTCAGCTCAAAAACGCGGTCGTGAAGTCAGTCCAGCCACTCGAGCAGCTACTGCCTACGCTCGATATCAGGATCGATCACCTTTACGCGTCATACAGGCTCGCACCGGAGTCTCTTTGACATCAATATCAAATATAAGCAATCATGCTTGCAAACAGGCTAAAACTCATGGAACGGAGCCTTTTCGTGGGGAAAACGTTGCTCCTGGGACCCGTTCTGGAAGGCCTCCATTGTTATGTCAGGAGTAAATTGATATAATGATCAAATTAGCCACATCTAGCTATGAATGGCGACGCAGATCCTGGGTCACAGTCGCACGCGAATGTGGAGCAATAGCCTCACGACCTACCATAGAAAAGGCCTTCAAAGAAGCCGGATACGGACGATATTCGCCTCGTCAAAAGCCCTATCTTACTGTGATCATGAAAACGAAGCGTTTAGACTGGTGCGAAGAGGCTGGTCGGAGCTGACCTTCCCAGCACGAAGGGGCTGAGCATAGAGCAAACCACGATCAACAAACCGAAGCCAGAGCTTAAAACCACAGGGGCCCTTGTTCAGCTGCGACCGATGACAGGCTGTTATGTGTCTGCCTAGCTGCGTCGACCGATGCCGTAACAGCGTGAATCTGGTGACACAGCCACGAGACGTCGATCGTGTGAATGAGCTGCCATCGGGGAGAGCGTGAGGCGTCTTTGCAGGGGAATTAGCGGGCGGAGCAGTTAGAAATACGGGCTTGACTGTAAAGGAGGAAGGATAGAATACATCGCAAATCTCTCGAAACCTAGGTGAACTTTACAGTCATAATTCTGTCATATGAAGGCCTCATAGAAGTCCAAGATCGTGTAGACAAACCTTTACAGCAATTTCTCATACATGGCTCTGTCCTCACAGCCAGTCTCCCAAGCTACTCTCTAGCCACATTACATAAATCCTGGATTTCCCAACCACCATCCGTCGCTTCCATCTCTACCAATGCACTTGAAAATTCCGAATCCACTAATCATCTTGTGATGAAAATAGTACGCTGATGGGTGGTCTATGCAAGATTGAGATAGGATCAAGCAGCATGCAAAACGGACTTGTCGAAGAATCTTCACTTTTCCATTGACACCACGAATCTCATCGTATCCGAGATGTCCGAGTACTTCTTTGGAGTGCCGTCAGAAAAGGTATCTTGACTTCGGAAGTCCACAGTCTAATGGCATTCGAGTCGCACGCTGAGGCGGCAGTACTGGGTTCGGAGCCTCCAGATCGAACAATCTTGTTACATTTGACAGCTTTAGCATTTCTGGATCATCGAAGACGGCTTCGACGTGGACGACGAGTCCATCTCCTAGACAAATTTCCGCTCTGGCTTTATCGAACTCGTACGGTTGAAGGCAGGAGAAAACTAGGCCAGACATCTCTTGATTATACAAAGTAAGGTCTTCTGACGTGTCGCCGGGACGGAGTACTAAAAACCTTCCATTGCCTTTAGTAGTTCTCGAGATATCATAGCAATACTCCAGAATCCTACAAGGACAGGATTGAGACCTTGGCGTTCTGCCGCAACGAGCCATTCCTCACTCTGAAATATCGTACGCCAAACGCGAGCACGTTTTTGCTGTACCGGATCAAGTCCAAAGCCGAATAAGAGGGCTAGTACTAAAGGGTTCAGTGATGACAGATACTGGATGATAATTCATATCTCTTGTGGAAGAGTGGGGATCATCGTAGCTTTAGAGGATAGAATTATCCTGTCCAGCAGTAAAGAAAAAGTCGAGACAACAAAATATTCTATGTAAAGATCTTGTATGGATTCAAGCAGCTTTTCCGGGCTCTAGCTTCAACACTGATTTTGAATCTGGCTATTCCAAATGGAAATTTTTGTTTATACGAAGCAAAAGTCCCTTTCTTGGCTCCGAGGATATAGCATAATATGATGCTTTATCCAGGTGGTCTTGCTCCCCCTAGGTAATTGTCAGATCACTTGCTATAGTGTATCTGCCATTCCGTAAACGCTCTGAAAGAAGACAAAGTATAGAGATGATTAGCGCCCAAGATTCGGGTTCGCAGATCTACACATTTGTCCATTAAATCAATAGCCTTTTCGTATTGGCCTTGCTTTTTCCAGGTGAAAGCCAGATTGGCTATGCTGATCAGCGTGTCGGGATGCTCCTCGCCCAGCACCCTCTTCCTTGTCTCTATGACTTGCATCTCCAGCTCTTCGGCCTCCTTCCAGCGTCCTCCTAAGTTATATGCTAGACCTACTCCCATACTGCTCAAAGTCTCCTCGTGCTCTTGACCAAATATGTTCTTCCTCACTTTCATCGCCATTTCGGACAGGTCGATAGCCCCAATTATACTCCCTTTCCTCCACGCGTACCATGCCGCATGATATAGCAGTGAAGCCCATTCTCTCAATGAACCCTTCGCCTTTGGTCGTTGTGTGATTGCCGATTTCGCATGGGGAAAATGTGCTTGGCAATATGTCCAATTCTCGTGCTCTCCGGTCGAGAATTTGGCGGAAAGGTTCTTGATGTAGCACTGCTTCCACTGCTCGAGCTTTCTGTTGGCCTCCAACCATTTTCGCGTAGCCAGTTGCACCAGCGCATGCATTTCAAAGGTTCGATCTGTGCCGACGGAGAGGAATGAGTAGTCCCTTAACGTCTGCACGTCGTCTTCAAACCGGTCGTCCTTACTGCACTCCGATGCATCATCTTCATTATCTTCCTCTTCTTCTCTGCCATTATGCTCATCGCGCTCTTCCTTGCTTCCGTGACCATTTCCACTTTCGGCTCGCTTTCGAACCAAGCAAGGCCTCTGGGATGCCCTGTCGGTCAAAGAAGCGACGGCCAAGTCCGACAGATGCGTTCGAATGAGATCTGCCATGTGATGATGATGGAGTTTTGGGCCTGCCAGTCTCTCCGGAGCTGGCCTCCCTCATAATTCAGAAGACCCGTTCTCCTGCAATCGCTCTTCCGGAAGTCTTCGAGATATCCCTGTACGGAACACCGCGGTGCTCTCTGGGAGATATACGCCGCCGCTTGAACGATGGCGAGCGGCATAAACTCCAGTGCCGCTGCTAACTCCGCAGTATTATCGCTTTGACCGAGGGGCCCTAGCTTCTTCTCGAACAGTGACAGCGCGTGCGCCGGGGCCATCGGTTGCACTGCAACGATATCCTTCTCTTCCACCAGCTTCAATGCGGCGGCTTGGCTTCGACTGATGACCAGAATCGATCCAGTCTGGTTCTGAGGAAGATACGCTGACGTCGGCTGCCGAGGTTCGCTATCGTTGCTGGTTCACTGCCCTCCCCGACCAGTATCTCCAGCCTTGGGAAGGAGATCAGTATTGTCGAAGTTGTCGAGGATTAGTAGCCACTTTCCTTCGCACCCGCAAAGCCAGTCGTGCACCAGTTTGAATATATCAGCCTTCGGATCCTCCAGTCCTACAATCTTAATCACGTCTGCAATTTTTCGATAGCCCTGCTCGAATCGAGCTGCGTCGCTCGCGTGCACCCAGAAAACCCATATATTCGGTGACCGCTCTCGGGTGCGGTGGGTATGTTCGATAGCAAGTTGAGACTTACCCACGCCACCCAGGCCGATGAGCGCTGCGCAGCCTGCTGGCTGTGAGCATCGTTCGTCGATCCAGGAGAGGAGGTCGCCGCGGTCGACAAAGTCGGGATCACGTCGAAAAGGAACCGTGGGAGAGGATTCCAGGGGACGGCTTGCTGGGTTCAAGTTTAGCCTTAGGTGAGAACATTATGGTTATTCTCCATTTTACTCACGAGTCTCTATGGTTGACAACTGGCGACTTAAACCTTACCGAAAAAAACCTGTCAAGTAAGTTTAGAGCGAACTAGAAGGACTGACTGATATTTGGGTTATGGAACGTGCCTTGAAACACTTGACTGTTTAAAGCATGCGTATCATCAAAATGATTCGGATATCGGTTGTCATCAGTATTCGACGTCATACGATCAGTTGACTTCTTCCAGCATGATTATTCTTCACTTAGAGTAAGCTTTTTGAAAGATCTCACATCATCAAGAACTTTATACTCTCAATCGTCGCTGTTATATTCAGTCGCTTCAATATCAAACAATACAGTGACTTCTTTTCCAGTTGAAGTACTCTCCTGCTGCTGTTTGCACCTGTGCACTTCATGTTCATCAGATCCATTGACATGCAATTTCTCAAGCGAGATGCCATCGTAATCATTGTCAATTTTCAGAATTGATGCAACTTTGATCTTTAAACCCAAAGCTTGACAAGCCACGTAAAGCGCTGAGTCAATCTCTTTCAAGGCTTTGGGAAGTTGTTTCGCGACAGAAGCATTTGTGTGAGCATATTCATGTACACAAAACATTCCGAAAATCATTTCTGAGAAACTTGTCAATCTATGTTCTATCCGATAATCTTCTCTATCAAACCTTTAGACATAAATTCAGGCAGCAGCAAAAGATCTTCAAGTAATCTGAATAGTGACATCTGCAACGGCATAAAGATCTGACTCTTCGCCTGTGATGTTCATTCCTCACGACTTGTGACATAAAGTCTGTAAATTAAAGTAGTGAGATAATCATCTTGTGCGCTCGTATATTCACGGTCATGATTGCTATAGAAAGCCGTTCACTTTATGCTAAAGAAATTACTGTCTGAAAGTAGAGAAAAATTTCAGCTTGGTACTTTCACCGAATTTAATATTCACATATCTAGATGAACATAGAGATATTCGAATTGATCTTTTTTAAGGATTGAATCTTCTTTCTTGAGACAAGACTCATTGTTGACGAAACTTGATCTAATATTCATTGCTTCGAGCTCTGCCTTAACTTCGAAGTAGTTCGAGCGAGCAAGATTGCTGTACATTGGAGCGTTGAGAATACTAGGCAGAAGAAACTGCTCTATAGTATTAATGATACCATAGTCGTAGGAATGAAAGTCGATGATAAAATCTGTCTTGTGAAGCTCGACATTGTGAATGACGAAATTCATTCTCTTTAGACGTAACAAGCTGACAATTCTCATATAAAAGTTTGAAAGAATCATCATCCGAAGATGAAAACTTTAGAACTCTCATAGCTGACTCAGATTCCCAACGAACGATGACAGGTTGCGACACTTCTTCTCCGTTACATACGGATGTTGCGGCTGGTCACTCACCGTACAGCATCTGTTGTAACTTCCTCAGACACCCTATTTCGGCCGTGCTTCGAAGTGAGTTCCATGATCAGGAACCTCGGGCCCAGTACCGTAGTTCTGCTCAGACACAACAGAAGCACTTTGGAGATAAGGGTTTGGGGTATTGCTCCAGTGCTGACTGTCATAATTTGATTCCGAAGCATCAGCACTCGAGGCTGAATCACCCGACATACCTCCGGCGAATGTTCCGGCGAAAATGTAAAGGGGGATCAAACTTGTGTTGACCTCATGGCTCGAGTGGGCTTTATGGGTGCTGGAACCATGCAGGCCACAGGAGCAGCATTTGCAGCGCCATGCCGCTTGCATGATTAGGATGTTCGAGATGATGGATACAATGGTGACGAACGCTGGAGTGGAAAAACCCAGACGGCGTCGCTTACCCCGAATATCTGTTGGGCTTGTTGTGCTTGCATTACCATAAGAGCTCAGGAAAGCCGGTTGACTACATATCAGAAAGGTGAAGACTGACCTCGTGTGCCATCCGTTGCTAAAACGTGCGATGAAATATCGCTGTGTACCACTGATGGAGGTATCTAGGACTCCGCATTCGCTGATAGTACTTGGCCTGTATTCTCCAAGTTACCGTATTCCGTTCATGGCTACTGTCGATTCCTAGCCTAGCTTTCACCCGCCAACGGGTTCCTCTAGCCAACCTTCTTGTCAAGTTGGTTACTACGTCAGCAAAGGAACGCTGGCAAAGCGATATGCATAAAGCATACCGCTAAAGGTATTGTCGATCGTGATGACCTCTTTCAAAAACAACTTGGAGACATCAAGTTGATTGAGCTTCTTCTTGACCCCTAAACGCCTCAAAATTCACTGTGCAGCCGTCAAGTCCTTATTTAGCTGCTTCTGGTGAGCAAGAAGCGCAGCCTTTTCGGCGACGTCTTCCCTCTGGGAGCGGCTTGATAAGCGGCGTCAAGAGCAAAGGCTCGGTTCAAATTCACAACAAACACGTTCGAAATCTACAAGTCGAGACGTAAGCGCTTAGCACAAGTATGAGATGGATATACTCACAGAAAAACAATCGGCTTTGAGCCCAGCGCAGCGAGTACACTTTCTATACATGACGCTGTCATGAAAGACGGCTATGAAACACACGGGCACAGCGGACGCACATTACCCTATTCAGAGAGGGCGTCGGGCCAGCGCTACGGCCACTAACGCCAGGTGAAGCGGGATGTGAGTAACGACCCCGAAACGCCGGATAAGAACTTACAGAGTCATATAAGGATGTTAAGGTACGAGGAGACAAAGGAGGTGTGAGGGTATGCGAAGGGTCCTCGGAGAAAGAAGAAAACTTCTCTGAGAAGGAAGAAGAGGCATGAGGAAAAGAGAGCTACGGCAGGCTGACTACCATTGGCCATCTTCTTGACGAGGGTTTGCGAGGCTTCTGAACATCACCATCAGCAGCTGCACCGGAGACGGTGCTTCTCGTCTGACGAGCGGAGGTAAGGTAAGAGTACGAAGATGAAGAAGTTGAGAATGAAAGAGGGAAACAGAAGAGATGATAACAACAACGATTGTTTACATCCTTTCTACTCAACAACACATTTCAAACGTGGGATAAACGCTACATCATCTACACGTCATCTATACGCATCCTATGATTGGGGCCAGATCACTGCTCTGTCAGAAAGTTCTCTTTTCCTTGTTTTCTTAAAGAGGTTTAAAAGTTTTTATCGAGCCTTTCCTTATGTTTATAGTGATAAACAAAGGCTTTATCTTGGGTTCACGAACGAGCTCACTCGGAAGAGGAGGCAATTGTCACGATGAACTGATGCATATGACTAGACACTGCTTGAGCTACGCCACGGCTACGCCACAGCTATGGCATCAGTCGCCATGACGAGTCCGAAATACCTGTGATATTCCCTCTCATTCCCGACGAGAATTCTTAATGATTAGCTCTACTATAAATACCCATATACTGTCTGCTTGAGATATCACATTGTATAACCCATAATGACCCAGCCTTACCCCTGAGTAGACCTCGTCTAACAAGAGCATACATTCGCACTGTCAAAGCCTTGTCTCGCAGTCGTTCACAAGACTGTCTAATCTCTGATGCCCTAGTCTGTAGAACACAATCAACAGCGACGAACAGGAACTAGTATACAACTCTGAGAACACACAGAATGCTGAATAACACTCATCGCCGCATTCTTCGCCTTCAGAGCTACTTGATCGCTCGAGCACCTTCACCCCAACGTTCACTTCGGATCGTCAAGGTTCTATGTTCATCATGCAACTCACGAATCTATCAGCAGAGCTCATTGCCAGTCTTTCTAACTATTTACACTTCCTCGGCGATCTATACTCTCTGATTCTCGCATCTTCTACAACATCTGTGCCAACATCTTCGCTACTTTCCCTCCAACATTTGTCAAGAGATACGGGCAAAATCTGCTATCCCCTCATCCACATCTTCTCCTTGCGAGCATCGCGCGTAAGATAGCAGATTGAGCAGTACAGAGCGAGAGAAATCGGCAAAACTTATACGATGCGATCACACGAGGCAACGAAGGGCTGCAGAACCTTGCCGTACAGATTGCACGTTTGAGCTTGCATGACGTTCGAGCACTACATCAGGCCAAAAGCGACATTGTGAACCCGTTGAGCCGTGTGCTAGATCTGAAATGTGAACAAGAGAAACGTCAGCGATATCGAGATGACGAAGCTTCTTGTTACGAGCGTACCAAGGCTGAACAAGGCTGAAGCCCTAATCAATTCGCAGTGAACGCTAGCGAGTTCCCTGCGTAATGATTAGGGCTAACCAGCGAGCTAGCCAGATATGGCCCAGATATGGCCCAGATATGGCCCAACACCCTTTTCCTTCCCCAACACCCTTTTCTTTCACCAACACCTTGTTCACCTACATCACATCCTTCCCGTGTCACAAACACATCCCTTTCGGGCCTAGCGCAGCCTCTGAACATTACATAAATAGAAGCTCTTGTACCAACCTTCTTCTGTATTCTTAATATTCAGTTATAGCTACCTCTAAAGATCAAGCACTATTCAACCCTGACTTCCGCTGGTTGACTCACCTAGGCACGGTCCTGACACTTCTTTCATCTGAATGATATGCGAGAATGTACAACTATCTGATCTATGGCGAGCTCTTTCATCACAGCGTTGATGCAGCGCTTGATTCTTTCCCTCAGCACAGAGTTGTGAATGCATTGAATTGAATTGCGCAGTGTATGCCGAATAATAATTGCAAGGCGTCGTCAGCGAGGAGAGAGAGTCAAATGTTGAAATACCAGCACATGAGTCAATCAGACGGGTTTCTTAACTACTTCAAAATACCAAAGTTGCTGCTAGGGAAACCTCAAGCATTGGCAGAATTTAACGGGCCTGATTACGAAGGGCTTTCGTCTCAGAAGATCCTCCTTGTGAAGATCATGGAACGTCAAGGGCTTTAGAGTACTTCAAGCAGACGAAGCGACAAGGCAAAACTTGTCGAACGTAATCCGAAATAAGGCAGAAGCTGTCCCCACTCCCGAAATTCAGCTCAGGCCAAAGTACGATGAGGTGATGAAGATTCAAAGTAACTGGTTCGACATAATCGAGGATGTGTCTGCAAGCATGGGTTGTGGGCATGAAATATATTAGGATGCAGATCTAGAAGATGATCTTACCTTATACATAGTCGATTCACAATCTTTATTAAGGCCCACTCTAACTAAGAGTGTTATTATTCAATGAAGGGAAGTTTCATAATGACGAGCATACGAAGAGAGAGAAAGCGGCACTGAAATTGCTGCTGTCCTCATTATCCTGTTTTCCGTTGCTCATGGACAGTCCGTAAGCGCTGAGGCTTGCGGACCTACTAGTGATGCAAATGTGCCAGGATGCTGGGGTACTTCGGTATGTGACATCTCTACCCATCATAAGGGGATTCAACCCAGGAATACTGAACATGCTGATGCTGCGTAGAGCTGTGTGTATAATATTGCCAAAGACTTAGGCCCAGGTGCAGCTTTGTCTTTATGAGTACTGCAATTGTGATGGTTTAGAGATGCCCTTACTCTCAACCACGATATCCAAGACTGCTACCGTGGACTGTAGTGGATATACGATCCAACCGACTGCGAAGAAATGTCCGATAGGGCCGCCAGCCTCGGTGTCGAACTCACCCGCGGCAACGGCTGAAGTCTCAAACCCTTCAGCTTCAACGGCTTCCCGTGCCATCGGAAGCAGCTCTGGTCACTGGTGTTGTAGGTAGCCAGACCACCTGCTCTTCGTTGAGAACTACACTGGCGAGTCTCGCCTCCGCTTACGGGGTCGTGGGTCTCCAGAGAAAGAGTTGTTGGGCGTTGGCTGGTTGGTGGTGGTAGGTTGGGGATTCCAAGAACTTTTGATGGGTTCTAGAGTGACAAGGGCTTCCCCAATCTTGTTTCTTCGAGGCCCCTTGGCGTTGTCAATTATGTTCTTGATAGTGTTGTTGCACCCTCGAATGCCGTCTGCCTCGAAAGTTGAGTATGATCGGAGGTAAGACATACAGAATTTTTTCTCCTCGGGGTCGAGCCAATGGAGGTAGGCTACGGCCTGCCTGTGAGACGACACAAACGAGAAGGACACAGTGTCCTGCATCAGGTCTACTTCGAGGCCAGCCGCCTTAGCCTCCTCAAGAAGCCACAGTATTGAATTGACAGAATGCGATCCGCTGCCCGCAGCCTGCGCCTCCGCTGTGGTTAGTACTCCACCAGCGGACTCAGCCTTCAGCTCTAACGAGAGAGATGGAAACGTATTGCGTTTTGCCGGTTGGGAGTACGGCCGTATCCTAGGATGATTGACGACGTTGTTCTGTTTGACTGTCCAAGGAGATTTTGAACCGCGCGGATAGGCCAGATAGGCATCGGGTTTGGGCGCCGAGAGCTTGTTGTCACATTGGGGGTTGTTTGGCATAGCGACAGTATTCCATTGAGTGTTTCCACCCTCTACCAAGCCACCATACCCGAGCGGAAACATAGATGTCCCAAGGATCTTGTTTGTTGGACCTTCTGAGTTATACGCAAGTTCCTCCGCTACGTCCATGACTGCGAAGACAGCTTGGTCATCTAGTTGTGGTGAGGACCGCTTTTGCAATATTCGCTCTTTCAAAGGCGTAAGCTCTTCAGGTATCTTCCGTCCTGAAAGGTCCATAACGATGCCGTGGCCGTAAAGCGTATCTATGTATGCAGAGTCTGAGGTACCGGGTGCCTTGTTGCTCGAGGAGATAGACCGAGGTACAAGACTTTCGGTATATTGTGATTCTTGCTGCGACATTTTTTGGAGCGCCGTCAACGTCAGCCGGGCGCGTTTGGGTTTCGGGTCTGAGCCGCTCGCTGGCCGTTTGTGCCTGACGAGGTCAAAGCGAGCTTCACAACTTTGCGGACGTTTGAGCTCAACGTAATCAGATCGAGACGCACAGCTCGGTGGCAAAAATATACGAGGACGGGCTGGACAGGAATCGGCGCGAGGATAAGGAATTGCGTCGAGCCAGGCGCTCAATCGCGGGTTGGCCGTAAGCTGCTTGATAGTAGGCGGATAATGGTTGTCAAGAGGAGGTCTGAGAAGCGACGACTTGAGCCGTTCTCGCCAGTCCGAAGAGTCGCAGAAAGAGCTGGACTGTTCAGGATGCTCCGCTTGGGTCGAGTAGGGAGGAGTTGGCAATTGATCTGGCGACAGCCGGGTACGCTTGCTCGCGGGCTCAGAGTCGAATTCGAAATCAGTAAAAGCGCGCTTGAGAATCTTTACGGGCGTCGGATGGAGGACTCCGTAAGGGTGCATAGTATTAAAGGATGAAAGGAGCAGATGAACTACTTTGTATATGACTGAAGGGTAGAAAGCAGTTGAGCGCGCGGCAAGCAATGCTTGCCCCCACCTCTAGTTCTAGCGGGTTTCACGGCGAGTGGCGTCTGCACGAATGATTGGCTGGCACGGACTGTTGGTCAGGTAGAATTTCTAATGAGATCATATTGAGGCGGAACTATGTGACAGCTGTATTCTCGGCTCTTGCTAACATTGATTTTGCCGAGAGCAGAATTCATAGAAATCAATCACACTGCACTTCGTACGTGATCTGAATGTCGTATGGAGCTTCGTAGATGTCCCCATACAGTGCTTTATACATGCTTCACATGTGACATACCCAGTGCCTCATACGAGGGGGTCGCCATTTCCGATGGAAATTGCTCTGCACTACGTTTTATTACCGTTGTATGCGAAGGATTTGCCGAGAGCCTCATCAAAATTAGTGGCGAATCTTCAATAAATGCAAAGTAAAATCAATTTCAGTGCTTCATATGTGACTCAGTGCTTCATATGTGACGTACTCAGAGCTTCATATGTGATCTACCAAGTGCTTCATATGTGATATATTCAGTGCTTCATATGCGATATATTCAGTGCTTCGTATGTGATCTACCCAGTGCTTCATATGTGGTCTATTCAGTGCTTCAGACTTCTCCATTGGCTTCCCCAATAGCTTCCCCATTGGCTTCCCCAATAGCTTCCCCATTGGCTTCCCCATTGGCTTTCTCATTGACTTCACATATGAAGCACTGAATAGGCCACATACGAAGCACTGAGTAGATCACATACGAAGCACTGAATATATCGCATATGGAGCACGTAGGGAGTTTGGTACGGAGTTTGGTAGGGAATATGGTAGGAAATATGGTAGGAAGTATGGTTGGGAGTATGGTAGGGAATATGGTAGAGCGTTTGGTAGAGAGTATGGTAGGGAGTTTGGTAGAAAATATGGTAGGAAGTTTGGTAGGGAATATGGTAGGAAATATGGTAGGGAGTATGGTAGGGAGTTTGATAGGGAATTCGGTAGGGCGTTTGGTAGGGAGTTTGATAGAGCATTTGGTAGGGAGTTTGGTAGAGCGTTTGATAGGGAGTTTGATAGGGAATTCGGTAGGGCGTTTGGTAGGGAGTTTGGTGGGGAATATGGTAGGAAATATGGAGTTTGGTAGGGAATATGGTAGGAAATATAGTAGGAAATATAGTAGGGAATTTGGTAGAAATATGGTAGGGAGTATGGTAGGGAGTTTGATAGGGAGTTTGGTAGGGAATATGGTAGGAAGTATGGTAGGGAGTTTGGTAGGGAATTCGGTAGGGCGTTTGGTAGGGAGTTTGATAGAGCATTTGGTAGGGAGTTTGGTAGAGCGTTTGATAGGGAGTTTGGTGGGGAATTCGATAGAGCGTTTGATAGGGAGTTTGGTAGAGAATTTGGTAGGGAATTTGGTAGGAAGTTTGGTATCGAGCCATGAAGGATGCTTTCTATCGAGCTAATTAGCATGTGCCATGAAGCATGTACAAAGCATACAGTGTGTACGGATAAACAGAAAAGAATCGTAAAAAGAGATAAATCGCGTACAATGTAGATAATGACAGATGCAGATGTGTACGAATAAACAGGTAGGGTGGCCCACTCCAACCCACTTTCGCTCACCCACTGCTCAGGCACTGCTCCTTGCTATTCTCGTGACTCTTAGTGCATCCTGCCAGCTCGATCTCGTCAAGTTTAGACGGCGAACCCCAGCAGGATGGAGGGGAGCCAGAGCTGGCTCCCGGGGGTGCGAAACTGGATTCGAAGACGACGCCGTGCCCTCTCCCGCGACTGTTGCCTTGTCTGCTGCCCTCGCTCTTTCTGTTTCGTCCTTCCTACCTGTCTACCTTGGTCCCGTTGTTTTGCCAATCGTCTCGCAAGACGCCTGGTTTGCTTCCAGCAAGACCTAGCTCTACGATACCTGCGCACTCTCTCTTTGTGTCTTACTTCCTTCCCAATTCTGCCTTCGCTCTTCACTGTGCAGTCAAGAAACACCTTGAACCCAAGACCGAGAAAAACTATACGCGGGCGTTGGGGCTATGGAATGGGTAGGTCTACCGCCCTGGGCCCTGGCGCTTTCTGAAGGAAGCTGACATTCGTCAAACAGATACGTACAAGACCACCCTGGCGCTGACCCGTACGACTTGGAGACCTTGAAGGACTTTGTGAGAATAATAGCGTACGGTATCGATGGCACCTATGGCGACCCCAAGGCGGGCGAGAAGTCCGTTCTGCAATACTGGAAAGACTTCACGGCCGGCTGGCGGAGGCACGCCTTCCTCATACCTCCCGAAACAACGCAGTCCGTCACAAACGTGGGTACCCCGTGGCTTCCGCAACCCATGCTCCGAGTATTGAGGCTAAGCAGTCTGCAGTTCATCAAGATCCACCTGCGTGATGAGCTTGGCCTTGCTCACAGAAAGCGGATCAGGAGCTACGGTACCACCAACCACTTTATACACTTGGGCACGCAGCTCTGGGAGAAAGACTGGCAGATCTACGACAAGCCGCGGACCCGTGTGGACACATGGGCGAAGATCCAGCTCTATGTGTTTACATCGGCCAGGGTGGGTGAGTACATCGAATCCACCTGCCGGGCCGGTTCCGGTCGCGGCCTCTATTACCGTGTAAGTTGAACGAATTCTCAAACAAGGATGAAAGTGATTGAGAATGCCTTGTGTAGGACATGACCTTTGATGTTTTTCGGAATGAGCACGGGAAAGCCGAATTCGCCATACAGGTGGTGCGAGATGCGAAGAATATGACATTGACGCCGGAGAAAAGGTTCGCCTCGACAACATCCAATGCTTTTCCGTCATCACAGCTTATCTGACAGTTGATGTGATGAGCAGGCCGGAACATTCCGTATACGAGGGTCTGAAGCCACGACCACTTTTTTGCAATCCAGTGCTCACGATGCTGGCCAGAGCCATCGCGGAGAATGCGTTCCGGGACTACAGCACTATGAAGGAATTGCTGGAGATCGAACCGCCGGAGAACGAAATGTATCATCTCCGGCAGAACGAAAGTGTGCTCGGCAAACCCTTTTTCCACGTCGTCTCCACCGGCGAGATGGAAAAAGCCGACACCTTCAGCAGGCGTCTGAGGGAGCTGGGAGGGCGCGCCGGATATCTGCGGCCCCCCACCATTCACGATTTCAGGGCAGAGGGTCTGTACCTCGTCGGTAGGGTCTCATCGTTTCCCCCCTCGACCCGATTTCTCAAGCTGACATAGATGGCAGACAAGCTCTATTCGGCGGCTCAAAGGATAGGTGGACACCGTGATAAGCGCACCTACTGCGATTCCTACATGCCTAATAATGCCGAGACCGACCTTCAAGGGGGCTACTTCGACGGGAAGCTGCGCAGTATCATGAACGATCGCTTCCGCGGGCTGACTCTGCATCGCAATCCAGAACTATGGCAGGCACTGCCGGTCAGGAAGCAACACGAGCTGAAAAACACCTCCGAATTCGCCGCCATCGACACTGAGATCGACGCTCTGGCTCCGAACGCAAAGACAGACCCGGCTGCGAAAGAACGTCGACTGACGCTGATGACAGACAAACGAAAGCTCGTGGCGGAAGAGCTTAGCAGGTGCTAAAAGCTTCAGCCGAGCAAACTTCTGGCCAGCCCCGACGACGCCGACTTCATGGGATACCACCGCAGTCAGTTCCATCGCATTCGTCGTCTCATGCCCGAACGCGATCGACTGGCGTCGAATCTTTTCCTCGTCGCTCCCATCCGGAGTGATAAGGGTCGCTCGGTCCTCCGCGATATAATCACGCTCTGTCGACAGGATACCGAGGTTCCCTTCCGTCCGGGGTTAGAGCCAGAGAAGTGCAGTTGCCTGATGGCAGAGCATAAGCTGGAGCTCGATAAGTTCGTGATATCCTCCCTACCTTGTGCGTCCTCCACGAATGGAGCAAGCTGCTGACCTCGCTCTTTTCCCATAGCAAGCCGACGGCCGAGAGATGGAGACACATCTATAGCTGCTACAAAAAGAGACTCGTGACCACCTGCGGCTTTACTGAGCTGTGCTTCGATTGCAATGAATGAATTCTCGGCAAAGATGAATGGAATCATCACTGTCAGGATCACCTGCGGAGGCCGGAAATGCTCCCTATCCAGTGCAATTCTTTCGTCTACGGCGGAACCCTTGCCTGCCCTGAGTATTGCTCTTTCTGTCTGGGGATACTGCACTTCCGGCTCCGACACGGATGCAGCAATTCATCGACCGTGAAAAATGGAAAGAACATATCGATAGACACATCAAGAGGCTGGACGATTGCAAAGCGACCAAATGCCCCCATCCGAGGCTGAAATGCGTCGACGCTTTCCAATCCGTTCTGGAGTTGAAGTTCCACCTTCAGGATGTTCATTGCATCCAGTTCACCAAAGGCATCAAGAGGCGTAGGTCAGGCAGCGAAGTGAAATTTGAGCCTGACCGAAGAAAGAGGTCTCGAAAGATCAAGGATCACGACCAGGATGTGAAGCTCGAAAGGTGGCCTCAATTCACGTATGATTTTGTGGATGAGACGACGAAGCTGTGCGGCCAACAATACGCTGAAAAGTCGACATCTCCTTCGATCAGCTCGGAACACTCATCTCCGTCAACCGCTTCCGTCACGGACGAGAGCACGGGTGCTGCGGAAACGCCGGCGTCGTCGGTAGGTTCTGAGATATTCGAAAAGCTTGACCCTCGCCTCCACGACGAGTAAGAAACTATTCAATCCTCCTTCTCATGTCTACAGCGCTGGGAGCGGAGATATTTCTCCACGTCACATATTTTATTCATCATTTTCGCCTATGTTTTCTGTAGTGGTGGTCTCTATTCCGTCCGTCAACAGAGCTCCATCGCTCTATCTTCAGCCTCGTCATTAATTATGTTTGATGGTTTCATATGAGAAGGCAGATTGCGAATTCACTCGGATTGATAGATGTCATTTAGTCTATACATGTTCAGGATTCGTGATCAATTGATAGAATTTTGTGCTTTCATTTCCTTGTCCCTAGCGAATCATCACGTTGGCCGTTATACAAGGCTCAATGTCTTTCCTTGCACACCCTAATAGGGCATTCTTTCATTGGTTGACACTCTCTCCGTTCAGTCCAGTCCTGCTGCTCCACCTCTTGCAACCCTCCAATTCTGGCACCCTACTTCAATTCTGACTCCCTGCTCCAATTCTGGCACCCCGCTTCAACTTTGGCGCGGTTGTAGCGCTACCTGCTGATTCGGGCTCTCCTGGGGAGTTTGTCCTAGGAGAGTTCTTCTGGGTTTAAGAGGTAGCTAGGATGAGCTGGTATTGGATCCATGATGGCCAACCCGTATTTAAAGCTCCTGGGAGGATGGACTCAGGAGATCTCTCCCAGGGAACAGGGCGGCAGCAGCGAATCCTTGAACCCCACATCTCCACCTGGCACTCCTAGGCAAGTTCTCCCAGGAGAACTCTAGTGGGAATGCATTGGATCAGAAAGATCAAAGTAGGGCCAGGAGATCTCCCCCAAGAGAACCAGCTCCCGACCCTGATGGATGCAGACAAAGCTGGGACCTGAAGTTGTTGGCTTCTAACGGGTGCATAATCTGTCTCGGGGTGCAGCAAAGCAGAAATTACGGCCGGACGCGAGAGATTTTTTCCGCTGGCCCGCCGACTTCAAAAATAGCGGCAAGGCCACATACTGGAATTTTCAACCATGTTGGTTAATGAGGACTATTGCGAGAGCCACAGTCAACGAGATGTCTTAACATACGGGCCGATTACATAGATTCGTCCCAGATGTAAAGTCGTTTCGATCAACACAGTGCGGCAACTCAGAATCTGTATCTACCATGAGGAAACTCGATGAGCAATTACGGCGTCATAGCCCAGACGTTCGTTTGCACAGTCCTTCTCAAGTCCAAGGCCAATTGCTATTCTAATGTCGGCGCGGGCCGACACTCCACAATGCACGTGTCTTTGATCACGTGCAATACAGGTCCTCAAAACATGGCTCACGTTTCTAAATCAAACGCGACCGAGTGTGGTCGTGGCTAAGCCACCATCCAATCTTGGCCCCTCCCAAGCATCCATTTCTGACCGGACGAGGAGGGGTGCCAGAACTGGATGACTATAGGGACTTAAGAGAACTCGTCGGACGTTAATAACGGAGAATAATTTATCAATTGAAGGTGGAAACACCACACTTCCTTTCGAATCTTGCCTCAACCTTGAAAAAAATGGAACAACCGAGCGTTGGAGGCTCAAAGCGAAGGCCTAGTATGTTGTCTCTGCAACCTTCGAAGCTCAATCCACCGCAGAAGGACATTACTTCTTTGCCTTTCGAAGAATGATAACTTCTACAGGCTGATTAATTAGTTGCCTCTCCGCCAATGACACAAATAGCTACTTGTACAAGGAAATTCCCAGTCATTTATACTGCGCTGACCAGCTGCAGAGGTAATCTCGGTATCACCGTCCATTCAGCATCAGCATTCCTGTCCCTCTTCAACATTGCCTCCACGCATTTCTAGAGACCTTCTCTGGCTTCCTCAAAAGCTTTGTTGTGGTTGTGTCGATGAAATTTTCTGGTGCAATACTGGTCTGCAATACCATCTAGCGGTTCCAGTAGTGATGCTTCTTTGTCAAGGACCTCTGCAAGAAGTCGAACTGTTTCTTCGCTGGTATTGAGAGTGCATAGCACGCGCAAGAGTGATAAGGCCATTTGTTCAAAGATCGCCCGTCTGTTGTTGATATCTTGACTATTCAAGATAGCATCAAAGTCCGCCAAGTAGCTGCCCCCAATGGGCTGAACGGTATCGTCCACAGTATATGGAAGCAGTCGCTCGCGGCACAACAAAGCAGCTAGGGTCAACGCAAACGCTTCAGGTGTTTGTTCGAGCCAAAGGGTTTCAATCAGTCGTTGATATAGATTCAAGCTCTCTTCTGATTTTATCCAATCTCTCAGCACTTCAAGGGTCTGACCATGATACGTGGAGCTCCAAGTAAGAAGCAAGAGAATGTTGTTCTCTTCTCTCCGAAGGGACGGAAGTCGGTGGTAGGTGTGCTCACTACCTTCTGTCAGCATTGTTTCTTCACTATGCGCAATGGTGATTCACAAGTGGAAACGAATTTGATCAATTTGTCCCGCACCGAAACCGCACAACAGTTGCGATGGAAGATTCTGGGCCATTGTTAGTGTGTGCCAGCCTCAGCTTTGAGAGCACTGTACCAAGTAGTTTTCTGGAAAATCGACAGGCACTAATGCCATCATACGGAGACTCCATTCGAGTATATCTGCTACGTCTGGCTTTGACAGTCCCGCGAAAAGTTTCGACTTGGAAAGCGCGCCCTGCATATCTTCCGGGTCGAAGGGTCTGGATTGACGTGAACTGAAGACGCCCAGAAGATTAGCGCAGAGGGCTGCATTTTGGCTTGTCGTATAATCCATTTTGATCTCGTGCTGTCCACAATTCACCTTACCACCGGACAATTCGAGAAAGCGTCGGAATAACGAAGTCGTCTGCTCTTCCAATCCTTCTCGGATCCCGATGGGGAAGTCTACCGCCATCGATAACTCGGACGAGTCTGTGTGACCGTTCCGAAAAGGTTGGAACCAGTCGTTCTGATCCCGCTCGAGGATGTCGTGGGCAGAAGGGGTGTCATCACGGTCACAACGATTCAGACAAAACAACAAGAGGTTTTGCGAGAAATTCTTGCGGATCCGAGGATTGGAATGCTAGGCGTTATAAGCAGGTTTGTTGCGAGGTGGGTGTATGGATAGCTTACTTGAATGTCCCAATTCAGGATTGCTCTTTCAAGCTCTGTCCCGAAACCAGCCTTGCAGGTAGCAATACGATAGCATTCTGCCGGTCCATGCCCCCATCCATTGCGGGTCGCTTCAGCAGCGTTGTCAAGTGTGTTGATTCGAGCTCTTTTGTTGGCCTCCCAGATCTCGTCAGCTGGCTCAAATGGATCATAATCGACAACCATTCTGAAATCCTGGAATTTCTCTGAAAGCACGTCGAGACATGTTGTTGCAACGACGAGTTCATAAGACCCAGCATGCTTGTGTTCCACAATGTGGGGAACCATATTGATCATGATGCCCGAGTCCGAAAGGAAGCGATGTAAGTCGAAACCCTCCGGTAGGATTTGATCGGTGAAGAAGCGAACAAGGGTCCATGGCCCATCGCTGAAGTCGGGACGTAACTCTCTGGATTGACGCGGAAGTGTTTCTGGCTCCTATGACGGATGTTGGTATGTGTTTTCAACCTTATGAAAGTGGAGCACATTACCTGCCTGTCAGATTCCATCTGAGCGACGGCATCAGTATCTACTGGTGTAGAAGGAGGCGCTTTGGTTGTAAAAAAATCCATGTTGTTGGAATGTTCAACTGCCTCGATATTGAATGGGCGAGAAACGGAGAAAACTAGATTGAATGATGAATGCGCGGGGGTACGGAGGCATACGACGAACTGAAGCCAATTTGCCAACTCGGAGTCAGCGAAAAAGGGGCCATGCACAGGCTTGAAGAAAGGATGTCGTGACGGGATATGGAGAGATATGGCGTGGGTGGCAGGTGCAGCGCCTTGTCCAATTATGTGTGGCCAATTCGCGTGGTCAGGCCACGCGACGGATGTGGTAAGGGCACGGCTATGCACGGTCCACGGCGTGGCCAGGCCACGCAACGGACACGGTAAAGGCGCGATTTGATGCACTTGTTCATTGGACGATCAGGTCGCACGGCCAGGCAACGCGATGGATATGGTAAGCGCTGCAAATGCACCCGTCCCCACTGAACTTAATATGCCAGCCGTCATATCCTTTCGGAAAGAGAAGACCTACAAATCGCAAGACGCTGCTATCGTAAAAAATGAATTGTTAGATCCTACACGACTTGGCTTGCATTAGCGTTGCATTGCACCGGACACTCCGCCTGAGCCATTTTCCGCCATGGATTGAGGGAACGTACACTGAGAATTTGACGCAAGTCCATCATAATGCAGCTGAAGTGCCTTGATCTCTTTCTTTCGCAATCACACTTTCATTTTTCTGTGCGTCGTTCTCTTACCTCAGATATTGCCCTTTGTATGGTACATCTGCTATTGTCAATATGAAATTCTCCGACTTGACCCGACTAGAAGAGGGAGTTTTTCAACTCGAAGAGGGCCATGGCCAGTGGCAGCCAGGACGATGTGAAGCAGTAGTAATTGGGTTTGCTGGCTCTGAGACTGAACTCGCTGCCAAGAGGTTTGAGGACGATGAAGAAGTTTTGTAAAGTGTGTCGAAGTCACCTATCAACCCTCCGCTGAATCCCCAAAATGCTCGTTGGACAGAAAGTCATGATCTTGGGCGCAGACGAACACGAGTACGGGGTCAAGGTTTAGTGAGCTTTTCTCTGCGCTGTCGACGCTGTTTACTCAAGGCCATGTAGTGTGGTCAAGTTGAAAAGTGTTCACGTGAAAGCAGTAAGACGCCCATCAGTTTCCATACACACACCATATTCACTGGCCATAGCCGACCAAGCTCTCTCCGTCTGAGCAGATTCTCTTTGACGCGGTTCGTGAATCGAACCCGCGTACGGAGGCCGACTGGGCCAAAGTTGATTCCAAGTGGCCTCGCGACGTTTGGCGAAAGGTCATGAACCCTTGTCTGCCGATGCCATGAGCGAAGTTAATAGAATATCAGATTATGAAGAGATTTGAAAATCCACAGCAGTCGGAGAGCATTTCTGTACAGCACTTGGACCCCGCCCCCCTTGTTATCGATCAGACGGCGGCCAGCGATTTAGGATCTGCCCAATTCAGTGGGTCAGTCCATAGCTTATCTCAGGCCAGCTGACGTGTCCAAGGTTCCCACTCTACTGAGCCTTTAAAGCGCGACACTGGGGCTTCAGAACCGAACAACATCATCCATCTTGACGACCAATCCACAGAGGTAGTTCTCAGATCTCCTTTGCATCACCAGGATTTTAATGCTTGTTCAGGGCACCCTCAACGAGCACACATCCAGATACTCCATACTGCACGAAAATCAGGAGGTCAGGGGCAAGGGGAACTCGAGGGGAGGGAAAAAGAGGTGGAGCAGCATTTTTGGGTAAGGCGTTCCAAAAGTGAACAATATTGAGAGGCGGGATACGAAGTAAAGGCAGGAACGACCGGTGTGGGTATGGAGCGAGAATGATGGGATACGCAGGAGACTTCGAGACCCCCGTGTTTACGTTGAGAAGAGGACGTTAGGATTGACGAGCGAATCGCTGAAAGAACATTGTGGCTTGACGCTCAACTATGATACACGAATTTGCCAGCAAAGGAATCTCTTCCACCTCTTCTAAACATTTCGATCTAATTCAGCTGCCAGTGCAATGTGAATTTCTCATTCACTTTCAATTAAAGCCTGTCTTCCAACTTGTCCGAATTCAAGAGGCGTATAGGCACCCAAATACCAAAAAAGGAATCTCATCAATGGAAGGCCCAGCCACAAAGCCTACAAGCTTTTAGCGATAAGACCAATCATAGCCCAGATTGACACTGCAGCGGAGAGAACCGAGTAAAGGAAGACTCCAGCTAGAATGAGGCTTTTAAGCATAATGTTGCAACCATTGACAGAAACGAAGGGAGGACACAAAAAGATGGAAGGGAGAAACGAAACTTGGCGTTTTGAAGTTAGGTGTGATTCGCGCCTCGGAGCATGGATTATAGGCGTGGTCTGTTCCCGTTGCGTGGCATGTTCCCACTGGCAGTAATACCATTGGAAGCTGCAATGGAAAGCTAAGGACGTGTTGAGATTTAGCTCCGGTACAAAGCTGCCGACCATCCTTCGCTGACATTATCGCAGACGGCAGCCAAGGTTCTGTCACGGACACATCGCGTGGCCAGACCACGCGACTAATACGGTAAGGCGCAGCTCGATCACAACTTCGTCGAAATTATCAAAGATAACGGGACGATTCAATTCGTAAGCTATGGTTCGATTCAGTGCTTGGTTCATACTGATCTGCAAAGATGGCTTGCAGGCCAGTATGCGCCATCATCACAGCTCGATCGCTTTAGATTTGTTGAAAAAGGGTTTCAACAGACTTATATTTTCATCACTTGCCCTAAGTGGTTTGTATGCATCGCATCAACATGCCGGCCTCAAGCTTCACAGTTCGACTGTAAGTAACACTGCTTTCTTACCACTCATTGAATTCACTTAGCACAAGGAAACTTGTAACACTGCTGCGAGGTTGACCAGTCAACATCATCATACCTGGGATGACGAGAGCGGGAATTGTCAAACTGCAGGTATCCTAAATCCAATTGCCTGAAGACTCAAAGCTTTCATCGCCCCAGAGACGAAGTTCCTATGTTGCAGGCTCGGACTCTGCCTCCTGTCCCTTTCCCACACTCAGCATCGCCAGATGACCTGCAGCGAGTGGGGCCCGCCCCAAACGATTATTCGCAGACTTTTGCAGCCTTCTCAAGACAGCCGCATCGAAAAGCTTCCTGCTCAATTGGTATACAAAAGCTTCTCAACCCTGTAGGATGCCAACGTCGTTCAAATCCCAGCCGTGGCCTCAGTCTTTCTCTTCTCTCGACAGGGAACGCAGGCCCTCTAATTTCGTCAAAATCTGACACTCATAGCCTGTCCCTGGCGGGACCATCTTCATACCGCCCAGTGAGTCAAGATACTCCCTACTCTCCGGCGCAGAATTGTGAACGCACACGCGGTATCAACCCTGAGGCTCCGCAGCCAGCTTCTCAAGCCGGATCAGTGAGACTGGGTCTGTCATCGCACCACCTGTGGTGTCCACTGGTCAGCCTCAGTACTATTACTCTACCCCGTCATCTGGTCCCTCGTCGACATTGCCGCAGATGCCACCGGGCACTGAAGCCTTCGAAATGCCTACATCAAATGCAACAGCGCAAGGTCAATATCGAATGATGGTTCTGGAAACAGCGCATGGTCCTATTCAGGTACCTGTGGACCTGCAGGCAGCGTCGAGAGTCCAAGGCGAGAAGCGAAGGAGAAATGCCACTGCCTCTTACCGTTTCCGTCAGCGCCGAAAAGAGCGAGATAGGGAGACTTCTGAGAAGATTGCCAAATTGGAATCTCAATTACGCGATGCGGTGGAGGAGAGAAATCACTATCTTCAAGAGAGAAACTATTTTCAGGATGTGGTACTTCGACATCGTCTACCCTTGGCATCACGGCCACCATCGCCATGGCGCACAAGGGGTGCCACGATGTGCGAAGCACCACTTCTTCAAGCCTCTGATACTTGATGTATTACAAGTGTTGTGCGGAGTGTGCTTCACATTTCCTTCGCCACACCTAGGCTTAGATCAGGAACCGTCCAGGGCGAGTAATATTCATTCGTTGTGATTCGCATTCAAAAGAATACCCTGGTCAGCATTCGGCGGACGTGAGAACTTGCAGCATGTTTCTTTAACCTCCGTCAGCGAATGAAGACTTCCAGTCTACATAACATATCGATGGCAGTCTTCTCCAGCCCTCAAATAAATGCATCGTAGACGAATTACCATCTTGTATATAAATGAGGGTTGTTGCACTCGAACATTCAATACTCTGGACAATGCCATGGTGACTGTTGAATACTACATAATCATCAACCAACAAATCAATTTTGATCATTTTACCTAGGCATTTCATCAAGTCGAAATACTGACTTCCAGCTTAATTGTTCCAAGAGAATCCCCGCCCCTCGCACATGTCTTGTCGCTGTTTAAAATTATTGACGTACGAGAAGTTGTATTTGCCCACGTTACGACATGCTAATGTTGAGAGCGGATGGATCATCACGCTAGAAGCGGACATGGGTCTTACAGACGAAGAACTTGACGAGATCGCTGTTCATTGTCGCAGCGCGACGGCTGCTACTTTCACTGAGCTTTCGGACCGGCGCAACCCCTGGAAGGACCAGACCTTGGAGGGCTATCACGATATGCTTCTTAAAACTGCCAATCAAATCAATAGAAAAGGATTGACCAATGAGAATGAGCTTTATTTGAATAACTTACATACATATCTGGCAGGGCCAGATGACGCTCGCAATGAAATCAAGGTGGTAAGGCAATTTCTATGGCTCGTCTCAAGAGTCATAGGTTGGTCCTATGCACTCTTGATACTTTGCGCCCTGGGCAAGCACAGACTGCAGAAATTCGATGAAGATCGACGTGTAAAACTTGTCAAACACATCACCCAACACCGTGGCTCGCTCTTCTGTCCTATACTTGAGGATAAAGCCGTTCGTTGCAACCTTCACCAAATACGTATGACTATACCTCCCTATCTTGCTATGTCTATTGAACTATTGCAGATATGAAAGTGAACTCTTCACTCACAAGAGGCCGCAAAAAGCGGAAGCGCAACGGCAGCGGAGACGTCGTCGCTGATGGAACGGCTCCAGTACTGAATGGTGAAGGGAAGAACACAAAGCAACACTCTGACAGCGAACATTGTCTTCGCAGAAATCGTACTCCTTCAATCTCGTACGTGAACGAGGAAGTCAGCTCGTCAATTCCGCCCCATATATTAATTTCATATGTGGATGCCAGTGAATTCGCTCGGTTTGAATCAAAGAACCGTGATCGAGCAAACCCTTCACAGGTTGTTAGCCTCAGTAAGACAATGATGAGTCCCACTCATTCTTTTTTAAAATGACTGACTTGTGCAGATGTCGATACGACCTCCCTACTTCAAAGTACCTCTGGGCAGCGCAAGCGTGGACAAAGTGACAATAAAGCCCCCTTCATCGCATGGATCGATAGAGCATCGGCCTTCTACAACACAAGTAGTTCACGCAACACTCGTCATATATCTCAACAGGTCGAGAACGAAGTCAAAACAGAGGCAAATCAGCGCAACTCTTACCACGCTAGCGAAGTCAACGTCTTGACCATGCTCGAGACAGCATCTCGCAGCGATACTCTCACGGCTGTTTCGAATACACAAAGCAATGGCGACACAAACGGCAACTTCGTTTTACCAAGCAACGACATCGACTACGGAGCTATTGTTGAGCTCCAGACCCAGATTGTAACTTGCACTCTGTCGTTGCCGATGTTTCACGATCGATTACAGAATGCTGAGACGAATACGATGGTTTCTGAGCGCGAAGATGAGAAAGTTGACAGTCTGGCAGCTGCGAGAGTCTGTAATGGGATTCGTCTAGATCGTCAATCTATGTTGAGTCACGCTATCGACAATGCGGTTCATGCTAGGGCTGCAATTGAGATGACGCTTGGTAAGCGCGATGATGCTCTTCTTCTTGTACTTCTACGCTAATCGTTAATTATGAAGAGTCTCAAATAGTGACTTCAAATTCAAACCTATCTCACCAAGCGGACATCGACTCGAACAATTTGGTCACTGAAACGGAAAGCTCGAAACGATACAATGATCGAGTTTCGCAGAACGGCGATGAACGACATTGAGTAGAACACAACGTTGATGCGTCTGAGATGCTTGAGGGCCGGCGACGAAGGGCTGCGAGCAACAGAGACTTTCTTTCGGAAAGTGTAGACATCGAAGCGAGCACATATGCCTTCTGTTACGAGTGTACCAAGGCTGAAGCCCGCTAACGAGCGAGCTAGCCAGCGCCTCTAGCCGAGCCCCTATCCCAGCCTCTTTGTTTCCCCAGCCTCTTTGTTTCCCCAACACCTTCTTTTCCGCATCACATCTTTACTGCGTCACAACACGTCCCCTTCGGACCTAGCGCAGCCTCTGAATATTACATATATAGAAGCTCTTGTACTCAACTTCTTCTGTATTCTTAATATTCAGTTATAGCTACCTCTAAAGATTAAGCAATACTCAACCCTGACTTCCGCTGGTTGACTCACCTAGGCACGGTCCCAACACCTTCTTAGTCTCACTACGACGCTCTAGAGTACCCGATCCTGAGCGATCAATGACTTTGAACAAATTCAGCATCGGTCAGATCGAAATCGTACTTCAACAGATTCAACGCTATACGTCATCGATCTCTCGGCAGGCACTGTCTTGGGCTCGGAACAAGAGAAGGAAGCATTTGACTATCTACGAAGTATGCAGGATAAGCTGATCTACGGCGTGAGAATCATGGTTCAGAAACCTACCTCGCAGGCATGACAGCTCATCAATGAAGGCTTCCGAATGGTGGACGATGTTCTACTACATCAATCACGCAGCATGATTCGGCTGCTCCTCCGCACTTTTGGTGGGGAAGGGTGGGACCGCTTTCCCGAAATACGAACCTGTCTTCTGTGACACTTTGCGAGCACCTCGGCCGTGCGGCTTGGTCACTCCCACTCGCTCTCAATCATCCTGTTTCACCTGCAGGACGAAGGGGTTCTCGAGAGCGCATTGAAGCAGATCTTCCTGATTCTCTTGAACACGCTGAAGAAGAAGCTCGACCTCATCGATGATGAGATGCAATTCCTGCGCGTCGACTTCTGCTTTCTGCTTCGACAACGACGCAACTACGCCTCAGCCGAATGTTACGGCCTCCGCTTTCTACGTGAGGCGAAGCGCGTTCACGGCTGGTGTCATTCAGTAACGCGGAGATTTCTGCTCAAGGTGAGTGATGTCTACCTGCATCAGAAGCGGCACAAACAGACTATCGAGACGTTCAAAGATGTGCTTCAGCGAAGCTACGACGCGGTGAGAACGGATCTTGACATTGTGGGCGTGTATGCGCATCGAAACCTAAGCCGGATCTATCAGAAGCTGAACGACAAAGTGACGTTCAAATATCATTCGGAAGCGATTGTTGAGATAGCGCTACGGATATGAGGCGTGAGAATGAAGAAATTCGCGTATTTTGCGGCTGAGGCCAAGGTAGCAGAGTCATGATGCGAAGGTTTGAATGAATTTTCCCTTCGCTATTGACGAGTGAGAGGACTCAAATTTCTCTACCACGGAGGGTTTCCTTGAGGTTGTAACTTGGGATATACGGGGCACCATTCTTGGTTAGAGCGTAGTTGATGCCCTGGCCTGCGTGGATGCTGAAACGGCAATCTGCGCGTTTCTAGGCTCCGCTTACACAGGGCTTGCCAGGTTTTGCACCTCTATTGCTTTTCTTCACGCTATTCCTAAGGATAGTGCATCATACTGCATATATGTGGATGTCGAAAGTAGGATATCCGTGGCGTTCGCTGGAAAGCTTAAGGTGATCGTATCCGTACTTGAGGAAACGGGATTGAAAGTGAGCGACCAGAACTGTTCACAGAATGATGGCATGAGAGGCTTGAAAATCATAGAATCATCTACGGCTTATGCTTATTCACAACCACTAGCATAGGCTCGCAAACAGCTCCAAGGCGTTGTACACATCGGTATTCCCTACCACAGTTCTGACGCCTGCCAGCTGCACTGTAAAGCCGGCAAGCCTTTCTGCTTGAACTGACACTCGCCTATGTCATAGAAGAGAACAGTTGTCAACAGTTTTGTAGCACCGCTTCGTACTGATAGACCCCACCCGGCTCCCAGAGACGCTCCAGGATAGCATTGAGGTCATTGGCTTCCTTACTCTACCTTAAACTTGACATTATTCGGGAAATCGGTTCTTGTTTTTGTTGTGGTAAGAACATGGCTTAACCTGATACTAGTTTGGAGAATTTATTGATGCCCATTTCTGACCGGTGTAAATTTTACGGTGCGTCATTGTCTTTCCAATCCAGGCAATTCTTGACGCGCAAAGCTCAAATTACATCCAGGTTGTTGAAGCGGTCGCCCTGAGTGATTTGGTTGACAAAATCCTCTTCTGCCTTGTAAAGCATCACGTGGAAGTGCTCGATGCCATTAACCGACTTCAGACTCGTCCAATTCTTAAACCAGATCACCCTGCTCCTGTCAAGCCCACCGCTCTCGATATCGCAGAAGAACTTAACTACGAAGCTCTTGATCGCAGCGCGAGCAGATGGCGTGATATCATCGGTGACGGGGTCAGCCTCTAGTAAGAATTTGGTCCAGACAACCAGATGGATGATGTCTACATCGATGCCGTAAGGCCAATCATTCCGGAGAATCTTGTAGTCGGACGGGTTGCAGAACGGAGGATCTCCAGAAGGTGTGACGGATGGCCAACAGAGACGCTTCTGCCGTACATAGTTCAGCATGGAGCCGTATCTGTCTTGAATGTCGGACTTGAACTTCAAATAGCGTCGAAGATCACTGGGGACGCGGCGAAAGCTCCCAAGGTTGTTCTGAGCTGTTCTTGGAAGATAAGTAGATATAGTGCGATTCGATTTTAAGGCAATGATAACGTACTTATGAAACTCTTGACCTGTTCCCACGAGCTGCGCTGATAGTCCTCGTCCCGCGTGGATAGAATGGCTCGATCTTTATCTGATACATCCAACAAGAAATATGGGCACTGGTCGGTTCTTTGGCCTGGCGGAACGTTCATCTGCCAGTAAGGTAGCTGGGATAGCCTTCCGATATGCTCCGAATTTGACATCGAGGGATGAACTTAATTTTGTATCATGATACAGGGAAGTGATGGAGATGATGCTGGAAAACCCTGTCTTCCGTATGAAAAACTTCCGTCCGGGGAAACATTGTACCGAGCTGTAAGGTTTAAACTTCCGCCCGAAGTTCAGGTCCCTGCACACCAGTATGAATGCAAGAAAATTTACCAATTTTAATCTTTTCGTTCTGGTTCAGGAGAATTCCTCTATTCGCACATATGATCGCCATAAATGTCCCATCTTCTACGTTGTCGCGGGCGATTGCAACTGGGTCTGCTTGATCTAGAAGCATAAAATGTATGGTAGGATGTTCTTCTTCTATTGCGCACGATCTACGGGAAATTGTGATTTTTGTTTGTCACTGCATGTGGTTTGCTTAGACTCGGTGGTAACGGATTTGACCCAGACGCACTATGTTATGATCCGAGGTCATACTTTCTCGTCAACCATTATGACGTGGCGAGAGCTGTCTCATAGCTCCAAATGTTCCCACGACTAGAGCGCGTACGGATTCTAATCAGAAGAATATATCTCGTTGGTTCAGCAAGGGCTCACGTAATGGTTGGTGTTGGGGTCTTCCCTCAGGACTCTATCTATTAGCTCGCATGCCACACTCGGAAACGGAGCGAAGGGTCGAAAAGCAAGAGATTCGAAAAGGCCTGGGATGTATATTTGGTTCAGATGTTCCCGTGGGGTACAACATTGATGAGAGGGCAAATCGCGTTGGAGCCCAACAGAGCGCCGATGACGGAGAGTTCTCCCCACTGCTACATAGCCTCTAAAATCTCGACCTGAAGAAGAAAATAATGGAAAAGGCCATCAGGCTTAATGAATTCGAGCCGGAGTTCAACACAAATTACGGTACCGACGCTTTTTGTAGAGCCGCATTGCGGAAAGAAATCGTGAGAGAGTTTAAAGAGCTCATTTCGACGCTGCAAGAACTAAAAACTCTTCTCTTTTGTCCTATCAGGCTTGTGGCGTTCTCCAGCTACTGGGACCTGCCTTAACAAAAATCTCACCTACAGTTATACGCCTTCGGCAACTCTACGATCGTTCCACTTTTCAAAGAAAGCCGGGGCCAGAAGGCACGCAGGAGGAACGAGTTGAATGAACATATAAAACAGAAGGCTTTGCCAAGTGGGAGTGAAAGAATTCTAACTTCCACCTTCCATCAATAGTACACAACAATGTCTCAACCCTAGCTGATATCTGACACCGCAAGGTTGCAATTATTCAATACCACTCTTGCCGTTAACCCAAAATACGAATACCGCAATGCAAGCACAATAAGCACGACAAGCTCTACGAAATTCGGCGTGCAGCGGCGCTGTTCGGAATCCGGTCACCTAGTACTACAGAGACTCCTCCGCCACCATATCATCCACCTCCCAACTGTAACACACCTTCCAGCAAATCACCCCAACCTCATCGACAACCAAACCCTCCTGTCGGAATGAACATCAAGCTGAGCTGCAGATTATGCATGTTTGTACGGCCAAGATTGTAGTAGGGGACAAGGTGTTCGCGTGATTGGGGTTCTGGTGCTGTAGGAGGTTTCTCCGTCTTCTTAGGGGTGATAGGAGATGGCGTTGCCAGAGCTGGTGCAGATAGGAATCTTGCGGAGGATGCAGGAAGAGGGATCTTCAAGGGTGTTTGAGAAGGCTGAGTCCCGACTGACGACTAGGCAAGGAAGAGTTTTCACTCAAATGACTGTATCGAGTTTTTGCCACAATGGGGAGGTATTGAACAAAGACAGCAGGGTTCGCAGGACAGATTTGGCATTTCATCAGTGGCTCGAAGCCTATCTGTGCAGGGCACTATTTGTTGACAATATTGTGATTCCTCCGTCTTCCATCATCGTTTCCGTCTTGTGGTTGAAGGTCGTGTTATGTCTGGTCCTATGGGGATAGAACGTGTTCGATAGCAAGTTGAGACTTCCCCACGCCACCCAGGCCGATGAGCGCTGCGCGACCGGCTGGCTGTGAGCATCGTTCGTCGATCCAGGAGAGGACGGCTTGCTAGGTACAAGTTTAGCCTTAGGTAAGAACATTGTGATTATTCTCCATTTTACTCACGAGTCTCTATGATTGACAACTGGCGACTTAAATCTTACCGAAAAAACCTGTCAAGTAGGTTCGCTCTAAGGAACTAGAAGGACTGACTGATATTTGGGTAATGGAACGTGCCTTGAAATCGGTTGTCATCAGTATCCGACGTCATACGATCAGTTCATCCAGAATAGCATCGTAGCTGGGATCGTCATCATTAGAGAATTTCGCCATATCCTAGTCTCAGGATCAGTCTGCAATGTTGAATTTGATATACTGGATTTACCATATGATTTGCATGAATGTCGTAACAGCCATAAGGTTTCATCTCCGCAGAATGCAATGGCACGATCTAGACCGATCAGAATCCACCGTCAAAAGAGTCTGTGGGAATATCTATCTCATCGATTCCCAATACGGGCAATTCTTCGAAGAAACAAGTAATGAAAATCTCGGAGCCTTCCTCTTTCCTGAGGCTCAGAATACTTCGGAAGCCTTTTTCCACTTCTCGCAAAATCTCCGAGCCAGGTCTCAGAACTTCCATGATTGCCTCGTTGGCGTATCGAATGAGGTTGACCATCCGTGTCCCCATACTCGTCCAAGCTGCAAGATCAGCGCCACAGTGCGGAACCCCGAGAAATACCACTGCTCAAGCAAGATATCCCGGACGCGCGCATCTTGGGCTTTGACTACGATGCGGACGTTGTCAAGCTATGGAATCCGGCGTCGAATGGCCGACTCAGCAATCATGCTGGGAACATGGTCGGCGCCTTGGTACGCAAACCAGAGCGCACAGAGACAGAAACGAGAAGGATGTTGTTCATCGCTCACAGCCTGGGCGGACTCATCGTCGAAAAGGCGCTCAACCATTCTCGTCAGGTTGAGCGATGTACGGCTGGGGTTCGCTCGGCCAATGTACGTGTGAGTCTTTGTGAAGCCAAGTAGTATATGTGTTCTTTGATGCCATAATTTTTGCCTTCTCGAATAGGTTTCCAAGAAGGATACGACTCTCCGCTGGCAGGCAAAGTTTCGGTAGTGGCCACGGATTGATTCGGCGGAGCAGTAGTCCGGGCGTCAGATGAGGCGATCGTGACTTTCCAGAACGAAGCACGTTGATGGCTTTTGGTGCCATTTTCCGTACAGCCTTTGCCTTATTATACCACAAGGAGAGTACCGCGCAAAAGGGGTCGAAAAAATGAGGCGTGTAGCGATAGAGGGGCAGCGGACCTCTGATTGGCCCAATGGTCGACGAAGCAACAACCATTCCCTACAGCCTATCCCGGGGTCTTTGCTCAGGGAGCTGCATACTCATACAGAAATGCCTCAAGGTCATATACCAGCGGTTCAAAGTGACTTCTACTGATCGACCAGCATGCAAGCTCCACATCTGGAAAGTCCGCCTGAAGGGTTCGCATTTCGGAAACACCAGCGCTGTCAATAGTCAGATCTTTCAGGGCAATTTCCATGAACTCACCATCAGTCAGCTCTGCACAGCTGCCAATCTAAACGACAGCTGACAGTGTTCGGATCCTACGGCTGCCGCCCAGGTTGGCCTTAGTACCTACGAGGGCCATTACGCCTACTCGTCCCTTCGACCGATTGCTACCTACGTCCCGCGTCCGCAGCTGCATCGAAAAACCAAAGCGCAGTTACACGACCTGAAGGATAAGACGGAAGACGATGTGCGGATCCTGGTAGTGTGGGGGCTTGATGGAGCGGGCAAGTCGCAGCTGGTGCTCAACTACGTCCAAGAGTACCGAGGACTACAGAGCGGTATTCTGGATCGAGGCTGGATCGAAAGAGACGATCGAGCGCGACTATATTCAAATCTACAGCCTTCTGTTTGATCGTTCAACAGGGGCAGGTCAGGAGACGGTGAAGGTGAAGGATGCGGTGCCGGCGGTCAAGCGCTGGTTCCAGGGTCGGAAGGGGCGGTGGTTGGTGGTGCTGGACAGCGCGGATACGGTCGACAACGATCAAGACAAGTCCTATATCGATTTACAGTATTTCATGCCCGACGCGCCAAGAGTGCATATTATTATCACGTCACGAAGCTCGGCGGTCCAGGGGATCACAGAGCTGGAAGGTGTGGAAGTGGCAGGAATGGAAGCCTCGGAAGCAATAGAACTATTCCAGCGGTCAGCAAAAAGCTTAAGTTGTTGTTCCGTTGGTGAGTACGTGAATTCATCGACCATGTCTATCGTCGTCGACGTCGTCACTCGGAAGCCTGTACGCGATAGAGCCAAGCATAAAAAACACCGTGGATATGGTAGTCGATTGCTACTGAGCCAAAGAAAGTCAGTCATCGTGGATAGATGAAGCGATGCACCAGTTATACCAGGATGGACCAGAAACGAGCCAGAAACGAGCCAGAAACGAGTTAGAAACGAGGCTAGATGCCAGAAACGAGACAGAAACGACGCTGAAACGAGGTCATCCTGGATGGAGGTAGCGGTGGATCCAAATGGAAACCGTGGATAGGCCTCTGCGGAGGGCAAACGGTATATAAAGGTCAGCATACTCGTGGATATGAGGGCAAACGGGGCACCTTGGTAGGTGAATGAAGAGCCGGGGGGAGCTTGAAACAGAAAGGGGAGCTTGGAAGCTGCAGAAAGGGGAGTTTGGGAGCTCCGAATTCCCAAGGGGGAGTATTGAAAATTGGGGAGTTGGTAACCTTCGCTTCATAGGGCTGGTAGGGCTGAGCTGAGCAAGAAACGGTGGACAAGGACGAAAGCAGACAGAAGGCATGGCAGGAGGGATTCTATGAGTGATCCATCTTAAAGACGTTCTGTAGAACGGCGGCTCAACTAAGCGGTCATCAAGAGCTCCAATGAAGAGATCGACGGATCACTAATATGAGAATGGACGAGTACTGTAACCTTGCATACAGCAACCAATCCGTTCTTCTCGGCTCGGAACTTGTGTTCCTCGTACAAAGGAGCAACATGAGTGGAGGCGTTCACTATGTACACTTCGACGGTTTTTTTAAGCACTTGTCGAAGCTGACTGTCATATGCTGATAGATGAGGGAACGGTGTCGAGGGTCCGGAGGAGTCAGGATAGCGTTACTGGGAGCTGGTAGTTGATTGGCCGTCTATAAAATTCAGTAAGGCAAATTGTTCTGGTAGTAGCTTGCTTACTTGAACAACAGAATATGTGGTTCTGGCTCGTGAACTTCGTAATGCTCCCACCCAAGACTCTTGAAAAAACCACACTCAGCAATTGAACGCGATCATGGCAACGTTCGAGATTGGGTGGTATACCTGGGTGATGCCAAGTCCTCTCCATTCCTCTTGCTTCAGCGTACCTCTTGAGGGGTCGAAGTAATTCTTCGATATCCTTTTCAACATTTCCTTAGGAAGCTGCACATGTCGATATTCATATTCATCGTCAGAGTACCTGTAGCAAGTATCAAAAAGCTTATTCGAGAGCAACGTCAACTCGAGGTATTTGACCAACGGCTCACAAAGCTTACCTCGACGAGTATTGGATTCGATGAACTCTGTCGGGAGCAAGCGAAGGTGCTTGGGGATAAGTTGGGAACTTGTTTTGGGTCAGCCTAAGCTAGGCCGGAATCTGAGGGAGGAGGGGATGCAAAATATCCATCCGCTACTGTAATTCGCTCTGTTAAGACATTAATTGATCTGTGTCAACAAGCACGAGTCTTAGCTCTCACATTGTCCTGCGCTGTCCCTCTTTCCTCCCTCTTCCCTCCCTCTTCCCTCCCTCTCCCCTCCCTCTCTCCTCTCCCCTCCCTCTCCTCTCCCCTCCCTCTCCTCTCCCTCTCGTGTTCCTTTCCATCTCCCTCGTGAAATCCCTTCCATAAAATCAGCGAAGGGATGGGGGATGAATCCAATCGTAAACATATCTCCAAACACCCGTCTCCTCAAGAGGACGCATGAGGACGGGGAGCGGCGGGAGATCTCGTTGGGGGGATGTTCGCAACGGTTGGCAAACTTGCTTCGCCCTATGGCGGTGTTCGTGTTTGAGCGTCCTTGTGCCTCCTCAGCTTACGCATTCACCCCTCCACTGGACCGTCCTTCGCTCTTTAGCTAGATGTCTTAGTACTTAATTCTATCCATGATTGTGTTTGATGCCCTGTCGCACGGAAAGATCGCCATCGCACAGCAGGGCCCCGTGCATGATCATTGGATAATGGGCTCAATGCCGTGATGGGCGACACGCTTGGGATGAATGTGTTCAGGACGACAAAGAAGCTGGTCGGCGAGCCATCAGCATGGGTTTCGGAGAAAAGTTACGACGGCAATAGTCTGGAAGGTCTTCCCGACTGAGCCATAGAAGTTCAACGAGATTGAAGAGATGCGCTGGAGCGTTGCGGCCTAGAACGGGAGGTTACACCTACCCTCGGGACCTTACGGAATGAAGTCTACAAGTCAATATTCGGATAGACCCTATGTTCTCACCAGAAGACGAACGTATGCCCGGGATCTGATGGACGATCATGGTAGCTGAAAGCACGTTCTGACAATCTACTATTCGGGCAACTACATGCAGAGGTGGACCACTTCTTTATTGCAGGATACACCACCGGCTTAGTTGCTGGCTCCCGGCCATATCCACGGCAATTCTGTTGTCGCAGATAGAGCAAATTCCTGTCCTTTTCGTTCCCACTAGAGGGGTGCACCCAGAATATCATCACGTACAGTCTACTTCTGCATTGACTCGCTCGATGCCGCTTTGCACTCTTCGATACTGAGCACATCAGAACGCCACTAACCGCTATAAGGTCTTTCATTTTCGCTCCTACTTGGCCAATACCAGCTAATCACGGGTCATAACGGAGCGAATAATACTGGGCATTGTCTCTTGTGAATTTGTATCGAAGCTGCGTGATGGCCTCGGGAAACACCTCTCTCGGGAAAGTCGACCAAGCTTATCAGAAGCACAAAGTAATAGGTGTAAGATAAAAGTTGATGGAGTTATCAAACAACAACAGGCTCTCTTTGACAACCTCAATGTTCCTGCCTGTTCTTTGAGCAGTTTCAGGGTGTTGCATAGCCTATTCTATGTGCATACGTACCCCGTGACTATGCCGGTAGGCGAAAACGCAAAAGCTCATGATTCGGCTGACCCAACAACGACATGATCCATTTGGAAACCAACAAGATCGTATTAAGCTCAGGACTATTGAGAGTCAGGTGAGATTTTGTAATATAGAAAGCTAGACTGAGTTCCCCCGTGGATAGGGCGCTGTAGTATAAATCTCTGTGACAGAAAGCCTTGCTATCGATGCTACTGATTCCGGGTGGAATCACCTGTCGCTATCCCTTTGGCTGCTGTTAGGATTCGGTTAATTTTTAAGGTTAACCCTAACCAGATGTGGTAAAGCTCAATCAAAAAGGTTATTTTTTGTAAATAAACAAACCCCCCTATTGTTCTTGCCCACCTCCATAAGAATGCCTCCCTGCGATGTAGTACCTGATTCAACTGATTTAGGAACTGACCGTCCTAATCTACGTTCTATAACTGATACAGGCGATCGATTTGAGCCTATTCAGATACCTCCAAACGTCAGTTGGGTCAATATACCAGCAAATATCAATCCTTTAGATGCCGCGGGCTTATAGGGTCTATATTTCTCTTCCGAAATACTTCAAATAATAGCAAAACACACCAATATATACGCCAATCAGAGTCACAGATGGGGGAAAGAAAGAGGCTCTGAAGCCAGATCATTTCCGGACACAGATGAGCTAGAACTGAAGGCATACTTTGGAATACGCATCTATATGGGTCTTCATAGAGAATCACGAGTTCCTGACTATTGGAATATGAAGTTTAATAAGCCTCTTCATCCGTTGATTCGAGCAGCAATGGCTCTGAACAGATACGAAGATATTGATCGAAATCTATATTTCTCCAACTATAAATCAGAATTCGGATCAGATAGCGCTGCCTTTCAGAGAGTAAGTGTGTTTCTCATCTAAATTAGGTGTGTTTCCCACCTAAAGTAGTTGAGAAAACTGACTTTTCTCCATCAGACAGAGCCTGTTAATACCTTGCTCGGAGAGGCATGCAAAAAAAACTGGAAACCTGGTCGATTCGTGGCTGTAGATGAGGTAATGCAGCGGTTCAAGGGCCGATCACATGATACGCTTACTATACTCACGAAACCGACTTCTGAAGGCTACAAGATCTGGGTGGTAGCTGATGAAGGCTACGTTCTTGTCTGGATCTATCATCAGCGTGGCAAGGGACCTTTAGATGTCAAGGTTCCAAAGGAACTAGGTAGTAACAAAACAGCCACAGTGGTGGTAGATCTACTTGATCAATTGTCTAAACAATCAGGCTATGCCTACGGAGTGTTCTTAGACAATCTCTTCACGAGTCACAAGCTACTGTTATATCTACGAAGAAGAGGCTATGGAGTCACAGGAACAGCTCGTTCAAACTTCGGAATCTACAAGAACTTTGTTCAATTGAAGAATCAAGACAAGAAACAGGATAAGATACTCTGGGGGGAGCTTAAGATGGTGGTCACCTCTGATAATCAGATGATGCAATTCGCCTGGCAAGACAACTCTGTCGTCTTGTTTCAATCTACTATGTTTGACGGTCAGGCCTACATCATTCGCGATAGAAAGAGATCTTCTAGAACGTCTATCAGTGCTAAGACTGCAAGGGCTCCATTCGGTAATAAACCTCGTGCAAAGCTTTCAATTCCGGACTTTGATGACGTCTATAATCACTACATGGGGGCTGTTGATCAGGCTGACTCTGCTAGTTCATTGCCGCGAATTCCTTGCAACTTCGCAGGATCAGGCGCAGCTCTTCTGGAAGGAGTCGACGGGCTGGAACTGGACTTACTCGCAACATACAGCTTGGATGTGCCTAATATCGACCTTCGTCAGTATATCGATGACTGTGGTTCCTTCCTCCTAAAAGAAGCCGGCCAGAAAGCCGACTATCTTGATCAGATCTTTCAGCTGGCGCAGCTATATCGAAACGTAAGTTTTCCACCAGCCGCTGGATTCTGGCCACCAAATCTTATTGTCTGCCCAGGACACAATGATACGTCTTGCATTAAGGTTATGGACTGCAAATCGACTTCTGATGAAGGGTTGGGAAGTTTGTGGCCACGAGCGCTTAGGAATGAAAACTGTCGACCGAATTGAGTCGTCATTACATGGATCTGTTCCTGCGCCACACGTGCTTCAAAATCAGCTTGACCATCTACTCGAGTATGAGATTGTGGAGACCGAGCGGCATCTTTTGAAGAACCTCCAAAAAATCATCAAAGCGTCGGACCGCAAATCGTGGGTTGCCACTTTCCTAGCAACTGCTATCATATTACACGTCATGGAACGGGACGCTTGGAGACTGTTATACTGGGTCCATCACCAGGATCAGGTGAGACTTTTCAAAGTAGATGTTAAACGCTTTATTGACGAAAACATCCTCTCGGGCCTCGTGCATTGGTAGAGAAGAGTGTTCACTTTGGCAATTTGTTACTGGCGCATTTTCATTATGCAGCTCGAGGATTAATACCTTTGACATTAAACTGGAATGACGAAAAACACAAGGAACTGGTCAGCAACGATACTACAATCATAACGTCAATGCAAGCCATTCGACCTGTCTCGATTTGAAATATTCATATACTTACATCCGGCCTTTCTTTTCCGGCGTCTCCTCGTCGTAAATATATGCTATGTACCAGTGTCTCACTGTGTCACCTGGTTTCGGTTTGCTTATTCCATCTTCTACTTTGATCGTCCTCACTTCGACACCCATACTAATATGGGTAATAAGGACTGTAAATTAAAATCCGAGTTGCGATATAACGAATAATTTGTTTTGGGGACGCTATGTGTGATGTTCGAATATATGTCCGCAGCTAAGAATCAATGTGGAGCATTGCCTTTCAATTATGGTAGGATTACTCTGACATTTGGAAACTGCGTGGGAGACCGAACGAGTGGGTTGGGCGGCGGGTTGAGCGGCGGGCTTGGAGCTCGGCGGTAGGTTCGGTGGCGCCTGCACGTCGAACTGCCCGAACATCTGACTAGGCAATGATTGGAGTCTACAATTTCTTCTACCACCCTTTACATGCTTTAACTCTCGAGCCTCTCAGCTGTCATCCCCTTCCTTTCGATACTGAGTGCTCGTTATCCCATCTATGCACAGCTCGAAATGCATCTCCCAAAGAATCCAGGCCTACGTGCGCCAGATATTGAGTCTTTCTGGGCAGAATTAAGAAGATCAGGATCAGTAAGAAAGTCGAGACTACTTACGGCCGGATGGGAACAGGGAGAGAGGTACAGTGCTCCATTTTCCTGATTTTGGAGTCTCAGCACTCACTTTTCGCACTGCTTCACAGATATCAGATGGGTCTCCACCCGGACCTGGAGAAACATGTCTCAGCTTCGCCAATGAGCCATTGATTCTTGTTTGCTTGGTCCCGAAAGGCATCCTGCCTGAGTACTTCGACATCGAGAGCGCGCTTTTGAGCTCGGGTATTACGACTTCTATAGCCTCAAATATTACAGAGCACAAGAATTATGACAAATATGAGCTTGTTACCGTTCAATCATGTGTTGAATTGCTCTCGACTAGACTTCAGAGGTTCACGTTGATTTCCGATTACACGTATCCACGGAACCGTAGAGGCCAGAAAGCGAGCTCGAGACAACACATTTGCCATTGCTAAAAAAGCTAAATGCAGATGGGCACCCGGATCCGAAGAGTGCTATCGAAAGGTTTTTGCGAAGGCCGGTTTGTAGCGGGAATTTGACGAAGAAGTTCTGAATCGGGACATTCAAGTAAGTTATTCGCAGGTTTCTTGTTTCTTACGCCTGCTCACAGTTACAAGGGAGCCGACGCACAGGCTCTTGAGCAGTCTGAGCTCGACGAAGGCTTATCAATGACACTGCCCAAGGTTCGTGAGACTGATCAGACTATCGCTGAAAGCCAGCTCTTGAACGACAACATCGATCATCAAGATATTGGACCACCTCAAGACGGGAAAGTTGACGAATTCCAAGAGTGGATCACAGTGAATAAGAACGATACGAAGTCGGCAACGGGTAGACCCGAGGACAAGTTTGCTCGAACTCTGACCTATCTGAAGAAAGCAATAATATTTGGCAAGCACGCAAATTTCTATATGACGATGATGACGTTGATAGAGAACTCGCCAGAAACATCGCCAACATATCTGAACAGTATCAACACCCAGGTCAGAATGGACTTCGCTGACCTGTCAAATGACTTTTACACAAACGCTTTTCAAAATGACCAAGCGGTAGATCGTACCCATGTTGGAGAGCAAAAAGGAAGGAAGCATTGCAGAAGAGAATGCTGATTGGTCAGTAGGTGATATGAGACACCATGTAGCAGAGAGCCTTTGCGATGGATACCGATTGCCTATTTGTGTGGACATGAATTTGTCTGGTCGCAAACCTGAGTCGTTATATAATGTTTGTAGTTTGAGATAAACTTTAGTTGCGTATTGAGTCACGAACGCTCATACTCCAGCATCTTCCCAAGCACTAATGTAGTATCCAGGGAGTGATTATTGTCTTGTGTGACATAATCTATTTTCACTTATCCGAACGATTTCCCAATGATGAGAATCCTCGAAGTTTTTCGGCGGATAACAAAAAGTGAAAGAAGCCTCAGTAACGCTGAAAGCCGAGCTATACAGCTTTCGTTAATAGACGAAATAGAGATAAATTTGAAAGGGCAGATAGAGCAATAGAGGGTAATCGACAGGCAATACGATGGCAATACGATATGATTTAAAGTTGGTAATGCTCATATGAAAGGAAACACCACTTTTTGCCCGGCATCATTTGAAGACGCATCACCTTTGAAGAATTTTCCAGTAGACAATAGATAATCCACGCCCACAGACCTCCCTAGCAGACTATAAGATCATCTTCTCCTTCGTTCAGTATCTCTCCAATCTCCGCACTTTCCTCCAAGATAGAACGTGCCTCTACGTCATTGACGCCCATGTCTTCTTTGACAAGCAGCGTCGCCATTTCGGGCACCAGAACTTCTTGAACGTACAAAGCGACACCACACACAGCGATGAGACTATCATCGCATGCAATGCCTCGGATATGTGAACTGAAATGGTCCATGACATGAGATATACTTAATCAAATCGTCAGAACGGTGGAGTGCCAATAAAGAGCATCAAGGGGCGGACTCACATGATCTCCGAACCTCTAGGCCCATAATATCCCATGCTGGGAAAGCGCCTTTTGCATAAGTCCCGTCTGTTGTCAAGGTTGAATGCGGATGTCAAGGCATCCCGATAGAAAGAGGTTGTGTCGCCGTCCAAGATGCCATATAGTATGGGGTGAAATTGGATAAGGCGCTCTTTGAGCGTATCCCAGGTGATGGGTGGATAGCTGCACATCGCCCACTCCTGTTCAGCGGATTTCTTCTTATGGGCCAAGCAGAATTCCATTTATATCCGCAGCTTGATGCGCACTGCGCCATTCGTGTATTGCTCGAGGAAGCCTGCGTCCACCTCGGTGCGACAGACTGGGCAGAGCGCTGTTCGAGGGACGGCATCGGTCAGACCAACAGATAGTGGAGGGATGTCACTAGGCAGAGGACACGGCTGCCTGGTATCCCAATATCCCGAGAAGGCAGGGATCAATACAAGGCGGAGGACAGATTACAGCCGTCCTTCCATCTGGAGTGAAACAGGGCGTCGAAGAGGTGCTTTCCGACTTGACCGAAGCTGGTTCTACGGTTTCTCATACTCACTGCCTTGAGGGAGGCAGGTAAATAGATCCATAAATGAGATATCTTCTCCTGCTGGAGAGTAAGAACGCCGTTTATTCATCAGAGGCTTTTCGCTGTATCCACGTGGTCGTTTTGAGACGATACGAGTGCTGCCGCTCGACTGGAGGGTCTCTGCAGTACAGTCGATGAATGTGTATTTATTGTCTTCATCTAAAGTGGAAAAATCCTCTATTAACTTGAATCCAGGAGGTGAGGTTTGGGATCGAGATTTGTTGTCAGCGTGAGGTTCGAGCAAACCTGCGCGACGAGGTCTTTTCGCTTAGACACGATCCGTTTCAGGCGTCAGCTCTGAGTGACTTCATCTCAATGCTTTGGCCAAGGTGACGCAGTGAATATCCCGGAGATGGTGTTGGAGATCTTGAACGGAGTCAAAAGGTATAATGCACTGCGTTGAATATGGCTCTGGACGTGCTCCTGCCCGCGAAATCGATTGAAGAATTGATAGAGTCGTTGAGATGCTGGCAATGCTGCTCCCATTGGGTAGAGCTGGTTACCCACAAATCGCATTGCAAGCACGACTGAGCAAAGCCGTGTTCGCCCACAAGGTGCCGCTGATGACACCGATACAAGTGTAGCCAGGCTGTGGACGCTGAGATACTGTGTGGAGGAAAGATGGAAAGTCAGCTAATTCTCTACACGTATAGACTGAGGATCGAAAGCGCTACTGACCTTTTCATTTCCACCGAGAATCTGGGATAGGGCAACGGCCTTCCTTTGGCCTTAAACTCGGGCGATAGATTGTCTGACAATCGTGTTTGCACAGCGCCACCAAGTCATGAAGGGCGCTCCGGCCTTCGACACTGCGGAGCGCCACCAACTGGAACAGAGAACTCGCTAAGGGTAGACAGTTTCATCAAACTTAGAGAACCTATTAGCACTGCCTTGAATCTTGTGGTCGTTAAGACTTGACGATTTCTGCATCGATGGTAGGGGTAGAGGAAATGTGGGATTCGGTTTGGGTCCCTGGAGGACCATTTTGAGCTGCACTTGCTAGATCGGATCAGGTCGAGAGGCCTGTGGACGTACATATTCGGGTTAAAAAACGGTTTTTCCAGAGCATGGCCCATGAGTACTGGTCGGCACCTTCTGGGAATACTGCCTACCATGTGTTTAAGGTCAAGCATGATAAGCGCATGCTGATCTGTTACGGTCACGGCCCGCGTATTAGCGTATGCAGAAAGGTTTCGAATCCTTGGCATTCATTTTCGCGCTGCCCCACGGTGATCCGATTGTATGAGGAATTCGAAAATCAACCCCACCGCCCCCCCAATTGCCCAAAATTGAAGCTATTCAGACCTCTTTGTTTGTTGACGTTCCTGACGTTCTTGGCACCGTTTTATTCGAAATGCCTCAACGCCGGAGTCAAAATCTACCTCTAGATGACCCTCTCACCCCACCCCCTCTAGATGACCCCCTCACCCCCTCTAGAGCATCCGAAAGACTCTATTAGAACTGAGTCGTTAAACATAGTCAAATTCCTGATTTCCTACCTCCAATTCTCGTTCCAAAGCTCTGATATCTGCCTCAAAAATGTAGCCTGAATGCTTGAAGTGCTGCCTCGGAAATCTATCGCATCTGCTTCGTTCGACAGCGTAATGAAGAAAGTCACCAAAGGTGCCTTCAAAATGGGGCCATATCTCGTCAAAATGCCTACGAACCCAGGCCTTTAATACGCTGAAGGTGAGTTCTATGGGGTTGTAATCCGGCGAGTAGGGAGGCAAATATCGCACCTGACATTCATATCAGTGGTAGATCGTCAATTCAACGAGGCAAATAGCTTACCTGACATCCGTGTGAGGTGATGAGCTCTTCAATTCGACTATTGCAATGAACACTCGCATTATCCATGATGATCACACTCCTTGGAGCCGGAAAGGGACTGCATAGAGGTAGCAGTTCATCTGCTAGCCATCGAAAGAAAGCCTCGCCGTTGAACCAACCCTCGCGAATACCGGTGCAGGATAGATATCCGTCTTTCGTATAGGCCGGAAGAACACTCCAGCAATGCCCTCTCGTTCTAGAGGCTTGATAGCGAGCTGGTTGGCCAACAGGAGCATAGGCTTGATGACGCCAGCCTGTGGTCTCATTGAATAAGGACTCATCCACGAACACGAGCTGTTCAGCCGTCAAACGAAGCATGTCTGCTACCCAATTCAAACGAAGCTCATCGTTTTGCCTGACTCCTACACGCTGTCCTTTTTTGATACTCCAGCCTCTCCTCTTCAGGATTCTTGATATCGTGGATTGATGCACGTTAATGCCCCACTCCTCCCATATGTACCAGACCATCTCTTTCTGCATGGCCCACGGCTGATCTTCGAGGTAGGCTATGAGGCCATTTTCAGCGGCCTTGAAGACCTTTCGAGGAGCGCCTTTGGGTCGGAATTGAGGTCTAAAGGGAGAGCCATACATGAAGAGATTCTCCTGAATTCTATAGACGGTATCAAAGTGACAGTGAACCTCTTCGGCGATATCTTTAGGGCACCAGTGGAGTAGCAAAAGACGTAGTATTCTGAAGCGAAGGCTTGCAGGAAGTGGTCCCGGCATAGCTAAAAGCGATCAGTAAGCGATGAGGTCTGAATAGCTTCAATATCAGCTTTTTGAATGTGATAATAGGTGGTTGGGTTGAATTTTCGAATTCCTCATATAAAGGATCACCGTGGGGCAGCGCAAAAATGAATGCCAAGGATTCGAAACCTTTCTGCATACGCTAATATCAGGTAGCGCACTTGGAATTCAGTTACGACGGAAATCACAGAAGTCAACTTGTGTGAAGATTGCAGGCTGGACCCCGAGTACCGTAGATTCATGATTTTAGCACCTTTGGGTGGCAGCATTTATGTGCCAGCTGAAACTGGAGGAATCGGGACCCTGTAACATATTACGAGCGTGTGGCACTGAACGATAAAAGCGGCATGACTCTGTATATCACCACACTCTCTTTTGGAGAATTCCTTTGACGCGTAATATGCGCATCTATTGTTCAAGATATGATATTCATCTTCATTAACGTCTTTGTCACTCTCAGTGCATTCTTCTGTCTGCGTCATGCTGGGAAGAAGTATCTTGAATATCGTGTCAGTATACTAGTATCCTTGTAATGTGAATGTACTCTGAACATTCACAAAGACAGACCGTGATTTTGGGCTCTGTCATGGCTGTCTATCACCGGCTCGACTCGAGAACGAGTTGCCTCTGGGCGTTGATCGTCTCTATCAGATTTTTCAAGCCGATGCAGACAACAAGTTGATGGCTTTGTTCCTATGGCACTTTCGACATTGGGGCGACACCTTGGAGCAAGTGTTCCTTGGAACACGGGCATTCGGCACCATTGATCCGCGGAATCTCGAGGCCATTTTATCAACGCAATTTACTGGTGAGGTTATAATCACACATCGAACCCATTCTAAGGTTGATGACGAGTGCAGACTTTGGCTTCGGACTTCGCCGCAACATTTTCTATCCTCTCCTTGGTGACGGCATCTTCACTCAAGACGGTGCAGCATGGAAACACTCCCGCGAACTCCTCAAACCGCAGCTCACTCGTAGCCAATATCGAGATCTCGACCTTTTCCGGGAGCATGTAGATAACCTCATTTCGTGTATTCCACTCAATGGAAAGATAGTTGATCTCCAGCCATTATTTTTTCGGTTTACCCTAGACACGACGACTGCGCTTCTATTTGGAGAGTCCGTATATTGCTTGAAGGCAAATGACTCTAACGATGAGCAGGCTTTTGCTGAGTCCTTCAATGTTGCCCAGGAATATCTGATTAAACGCTATCGCCTTCTGGATTTATATTTCCTGATGAATGGGCGGAAGTTCAAGAACGCGTGCACATCAACCCATAAATTTGTCGACGAGATAGTCGAGCGTGGTCTTCGTACATTGGCAGACTCTGACCAAGAGAGACCCGATCGCTACCTCTTTCTGAACGTCATAGCTCAGAATTCTCCTAACAGAATTGCACTTCGCGACCAATTACTAAACATCTTGCTGGCTGGAAGAGACAGCACAGCATGTCTGTTGTCCTGGACCTTGTGAGTAACTCCTTTGCCTTCTTAGAACCACTGCCGTTTGACTGCCTTGCTACCGTCGTAGATTCGAATGGTGACAAGATGCTGAGATCAATTGATAGTCGGCTACTTGTCAGTCATCCTCGCGTCATGGATCGTTTACGAGAGGAGATCAATTTTGTTCTGGCCGGCAAAGCTGAGCTGAACCGAGAAGATTTGAAGAAGATGACTTATCTTTCCAATATCCTCAAAGAGAGTATGCTCATTCATGCTCATGTAGTTCCAAGAACCTCATTACATGGCAAACGTGGCTGACTAGTCTCAATCTAGCACTTCGTTTGTACCCCTCGGTGCCGGTCAATACTCGGGTAGCTTTGAAGACTACAACCCTCCCGACGGGCGGAGGTCCGGATGGAAAATCGCCAGTTCTCGTTCGACGCGGCGAAGCTGTGGCATATAGTGTTTATTCTTTGCATCGTCAAACTCACCTGTACGGCGAAGACTCGGAAGAATTCCGACCGGAGCGATGGGAAGACAAGAACATGCCGCTCTTCCGTGACGAGACCACTGCGAATTGGGGTTATCTTCCTTTCAACGGAGGCCCAAGGGCCTGTCTTGGCCGTGAGTACATCCCAGCCCTAGCAGTGACCATGTACTGACTATTAAAAGAGGACTTAAGCCTCGTAGAAGCCTCGTACGCTGTTGTCCGGATTATAAAACGCTTTCCAGCAATCGAGAAGCCCGCAGATCAGCCTTGTGAGAAGACTGGGTCGGAGCGACAGAAGATCACACTTGTTTTGGCTGCGGCAGAGGGTTGTCATGTGCAACTTGAGTAACGAAGAACCAAGATTCAGTAGCGAGGTCAATAACAGTGAACAAACAATCTTTGGGTCTGACACCCTTGAACCGCTGAAACAAAACTCAAAACTTCATAGAGTATAGTATCTCATCCTGTTCACGAGTTGCTAAACTAAGCATAGCAGTTGTATCGCCTCGTCTCTCCTTTCCCTTTAACT
>JAABUZ0100001191.1_pt1 | contig 51666 bp, 56 predicted proteins | sample 5562091 | NCBI WGS metagenome assembly JAABUZ01 (sample SAMN12813069, study PRJNA571459) | rock metagenome | isolation source: Antarctica rocks | place: Antarctica: Victoria Land, Linnaeus Terrace sud | collected 2015-12-21 | reverse complement strand
GCTGTGATATCTGTGATATCCCCCTATGTAAAACCGGTCCTTGTTGGGCTGCATATCACAATAGCATCTGAATAGTATTAATAAAATCAGTTCAGGGTGATATTCTGTGGTTTTCTATTGGTGGACTGAGCGAATACGCTAAAAGTGGCTTCCCGACAGCGGTCAAAGGGATAGAGCTGTAGAGCCGAAAACCCATTGTCACGTGATCTAGTCCGTGTTGTTTGTGGTTCGATCGAGCTAGGGTTCGATGGTGCCATCAAAGAGAAGTACATAGAGTTGTCAGGACCAGCCCTGTAATAGAGCTGATCATGTCAGCAATAGGACTCGATGGCTTGACGTGAGGTTGGTGGAAGATAGTACGGGCGGCCTGATATTTAGCGGAAAAGGCGTTTACACTGCCGCTGACGATCATTTAAGTAGGTAATATTGAATAAAATTTGCTCTTTCTTTCAGCCCTTCTCCTTAATTTTGTTTCGGGCCGGGTAGAAAGGAATCTGACGAATTGGTTGCATTTATCGGATAAGCTTTAGGAATTGGCCTTGTCAGGCTCGAACCAGTGTTGTCCTCAAACGGTAATGGTAGGTACTTTACATGAGAGTATCTCGGGCATTTGCACTATACCAGCACCGCCAACTCGTTTTGTTACCTCCTTTGGAGCGTCTATCCTCTTATGTGCCGTTAGTGATGTTGCCGCGGTGCAGTCGCCAGCTTTCCATCGCCGTGTTGATATGAGGCAAATCCCAGCTTGGTGACGCAAGTAGTGGCAAGCTCGAAAATGAGCCCTCTTCCCCCTCTTTCGGCTCTTTGGCCGAGACTTCGGTAATGGTGAGGCTGAATATACGCGGCGTGTTTGAACCATGTATACTTCTTTCAGGCCTCCAGCCAAGATGCGAGCTATCACTACGCAGAAATTGCAGAATACAACAAATCTAACACTATGAAAAATCCAACCCCATTTTGTGGTATAATGAAGGTGGCGAAGTCGGTTTCAAAACACTCAATCGCAGTGGCAAATGTCAGCTCTCTACTGAGCAATATGTTGTCAAGGGCAAGCCCTGAAGATGCTGACTATAGAGGCAATATCGGTTGTATATATAAGATGTCTCCATTCCCTCGTTTTTGATAGCACATAAGACAAGTCTCTCGTTCATTACTTTACAGTCATTCAAACCCCGCGTTTCCCTCGTTTTCATTTAGCAATACGAATAGTGTATCTTCCGAAATGTTTTTCACCACACCTCGCTCGATTGCAGCCCTGGGTCTGCTTGCAACTCTAGCTTCAGCTGTCCCAACAAACTACGGTGATGCGGTTCCCATCACAGAGGCAGAGGTTCGCGATCTCGAGAAGCGGGTACAAGGCAACTATCAAGACTACCTTCCCGGCTGCGAGGTCGATCCAAGCTATGCCCCGGGCCAAAGCCACTTTAAAGACGGCGATGTAGGTGACTTGTTCTGTCTCTCCTACACTATGTTCTAAACCTCATGGAGACTTACTGCAGATCAAAAATGCTAACTTGGGGTAATTCAGGGTACTCAGTTCAGCTCTGGCTGTGACAACGGGATGTGGAGGGCAGGTGTGAATCGTTTCCACTGCTGGTAAGGCTTTTCTTGAAACTGTCCTTTGATAGGAGGAAACGAAGGGCTGACTGGTGCGACCTACAGGACCGACTTCTTCCTCGTGAACTGGCAAGCCGAATACATGAACTGGGAGAACACAGGTCAGTCCTATTCAGCTTCCCACATGTGAATACACTGTAACTAATATAACCCACAATTCGCAGGCCAAGTCATCGATTGCGCGACCACGAGCACCTGCAACGAAGTTGTCGTCAACATGAACCAAACCTGCACCACAAACGAGCAGAGCCAGGACAACGGCATCCAAACGGGCTTCGAAGCCTCGCTCCCAAAACTCCTCGGTGAAAAGCTCTCAGTGGGCGGTTCCTTTACCTACACCCACAACTGGTCGAATTCCCAGTCCTTCCAAGTCTGCACCTCGGAATCCAACACTGGGTACGTATTACCTCCTCGCGTCCCAACCGCAAAGCTGACTGCCTGTCCCTCATAGTACCTGCACCTGGGACGACAAGGGCTGCCACGCCATCTGGAAGGCCACCCGGGCGCGCAAGATCTACGGATACTTGCGCCGCTCATGCAACAGCAACCGTGACGGCACCAACATGCCCAACACGAGCGCACGTCCCGATGGCTATTATACCGTGGGGATGCAGGACTTTGATATCTCGGTGCCGGACAACCAGATGATTGGATGTGCTGCTCACTGCAACGATTTGACCTACCCTGACCCGCAGCCCAGTGGACCGGCGCCGTTGACTCCTGTTGGGAATTTGAAATAAGAGCATGGAAGTCTGAACGAGCTGCTATACTGGTGGATATGTACAATATTTGGGTATGGTTCGTTTCGGGATGGCTTGGATCTCGGGTGCATATAGCTATCTGGTGTTACATATGTTTTTGTTTCAGACTGCCTTGTTTGATTTCACCCCGTCTTCAATTCTTCCTGTTGTTTGAGACCCACAGCTTAGTGTTCAAAACATTCGCATCATCGAATATCGCGCTCCTGGGGGCTTCAGAATTTTTGGTGTCATCTTCGGTAGTGTACTTGTAGCTCTACACAGCACTCTTGGGGGATTCTGTTGTAAGAATAACCATGCAGGGAGCATTGCTGTTGCATCTAGGCCTGCCGTCGGGTTCTAGGTCGCCGGACTCGATCCTAAACCGGACCGGGTCGGGTTAGACCCCTCAGACCCGACCCGACCCGACCCGACGGCAGCCCCTAATTTGGACACGAAATAATTACTGCTCTGGGCAGAGAACAAGGCAAAGCCTGATGATTTTCTGTGCTTGATGAGAGAATTCAATAGATTATCAGCATCTAGATGCACTTATGCCTAAAAGTCAAATTAAACGATATGTTATCGCTCATTCTGCACTAGTGCGTCAATCTCTTATATTTAACCACATAACCTACCAATTCACTGTAGGAATACGAACACGCTCAGTTTTACCATTCTCACTAGTCGAATCCGGGTTGCTTTTCGAAGACGTACCAGCTCAATAGGCCATTTGCGCACCTACAGCCCATTGCTCCGGCTCGTTGCCTCGCTGTGAACCCATGATCCGCTGCGTTGCCCCAGTCATGTGCAGTACGTTGGAACCTTGACCGTTTCCTCCAACATCTGCTGGCATGACCAGCCGATCGCCTGGAACACTCCAAGAATCCGCAGATCGACTTCTTTTTGGACTGGTAACAAATACTTTGAGGTTGACCCCCCGTGAATTCTGCTGCAGCTTATCGACTAGTTGTCGTAAGCTCAACATCACAATCCGAACATTCATACAGCGCTCGTTGTTCTCGAACCAGGATATTCCATCGATGATGCAAAAGATTGTCATGTTGTTGAGTGTCGAAATCAGGAGACGTTCAAACAACTTGCAAAGTTGAGAGGTCTCATGTGTGTAAACCCTCTCCACCTCATTACGGTCGATGAACGCACAGTCAAAGTCCCAATTCTGCAAAAGAAGTTGAGAAACAAAGCAGCGTATAATACCTTGAGCTCCTTCCAAATTATCCTCGGGTTTTGCATGTAATCCACAGAAAAAGGTCAGTGGGACCGCTGCGGGAAGGCTCTCTAAAGTTTGCGTTAAAAGTGCAGCGAGATAGGTCAATGGCGATGCCGTCGCCGTGCATGTCGACTTTTCCATACCATCTACCACGAGCATCTGCGACGCATCTGCCTTGAACCATTGCTGGAATCGTGATTGTTGCATCAATCAACCTGCACGTTGCTGAAGGCCTGGTCTGAGTCTCTGGCCAGATTCCGCACAACGATCAATGTCATAAACCAGCAGATCGTGATTCACTAGCAAGCAATCACGTAGTTCCTCGACACTAATAATCGGAGTTCATCGCGAGTGCTGATACATGATTTGGCTCTGAATCATGAACTGTTTGAATTCTCGTCTCCCTGCTATCAGGTCAGTCATATCTTGAGCATCTTCTTCTGAAGGTAAATACTTTACAATCTGTCTCTCTACTCTGATCTACGAGCTGATTGAAAAGAGTCTGAGCAGCATAATTTTCCACTTTATGAAGACGAGAATTCATCTTCTGAAGTTGAAATTCATCATCTTTCATTAGTACAGAGTTCTGCTCGATTTCGAGGTGAATGTCGTTAATTCGAAGATGTAAACAATAATTTGCTTGCTCACAAAACTTTTGAGATTTTCCCTGAAAGTTAGCAGTTATCTGCTTTTCCAGAGGTTCTGCGTATGCATTTTGCTTGTATAAGGCCTTGAAGACTTTCTCTACTACTTGTGAGCAGCGAAAAACTTGGTCTAGTTGAGTCATCTATACTATAACTTACTATAAGTCGAATGATCCAGCCAAGCGATCATGCCCTCAACTGCCGCGAGAACTGCTATATATAATTCCTCGGCTCTATCAAGAGTTTTTCGTCTTGCTGATATATTCTAAGATAATTCTCAGAGGCTCCTACAGTTTCTGAAAGCGCACGCAAAGTCTTCATGGTCTTTTTCCGGATTTTATTCATGCGAACTGCGGCCTAACTTTTATTCAATCATGTTGAAGACAGCGGACTGCGAGATTTGACTTACATCGAATATCAAATAGGCGGACGAGATTTTATTACACCGAAGCTGTTTGCCAACCACTAGTAAGACCAAGAAGTTTCAGACATCTTCCGCATCAAGTACTCGACAAGATCCGCCGCTCTTTCCGCCACGGCGTGAACGCCTGAAATAGGGTTACCCCGAGGAATGATCGGCATGACACTGGCATCTACCACTCTCAATTTGCTGGTCCCATGAACAAGCAGCCGTTCGTTGACCACTCCTCCAAGGTCCTTTGCCTTCATGGCGCAGGTGCTAGTGGGATGCCAGTTCGAGATGGCACTGGCCCTCAGCCAGTCTTTGGCTGCTTGCAAGTCCTGGTTACTAGCGGTGTTACACCTCCCTTCAGGTTTCAAGAAGGATTTGAGAGGCTCCGTTTCAGCAATCCTTTCTAAGTATTGCACATGACGGGCGAAGATCTCAACGTCCAGAGGGTGGCCGAAATATCTAGGGTCAACGACTGGCTTTTGGGTTGGGTCGGCGGAGCTGGTGTGGACGGATCCTGTGGAGAAAGGATGCAGTAAGGAGGCGCAGAGACTAGCGTAGGATCCCGGTGGACCCTTAGGTCCTCGTCCAACATGTTCATTGTTCAAGGTAGTAAAAACAGGTGCCATGAATAAGCTCGCAGAAGCTTCCTCAGAGCCGTCGAGGACTGACCGGATGAACTTGTAATGCGATCTCTCAGCTTGAGATGTCTGATCCTTGGCTTCCGGAAGGTGTTTATCCAACAGTTGCTCCAATTCGGCTTTTCCATTTTCATTCAGAAAATCGACGATAGGTATGAATGCAAAGGAAGATAGAGAGCCATTTCAGAGCGGTCCGGTCCTGCTACTCATATATTCTCCAAAGGCCGCCTGGATCAAACTTCGAAGCTAATACCAGTGAACAAGGATCTTGTAAGTTTTCTCCCACGTTTGGATTGTCAATGCGTGTCCCGATACCCAAAGACTGCAACAATGTCCCATCTCCAATGCCAGAGCGTTCGAGTAAATGTGGAGATCCGAAAGCACCAGCGGCGAGAATAATTTCCTTTCGAGCCGTTACCTCTTGGGGTTTCCCTTCATGAGTAAATTGTAATCCACTTGCAAAGAAACCTTCGGCTTTCTCGTCGAGTATTATTCTTTCTACAAAGGCCTCTGTGACCACATGTAAGTTTGGACGATGAGAAACGGGACCGTAGTAAGATGAGCCAGCATGGCTTCGTTCTTTAGTCACAGGATGTATGCTGGAGGGATTTCTGAAACCACCGATAGCCTGTCCAGAGAAAGGGTCACCAGTAGTGTTATAGTTCAGGGTTTTGAACATTTCAATCCAAACCTTTGACAAGGGGTCTTGTGTTTCTGGGAAAGATACCTTTATTGGGCCGGAATTGCCTCGAATATTGTCATCGATGAAGTCGATACCGAGATGACTCACGACAGATTCGGAAGGCACTGTGAGAGTGTAAAACTTTCTGTAGTATGATGCCATCGTCTTCCAATTCCATCCCGGATTGCCCAGCTTTTTGCAGGCATCCAGGCTTGCTTTTGATGGGGCTATGACTGCCAGGGCGTTGATCGCACTCGTGCCGCTCAATACCCGGCCACGGCGGTGACCGATACATCTCCCTCCAAGCTCTTTCAAATCGTAATAAGCTATTAGTCTACTATCATCAATTTTTTCAGCTCGAGAGGAAAAACGGAGTACCTGGGGCGTTGTCCTGAAATTCCGATCAAGATCTGGATCTCCAAACAATGAGCGCCAAGCACCCGGAGTCGTAATACGGGGATTTTCGAGGCGGCCATTACCGGCCTCAAGCACCAAGATCTGAACGTCGGGGTCCTCGGAGAGACGACAGGCAAGGACCAGACCTGCAGTTCCACCACTAACAATCAAAAAGTCATACTCGGTAGCCATCATCGTAGCCGGGCCCGAGGAAAGGTTGTAAAGCGAGAATAACAAAGATAATGGTATCGAACGACTTGAAATTCAATAAAAGGGATGTGGGAGCACAACAGGAGCACGAAGATTATCAGGATGTGTTCTTACTGTTAAGCCTAACTCCTGTTCACGGAGTCTGACATTCAGCCACCCCTTACCGACACGCTACCTCGAATTACATGAGTTAGTTATGTGATTAGCAAGGTCCTACTTTGCCTCAAGGCAGTTTGACGGCTCAGTAAGCTACCTTACAGGTTGCATGCTGTATGTTGCGTTTTGTTGGTTCCGTGCATCGGCATGTATCTCTCGCAAACCTCGACATCCAAGACATGACATACAACCTTACGCCAATATCTCTTTGGACAGTTCTTGAGCCGAACCTTGGTATTATGAACGCCTACTTACCTATCATTCAACCCATGATCAATAAGCTATCCACACTTTAATTAACCTCCAAGACTAAAAGAAGCACCGGAAGGAACGAAGGCCCGCCCTTTATTTCCGCAAGAGCGGGAATTAGCAGGGGTTACGTTGTCCCAAAGAGTTTTCAGCGCCTTTACGATACCACAAATCTGCATTCAGAGAGAAGTGAAATTCTAAACCAAATCACAGGTGGTGCCATTGAACTAGATACGGCGTTGGAAGGCTTGGAAACACAGTCAGTGTCGGGGAATATGGGAGGAATAGAAGGTCCGTTCGTCACCCGCTGAACGGATGTGTAGATGATAGCACACCGCGCGGTACAAGAAAGAACGAGAATCACGAAAGAAAGTCATCGCATAACGACGATATCGTCACGCGGTGCGAAGGTGTGCAAAGCCTGACCACTGGATCATCTTGCCTTCAAGTTAACGAAGTGTAATTGCTTCTGCTGTCTTCCACAAACTTTGTTTGTTATGCTGAGAGATCACTTCCTTTAGCAAGGTAAGAGAAGGTTATGCAGGATCCGGTAAGGCTTCATGCTCTCACTCAACGGGCGTCTGGAAGGGCAATCCCTTGGCCTGGCAAGGACAGTGATGTTTTATGGCTAAGTCTATCGACTCGACATTGCGCTGGATACTGTTGTTCTACCTACGGTCCTAGGCTAAGGGTTTGAAAGTGTGGTGAGTTACGATTACATTGCAGGCGTCTGTAGGAGTACGTTTTTCGTACTCGATCGCAACTAGCAATTTTCTGACGTTGGAGGTAGTGGTTCTAGCTCTCAGCTATATAGATAATGGTTCTTTAGGATGTATAGAATTGAAATTGTCGCCTTGTCTGGCAGTCTTTTGCACGTCATCCATTGATTCATTTTTCCAAAGCGACATTTGATGTGTTTGTTAATCAAATGTTGCAAGCTCTCCTGCAGTTCGATAGCCAAGCCAAACGCCAAGGACAGTCAAGCTGGATCCCTTCACTTGAGATCAGCGACCAGATGCTTTACTTCCCTCGATTTCCTGCAAGCTCCGCTTGAGCCATCACAGCAATATGTGGTCACAGCTTTCACCCGCCAAATCGGTCTCACTTCCTAATTCTTAGCGGCGTAGCACGGCGTTCAAATCCCTCGAGAATAGACACCTAATCGATGATGCTAACAGATTTGGGAATATAAAGCTGAGACACGCATTAGGGCGTTGAAGCACCACCATCGGTAAGCTGATGGCTTTCTAGAGCATCGGAGAATGGCAATTCCGAATTATCATCTTCACTCGATGTTGGCGAATCGAGTTTCTCCACTTCCGGGATTGGGTGACGTGAGGGTAAGCCAGATTCCATAAGGCTCTCTGCGCTCTCTGTTATCTCTGGCTCCTTTTTGATGATGCTCATCAAGTCTTCAAAAGCTACTATAAGTTTGTCTGTAACATCCAGTCGCTCATGCAATCGGCTCGCAAAATCACCAAGCATGTAATCTTTGTCGTATTTTAGCATGAAATGGTCCGCGGTCGTCAGTATAGTCACTGTCTGGAGGTCGGCATACAAGGCGGCAATTTGCAAAAGGTGAGGACCACTGAGACGCGGGCAAACGCTGTACTCGAACCATCGGTCGAGGAGAAGTTGGAGAACGTTGTGGCTGTTATATGCAATGGCTGTAGTTAGAGGAGTCTGTCCCACGGTCGAAGTAGCGTTGATATTTGCTCCATATTCAAGAAGAAGCATGGCAAAGCTCGCATTGTCGGTCCGTGCAGTATGAATCAGTGAAGTTATGCCTTCCACGCCACTTGCTTCGACGTCAGCACCAAAGTCAAGAAGCGTTTTTATTACCAGAGGATTCGTAGCATTTCGAGATGCGCAGTTCAAAGCACTACCGACTCTGATGCCATTAGGTAATAGGGGGTCGGGATCAGCGCCCGCTTCGAGGAGCAAACGGACACATACAGCATGGTCCCTTTCAGCGGCGTAAGAGACTGCTCCGGTCCACTGTATGTCAAGCGCATTAGGATCAGCGCCGGCGCCTAGAAGAAGAGTAACAGAATGTTCATCTCCTCGCGCTGCTGCCCATATGAGGGGCGTGCGAGCTAGGGCATCGGATGCGTCGATATTCTCTGGATGTCGAAGCAGTTCTTCCTCCAGGCTTGACATTGACAAACCTAGGACAATCCTGTGGATTTGGGTATAGTTTTGTTCTTCAATAAAATCACTTCCTTGGGTGAGGCAGGAGAGGGTCTCCACGACTTCTTTAGAAAGGCCACCTTGAAGTATAAAGTCAAATGCTTTGTTTTTAGGACTATTGTCGTGTTTGGATAATGGTCTATGGGCAGATTTAGATATGAGACAAGCGTTCTGGGCCGAAAGCACGCATACCTATAGTCAGGATCGGCGCCTTCATGTACCAAAAACTTGCAGGTATCGTATTGTTTACCGTACAAGGCCCACTATAAAACATTAGCTGTTTCCACATCTAAGTCGAGAGGAAACCTACTCGTAGGATAGAGTACCCCCGGGTACTGCTGACATCCCGAGGAGAGGCTAAGCCACGTATGAACAACCCTTTCAACCCCTCGATGTTCCCATTCAGCGCAAAATTGACGCATTGCGCAGAGTCCGGTACTCTTCGAAGTGTACTTAATTGAAATTGAGGTCCAATATTCGGTTGATAGCCAACCTGCAGCCGAACGATTTGAGACCAGAAGAAACCAAGTGGAAACCAGTATTCGACACTAACATGAGATACGTGTAGTTTTAGACATTCATCAGAGTCACATTTTGGGCTGATAAATGGTAGGCCAGAATATCCAACAAACAGTTGTCCTAGCACACGGTCTATGGGCCCAGGTGTGGCTAATTTTCTCGAAGTATGGCAAGCACAGTGACAATTTGGTGAGCAGGCAGTACTGTATTGACGAAGCCGAAGTCCTACGCCTTCAGCTCGTCCAGGATTTGCCGGTTTGGCATCGTTGCTGCCCGTTGAGGAATGTCGGCGACGATATGGTGGACGCGCCCTGTACAGTGGACCAATCTGAGTCGACTGGCTCGTTTGGATTTGTTTGGATTGTGCTTTGAGCATTTCCTCCACTCTGTCGATCCTCTGATCTACTTGGTCACAGATTTGAGTGACAGAACCTTTCAAGCCGTCCTGATGTAAGGCAAGGCTGGTCAAAAGATCGTCTCTAAGGCCGATACGCTCTTGCGCAGATTGGTACGTGACCTGTGATGTGACTGTGGATAAGCTCGCGAGGTCTAGTCGAATTCGCAGCATGTCATTTCTACATTGTACGCCTCACGTCAGCACATGAAAGCATCATCGCTGAAAGCCCATCACAGGCCTTGATGCTAGAAATTATGGTGGGTATGGGATCTGATGGGGTCATACGAATTAGATGCGCCAAGCAAGACATTGAGGTTGCATTTAATTATCTTGATATCGTTCTGCAATTCTTGTAGCTTTGGTTGTTCTCTGCGCCACGCCCGAGCTTGGAGGACGACGAATTTTGCGTGGTCGCAAGACCTATATAGCTGCTCCACGATTTCTTGCACCTCACTCAATTTGGTCTTGGCTTGATCTAACAGCGCTGGTATGGCTACCTGTTGGCCTTGGGGAATGGGCGCGCAGGCCCTTTCGTTGAAAATGGAAGCAACCTGGTGAAGGACGACCTGGATATCAACAACCTCGTTGTTCAGTGCGTGTAGCCGTCCAGGTAGCTGTTTGCAGAGAGAGCGTAGGTCGGTGAATGCACGACAGGTGTTAGCCGCAAGAGTTGCAATTGCTATCGCACTTGCTGTCACTGACAGAGGGTCCATCGAGAAGACTTTCGCCCGCTTTATCCAAGGCACCAGCGGGGGTCCGCCGAGCGCGGGAGCTACACGTAGGCGTGCTAGGTACCTTAGTCAGTTGACCTCGGACCGTGGTTTAGTTGTCGCGGTAGCGTGGCGTAGGCGAGAGCCAGTCCCGAGGTTCCAGCGTGCGCCTAGAGATGATTGAGTTTTGATGGTAGAATAGCACAATAGGTATTGTGTATGTTTGTTAGGCCACAGCGGATGGGATGCGAGTTTGCTGCTCAAAGAGCAGAGCGCCTCTCTTTGAACAAGAACTGGGTCACCGCCCCGAATATGTAGCCTGACCCGGGCTACAGCTCTTTTGGGCTACGCGGCAAGCCATTACTGGTTGTTGGCACTCTCTCTTCTCTGACTCGTCGACGTTCCTGTGCCCCTAAGCGCTACAGTGCTTCATGTACGGTGCCAGGGGCTTTGTGCTCCGATAACAGCCTCGTCTTATCTGCCGCTAACCATGTCTTTGACGGCCTGCAGGCTGCAGCCATGATCCTGCACAGTGGGGCCAATAGCTTGTTGGCCAGACATCTCAATGCCGTTCCGTCTCTTCGCTGTCGTGACTGTGATGTATGGTCACCGGCTAGTTAACCGCAGACTCACTGCGAGGTTCTTACGATGAAATTCGGTGGGAATCTTCACAAAAATCAAGTGCCACATTGGGCACCCTTCTACATTAACTACAATCGTCTGAAGCAGCTCTACAAGCTCGCTTCCATCCACGCGCATGAGCACGGCGAGGATGTAGATTTTACAGGTTTGCAACGCGACAGAAGCTCGGTGACCTAAGACCTGACATTGGAGTAGAGTTTATATCCAGCCTAGAGCATGATCTTAACAGAATTGAAGAGTTTTATGACTTCAGGCTGGCCATCGTTGGGCAAAGAGCGACAGCGCTTTCCAATCATTACGGCACATCTCCGGGACTTGCAGAACACATTCAGCTGAATAGAATAGCAAATCATGAGCTGGAAGATCTTACAGCAGCATTCACTGAGCTGCGCGATGCGCTGAAGGAGCTGCAATGGTATGGAGTCGTCAACTCTCGGATCATTGCCAAGCTGCGTAAATTTCAACTGGGTAGTCCCGGTGATTCTGAAGTGGAATTGCCAAATGGATCTCAATTGATGGTGACAAAGCAAGCACGGTGTCTCAAACGTCTCCAAGAATTAAACAGTTTAATTGCCAAATTCAGGCGCGGACTTCTTCGACCTCGCTCCGACTCAACCGCAGAGTCAATATTCTTGCAGAACTTTTGCAGTCAGTTGGATCCCCCATTGCTTTCTTCCAGTGCTCTCTATCAGGCCATTCGCCGCGATGACTCTTTCACCCTGGACCAGCTACTTGGCGTGTACGCCTTCAGTGATCCAAAATCAGGCGAACAGTTTCCAGGACTGTTGCCTGCTTTACTACAATGCTCCGTATTATGCGTGTCTCGGAAATGTGTGAACAGCCTTCTATCTCAAGGGGCTTCGCTGCAAGATGGCGACCAAAGCCTCCATTGGCTGATAAGCAAAATAGGTAGGAGAGTGAAGGCGAAAGGTCGATGGAGCCGTGAAGAACCCGCAATATTGGACAGCATAGACAAAGATTCTCTGCATATATTGACCTACATTATAGACCGAGTGAATCCTGGCCACGAGCGTGTATTCAATCAGGTAGACTCTCTTGGCCGTATACCTCTACACCATGCCGTGGATTATGGCCTGCCGAACATTTGTCAAGGGATTCTGAAACACATGTTTCAACGCTCCGCAAGCCCTAGCCCCGGACTCATACAGGATACTGAGGGCCTTACGCCGTTACATCTTGCGGTATTCAGCGGCAATACAGCGGTTACAAACATGCTACTGGAGGATATGGAGTCAAAAAGGGCTTTGAAGTTGGCGACGGATGTTGACAACACGAACGTAGTGCCTGGATCCCTTCTGATCATTGCTATTAAATCAGACCATATTAGAATTTTCAAGCTTCTAGCCAAAAGCACTATCAATCTTAATTACAGAGACAGCAACGGAGAGGCCGCTCTTTACATAGCAGTACGGACCGGCAACCAGGATTACGTCAAAATCCTACTTGAAGCTTCTGCCAGTCACAAGGAGCTCGATCTTGACATAGCTGAGAACACGTACGGGCGAACACCCTTGATTATGGCTTGTGTCATGGGGAATCTACAGATCATGGAACTACTACTCCAGGCTGGAGCTAATTCAGGACCACACGATATATTTGGTTGGACTGCAAAAGACCATGCATCGTTTAGGGGCTATTTGGTATTGGCAAAATCACTGATAGAGAATATTTCAAGCACGGCTTTATCAGTCAACACCGAGCACCAGGCCGACCTGAAAACCACAGGCTTTTACTCGACTCAGCCAAAACAGATTGGTAAGAAAGGCGCAGCTTCATCACTTCAATTGCCCTGCACACATGGCCAATCCATTCCTATTGGGGAAAGCCAAATACTTGTGAATTTAGGCGCACTGGACTCATATAAGCATGTTCTAGCAGTGGATCTTAGTCCCTACGTATCTCCTGCTACTTATACACCACAGCTTGCGGCAGATTTTGTTGTCGAGATCCGTGCTCTTGGCGGAGACGAAACAAGCTCTGTCATCCAATTGCCAATTATTGAGGATATGGCCAACAAACCGTGGCGTTTCCTCACTAAGGATCCTAGCAACTTCAAGCTTGTATTTAATATCTTCCCTGCAACTGCCGTCGGTCTTGAGGGAAATATGGTGATTGGTAGTGCGGTCGCGCTTTTGGGAAGCCTCAAGCAAGGGTTGGGTCTAAAGCGAGAAAGTTTGATAAGAGACTTCACCATACCGATACTCCAGAAGGAGACTCTCAAATACATGGGCAGTCTGACATTCTACTTCTTGGTGGTCACGCCGTTCCCAAACCCACTTTCTACATTCAAAGCAACACTTGAGATGGGGAAGGGTACAAATCCAATTATTATCGGCCATAGAGGTACCTTCAGCCTGCTGGTAGCCATCTCGATTTGCTGAACAGTCTCCAGGAACCGGTCAGAATGACCCTACTCGCAAGCAACTCCAGATAGGAGAAAATACACTCCAGGTATGCACTGAGACTAGCACTTCAAGCCCAGAGAGTAGCTGATATGGAACAAGTCATTCCTCTCTGCCGTGGATTTGGGCGCCTCATATATTGAAGTAAGAAAAGTCTTCGCGAGCGTCTTGCCAGGTACTAATATACTCATAGTTCGGTACAGAACTCTATGAGAATAACCACATCTATGCTGATCAATCAAAGATATCCAGCTCACAAAGGACCTCATACCTATCGCGTATCATGACTTTCTCATGAGTGAGACAGGCATAGACGCACCATTGCATACTCTTAGCTTCGAGCAGGTTAGTTATTGGATTCTCGTATATCAAGCGTCTCCGTAACCTCATTCCTCTAGTTCATGTGCATCAGCAAAGCGCAATCAACTTACTCTGACTTACCATCCATGGCTGAAATGAGGTACCTGGAAAGATCAGGAGGCATCTCCAGTCCAAGTCGTAGACAGCGCTCCCTCTCCCTAAGCGTCTACGAAGATTCTAGGGCCAAGGATCTCGCCGAGCGAATGAAGCATACCTTTGAGTTCAAGCTCCAAAAGTCCAAAGGATCTAAGCAAGTCAAAGGCAATACACGGAGCGACTATATCCAAGCCTCTTTCATGACTTTGGAAGAGCTACTCATCCAATTGCCGGAGTCCGTCAACTTTGATATTGAGATTAGTGATTACTCCCCGAAGTCGTGCCAAATATGCTACAAACTAACCTCCCTCTCTTCCAGAATATCCAATGCTCTTCGAAGCCCACGATTGGGGGATGGACACCTACGCCATTGAGCTGAATACCCTTGTCGATACCATCCTTGGTAAAGTCTACAAGCTAGGCGGGAACCGTACCATCTTCTTTTCATCTTTCAGTCCAGAGATATGCATCCTCCTCTCTGCCAAACAAAATTCCTATCCAGTCCTCTTCCTCACCGAGTCGGGACATATCCCGTCTGCCGATGCCCGAGCGAGTAGTCTGCAGGAAGCAATTCATTTCGCAAAGAGCTGGAGCTTGCCGGGAGTCATATCGCGGTCAGAACCACTGGTGATGAGCCCTGGGCTTGTTGAGTTTGTCAAGGGCTCTGGGCTTGTGTGCATATCGTGGGGCGGACTGAATGACGACCCGAAGAATGCAAATGTAAGCCCTTGACCTAAAGCTCCCCCAAAACTGTTTTGAAAGCATCAAGAGATTTGCCGCTGATGTTACATGATCTTAGGCGCAAGCACAAGAAGGCCTCGATGCAATCATTGCAAACAATGTTGGACTGATCTCGCAGACTCTTGGCAATCCTTGAACTTCTCCAACGGGTCAGTCTAGACCAATGTTTTTGGCGTCCCTACAGGTGAAAACGAATTCAAGTCGTCTTAAGACATCATTTATGAATCAACTAGATCCGCGTTTCTTGGATAAACAGCTCAATCAATCAATCCACACAATCCTCCCCCATTCCTGCAGATTGAAGACAGATTTTGGTCTTGTTTTCTTCCATTCTTAGACCTTTAAATGTTACTAGAACAATAGACTCAACCTGCCATGCCTGAGAGACACTTGCACTTTGAACAGCTTTATGTGTGGACATGACTAGGGGCTAGGGCTCCGTTGAATTGCGTGCCTTCTCCCGGCCTGCCCCTGTCTGGCCGCTTAGATGAGTGCGGAATCTATCCAGGGTCGAAGATCACCAGAATGGAACGGGTGGGATTGTATGTATATACATATAGTATGCTCGAGTTTCAAATAACACGTGATCATCTGCTGATTACGATATAGCCGCATTGCTTTCGCACTAAGGCCCAATCAGTGCTTCTGCTCCCTCGTGCTCCCCCGTGCTCCCCTCTGCTCCCTTGCTGCTCCCTTGCTGCGCTCCTTGCTCCTTCGCTGCTCCCTCTAAAGCAGCTCTGCTCCCTTTCCTAGACCGAAACGGCAATTGCTAATCCTAAGTTCGGGGTGTATATATATATATATATATACATTGAACGTATCGGTGGTTGCCGTTTCCGTTCAGCAAAGGGAGCTGGGGGGAGCACGAAGAAAGCAGGGAAAGCGCGTATTTCGGCTACAATTGCCTAGTGGACGTGGTCAAAGTTGTAGCCAAAGTTGCTGCCTAAACACAGCCACTTCCGATCTTTGACTCTGACAACGGCCATGCCCCTTTGCTCACATCTGCTTCCGAAAACCACAGCTCCCAAACAGCCCCGTTAGCAGCGCTCACTACCCCACTATCCACCCCTAAGAAACGCAGTAAACACCCTGATGCAACGCGCGATGAGCATATCCGTATACAATCGCTGGCTAAAATGGCACATTGGACCCCTAGATCAAATGCAAAGAAACTGTCCCTAGCACCGAATCAAGTATATTACGCCCTCCACCACCAATTGACCCTCCAAAAGCACCGAAGCGGCCGGAAATCTTGGATTGATACACCACGTCGAAGCGGTCTTGTTCAGTATGTTATATCTGATGCTCGTACGCGTCGCCTGCGGTATATCGACGTTGCCTCAGAGCTTGAATGGGATGTTTTAGAAAGCGTGATGCCGCGACCTCTAGCAAAAGAAGGTAAGAGAATCCTACTCAATATCTCCGCTATTTACTAATACTTTAGTAAGCTATGCCCAGAGAGTCGCTCGGAAAAAGCCCCCTATCTCTGAAGGAAAGCGCCAAGCTCGATTGGCTTGGGCCTATGAACACCTCAATTGGACCCGCGAGCAGCGGAATTTGGTATTATGGACTGATGAAACATGAATAATAGCTGTGAAACATACAAAGGTCTATGTTACACGAAAAGTTGGCGAAGAATACCGTCCTGATTGTGTTGAAACAAAGGAAGCTCACAAAATTGGATGAATGTTCGGCTTGGGCAAAGGTCCCTGTTTGTTTTAGGAGAAAGCATGGGTAATTGGCCTTATTTACATACAAAAAACAATGATTTCTCTGACTTCTTTAGGGAACGATCAACAAAGATACCTTTTGCGAGCGAATATTTCCCCTAATTCATGGCTGGATCCGCCTACATCCCGAAATCGCACTGATGCAAGGTCATGCGTCAGGGCATTCCACTGCTTATAAAAGTGATGAGCTTTTGGAACAAGGAATTCGGCTGATTCAATGGCCTGCTTATTCGCCCGATTTGGATCCTATTGAAAAGGAATGGGATTGGATGAAGGATTGGATTGACGATCACTATCCAAGCAAGCTCAATTACGACCAATTGCGACGTGCTGATAAGGTGGCATGGGATGCTGTACCAAATAGCTTCCTACAAGAACAAATCGATTTAATGCATGGTTCGCTGCGAGACTGTTATAAAAGCTGATGGGAAACAAGCTTCTGGAAGGCCTGTATATAAACAGCGAAATTTAATTAGTCTTTCTTGGCGCGCTATGTATCATCCCCCCTAACGGGAAGTAGATTACTGGACCGAAAACTTGCGTAATAAGCGAAGCTTACCGTAACATGTAGCTTATTTCTTATTTACAGTATTTCAGCAAGTAGATGCACTTCGACCATCTCATCATGGCCGCTGATAGATCATCAGGACGTAATGTCCACATATACGATGCCAAAGATCGGGTAACACTACTCGGTGGTCTGATCCTGACCAACGGTATAACAAAGTCCAATCTCTATTCGATGGTGGGAATTTTCCTACTCTTTCAGTCCTCCTTCTCTATAGAATATGAGGACTCTGCTATACTTGAAAGAAACAAAGACCCACTGCCTCAGGGAAAATACTATATCACTGGTAAACCTCTGACTCTGATCCTGATAGGAGCTATTGATTTATACTCTGTAGGGTCCTTCACCGTCAGCAATGAACCTATTCTCACCCGTACGATTTCATTATCTACAGCCACACGTCTTCAGTCATTCCGCAACGAAGTTCGCAGACGAGATGGCAGATGTATCATTACAGGTCAAGAAGCACTGGGTATTGATCAAGATCATTGGACGGGATTCGAAGCTGCACACGTCTTTCCTCTCGCCTACGAAGATCACTGGGTCCAGCATAATTTTGCTCGTTGGATCACTATTCCGGCTGTTAACGGGGAGACAATTAATTCAAAGCAAAACGGATTATTATTAAGAGCAGATATTCACGGGCTCTTTGATAATTATGACCTTTCAATCAATCCTGACGTATAACTATCTACGCCTTCCTTCAAACTTTCAGTCAGCTACTAATAATCATAGGATAATCACAAAATCGTTTGTTTTCGGCGTTATGGAAATAATATCGCAGGCGAATATGCGCAGTTTCGCAATAATTCCGATAGACCATCTGATGAACTTCTTCGATGGCATTTTCGACAAGCTGTACTTGCGAATATGAAGGGTGCTGGAGAGCCAATCTTCGAAAACGATTTCCCTCCTGGCTCGAATATTATGGGTGAAATTCAGGAGGGCCCAAAGGCTGCGGAGCGCATGGAGTTTGAGTTGTTCAGCCGTTTCATGGTAAGTACTGTTATCACCTGGCGTTATACCAGGGAAGTTTCAAATACTAACCAAGAATGTGCCCTAGTTGCCCATAGCTCCTCAGTAGGAACAAGAGGGCTTCCATGATAGTTATTGCAGGATTTGCCCTCCCTACAGCCTAATGGCACTAGTCACCTAGTCACGCCAAATTTAGCCATCTGGACTGAGGTACCCATAATCCTATTCGTTTTCGACATGGACGAATCAAGCGTGTTTGGGGAGCTTGCCTGCTGACTCTCAGATCTTCTTTTGAAATCAGTGGCTGCAGCTTTTCATCTAAATGAAAGTAGAACTGCTCATGCAGAACACATTTAGTGGTTCAGGCTTGCAACTCTCCACTCTCCGTCTACGCAATTTTTCGAGTTCGCGCAGCAGGTGGCTGTGCAAGGCAACCGTCACCTAAGTACTGACGAACATTAAACGTGAGGCAGCTATAGCCGGCTACCAGGCCATCAGCTCAGGCTCCTTTATGCTGCGCCCCTTTGCTCACTTGCTGCTCCCCTGCTGCTCACTCGACGCTCCCTCGTGCTCCCTCGTGCTCCCTCGCTGCTCCCTTGGTGCTCTTCTCTGCTCCCTCACTGCTCCCTTTCCCGATCGAAAACGACAACCCGCAATCCTAAGTTCGGGGTGTATATATTGTATATATATAGTTTCCCCGAACCCAGGCTAACACGTGATCAGTTGCTGACTCAGGCCTCGCCGCTTTGCTCCCCCGCCAAGGCCTATTTTGTCCATCTGCTCCCTCACTGCTCCCCATGCTCCCTCGCTGCTCGCTCGTGCTCTCCCCCGTGCTCCCTCCATGCTCCCTCGTTGCTCTCTCGTTGCTCTCTCGTTGCTCCCCCTCAGCCACTTCCTATTCTCTTGCCGTTTGCACCGACGGTCGAGTTCTTGCAAGTTTAAACGAGAGGGTCAATTCAGCTCGAATTGAACGATGGGGGTCGTCATTTTCGATGGAAATTGCTCTGCACTACTTCTTGTTAATTATGTACAGACATGTGCAAGTGTAGTATTAAATTGCACGGATTCATAAAGATATGCGCGGGTTATAGAAGAGTTCACCCCTCAACCGATCACCCTGCTCAACCGACCAGCGCTAAGCCTTATAAGACTATTTTTATTGCAGATATGTAGCACCATTCCCATAATAGCTTCATAAATTGTTCATTGTTGCTTCCATGGTATCCTATCTGGCTCTTTAAATTTCTTGATACGATTTGTTTCGAATGTAAGATGTGCATGCACACGGGGTGGAATACATCTGCTTAACACAGCCCGCTGACTCAGAGCCTCCTTTATTCACCCTACACTTTCTCTGCTACCTAATTCAACAGCGACAATTTCTCGATAATGACATCTCAGCCTCCTCCCTCCACGGACGGAGGGAGACCCCCTTCATTACGTGCCCGGGCAGCCTATCCCCCGTTCCTTGATCACAAAATCCAACCGCCTCGATCCTTCCTCTGCAGCGCAGGTTTACCGTCTCAACGCTTCTACAATAGCAAAGACTGGTGACGGGGTCAACATGTCTGAAGCCGCTACTCTACGCTACGTGCGTCAACATACCTCCATACCGGTCCCAGAAGTGTTTGAGAGCTATATCCACCCCGAGACTGGCTATTCCTGCATCATCATGAAGTACATTGAGAAAAAGACGCTGAATGAAGTGTGGAGTGCTTATTCTGATGAGAAGAAAGAGAGAGTGATTGAACAATTGAAGAGGTATGTTGAGCAGCTCAGATCGATAGAGGCGCAAAATATAGGGACGATGAACGATGAACGGGTGCAGAACCAATTCTTCGACGACGACGATGAACCCGAAATGATGAGGCCGTTTGACGGTGTGAACGCTTTTCACGAGAGGCTGATAATGATTCTTGAGTCGAAAGAAAAAGATTCGAAGAAAAAGATCATGGAGCACTTTTCAAGTGAGGTGAGTAAGGGGAAAGGTTACAGGATTTTGTTAACGCATAACGATATTGTGGCGCGAAATATCATGGTAAAGGGTGATAACGTGTGCGCAATTGTGGACTGGGAGCTTGCCGGGTTTTTCCCCGAGTACTGGGAATACTGTAGTGCGGTGTCCTGGGCTGATTCGGAATCTCCTTTGGAAAGGGAGGTGGGGTTTGATGCAGTTTTAGAATCGTATCCGGAGGAGTTGACCTACATGAGGCGTTTGTGGGATCATTTTTGATGGCTGCTCGTAGACTAAGATGGGCTGAAGGCTCCTTTGATGAAGAGTCACGGGAACAAAGCAATTTTTATCGTTATATCTGCATTCGATCACTATACCTATTTGCCTCTGAGTGGATAGAAGGCAGTGCTCAAGACAGAAAGCCAAACCATACTTGAAACGAGTGACCAAGTTGTCGAATCGACCGCGTCCAAAAGTCAATCAGCAAAACCAACAACGTTCGCGTCCACATCCCTCAGACTCTCCATACATTCAACGCAGTCACGTGTGTCGCCCAGAGAGCGTATTCACCCTGCGAGACGATGGCATACATGAATAGATTCTGTGGCTGACATGACTTCTTTGCCTAGGCGTAGAAGGCATCGTTCTTCTCTTCCGTCCATTCTCGGCAAGGCGAGGGCACACGATGCAAACGATGAAACTGTGTCGTCGCTTCGGACATGCGGACCCTGGGCTTCAACCTTTCGGTCGCTCCAGAGCGAACAAGAGCCTTCGACTCCAGTTTCGCCACCAATGCCACTACGTACATCTGGCAATGTTGAGGCGCGATCGCTTTGGAAGCGTCTATCACTTTCCGTCTATCCGAGGCGTCGATGGTGCCAATGTGGTCGGTGTCTTTGATGCCGAAGCTTTTGATGCGCTTCCCAGCGGTAAACTTATCGTATTTTACTTCCGGCTTTGCAGCGTCTTCGAGGAAACCGAACCCTTTTCGTGTCGTCTTCGATGACTAAGAGATCAAGATCTGAGCGTCAGCTTTTGCCCTTTGAACAGCGAACATCTCGACTGTGATCGTGAATCTATCGAGGTGTTTCGTGCTCCTGAAACAATGTCTTTCACAATCACGAACAGAGCAAAACAATGATACAAAAAAGGCGTCGAAGATTGCTCACCGTTTGGTCCCCCCGTCGAATGGATCCAATCTCCTTTCACTGCTTCCAGTTCGACGAGCATGAGCATCCAATGACGGAGGCTGTCATCGTTATCCTTCTGTGCGCAGTAGCAAACATGGATCTCAAGTTTGACGTCGATAGATTGCATATTGAGCGTGAATTTCAGGAATAGCTCTATAAAATATTGTTAATTGTGTATGTCTCCATTGAAGAGCATCTCTTACCTTACATCTTCTTACACCTAGAAGGCTCTCACCATGACGTAGTCTATTTGATTAGTAGGCTCAGCAACCTATTACATCAGCGGTGGGAGATTATGCATCTCTCTCTACCCGATTCAACCCAAAACGTATCATTTCAACCAAAAGGAAACCCACCACAGGTAAAGACAGCGAGCTCACCGAGACATGACATAGCTCTAGCACTTTCTCACACCACACCTCTCTACCTGCCAATCAGCCATGGCATCCTCCACCACCCCTTCCCACAACAACAAAAAGAAATCCTCCACCTACCCAGACGCGCTAATCGTCGAGCCTCTCCGTCCACCCCACAAACAAACCCTCATCCTCCTCCACGGCCGAGGCTCCAACGCCTCCTCCTTCGCGCCCCCGCTCCTCGCCACCATTCTCCCTTCCCCGTTCCCCTCTTCATCCTCCAAACACCCATTCCAGCAACACCTCCCACACACCAAGTTCATCTTCCCCACCGCCTCCAAGCGCCGCGCCCTCTCCTTCAAACGCAGTGTCATCACCCAATGGTTCGACTACTACACTCCGCTCACCCTCGAAACAGCGACAAAGCGGGAAGAAGCGATGTATCCCGGGTTGAGAGAGACGAGCCTCATGCTGCATCGGCTGCTGGAGAGGGAAGTCCGAGAGGTGGGGGGGAGGAATGTGGTGTTGGGGGGGTTGAGTCAAGGGTGCGCGGCTGCGCTGGTGGCGGGGTTGTTGTGGCGGGGCGAGGGCTTTGGGGGCGGTGGTGGGGCTGTGTGGGTGGTTGCCGCTGGCGGGGAGGTTGATGGAGGTGTTGGAGGAGCGATCTGGGGATGGGGATGAGATATCTTTTAGCGGAGAAGAAGAAAAAGTAGAAGAGGAAGAAGAAGAAGAAGAAGATGATGATGATGATAGCGATGGTGGTGGAAATATTGAGAATGGGGGCCCAGTTAACGTTAATACGCCTGCGTTACGAGGCATCAAGTTCCTTGAAGATGAACTCGATTTCCCTCCGTGTCTTCCCCCTCCTCCATCCTCCTCATCCTCATCCCACCCCATCGCTCCCCCCCAACAGACACCAGTCTTCCTCGCCCATGGCTCTCTCGACGAGAAAGTCCCTATTGATGTGGGTATGCAAGGGCGGGATTGTCTACGAGCACTCGGCACGGGGACCGAATGGATGGAGGAGGAGGGCCAAGGGCATTGGTATTCGGGGAAGATGTTGGAGCGACTGATTGGGTTTTTGGAGGAACGCCGCGTGGTAGAGGTGGGCAGGGGGCATAGTGTGGATGCGGTGTCAGAGGAGCTCGACGACGACGGTAAAGGAGCCGAGGAAAACGGGTAATTGGAAGGAGCAGGAATTCGGTAAAGAGGCATGAGCTGCCTATCCCGGAGCATACAGGAGGCTTCTGATTAGAACGATACTGCAGGTATTCGGAGATTGCTGAGAGCGGGCTTCCTTGTCCTGTGCTCCTGTACTGAGCCACGGTGCTTCCCCGTGCTTCCCCATGCTTCCCCTTACTCCCCGAGTAGGGTGCGAATGTTACCGCCCTGGCATGGGGGTTACGGATTGGGTTTACGAGTAGTGCACCCGCTGAGGCTTGGCGCTCCTACTTCCACAGTCATTTCGTGTATCCCTTTGGCTGCTGTCGGGTGGATTAATTAGCGTATTCGCTTATTCTACCAATAGGAACAATAGAAACAATAGAACTATCATTCTGAACCCATTTTATTGATGCTATTGTGATAGGCAGCCCAACAAGGACCGTCTTTGCATATGGGGATATCGCAAGTATCGCAGCCAAAAGTAGTACGCTTTCCCCGCTTGTTACCACCCAAATTTGGTGTGATTTCTCTGAGAATCCTTCGCCTCTTAGGCGTTCTGAACTCGCTATGAACAGTGTATTTAGCCTCCTTCGAAACCTCTGAATGCAAAGAGAGTTTATAGGCATTGATAACGCTGATTTCAATCAAGAACTCGTACAAGGCCTTGTGTCCTCCTGATCTACATCGACGGTTGTATGCGTAGGTATATTGACCCAACTGACGTTTGAAGGCATCTGAATAGGCTCAAATCGATCGCCTATATCAGTGATAGGACGCAGAATAGGACGGTCAGTTCCTAAATCAGTTGAATCAGGTACTACGTCGCAGGAAGGCATTATCGAGGTGGGTCAGAACAATAGGGGGCTTTGTTGACATTGTTTCTATTTACAAAAAATAACCTTTTTGACGGAACCTTACCGAATCTGGTTAGGGTTAACCTTAAAAATTAACCGAATCCTAACAGCAGCCAAAGGGATACTACTACTTCTCTCCTTAGATAGTTTCTCTTATCCATTTACACCCCTATTGATGCGCTCTGGGCTGGCCGGTGACATTAGAAACTATCTCAACATTCATATAGTCTCAAACATCGCGGCTTTGCTTTACAGCTGTAGGTAATCCACATACTCATCGCAAAGAAGTGTCGACGTCGTGCTGTCTGGTCAGAGACATCCATCAAATGATTTGAGACAACGCGAACATTGATGGATGGCATCTCGACCTGTTTACCCCTCACTCGAGCAAACGACATAAGGCTACATACGAAATAGAGCTCTTGGCATCAGTCTCGGCCATCTGGTGTCCTCAACACTGCAGCGGCCTGCACTACCCTATATTGCTCCCCCGTGCTCCCCCCATGGCTCCCTCGCCGCTCCCCCCTCACTGCTCCCTCTAAAGCGGCCTTGCCCCCTTTCCTGGACGGAAACGGCAATCCCTAATCCTAAGTTCGGGGTGTATATAATGTATATATATATATATACTTTACAACAGACCTCCCCCCTTTCCCTTCTTCCCCCCCCCACTCCCTCTCTCACCACCTCGACCTCCGCAAAACCCCCGCCACATCGCCTACCCGCTCGCGCTCCGAAGGTATGGGATTGCGTGGCGGGGGAGGGGGGGGAGGATTGGGGTTGATGATGATGGGACGAGGGCGCGTCTGTCTGGAAATGGTGGGTGGGGGTTGCCTTGAGGTTGTGGATATTCGATGCCTCTGGAGGTAAAGTGTCAACCACGACAGCCCCCCGCTGGTACGGGTGGTCCTTTAATATTTAGAAAGGGAACTTTCTGGATAACGGATATAGCTAGCCCTTGCAAGTATGTGTACTGGATCGGAGTACCAATAGTCGCTAAATCGTTGACATTTGCGGATAGCTACCAAAGGAATAGAGCTGTCCCCAACGCCATTGGGTATCATCGCTTTTGAAATCAATGCTCCCCTTCTTGTCCCCAACATTAGCATCCACCAAGCTTTCGTGTCATCAAGTCTTACTACCACTTCTTCTCTCGGTATTTCATACTCCCTCGACCCTTGAATTTCACACTGCCCCCCAAATCCCCCAGATCATCGAACCTTCCGTCCCCGCCGTGCCCGTTGAATCCATCTCTCTCGTCTCTGCCCCAATATTCTGCACCTCGAAATCCTCTTTCATACCCGTCATGCCGCCCGTTGTATCTCACATTCGTTGCATCCGCCTCACGCCTTCCTCCCCCCTCATCCCTTCCCCTCCTCCCCCTTCCCAGACTCCTAGATCTACTCTTCGTATGCCTCCTCCTCAAATGCGGGCTCCGACTATGTCTTGATCGCGAGCGCGAAGGCGGTAGACTGCGCTTGCGGCGCTTTCGAGGAGGCGAGGGTGAGAGAGCATGAGGAGACGGAGAGCGAGTCAGTGTACGACCGCGGCGGGTTTCGTCAAGAGCGAAATCACTTTTACGACGAGGGGGCCGGGACGAGGGTAGAGCGGTTTTGGTGTGGTGGTGATGAGGGGAGGGAGAGCGTGAGGAAGAGGGAGATCGAGTGGGGTGTTTGCGGCCACGAGTCGAGATTTGGTGTTGGGAGGGGGGAATGGGGGCTTTCTTGCGCCGCTCGAGTTCGCCGCAGTGGGAAACGATAATTTCGGTTTGTGGACGGTCTTTGCTGTCGACGGGGACTTTGGCCATGCGGTGGAGGATGTCTAGACCGCTGATGACATGGCCGAAGACGGTATGTTTGGTGTTCAGGTGTGGGCACGGTGCGAGGGTTATGAAAAATCTGCGCGAAGAGGTGATTAGTGGATCATGTTTTGCTTCTAAGGCCACTTTTCTAACAGATGAGATAAACTCACTGACTGCTGTTCGTGGCCTTTCCCCTGTTCGCCATGCACACCAGCCCTTCCTTATCAATCTCCCTCCACCCAATATTTTCATCGTCAAATTCGCCCCCGTAGATGCTTGTACCTCCTGTTCCATCACCAGCACTAATGTCCCCGCCCTGGATCATAAATTCATTGATGATACGGTGGAAGGGGGAGAGCTTGTAGGTCAGCGGCTTCGTAGCGGAAGATGGTGTAAAGGTGGATGTGCATATTGTACGGAAGCTATGGATTGTTAGAAATAAGGTAATTTTGAGCAGAGGTTAGGGTTAGGGGGTTGGAGTACTTCTCGCAGGTTTTTGGAGCTTTGTCAGCGAAGAGCTCAACAACGATACGTCCAAAATGCTCGGGGCCAGATTGCACGTCCAGGAACACCCTTGGACGTTGAGTAAGATCCGCCATTGCTGAGGCGACTGAAGTTCTGTTGTCAGCCCATTACAAAGCTACCAAGCTGAATCTGATGGTCAAAGCAAGTCACTTGGGCAAGCGGTGCAAATGGAAATAACCCGCGTTTGAAAACGAGGGTTGTTACTAGCGTGTCACGTGTGTAACACAGAACCTCAGACCTCCCTTTCACCAGGTGCTTCAATTGGCCTAAGAACGTATTGACCATTGAATCCTCCGCATGCCCCTCCTTTCTAGAATCTATGTGCATCAATGAAATATTCCGCAAGCTGTTAGGGTAATTCGAATAATTAAATGCAAGAATGTCAAATCATTGCCCCCTTTATTCTACGAAAGCTGTCTTCATATATCGTGCTTTCTTAAAACTACGTTCAAGAGCTAACTTAATGAGCATCTTTATATTGCTCTCTTTATGTTCCCTTAATGAGTTGCTATTCCATTTCCAACTATTATCGCTAGAGTGCTTTGGCCTTAGGCACAGAACTCTCAATCCCGCTCTTCTGCCACCCATCGACTCCCTATCCTTCCAACGCCCTAGACTCCATGTCCCCCATTGTCCACCCTGCCCCTATGTTTCATCCCCGCCCGAAAGCTCCTTTAATTCAAGCAGTCCACCTCTTTTCTCTCCCTAACCCTAAGCAGAGCAAAAATTTCATTCACCTGTCCTGCATTCTTCTGACCTCCCTCTCCACCCTCTTCAACGCCCTCTTACTCCGCTTATACCTCTCCTGAAACTACTTAATATATTGCTTATAATCTCCCCTAAAACACTCACATCCCCGTCTCTCACGCTCCGAATCCGCGAACGCAGACTTATAGGTCGTAAGCGTATCCAGGGATTTTTGATCCTTATTTCGTAGGAGGAGGTTATGGTTTGTTCTGTTCTGCGAACGGTGTTCGCGCTCGGAAACCTTTCTCAATTGGGCCACTGAATTCTCGAGGACGGTGGGGTGTTTTTCGAAGTGGACACGGAGACGAGGACGCTATGCAGGGGGGAAATGTCAGTTCGGTTGGGGTACATGCGGGAGGGAGGGTTTGATGGCGAAGAAAGGGTTTGACAGAAAGGATTTGACGATGGGGGGTTCCTTGCGCTAGTCACATCAGGGAAGAGTAGAAGGGTGTATGGATTAGAAAATCTGGAAAGCTTGAGGCAGACATGAGAGAGACTACTTGTGTGTGGAGGAGGTTAGATGTGGGTGGGTTCCTTGATGCCCTAGGCCTCTCCTGATTTGCTGCTGATTGGTTTCTAATTTGAGTTGACGCCATTGGAGAAGAACGCTCATGGGTTTGGATCACCTCTTTTTTACCTATGCTCACCACGACTACGCCCATATTCGTCAACCCGTCGTTTGTCCCACAACATCGAGTTACGGAGTAGCTCTCCTGAAATTATTTCTTGGAAAACTCACAAGTGCAAATTTACTGGCCATGCTCGCATACTCGGTAAGCTTCAATACACTAAGAATATACCCAAGTAGCATAGACCGATCGAAATAATCGGACCTTCTGCTTGCTAGCAAGTGCTCGTTAACGCAGAAGTCACCTTGACGACAAGTATCAGAAACATCTGAATACGAAGCCTATTTGTAAAATTTTGCATGATGCCACTATGTGTTTGCTCAAGTTTGGGAATATCTCATTGGATCGGCCGGATGACTGAACGACGGCTTGGGGGTTCTGGGTGGTGGGGCTGAGGGCGAACAGGATCCGGATAGAGGTTCGTGACAGATGTAAGAAACCCGAGATGGAAAAGCATTCGTGGAATTTCTTCCATGTCGCCGCCGGTCTTTCTAAGAGCTTGGTGAAGTTTTGGGGGAAGTCCTCGCTTGGTCAGATGATAGGAAAGAAGAGAAAGCGGGAGCCGTTTTTGACAGGCCAAAATAATACTATGCAGGACATAGCTTCGGGATCTGTAGTAGCAGTCTTTCGCTGTAATTCCGGCAATAATGCTAATGTTGGCATCAGATAGGGGTGAAGCTCTTTTCAAACATGAAGTCGAGGCAAATCATAGATAGAATTTTTACCAAGGTGTCTTCCTAAGCTACACACCAACTCACTAAACGCCAAGAATTTCCGTCTCTCTAGTTCTCCTCCATTTCCACATCTCTCTTCTTCTTTCTTTTCTTCACTTCACTGCCATCCTCTTCCCTCCTTTTCCTCTTCTTCTCCCTTTTCCTCGCAGCATCCGCCTCCTCCTGGGGCGGCACAAACTCCTTCTGCCGCGCCTTCTTCTTCTCGACCTGCTTCTCCCGCTGCCTCTCCTCTCTTCTCTCCTTGGTCGCTCGCTCCTTTGCTTGTTTACCCAAGAAGTACTCTCCGCTTTCAATCTGGAGGTCGACCTTACTCTTCTCTTGGGGAGGCGGGAATGGCGTGTAGGACTTCTTGCTTTTGTCTGTTACCTTAAGCGGTTTCTTTCGCTTGCTCAAGGTTCGTTTCTTGAATTGAGGCAAGAAGCGCTCCCAGTTCTCGGTTGCAAGTTCGGGATCCTTCATCAATTCGCGCTTGATCATAAGCTCTTTAATGTGGTATATCGGATGTATATTGGCCATGCAGTCTTCAACCACCCGGCGAACCTCCTTCAGGCCTTTGTAAGATCCCATGGCGCTAACAGTATTGCCTTGTACTAGGATGTAGCATCCTGTAAGCAGCTCAAGAGCTTTAAGGGTCGAGCCATTAGGTCCGAGAATCCGTTGCCGACGCTTGACGAAACGTTCTTTGTTGCGAACGAGATTGCGGATCTTTATAATGTCGCATGCTACGCCGTCTTCTAAGATTTTGATGGCTTGTGGAGCAGGAACGGAGCGGGAAAGGAGCTTGATAAGATCGCGGGCGTTTAGGATGGAGGCAGGATCGTAGCTTTTTCGGGTGGTTTTCACAGTCATGCTACCTTCCAGCAGATCGAGGGTGCAGGCTATGTGGTATTTTTGGAGGGAGCGGGTTATTAGGGGCCATGCTTCTTTGAGGTAGACTTCGCGGTATTTGGGGAAAACTAAGACATGTCTCAGTAACTCGCGAAGGCTCGTCACTGCGAATGTCAGAAAGTGGAGATATCATACGGGTTGCAAAGGAGGACTCCTCGGTAAAGGTTCCAGCAGCGTTGTCTTCGGGAGTAAATGTATCGACCTTTGGATGGGGTTTAGTATCGCTGTGTAGGGAATTCGTATAGTCTTCGGCTTACCTTCCACTTGTCAATGTCATCAGTATCCCACGGCTTGTCCTTCTTGTAGGTTGAAGGCATGGTGAGCGTGTCTGAAGGCCGGTTGGGGTACTTGGCATACTGCTGGAAGAATGGAAGTGAGAAATGGCTAGACAAGGCATGGCGCTTAATGCATCTAGCGCCCGTTTTGGCTGTTGCCCTAAGACACTGCCTTACGGAGGATGTCTTTTCTTACTCCGTACCCTGTGGTTTTAGGGCTTGCAGGCTGGTCTAGGGGGGGTTTACCGGGCACTGGTTAGGGCAACCCGATAAGTTATCCATGCGCGGGACAACATCCCCGGCCTGTCTACCAGTGAGAACTTACGATTCGACCAGGTCACCATAGGCACGTCTACTACGCTTTGACATCCGGACCCAACCAACTGTGTGTCGGGCTGCCTGCGCAGCGAGCTGCCTTGCCTTGTACAACGTCCAGGTGCTGCACCAGTCTCGTTCCAGCAATCTGCAATCAGCACCTCATCGGGAGATGGCCTCCTGAGCCGCAGCTCTGGTGGTCTGGGTACAAGTGGATATCGAAGTCTCTGGTCTTGAGGACATTGCTGTCAGGGGAAATGTCTGGTTGATAGCATTTTCGATCCTTGCTACATCTTGTACCTCGTACCCAGAGTCTAGTAGTGCTTACCACGGTCTTTACGAAGAACACACAATTCACTAGCACACCAATTAGGAGAATGTTGCATGTTAATACTTGACCGCTTTGTTGATTGTGTTTCTCGGTACCACTCTGCTGGGTTTTGAGAATCGATCAGAATTCAGAAACCAGAAACCGTTCCAGACCTAAGAAAACCCCCCTTGCCCAACTCTCAGAACATGCCGACCTAACTTCAAAAGATTAATGATATTGCTTCGTGCTTGCTATGACCGCGCCTCTTGACTTCCATTGACGAGATGCTGGCATTAAGTAGCAGTTGTTCTTGGCGTGAGGTCCAGGAGCCGGAACCCTCTCCTTCCACAACATTGCGCCCACCAAAACAGCGTTTGTCTTCTCCTCGTTGTCTATTCTTCCCTCGCAGCATCGAGAGCCACCCTCCAAGGCTCCATCACCACATCATACAGGTCGCCTTTGGTCAGTCTCAAATTGCTAATGACGTCAATTGCAGCATCTTGCCATTTATATAAGAGTGCGTTGATGTTGTATGGTCACTGACCCAAGTACGAGCCAAATGCTGAAGTGAATTGGGCGTGAAAATTGAGAGCAAGATACGAAGACACCGTGCTTCTCAGAAAGTGCTTACAGTCAGCCGTTTCGTCATGTGGGACATGTTGCACACACCCACTCCCTTCAAGTGTCCAGCTTCAACAACCCACCCTCAACCTTCTCAACGAGCTTCTCAACGAGCGTCACCTCCTGATGGGAACGCTTCATCTTCCATCCCAAGATCATCCACCTGCTTTCTTACCAATACAGACATACCTACTCGATGATGAGTCCATGAGAAAAGCTAACCTAAAGCTAGGAACACTTACAACGGAAAATATGCCTTTAAACTTGGATTGGCGGCATCAGCACGAGCTCGGTCCACAAGCAAATCTACCTCTTCCATCGTCATACCCAAACGCCGAGTGAATGGGAAGACAGCTAGAGTCCGAAGAGCCTGTTGGACATTATCCTTGTTTGCATTCCCAATCATACGCTGTCTGGGATCTGCAACATGTCTTAGTCAGTTGGAGTGTGCAGGACTATATTTCTAAAGACCCATCTGTGAACCGTGATGGGTATACAATTTTTTATGAGCTCGCTTCAACGTACCGTTGGACCATCCACAGAGCGGCAAAGGGATCATCTGGCTTTCAACATTGACCAATCCAGCAGCTGTGAGCATGCTTTGCAATTGCAAAGGGGCTCTCGGATCTTTAACCCCATCGAGCGATCTCATATACGCATTACTCCACTGCCGGATAGCGTGCGATTCGGTGATCGAGCCGTTGTCCGACTGGCACATATAATAACATTCGATAACCTGTACCCAACCTCCAGGCTTTAAGACTCTTCCGGAGGTCAGCGTCTGTTCCCTCAGAGTGGTCGTATGATTTTGCTTTGGTTATGGAAGACCAAAAACCGGGTTCGATGTGGCTTACCTCTTGATATCCCTGAAATAAGTTGCCCATCGAGGCCTGTTGATACCACCGCCTACGAGTCGCGATTGTACTAGATCAAAATTATCTCTGTTGAATGTGAAGGGTTCATTAATGTCGTCGAGCTACAATGTAAGATGTTAGCCATATTCATCTGTTCCACGTAACACTAGCTGTCATTATCGTTGCTCCAAGGTTTCGCATTTTTAAAGAAGGGCCAAAAGCTGTACAATAGCGCCTAGCTTCGAGGACAGGGTGTCCAGGTGGTGAGGGAAGATTCCTGATGAGAAGCACAATAGCTAATTGTCAGTGGGACCTGGGTAATTAGAGGATTTTGATCTATGAGTCCGGCTATAGTCCCTTGGGTATAAGATAGTTTCGGAGTCCTGGCTTGACCGTTACAAGGCTACGGTGTGCTTCAAATGTTGGCGACGTGGGCACTAGACCCCAAACGATATACTCGCTCTCTCTTATTGAACCTGGCGCTACTTGCTAGATAACTGATGACAGCATACCTGTGGCCAAAAGTTATCTGGGAGATTGTCAGGCTTCATGTGGGGTGAGATATCGACACCGATGACCTGGAGAAGGTCAGTTATCAATGACGACAAGGTTGAGACGTCGTACGGTGCAATCGGGATTGTTCTCAGCCACTTCAATTGCCCAAGAAGCTGCACCATATCCACAGTCCAGGACACTTTTAACAGAGTTGATAGGTGGGAAGATCAACCTGCCATCGAAGACAATGTTGAGCACCTGGTTTTGAGTCTCGAGTCGGTCCGCTTCTTCCTACGAACATGTGAGCTGTTTCTCTTGTCACTATACTGGTGGGACATATGCCCACATCATCGACAGGAACAAGGTGAACTGATTTGTCGATTGAGTATTGCTGGAAGTCTCGTCCGTGGATAGTAACAAGCCGCAAATACTGGCTGTCGACTGCCGTTGTGTTTGCTTGTGGATCTCTAGGTGACGAAAATGAAACATGTCAGTACACATGATGGCATGCGATGCTCAGAGGCACAGGTTGCTGTGCATGACTTACACCATCTCATCTCATTTGTACTTCTATATCCTTCTTTCTTGAAGTGTACAATGCTGTTCATTGAAGAAAGGATACAACAAAAACAAGGCAGCCTAGGTGGTTATGCAGAGGCGGCCTTCTTGTTAGGTCAGAAAAGGGGCCTTTGACTGGAAAGGTTCCTACGGCTTCGCTGGCATATTACAACATCATCCATTGCGAAGCCCTATCACGGGGCCATCTTGCATCCTGTTGAACTAGGCAATGCTCTGGCCAAGGATCCTGTATAATGTTGCTATGGATATCTATTGTTGCGGCACTAATGGCCGGAGCAATTGTACCGCGGTAAGTAACAATATAACCCTCTAACACTTCAGGTAAGATCGCAATCGCGCAAGTGGGTGAGTCTATTCTCATTGCTGCAGCAAAACTGTGCAGTTGGGATCACTTGATCATATTTGGCTCTCTCGCCGGTATAGAAGACCAATCAATATCGACACTGAGGAGTCACCGGACACACTGTTCACCGGTTTACTTACTCTTGCTACTCGACAGACCCAGACGGTGCTCGCGCCAGCACAGAAAACCATCATTGGCCAAGAGTTGTCTGCAGCTAATGCCATTACGATCCCTTCCAGTCAGATCTTCGGACGGACACATCTCCTTTATTTGAGACTACTGCATCGCTGCCCTCTGTAATTTCGGTGACGGGACAGTACAAGCAGCCCTAGTATTCTGAGATGCCCCGACGAACGGTTGCCAGGGTACTCTTGGTGGTCGAAAAGTCCAAAAGTCGATGACTTGGAGACCGTGGCTAGCAATGGCAATCTTCAAGTGCAAATCTGGCTGTATGCGAAGCTAAATAGTTAGCTGCACCACAAACAGTTCTAGAGCAGTTCTCAGACTATGCTATGGGGTTGCGTTAGTCTGCGGATACCCCATGCAGTAGCTCTACAGTTTCCTCTATCCGATGACATGGCCCTGGGTTTTCCGTCAATGGCTGGGCAGTGTGGCACAAATGTGAATCTTCAGGGGCAATCAAAGAGGCCTTCCCAGAGCTGCGATGGTCGTCTCAACACCGGTGAGACTCCTTCAACGGTTCCACCGGCGGCTGCAAGTTCCTGGATGACAAACACTGTTGCCTCGCTTGGCATTCGAAAGACAGCTCTCAGTCTCCCCACAATGAATACGAGGTTTGAATTCCGAACAAACATCCTACCAACTTTCATCGACAGCGGTATCTTCCTAGATGCGTTCTTGGCGATTTCAAGTAAGCTTGCCCCGTGTAGATGGCAGCACTACTTCCCAGATGATTGCAAACACAGGAGTTGGAAGCCTTCGTCCCATCCGCAATGGGCTACGTGCATGTCACCTCAGCGCATGACAACGCTAATGCCGTCTCGATCCTCAAACCACTCTACTTAACGGAGATATTACGCCCCTGGACGAGCGTGTCGAATCCTAGACTGCAATCCAACGCTGCGGAGCGTGCTCGCCATGTGCATGGGCAATCATACATGATCTCACCTTTGAATTCGGGTCGTCTTGTCTTTCCCGACCTTTGCCAGGTCTATGGAAATTGCCATGAAAGGTCGGACATTAGAAATTTTACTATGCAGATAACATTCAACGCCAAAGCTAGACGAAGGATACCAGTCGCGTTGCGTTTCAAGCAGCCCTCACTTGTACTACTCCACCAGTGACGCGAAAAGCTGCCCCCTGGAGTTCTACATCCCGGTACGAAAGCGCGGTACAAGTCTACACGTACTGCCAGTACCCTAATCGACCACTTGTCTAACTGAATCTCAACGGAGCCCCTTACCGACAAAGCTAAACTTTCTGCCCTTGACGAGTACATTATTCATCGTCATGTAGTCTGCCTTGCGAATTATGACTCGCAACTTCCACTGTTCCACAACCTACAGGAAAACACAATGCAGCTGGGGACACTTGCAGCTTGCCGAGATAATGCGGACTGCTTAAGCCAAGGAATCGCCCCGACAGCGAACCTATCATTCATTCTAGTACAACATTTGGTCAGACGATTATATTCATTCCTGTGCCAGCGCCCGGCTTAACATTAAGCTTTGATGCATGGTTCAGCAATTTTATTCCCACAAACGAGGTGGCTATGGTGATAATCTGCGAAGGAGTCTATTTTCTGGCTCAGCCATGGATTAATCGATTTGCAATGCATGAGTGGTGTCCGGCGCTCAGTAGTAACTCTCTTCTTCACCTGGTTATCGCTCCGATGGTTTCACATTTGCGCATTAGCATCGCTGCAGGCACCTTGCCATGCCCCCATTACCGGTATGGCACGCCAGTCACGTGATAAACTCCTCCAAACTGGGTCTCAACTCTGTGTGTTCCATAACGAAGACTTTCATTCCGTTCAGTCTCTATTTCTGAACCTATGAATGGCCTCTGTGAATCTACTACTACGTTTCTTCGCTTCTTGCTTGAGGGGCAATACCTCCGGATGCTGGACGATTGACGACCAGTTACGCTTCTGACTCATTTTGAGGCATGATCACCGACATTCAGCGATCCGTGGGGTTTTCAAAGAAAAATACTTGGATATGTGAATCGTGATGTGCCTGCCTTTTCCCAAGTACATGTTGCACTGAAGGCTCCTGTTCTGGATAGAAAACAAGCCCCGGTCCTATACGAAAGTCGCGCTGAGCAGCTAGTTATCTCCCTGCCAACGTCAGCTCCAGGCTCAACTCTGACTCTCCGCTACGCTGATTGTGTCTTCGACTCTAAAAAATCTCTGGCATGCTGGCAGCAGCATACATTCACTCTTCTCTCCGCTTCCTACAAGCCGCCTGCTAGAAGAACATCCAGCTCCGTTAATGGCAGCGTGATATCGTGAGGCAGAAAATGGATGGACATATCATGCTAAGAGGCCCTGGGTAACGCTACCTAAGGACAACGGCGCTGCAGAAGGTCCCAGAGCTACGCTTATTAGCTCGTCGAATACCACGACAAGGAGCTATGCGCTTGATCCTGAAGTTGGAGCGATCGTGATTACGGCTGATGAGAGACTGATGAGGAAGTGGAAGGTTGAGGAAGAGATGCTGGCAAAGCCGGCGAGACAGTTAGGAGAGACGGAGTTAGAGGGTTAGAGCTGCAATGTGGTTGGTCAGGTTGATGGGAGGATCTTCATGAAAATGTAGGAGACGGGGTCTGGAAAGCTATCGTGCATCGACTCCGTTTGAACGATAAACATATGTACATTTCTTTGGGCAAACTCGGCGCCCCTTGGCAGGCCCCAGCCAAATTTTGGCCCAGAAGCCGCCCAGAGGTGCCAAGCACTCCTTCTGTACTGAATCTATGGAGTAGGTGGGCGGGGCAAAAGCGCGTTTTTGGCTGAATCCGAAGTATTAGAAGGAAAACATGGATGGGGATGGACTCCCTATTTATCCCCATGTTCTCCACCTTGTTGCCGGAGCTATTGGTAATTGGTGGCAACGAGGTGGCAATTGCCACCTTCTACGCCTTTCCATGCCTCCACTCCGCTTGCCGATAGCCTCCAGTCAAGCTGGCTCTTCGAGTAGAGTCATGATCAAACATTCGTGTTCCCTAGACGCTTGCGACGATACCCAGGATATTATATATTGCTGTATACTCATATTGCAGAAAAACTATTTATGTGCGAGCAGGTCAACGGTCGGAGTTCATACATGCCATCCATACCACCGCGAATCTGCCTCCATGCCCCCTTACAAACTTCAAAAACCCATTCAGGCTCAAGGTTCCAGACAACACTTACGTTTTCCTGGCGATGGTTAGGCTTCTGCATCACTAACGTCTAGGCATCCTGCTTCCCGATCATCACTCTCACAACATGGTCTGAAACTTTGATATGCCTCGATTGAAAGTCAAAAACAAGAAACCGTGCAGATGCGACCTTAATATCTCCAGAATGTGCTAGAGTTTAGGGGAAAAATCGGCGAGGGAAGGGTTTTCCAAGCGCGGTCTCCAGCTTCGGGGTTTGTTGAATCCCGGGGGGGAAAGCTTTGTGCGAAATGCATTCGTATTTTGAATATAGGGAAGTACACCAGGACAGGATCTTTCAATTTCGCGGGGCCAACGCGGAGTGATGTGCTCGAATTGCTGAGATTTGCTTAGGAGAGAACAACTTGGGTGAAACCTTGGGAATTTTCAAGCCTTTAGATGAGCAGATTTACCGCAAGTACGGTATTGACCGCAATCCCGAGCTTTAAACCAAGCCGATGCTCTATCAGGCCATGGTCTTTCTGGTTTTTTCCAATTCAATGCAAAGAGGTGTAAACATCGAGAATACAGACAAATCAACGATTCCGCTCAACGCAACTAATGGTATCCTGGAGTACATGTTTTTCTCGGCGCAATATGCCTTCTGAGGAGTGTCAATCTATGCAGGTGCGGATCGAGTACCCCATCCGGGCTCGCTCTCCTCGAGACTTCCCACTGGAGAGTAAAGAGAATTACGGCACCGCGTTCTGATCCACCGTCACACCGTTGAATTCCAACGTCCCTTGCACATCAACAATGTCGTACGCCGGCCCTCCAAGCTGCTTCAAACACCTTCCTCTACAGTGTTTGGGATCATCAGCCGTAGCCGTAGGGAATTTTTTGCAGCTGTTCGCTACCACTATGATCACCGGTATCTCAGCATTCGCCCGTTGAGTTGTCACACATTGTTGCAGCGCTGACGAGACGGTCAAACTTACTAGCAGCATAGAATACGTAACTCTGCGCATTGCTGATCGTGTCGACGCTCGAGAGCTCAAACGCGGCATTGATATCATTGACCTCCGTCGCCGAATTCGTGGCCGGTGGCGGCGAGTTTCCGAGGTAGAAATGCAGGACTGCCCGCCAATTGAGGAGTCAGCGTTACTTTTCTTCAAGGTGGGTTTCGGAGTGATGAGACATGTCTGGAGCAAAAATTTGAGGAGAGTGCTCCCGGAAACATGTCCTGCAGTTCAAGACTCGGTACAAATTGGGAAGTAGTCACTCCGATAACAACTTACTTTCGTGCATGAGTATATACATCTGGTTTTGCACCAGTAAGCCCCATTTGCCCCGGAATTGGTTCCCAGATACGATGGGACAGACTGATGTCCGGCCTGGAGCAATAACCGGTCTTTGGACGAGCTGGAAGAAAAAGGGACAGAGGAATATCCAATTTGTGCCTGAACGGTAGAACGCCGCGAAATTCGGGTTGTCTGCGCATACGCTCCAGAGATCGCTCTTGCCGCTTGCGGTGTGCTCAACAACTATATCAGGACCTGTTATGCATGTGATGGCTGGAGACGCTGGAGTATTGGCGTTGAGCTTTTGAATGGACGCGCCGGTAGTGATGTTCGTGAACATCTCGTCGACGAAGGCGTCGTAGATGGAGTCTTTGAAGAAGGCTCGATACGCCGGACTGGATGTGCCGTAGTGGGCATCGGCGATGACGCCTTGCAGTGCGTTCCAGATCAGGTCGAGGTCCTGCTTTACGTACTGCGCGTTGGCACCGCAGAGCTGGATTACGTAGGGGCCGCTTTGAAGGATGTCGTTGGGCGCTAGACGATGTTTTGTTAGCTTTGCCATGGCCCAAAAAATTTTGTCTTTGTTTACTTTGCTGAGCAGATGTGAGGTTTGGTGAAGCGTATAGGAGCATCGCCCAACGTAAGAAATCAATTGTGCGCATCGCGCAATCGGTTTGATAAATCTTTCGAAAGTCTTTTTAAGATTTCGGCACTGTAGTTTTCGTAGCTCTTACAATTAAACACTGGAGCCTGATTAAGGTCCACAAACCCAACGCTTTAAGTATTGAAGTCTGTCGTTGCGTGTCTAATATAAGTATCACAAGGAGAACTTCCCGATATGCGCTCTTGTTCGGACCACCTTACTGAAACATCCAGAGAAAGCTTAGACACGGGAGCAAGGTTGCCATAACCGCGACACATAAGGACCTTTCGCATTGGTGTGACAACTCCTAATACCCATCTCTCCATCAGCGGCATTCTCCACTGTTTACATGATTCGGCCATTGGACCCACGCCTCAATTGCAAGGATCTCACTTGAGATCACAAGGTGCTTCCCTCCAATATAGGTTCAAAAGTAAAACGTTCGAAACAAGTAGACTTATTTCGACATGTAGTTGAGAGCATGATGGCGGTGAGGCGCTGGGTTGAGGCCACACTCCGGTAGAGAAGATTGGCTTCTCGCTTCATGGCTGTGCTTTGAACACATATTAACAGATGGCTCTCCAACGCAGCGTAAACGAGAAAATGATGGACAAATGTCTTTGGAATAAGGATATCGATCCAAGGTATCTAATTGCAGGCCCAAAACAAGAGAAGACCGACGAGAATCAAGACACAGGAGGATGAGGATAAAAATTGGGAGGATAGCTATCCTTATTCGCTTCTGGGATACAATCTCGTCCGCCAAGATGCTGAAACGAGCGCCGAGGGGCGAATTCTTCGAACCGAGATTGTTTTTACCGCTGAGACGATAGCTCGAGGACGGTCAACCGCCATGTTTGACTATGGTGCGGAAGTCGCGGAGTTCGGTAAGAAGGTGTGGTCTCGCTTCGCTTTCGAGAACGATGCCGCCAATCTTCTGGACGCGTACCCAAAAGGACAAGACAATCCCAATTCCAATCGCCCAAGTCACGGCTAAAGCCGTGGATTCTATCGCGGATCTCTCTCTCTAGTACAATGGATGTATTGTTGATCTCTGACTCACTGTCCCTGACTTAAATACTATGGAGTTGGAGACGGAGATGAAGCCGAAACTTTTCGTGCTAACAAAGTGATACATGCTTTTCCATACAGGCGATTTTGATTATGATGGTAACTTAAGGAAGCCATCTTTCGTGCAAATCTCGTATAGGACCTCATGTCTCATGCTCCTTAACCCGTAATGTCTCATGCCCAGCTGCTTCGCATATATAAACGCCCCGAGACGCCACGCTTGCCTCCTTCCTTCCCATCAAAACGAACACCCTTCCCCCACCCAGAAAAACAACAAAAACACATCAACCAAAACCCCCCCTCCCTCCCTCCTCCCCGCCCCTCTCCCCCGCCGCCGCCAACTGCGCACACAACCGCCCTAACGCCACCGTCTCCGTCGCCGCATAATAATCCAGCGCATCGAGCAACAGCCTCAGATGATGGTTGAAATTATACTCGTACTTGTCCATCATATCGTCCAACTTGCCCAATCGGTCGGGGTCGAACTTGAGCAGGTCTTCAGGGACCGGGCGGTGGCGGGTGGCGAATTGCGCGGTTAGGTAGGTTGTGGCAGCTGGGGTGCCGGCAAGGGATTGGGAGGCGGAGAAGAGTTGGCGGGAGAGGGTGGTGGTGTAGGTGGCGAAGAGGTGGCAGACCCAGGTCAGTTTGGAGTGGATCTGTATGGTGGTTAGCTTTTGGGGTGAGATCGAGGGGGAAGGCGGGGGCTTACACGTAGGAGTTTGGAGTTCATGAGCATGCACTCTTTGAGACAGGTGTCGAGGAAGTCGACATGATCTTCCATCAACTCGTCCACCGTCCTTGTGACTTTCTGTGTTGATCCATCTCTGCCGCTCGTGCTATCCCCGTTGACGCGAGCCATGAGGTTGTGCCAGTTTGGCTCAATGACTTCGGAGGTGCAGTAGTACGTGAATTGCTGGACAAACACCAACATTCTTGCTCGCAGCGTCCAAGCTCTTCGCTTCCATCGCTCGAGTTTCGGGTCGGAGCTGCGGTGAGTCCAGCTGAGGACTTTGTGGTGGTCTTCCCAGCTGTTGACAAGGAGACCCTCGAGATGGCGCATGGATACGAGATAGCGAAATAAAATTTGGTATCTGAGGACGGTTTTACTGCTTATGACGAGGGACAGCGGGAAAGGGACGGAAAATTTGAATTCGAGGGCTTCATATCCTGTCATGCTGCTTTCATGATCCTCGGCAGATGGCTGCGTGGCTGGCGTCCTGTAGCGGTCTAGGCTTTCGTCTGGTGCATCTTGATCTATTCCTCGGACATTCACAACGCCCATTAGGAATTTGGTGAGGCCTACGTCGTTCATCTGCACCTTGACATCTTCTTTGAAAGGATCGAGAGCGGCTACGCTGTCAGGTTGGCGGAGTACCAGATCCAAGAGAGACTGTAGCTTGCCAACATTGACTGCTCGAAAGGGTTTCCTCAGCTCTGAAGCGCCGAGATCCAGGAAGTAAGTGAAGAAGTCCGATCGGTCGAGGAAGAAGTAATGTTTCATGGAGCGAAGGCGATCTGATAACGCGTGAGTGGTAAGCAAGAGCTTAAGAAGAGAAGAGTTGGCGTGAGCATAAGCGGCATTGACGTTGTCCAGGAATCGAGGATCGTCGAAGGATTTTGGCACGTCCTTGACTTCTATGCTGACGTCCACTCCACCGCATTCTCTTACTACGTTGAGGTATTTTCCCGCCAGTAGCACTTTATCCTTGACCCCTTCGAGCTGTGGAGGCACGTCGCCATCTCTAATAGTATATCTCTTTTCCCAGTATTCATCAGTATAGTCCTCTTCCAGCTTCTCCCGCTTAATACTCTGCTGCTCTTTAACCAGGAACTCGGCATGAGGGTCTTTGATACCACCATGATGCAACCATTCATTCAACATGGCCATATACGGTCGGCTAGAGTCTCGTAACAAAGTCTGAAGCAAAGTCCTTGCTGCGGGATCTCCGGACATGAAAGAGAGGCGCTCTGTGAGTAGGCGTATGACATTTCCTCCCTTGCAAACCTTCGTGGCCATGCTCCCAGGGGCCAGATCGCCACCCTCGCGAAGCTGCTCAAGAATGTTATCGACATCGTCGAAATCTGCAGAGTCATCTAGATTTTCCTCCAGAAGAGAATTTCTCTGTAATATCTCCTGACCTAGGGTGTAGAGCTGGAACATCATATGACTCGTGGGAAGCGTATGTAAGTGTAACAAGTGTAGGGTGAATGAGCTATTGCTGATGACTTGATTTTCTAACTGTGCAATGAGTACAAGGTAATCCTTGAGCAGCTTACGAATTGAGGCACATAATGCGTGGTTAATAGCACCAAATTCCTGTCTACTTTGCACCTCCACGAATGCCTCCATTGCGCCGTAGTACGTTGCCATCTTCAGTATAGAATTCGCAAGATCTCGTAGACTGGGGTCCAAGCCTGGTAACATTCGGTAGCTTGGTCCAGCAAGACGCTCTTTTTCCTCGGCTGGCTTGTAGGATTCTTTGAATCGAATGTATTGCCCTTCGTAGCCCATAAGCACGAACAATATGTCGTCCAGTATCGCAACTTCTTGTGCACTAGACGTCAGTTCTTTCAACGGTTGGGGCTCAAGCGACTGAGGCATTGAAGTTGAGAGAGGGGGTTTGGAGACACGGGAGGCGAGAGGCGCTTTCGTAGGCTCTACAAGTTTTGCTTCTGGCTTCCAGGGCGCTGAGATGCAAGCGAGTCAGCACAATTTACTTTGAACGCCCAATTATGAGGGCTTCAACCTACGTGGTGGTTCCTTTTCTTTTTTCTTGGGTGAAGGTAAAGACTTCGATATTGGACTACTAGGCCTCGGTGACTTTCGAAACTCTGAGGTCCAGCTTCCCCTATCCTCACCAGCAGCAGCTTTGACCGGACTCCGTATCCGAATTCGAACATTTTCCCTCGTCGTATCGCTGACCCTCTCCGTCCGCCTTTCAGTTGTAGTCCGAGTTGATCCATGAGCTCTTTCTGGTCCCGAAGGTTTTCTCCGATGGGGCGCATTGCTGGCAGAGTCATCTGGTTGGACCTCTCCTGCGGAGCCAGGCCGACCTTTAGTTCCAGTACGAGACGAAGGAACGCGGGGTTTCGCGCTCGTTGTTGCGGAGGTTCGTCTGTCGTTATTCGGCGCGCTTCGAGGGTTTGCAGAGCCGGACATTTTGGTAGCGCATGAGGCAAGGAGACGAATGTATACTTTGCTCTAGCATTTGAAGTTGCTAAACAATTGGTTTGAGCTTGCGAAGTGGATGCGGGCAGAACGCGACCTTGAAGCGCGGAAAATATTTGTCCATTCTGGGACTAGCGTCATCTAGCTCCGTGTTTCGTAGACACTCTGCCTACTTTACTCTATCTGTACATCAATTCTCTAATTTGCTCTCCACGTCTTGATCACGGCAGAGTTTGGACTGTGGAAGGCAAAGCTTGCTACTAAGAGGGGTATTACGCTTGAACATCCTCGCTCATCTCTCCTGCTTCTATCACAATGTTCATTGCCAGATCAGAATATGGTAAGCTTCTCAATATCCTTGAAATAGCTATCTGCGTACTAATGTAGCTTCTAGATCGGGGCATAAAGTCTGTCCCCCATACTCTTTATACGGATTCTCAAATCTAATACTACCTACAGCACCTTTTCCCCCGAAGGCCGCCTCTTCCAAGTCGAATACTCCCTCGAAGCCATCAAATTAGGTTCAACAGCCATAGGGGTACCCATCCCTCTACTTCCTCCCTGAAACAACACCAACTAAATCTCCTCTTCCCCAGGTCGCCACCAGCGAAGGCGTAATCATCGGCGTTGAAAAACGCGTCACCTCCACCCTTCTCGAAACCTCCTCGGTCGAAAAAATCGTCGAGATAGACCGCCACATCGGCTGTGCCATGTCCGGCCTACAAGCCGACGCCCGCTCTATGGTCGAGCACGCCCGCGTCGAGAGCCAGAACCACGCTTTCAACTACAACGAACCGCTGAGGGTCGAGAGCTGCACACAGGCGATTTGCGATTTGGCGCTGCGGTTTGGCGAGGGCGCCCAGGGCGAGGAGAGTATCATGAGCCGGCCATTCGGAGTAGCGCTCTTGATTGCTGGGATCGACGAGGAAGGACCGCAATTGTACGTCCTCCCCAACTCCCTCCACACCCTCTCCCACCCCAACACGACCCACTAACCTCCCCCCGCCCCCAAAAACAGATACCACGCCGAACCCTCCGGAACCTTCTACCGCTACGACGCCAAAGCCATCGGCTCCGGCTCCGAAGGCGCGCAAGCAGAGCTGCAAAACGAATTCCACAAATCCCTCACGCTGCCCGAAGCCGAAACAATGGTGCTCAAGACGCTGAAGCAAGTCATGGAGGAGAAGCTGGATGCGAAGAACGTGCAGCTGGCGAGCGTGACAAGGGAGAAGGGGTTCAGGATCTATAGCGACGGGGAGATGGCGGAGGTGGTGGGGAGGTTACCTACGAATTAGGAGCGCGAGCGTGGGTGGGTGGATGCAAAGAATAGAAAAGCGAATCGCTGCAAAGGCATGAATAACTTCTGTGGTTCTTCAATGCCATAACACCTCCTCCCCTTACCTACCTTATCATTCCCCCAGTCCCTCCCTCCCCCCTCCCCCCTCCCCCCTCCCCCCTCCTCCCCCCTCCCATCCCCCCCCATCCGCCAAATGTACAAAAACCCAGCCAAAACAAAAACAAACCAATCGATCTACTTCCTTCTCACCTCGCCCCCCATCCACACACACCCCACCACCCTTCTCCTCCATCAACAATCCCCTATTCATCACAACTACCATCACTTTCCAATCCCAGCAAAAAACGCCCCCAGTTCAATCCACCGGCGCAGGAAAATCCCCCTCTTCATCCACCACAGATCACATAATCCCAAATGAGTAGAAGAGTGAGTGTCTCGATTGTATTGCATTGCATTGTATTGCATTGTATAACCTCGCATGTATATGCATCCCTATATATATGCATCCTACACACCCGGTCCCCATCATCATCTTTCCTCCAACTTTTGGTGTTGTTTTTCGTTATTCTTCATTTCCCCCCAACCCCCCCCCCTATTCGCCTCAAAAAAAAAACTCCCAAAAACTTTTCGCCATGCTCATTTCTGTCGTAAGAGGTATCCCAAACCTTCGTTGTTACTTAGCCCCCCCCCCAAATCCGATCGATATATATCTCCACTTCCCCCCCCCCGAAAAATCAGCACCGATATCTTAACCCAGTCTCCCTCCTCTCTCGAAAACTCACCCTTCACCCTTTCAGATCCAAAACCTTCATATCCTCTTCCATGCCCAAAATCCCCAACGCCCAATACACCCTTGTCCCCGGATTGACCGTGATAAACCTCCGATCGTTATTATCCTTCGGCGGCCCCTTCTCCCCGTCTCTCGCCCGCCCACTCACCCGATCGTCCACCGCGCTCGCGCTCATCGTCCTGGTATATGGCGGCCCGCGCCCCATCTCCGCGGCCTTCATCCAGCTGCGCTCGCAGCCGCTGGCTATCAGCGCAGACGTTTGCCAGCCGGTGAGGCGCGCCACATCGCGCAACTTGGTAATGGTCCAGCCGCGCTGCGCAGCGTCGCGGTACTGGACGCCGGCGTGGAAGAGCGCCATGCACGTATCCATGAGCGCGGCACCGTGGCGCGGGTTGAGGGTGTTTTCGGTTGAGACGGGCTGGAGGCCTGCGCAGATGCGGCCAATGGTGTTGGCCCAGCCCGCAGTGCGCGGGGCCGCGACGCCGGCGGCGATCATGGCGGCGGGAGGCATGGAGGGCTGGCAGCGGGCGGTGATGATGCGGCCGGTGTAGAAGAGGGTCCAGACGCAGTGGATGGGGTAGGTGCGGTAGTAGAGAGCGGGGCCAAAGGGGGTGGACAAGGGGGGCATGTGCTCGGAGGAGAGGGGCTGGTAGTCTGGGCCCAAGGCGTCTTCGAAGGTGTCGAGGGCGTTGCAGATTTCGGCCCATTCGGCTTCGGCGGCTCGGGTTGCCGCGTCAAGCTCTTGGTCTTTGAGGGGGATGGCGGTGGGGATGCGGGCGCGGCGGTCGTTGTCGAAGCCGGCAGGTAGGCGGACCGGGCCCATATCGGGCATCATGCCGTACATGGGTTTTTGGGGTGGAGGCATGCTTAGGGTGGGGGCTCTTGTTGCTTGTGCACCCATCGCGGCGGCTTGCTGAGCTTTTTGCTGTCGCTCTTTTAATTCTGCTACCTTCCTTTTCCTTGGCTGATCTTTTCCAGCGAAATCGGCAATCCGAGCCACGAGTAAAAGAAGATGATCCGTGGTTCCGTGTACGGCGTCCAATTTACCAATTGGTGCTCTCGGGGGGCAGTGGCTCCATCGGTCGTAAGAGAGTCTACTTGGGATCAGCCCCTTCCACTTTGTTACCTTTGAAGGATTTCTAGACTTACAATAGACGATTACCGCTGACGATGCTCTGATACATGTCTTGCTTTGCATACCACCAAAAGAGATCGCATTGCATCTCGAAGGTCTCAATCTCTTTTTCTGTAAGAGGTTTGTTGTAAGCTCGTGCAGGTTCCTCGTTTTCAATGACCTGGCCGTAGTCACTATAACGGGTGTCCCATCCCATAATCGTACTAATTAAATTTTCGTCAAGACCATTTTCGTTATTCAATGAGGGATCGTTGAGATCGTTCGTAGGCATATAGGTCTGTTGATAACCATATGCGAAACCATCATAGAAGCGATTCCTATGATTGGCCGCTATCTGCGCTTTATGTGCTTTTACTCTCTTGGTCATACCGGCGAAGTCGATGTCCATGATTAACTGTCTAGCACCAGCCAGATGGCTGTTCCACTTATTGTGTTCCGCGGTTGTAATTTCATACCACCCAAGAAGTAGTGTGGCAGCAAGTGTTGCCACGAGATTCCGTTTCGAGGGCTGGCTGATGGCTTTCGAGACACGCCGCAAGGCGTAGTGGTAGTGCTTCAGAGAAGGGGTAGGAGAAGTGTGCTGGAGCTTCGCTATGTGTAAGCTCGCAATTGCCAACATTGCATGGAGCAGCCCTTGATGCGAGAGCGCTAGCATCGGTAAGGAGTAGGTCCAAAGGGATCGTTGGAAAAGAGGGACTGGAGCGCCTGAGAACATTATGGAGGGATTATTAGGATGACGCTCGCAGCTGGAAAGAGTTGGAGCCGAAGACGTCACAAAATGGCAGAACAGTCGGGCAGTCTGGGGATCCATCAGTGGGGAAGCCGAGTACGTTGGATGGTAAGACGCAAGGACGTTCGGCTCGTTCAAATAGTTGGTCAGTGATCTAAAGGTTTTGTCGCCTTGGCTCGCTGAGATTGCCAGCATCAGACCAAGGTCATGGGTTGGGGTGCCTGCAATGTGACCGTCCACCGCAGTATCTGCATCGGATTCAACATCGAAATAGTCATCTTCTGGATCATCAATTTCGGGCCGAGAGTCTGGTGGAAAGGCCTGTTTAGCCCGATGTGTATCAATTCTACCGGCAGTAGGATTCCGCGCATAGGAATCAGGATAACGAAGTACATTAGCTGAACTCAACCCTACATGCAAGGAGCCCGTCAGTAAATCGACGATTATATATTACACATTATCCGCAGCTACTTGAATCGAAATGCAATCTAACTACATTGAAAAAAAGGCTTGGTGCTTACCATTGCCTTTCAAGCCACTATACTGTGAATCAGTCTTGATCGTTGCCCTAGTGGGACCACAATTGAGCAATGCGTCGTTCGGCTGCTGGTATCTCTGTCCTGCTTGAGGCAAGGAGGCTAGATAGTCATCCTGAGGCTTGTTTGGAGTTGTGGAATGCCAATTCGTAGGATGACCTTGATCAGCCTGAGCATCCAACAATGCTTGGATTGTCGGATCAGTCCGATACTGTGTTGTCATATCGCCGACTATGGGGCTAACTCCGTTCGTTTGCCCGTCCATGAAGCTACTGGGCACGATAGTCGAGGCGGGAGAGGCTTGTGACCAGTCGGGTTGGAATCCCGTATAGTTCATATCGATTCCACTATCGCTTTCGCCGGTGCTTTGATGATGTTGGAAATGAGGATGTGATGGCGAATACGACAAATTCCCGGCGGACCCCTCTGTTTTGGGAGTGACGAAGCCCCTTTCGAACGAAGTTCCTTGACGAAGTAGATGTTGAGGTATTCGAGGAGGTAGATCGCTGCTCGAATACGATTGACCATCTGGAGTAAAACCGAATCCATATTGACCGCTAGGCAATGTCTGGTACATGCCACCCATGCCTTGCGTTGCAGCCTGCTCTTCTTGACTTGGAGGACGCGGTGCAATGAAAGGTAGCGGAACATGGCTTCCAGAGGTAGCTGGCTGGCGCCCAAAGTGGCCAGCGTTTTCATCTTGACTCGGCACGGTCCGAAACTGGCCCGTATGCACTGGAGGGGTCCCATCGGTAGGACGAAAGGCAACATGGGGGTGTTTGAATATGACCCGAGGGGTATAACCCTCACAGTTGCGTTTGGATTTGACACAATTGCTGCACGTTGGCCGTTCTTCCCCACACTTAATCCTTCGCTTGCGACATGCTGTCTCCGATCAGCCTTGGTGAACCCCAAAGATCCTAAATCTACAACTTACTAAGGCAGCCTGTCTTGGTTCTTTTGCGTGCCTTCAACGGGTTCGAGGTTTTACCAGGGTCTGCTGTATTTGATTTATCCTTCGAGGCCGGGTCGGTGATGCCCTCCGTAGCAGCATCCATTTGTTCTTCGCCTAGATCCCTCTCTTCCGCTTCCGTAAAAGCCAATTCATCCTGGACCACACTGGCGCCTTGCGCCAGACCCATGATCGCTTGTCCTTCCATCCCCGACATGATTCACCGGGTTTCGTCCACCCTGTGTTGGTCCTTGGTCGAATTCTTCAAGAACAGGATTGAACGTCGTACTATATGATATGGGGGGAACAACGACCGGTAAGGCTGTTGGGGGCCTCGACCCTGTAATCTAGCTGTAAAGACAATAAATCTCACGCAGTCATAACGGTTTTTCGCAGCATTACAAGCACTGCGGTTTGGGGGCTAATCTTCCGGCTTGCCTTCCATGACCGTTGCGGATGCGTCAGGATTGTTGCCTGTATATGCACAAACCGTACATATAGCTGACAGCCCCCGGAGCGGCTGCATATTTAAACGAAGAGATGTAGATGGTGGGGTCATGGTGGTGAGGTGGAAGAAGTGGTGGTCAATATACTCGCTCTCTCTCGGTAGCTGCAGTATTTACCTCCTCCATTGAAATTGCGAGATTCAATTATTGACCGGGGGGGGGGAGCTTTAAGCTCGATTGAACCACGCAGGCACGCTAAATCTTTGGGGTCGATATGCGACTTCTTACAGTGTGCAATAGTAGTAAGGCAAGGTTTCGTACTTATTGTACTGTATGAGTAAAAGCACTGCTTCCAGATGACCCTTTAGATCCCCACTCGCTCTTCCAAACCATATCATCCCACCTGCACGGCCAAAGCACGGTACCCCAGATGGCCAGCTCCCCGGGATCAATGCTTTTCTAATACAGTATGCCCATGTGCTGGAATTGAATATATCCCGATCCTCCATGGCTTGCAGCATGTTTCCATCCGGATTCTGGAGCTGTCCATTTCCAACCACCACCACCCATCACCGGCCCCTTCTTTCCGCGCTCTTGGCGACCCTCCAATAACCTTATAGGGACAGATCGCAGATCTCTCTTGGGGCCTTATTTCGATATAGTCGCACCTACCACTTGTACCTCCGTACAACATCAGGGGCGTCGGTACAAGGACCGACACTTGTGGATTGATAGACCGAAAGCGATGCCTGGAGTACCACAATATACCAGGATTCTTTCCTTTTATGGCGCATTTGGCTGACGGTCGGCTTCATCCGACCGCTAGGATTTGGAGGAGGAGATATGTATCCGGATGCTGGAGACTGGAGTGCCAATTGCTGGCAGACTGCTTCCGCTAAACTGCATTGGAGATTACGGCCGTAGTCGCCCGTGGGGAGTTTTCTGCGTGTTGTACTATTTGCGGATCAAGCCTTAAAGCACAACCCCAGAAGCCGCACGCCGCCGACGTCGATCCATGCTCCTGGTCCTAAGCAACACACCGTCAACGCACCCCTCAGCATGAGAACCACGTTACCTCGTGCAGTTGGGGCTACGGCTTTACCTCTGCGTAGCTTGTAAATGTACTCCGGGGATATTTGTGGCTAGCATATGATTGACTATTGCCAAAATCCAACGTGGGGTCGACGAGTTTCAAGTCCTTTGATTTTGATCCAGGCACGAGAACATGTGATGTTCAGCTGGGAAGCAATTTAGAAGATCGGGGGTTTCCCTTACTGAGTGGAGACGCTTCACTGACATAAGGCTGTCGGTCTTCGAGGTGTGCGAGAAGTCGCCCGAAACGAGAGCAATGCTGCAGGCGGGGGGGGAGCAGGCTCCAGCCGTAACCCACGTCGCTCCGCCTGACGTCCGCCGCCACGGGGCTGATGGGGGGATAGGGCTTTACACAAGGGTATGATCAATTGATCATTTACAATCATCAAGCCGTTATAGCGATAAGATTATAACTAACATCCAAGGGATAAGGTACCGTTGCTACATGGCCGAGGTAGATAGGGGCTGGATTCTCAGTCGGTCTCTCTCCATCATACTTGCGCACCACACAATTGGCATAATGTAATAACGGGCCTTTTTCTCGCTCCGGATCTATCGCATGAGCCTTCCTTAGGTACCTCCCACCTTGTGGCACATCGTCATGGTCAGTGATGTGCTGTGTCACGTGTGCATCCCTTATGAGGATGTAGCTCGGCTGACCCAAGGTTGAAGGTGCCAAGCTAGAGCTCGGCTGACCATGCAAAATGTCCAGAGCTAAAAACCAAGCTAACACCTGAGGTTAGTACGTAGATTTCATGGTCAGATCAACCTTTACACTTACAGCTACTCCGTAAGTGTGACATATCTTGGAGTGAGTATAAGCACACGATAGATGGAACCATAGCATCTCTGCACTAAATTGAGGGGATGCGTGAGACCATGACTTCGCCAATTCTGGCGGTCTTAATGAGCTAGCTCGGCTAAGTTTCAAGTCTAGCAATCACCTTTCCTACTATGACTGCACCCCTTCATCGCCGTCAGGTCAACCACTCGCCGCTCTGTCATGTTCTACGATGTCTGGGTTAATATTGCCTATGATTAGTGTTACTGAAGAGGTGAATTGCGGTGTCGGTTCCGACTGCGAGATCATTCTTCTTTGCAACAATAGACGCTTCATCGTTCTTTTATCACGCTGTCCTCTGCCAGGCGTTGACAAGCCAAACTCCGTTGAAGAAATATATCTGAAAAGACTTGATGGTGCTCTGGAGTCGAAAGATTCACTGGGAGTGAATGCTACTATCGAAGAGATCTCCGGCTTCGTCGCAACGTTGTGTCAGCCCATATTTCGGGAATCTCTTCAATTATTAGGAATGAGTCTCAAGTACTAGATTTTGATTCCTATCTGAATCCAGAGACCCATGCTCCAAGTGGTGACCGTTGACGGAAAGCCGAAAGTCATCAAGTGGAATGGCAACGCCATCACTCACTCAACGTTTCCAGGCCTCCAGTTGCGGCCAACTTCTGCCGACCTCAACCTGCCAAAGTTCTCTCCGAAGCATATCAAGGTATTAGAAAAGTATAAGGGAAAAAGTGTCTTGAAGGTTTCAGCACGCGGCCAAGTGATGTGCTGTAAGGTGGCGGATGACCGGACTCACCCCTCTATCGATCGAGAGTTTCACTGCCTCCAACGAGTATCAACTGCCGGGCTCGACCCCCCATTGCGAACACCAAGGCTCTGTGGAGTTATCGAGTCAGGGAATGATACTACCATTGGGATTCTTATAACCAACATCACGCCGAATCCAGAAATTCCGAGACTTGGTCTGATTGACATCAGCACCGTCGCACTCTCTCGGAGGAAGAAATGGGCCCGCCAAATCGAAGAGGTCGTCGAGAAACTTCATGATATTGGAGTAATTAGCAACGCAGTTGCTTCTACTGACTGATTTTGACCCCTATTGTGTCAACCTTAATTCTTTTCTTTGTAAAACGGTTGGCTCTTTTACCGAAGTTGCGGAAGCCAAACCTATTACAGTTAACCGTTCGATTTTCAATGAAGTTCGGCTCACCTACTCGCTCACCTACTCGCTCACCTACTCGCTCACCTACTCGTTCATCTACTCGCCCACCTACTCGCTCACCTACTCGCTCACCTACTCGCTCATCTACTCGCTCACCTACTCGTTCATCTACTCGCCCACCTACTCGCTCACCTACTCGCTCACCTACTCGCTCATCTACTCGCTCACCTACTCGTTCATCTACTCGCCCACCTACTCGCTCACCTACTCG
>JAABUZ0100001190.1_pt1 | contig 51672 bp, 54 predicted proteins | sample 5562091 | NCBI WGS metagenome assembly JAABUZ01 (sample SAMN12813069, study PRJNA571459) | rock metagenome | isolation source: Antarctica rocks | place: Antarctica: Victoria Land, Linnaeus Terrace sud | collected 2015-12-21 | reverse complement strand
CGGCCACGAAGAGCGCCCCCGGCGGCTCCGCACCGGCGAGCTCGCGCGTCGTCGCGACGATCGCAGCGGCCGCCGCCGCGAGTCCGACCGCGGTCGCGTTCCCCGGCGCCCCGCGCGCGAACACCGGGTCACCGCCCGACCGCGCGCAAGCGCCGACCGTCACCGTCCCGCCCGCATCGATCCCGATCGCCGCGCCCGCCGTCATCGAGGCCCTAGTTCGTCCCGAACGTTGCGTCGATCTTGCGCGCGAGCGCTGCAAGCTCGTGCGGCACGATCGCGCCCAGAAGCACGGGGCGCGTCGCACCGGTCGCCGCGGGGACGCCCGCGGGGCGCCCGCGTAAGAGCTCGAGTCCGAGGATCGCGAAGGCGATCGCCTCCTTCGCATCACCGTCGAGGCCGCACGCCTCGCTCGGCAGCACCTCGTAGCCGAGGCCGCCGAGCTCGGCTCGCAGCGCCGCGAAGAGGACCGGGTTCCGCGCACCGCCGCCGCTGCAGACGACCGCGGCGCCCGGTGCGACACCCGCGCGGGCCACCGCGTCGCGCACGATTCGCGCGACGAACGCGACGAGCGTCGCGCAGCCGTCTTCGAGCCCGAGCGCAGCGAGCGTCGTGGCGTTGCGCGCGAGGAAGCCGTCCCCGAAGCGTTCGCGGCCCGTCGACTTCGGCGGCGGCAACGCGAACCACGCGGCCTCGCTCGCCACGAGCGACCGCAGCGCGGCCGCGTCGACGGTCCCGCGCGCGGCGAGGACGCCGTTCCGATCGAAGTGGCCCGCTCCACGCGCGCGCACGAAGCCGTCGAGCGGCATGTTCGCGGGCCCGGCGTCGAAGGCCAGCCGAGGCGCGCGAGCGCCGCGCGGCACGACCGTGAGGTTCGCGATGCCGCCGAGGTTGAGCGCAACGACGTCGCGATCGTCGCGACCGAGGAGCACCGCGTCGACATACGGCACGAGCGGCGCGCCCTCGCCACCCGCGGCGCAGTCGGCGCGCCGGAAGTCGGCGACGACGGTCGCGTACGCCGCGCCACGGATGCGATACGGATCGCCGAGCTGCACCGTCGGCGCGCGGGACCGTCGTGATGGAGCGTGAGGCCGTGGCTCGCCACAAAGTCGGGCGCGCGATCCCCCGCGACGGCGCGCACCGCCGCGCCGAACGCGTCGCCGAGCGCCACGTCGAGCGCGGCGACGGCGGCGGGCCCCGGTTCATACGGCGGCAGCGCGGCGCGGACGGCGCGCGCGAGACCCGGGCGGAACGGTACGGTGGTAAAGCGTTCGAGCTCCGCGACGATGCCGCGGCCGCCGGGCGCCAGCCGCACGAGCGCGGCGTCGATCCCGTCGAGCGACGTGCCCGACATCAGCCCGACCGCGCGCAGCGTCACGCGACGTCGATCGCCGCGACCACGGCATCGCACACCGCCGCCCGAACGTCGCGCAGATCGCGCCGGCCGAAGTACACCCCGTTGGCGAGCAGCACGATCGTCAGCTCGCGCTCCGGATCGGCCCATACGCAGGTGCCGGTGAAGCCGGTGTGACCGAACGTCGTGGGCGACATGCGGCGGCCGCACGAGTTGGCCTCGCCCGTCCGCAGCGCCCAGCCGAGCCCGCGGCGCAGCACGGGGTCGGGGGCCTGCTCGACGATCGCGGCGCGCGCGAGCGCGGGCGGCAGCGGCGCGGCGTCGCCGCCGCGCGCGGCGCGCAGATACGGCGCGGCGAGCAGCGCGACGTCGCGCGCCGTTCCGAAGAGCCCGGCATGGCCGGCGATGCCGCCCATCAGGTAGGCCTTCTCGTCGTGCACGCGCCCGCGGACGCGGCCGCGCCACGGATCGGCCTCGGTCGCCGGGATCGCGGCCGCACCGTCGTCGCGCGTTCGGTAGCCCGTTGCGCCAAGCCCGAGCCGCGCGAGCGTCCTCCCGAGCGCGGATCGGAGCCCCGTGCCGCGCGCGCGAGCGAGCGCGACGCCGAGGGCGATGAAGCCGAGGTCGCTGTAGAGCGTCTCGGTCCCCGGCGCCGAGATGAGCGGCCGCTCGAGCGCATACCGGTCGACGCGCTCGGCGCGCAGCATTCGGTAGTCCGCGCCCGAGGCGAGGCCGCCCGCATGCGCGAGCAGCATGCGCGCCGTGATCCCGGCCTTCTCGCCGCCGGCCCACTCGGGCAGCGGTCCGGCGGCGAGCGGGACGTCGAGGGCGAGCGCGCCGTCGCCGATCGCCTCGAGCGCGGCGGTCGCGACGGCGACCTTCGTGAGCGACGCGAGGTCGAAGGCGGTCCGCCCGGTCGCGATCGCGGCACCCGGCGCGGCGTCGAGCGTGCCATAGGCGCGTTCGAAGACCAGCGATCCGGCGCGCTCAACGCGCAGGACGGCCGCCGTGTAGCGCGAGCCGAGGCCGGCGCGGACGACTGCCTCGGCGGCGGTCACGGCCGGGCGACGAGCCGATCCGCGAGCGCTTCGATCGACGTCGCGCCATCGTCGCCCGTCGTACCGACGGCCCCGAAGCCTGCGAGCCGGGGCGCGTCGGAGCGCTCGAGCACGGCAATCCCGAGGGTCGCGCCGTCGAGTCCGGCGATGCAGCGCAGGAGCTCCGTTTGGCCCGCGTGCAGCCGGGCGCGCCGCGCGAGCGCGATGAACGTCCGGCCGGGCTGACCGCCGAGCACATCGACGATGGCACCAGCTTCGGCCGGGCTCGGATCGAGCGGCACGCGCATCGCTTCGGCGCGCACGCGCCTGCGCCGTAGCGCGAAGGCGAGCGAGGGCCGCGGCTCTCCGCCGGGCTCACCGCCGACGCCGTCCGCCGCGACGCCCTCGAAGGAGATGACGGTCGCCGGGAGCTCGGGATCGAGCCGCAGCGTGCCCCGCACGGTTACGATCGCGCGCGCGGCGACCTCGCGCGCGACCGCCGCGGGATCGATCGCGGGCGTGGCGCGCCCCGCCGAGCGTTCGGTTACCAGCCGCTCCCAGGCGCGCGCGCGCCGAGACGTCGCTTCGGCGAGCCGTTCGGCGGGGACGTCGCCCGCCGCGACCGCCGCCACGATCGCATCGCGCGCCGCGCACGCAGCGTCGAGATCGTGACTGATCGTGAGGACGTCTGCGCCCGCCCGAAGCGCCGCGACCGCCGCCGCCGGAACGCCCGGCGCCGCGACCGCCGCCATTTCGAGACAATCGGTGAACGCGAGACCCGCGAACCCGAGCTCGTCGCGCAGCAGCGTCCCGAGGATCCGCGGCGAGAACGTCGCGGGCGCCGCGTGATCGAGCGCCGGAACGAGCACGTGGGCGGACATCACGCCGCCGGCGCCCGCCGCGAACGCGGCGACGAAGGGTCGCAGTTCGCGCGCGCGCAGCGTCGTGAGATCGGTCGTGACGACGGGGACCGTCACGTGCGAGTCCGAGCCCGTCGCGCCGTGACCTGGAAAGTGCTTGGGGACCGCGAGGACGCCGCCGCGCATGAGTCCGCGCGCGACCGCCGCCCCCAGCCGCGCGACGATGGCTCCGTCGTCGCCGAGGGCGCGCGTGCCGATCACGGTCGAGTCCGGATCGACGCCGACGTCGAGGACCGGCGCGAAATCCACGTCGGCGTCGATCGAACGCACGGTCGCGGCGAGCGCCAGGCCGACGCGCTCGGCGAGCGCCGGGTCGGCCGCAGCGCCCACGGCCTCGGCGCTCGGCATCGGGACCTCGAGCGGGATGCGCGCGACGCGGCCGCCCTCCTGATCGACGCAGATGAGCACGTTCGCCGGAGCGAGCGTCGCGCGCAACGCCGCGACGAGCGACCGGCCCGACTCGACGCTCGCGAGGTTGCGCGCGAAGAGCACGATCGCGCCGGGCACGAGCTCGCGGAGCGTCGCCGCCGTGCCGGCGTCCAGGGTCGCGCCGGGGATGCCGACGCAGAGCGTCCCGCCGGCGGCGGCCGCGAGCGCGGCGCCAGTCACCCGCGGCCTACAGCAGCGTGATGATCTGGGCCGAGTACGTCGAGCCGCGCTTGCTCAGCAGCACGCGCAACTTCTGACCCTTCTTGATGTCGGCGATCGAGTGGAAGTCGTCCCCACCGCCCTCGATGTTCGTGCTCGGCAGGATCGTGACGTCGATCGTCTTGCCGCCGCTCTCGACCGACATCGTCGAGGCACCGTAGTTGATGGAGGCCACCTGGCCCTCGATCGTGCCGGCGGCCTTCGCGTCGTCCTGCGCCGCCTGCGCGACGACCGATGCCGCTCGGTGCGGCAGCTCCGCAGCGCGCGCAGAAGCCGCGATCGACACGACGAGCGCGAGGACGAACGAAACACTGCCGAGCGGACGCGCCATGGTTACGGTAACGCAACGCAGGCACCGGGGCGTTCCAACCGGCGTCCGATGCGGTTCCGACCGGCGTCACGATCCCAGCTCCGCGCCGTAGGCCGCGCGTGCGGCGGCGGCATACTCGGCATCGCTCGCGCCGCTCGGAAGGTCGCGCGTTCGCGCTCGTTCGCGGTCGCGCAGCGCGCGCAAGCCGGCCGCATCGCCCGTTCGCTGCGCGCGCACGATTCGCGCGAGCGCCCGGACGCGCGCGACGGCGTCGTCCGCGGGGGCGTGACCCGCGATGACGAGCCGGAGCGCGACGAACGCCTCGTCCGCGGCCCGCGCGCCGACGGCTTCGAAGGCACGATAGAACGGCGCCGCCGCCGGCGCGGACACGGGGGTTCGCAGCAGCGCGGCGACGATCTCGGGCTTCGAGACGGGCGCGCCGAGAAGGTAGTCATCGAGCGCGCGCGCGCTCTCGTCGTCCGCCGAGGCCATCGCGGGCAGAATCCGGGCTCGCGGCCTTCACGCCCTGCGTCGCTCGCGACAGCGCGGCAGCGCGCGGGATCCGAGCGAACGTACGCGAGCCCCATGGTTATGTGCCATGGGGCTCGCGCGACATCGTGGCTCCCGAATCTGGACTCGAACCAGAGACCCGCTGATTAACAGTCAGCTGCTCTACCAACTGAGCTATTCGGGATCGGCGACCGCGGTGCGTTCGCGCCGGGACGAGATCATCCCTCGGCGAGAGCTCCCGGCACCGTCGCGCGCGCCTGCAGCGGAAGGTGGCTTTCGGAGCCGAGCGGGGATAGTGCCGCCATGCTCTGGGGATTACCGAAGGCCGTGTATCCAATGTACACGGCGATCTTCGTCGACGTGCTCGGATTCACGTTCCTCATCCCGCTGCTGCCGGCGCTTTCGAAGAACTTCCACATTCCCGACGCGGTCTCGGCGGGTCTGATCTCGGTCACGGCGGTCTTCGCGACCGTCTCGTCGCCGCTCTGGGGCTATCTGAGCGATCGGCTGGGCCGCAAGCCCGTGCTGATCGCGTCGCAGGCGTTCTCGGTCGTCGGCTATGCGCTGCTCGGCTTCGCGCCCGACGTCCTGTGGCTCTTCGTCGCGCGGAGCATCGAGGGGCTCGGCGGCGGCAATCTCGGCGTCGCACAATCGTACCTCGTCGACGTCGTCGAGCACGATCAGCGCGAGAAGGCGCTCTCGTTCAGCGCGGCGGCCTTCGGGATCGGGTTCGTCGTGGGGCCCGTGCTCAGCGGCATCCTGCTCAAGATCGACTTCCGCGCGCCGTTCTTCGCGGCGGCGCTGCTGGAGGTCGGCAACATCGTGCTCACGTCGATCTGGCTCAAGAACGTCGAGGCGACCGACAAGGACGGCAAGGGAAAGAATGATCTCGGCAAGCTCTGGCAGACGCTCAAAGCGCCCGCGATGCTCAACGTGATGGGGCGGCAGTTCCTCTACATCTTCTCGTACACGTACTTCTTCGTCGTGTTCGCGCTGTATCTCAGCAAGGTGTACAAGCTCGATCCGACCTGGTCGAGCCTGCTGCTGGGCTTCGCGGGCGCGATCGGCGCGGCGACGCAGCTGCTGCTCGTCGAGCGCCTCGATAAGCGGTTCGGGCCGTTCATGCTCGCGCAGGGCTCGTTCGTCGTCGCGCTCGTCGCGTACGTCGCGCTCGGCTTCGCGACGGCGATCTGGGGCTTCATCATCGTGCTGATCGCCTGGGCGATCGGCGGCTCGGCGCTGCGGCCCGCGCTCAACACGCTCATCGCAGATCATTCGCCCGACGACGAGCGCGGCACGATCCTGAGCATCGCCGATTCGCTGAGCAATCTCTCGATGATCGCGGCACCGGCGCTCGGGGCGTACATCGTCTCGACGCAGGCGCGGCTCGCCGGCATCGTCCCAGCGGCGTGCGTCGCGGCCGCACTCGGACTCGGTGTCCTCGCGCAGCGCAGGGGTGAGACGGCAGATCCAAAAGCCGTGGCGTGATGCACTCCGAGCACGAGCGGTCGCCCTCGAGCCGGGCGCCGGCCGGGCGATCGGCCATCGACCGGCAGCTCGGCACGTGGATTCGAATCCTCGCCGTCGTCGTGCTCGGCTGGCTGATCATCGAGAAGATCGCGATTTACGTCGCGCACATCGCCTTCGCGGCCTCGATCTTCATCGGCGGGATGTTCGTTGCATATCTGATCTATCCGGCGGTGAAGTGGCTCAACAACCACCTGCCGCTCTGGGCGGCGATCGCCGTGATGTACGGCGCGTTCGCGCTCGCCGCCGGCGCGACGCTCTGGTTCGTCGTGCCGATCGCGATCGCCGACCTCAACTCGTTTGCCGCCGATGCGCCGCAGCTCTTCGAGCGCGCCCGCGATTATCTCGGCAATCCCAAGGTCCTCGCGCATCTCCCGCAACCGATCCGGCCGCAGATCGCGCAGCTGCCCGCCATGGTGGCGACGTACGCGCTGCACAACGCGCATCTGCTCACCGATAACGTCGTGCCCGCACTCCTCTCGGCGGTCACGCTCGTCGCCCTCTTCATCGCGATTCCCGTCGTCGCGGCGTACATGATCTACGAGGCGGCACCGATCGAGGCGTACATCCTCGCGGCGCTGCCCTACGATCGCCGCGCGTCCGTCGCGAGCATCATCCGGCAGCTCGACGACGTGGTCGGCGGCTTCGTCCGCGGTCAGGTGCTCGTTGCGATCACGATCGGCGTGATGACGGCGGGGCTGCTGCTGGTCCTGCGGGTGCCCTACGCGATCCTCATCGGGCTCTGGGCGGGCGTTCTCGAGCTCATCCCGTATCTGGGGGCAGCCGCGGGCGCGATCCCGGGCGTCGGCATCGCGCTGCTGGTCAACGGCATCGGCGACGCGGCCGCGGCGTCGCTCGGCTTCGCCATCATGTACCAGCTCGAAGGCAACTTCATCTCACCGCGCATCGTCGCTCGGACGATGCGCATCTCGCCGCTCGTCGTGCTCTTCGCCGTCGTTGCGGGCGGCGAGGCGTTCGGATTCATTGGCCTGCTCGTGGCGGTCCCGATCGCCGGGATCATCCGGGTCGTGCTGGAGAACGTGCAGGCGCTCCACCGCGACCCGGTGCTCCTTGTCTCGGACCCAGCGCGGGAGCTCAGCGCGTCGCGCTGAGTTCCCGCGTGCTCGCGCCGGCCGCTGCGCGCAGCGCATCGACCTTGTCGAGCCGCTCCCACGGCAGATCGAGATCGGGCCGGCCGAAGTGGCCGTATGCGGCCGTCTGCCGGTAGATCGGGCGGCGCAGATCGAGGTTCGCGATGATTGCCGCCGGTCGGAGGTCGAAGAACTCTCCCACGAGTTGCGCGATCCGCTCTTCGGACAGCGTGCCCGTGCCGAACGTCTCGACCAGCACGCTGACCGGATGCGAGACACCGATCGCGTAGGCGACCTGAACCTCGCAGCGGTCCGCGAGGCCGGCCGCGACGAGGTTCTTCGCGACGTAGCGGGCGGCGTAGGCGGCCGAGCGGTCGACCTTCGTCGGGTCTTTGCCGGAGAAAGCGCCGCCGCCGTGGCGCGCCATGCCGCCGTACGTATCGGCGATGATCTTGCGCCCGGTGAGCCCGGCGTCGCCCATCGGACCGCCGATGACGAATCGGCCGGTCGGGTTCACGAAGATGCGCGTGTCCCGATCGCGCAGATTCGCCGGGATCACCGCGTCGATGATCTGCTCGGAGACCGAGCGCCGGATCTCGTCGAGCGAGACGTCGGGATCGTGCTGCGTCGAGATGACGACCGCATCGACGCGCACGGGCGTGTGGCCGTCGTATTCGACCGTAACCTGCGACTTCGCATCGGGCCGCAGCCACGCGAGGCCGCCGGACTTGCGCACGCGGGCGAGCTCGCGCGTCAGATCGTGGGCGAGCACGATCGGCAACGGCATGAGCTGCTCCGTCTCGCGGCTCGCGTAGCCGAACATCATGCCCTGGTCGCCCGCGCCCGTGGACTCGAAGGGATCGGCGTTCCCGGCCTTCGTCTCGAGCGACGCGTCGACGCCCATGGCGATGTCTGCGGACTGCTCGTCGATCGAGACCGACACGCCGCACGTCGCGGCGTCGAAGCCGACGAGCGAGTGATTGTAGCCGATGTCCGCGATCGTCGAGCGCACGATCTTCGGAATGTCGGCGTACGTCGAGGTCGTGATCTCGCCCGCGACGTGGACCTGACCCGTGATGACGAACGATTCGCACGCGACGCGACCCATCGGGTCTTCGGCGAGGATCGCGTCGAGCACGGCATCGGAGATCTGGTCGGCGATCTTATCGGGATGTCCCTCGGTGACCGACTCCGAGGTGAAGAGCCTGCGATAGGCCATGAACTACACTCCTGAACGAATGCCGTGCCGCTCGAGCGGCGCACGCATCCGCGACGTAAACGAAAAAGGGCGCGACCCCGCTTGCGCGGGGTCGCGCCGGCACCGTGAGCTCCGAGCGGTCGCTACGTCCCTTCGGACCAGGACGCCATGTACTTCACCTGCTCGGGCGTCAGCGTGTCGATCGAGATGTGCATCGCGGCGAGCTTGAGCTCGGCGACCTCCTCGTCGATGTGCGTCGGCACCGGATAGACCTTCTTCTCGAGCGTCGTGTGGTTCTGCGCGAGGAAGGCCGCGGCCATCGCCTGATTCGCGAACGACATGTCCATCACGGATGGCGGGTGGCCTTCCGCAGCCGAGAGATTGATGAGCCGGCCGTCGGCGAGCACGCGCACGGTGCGGCCGCTCCGGAGCTTGTACGACTCGACGAACTCGCGCGGCCGCGTGACGCCGGTCGCCATCGCCTTGAGCGCGTCGAGATCGAGCTCGTCGTTGAAGTGCCCCGAGTTACAGACGATCGCCCCGTCCTTCATGTTCTCGAAGTGCTCGCCCGCGATCACGTGATAGTTCCCGGTCACGGTGACGAACACGTCGCCGATCTTCGCGGCGTCCGCGATCGGCATGACCATGAAGCCGTCCATCGCCGCCTCGAGCGCCTTGAGCGGATCGATCTCGGTCACGATGACGTGGGCGCCGAGGCCCTTCGCGCGCGAGGCGACGCCACGGCCGCACCAGCCGTAGCCGGCGACGACGACGGTGTGGCCGGCGAGCAGGACGTTCGTCGCGCGGATGATGCCGTCGATCGTCGACTGGCCCGTGCCGTAGCGGTTGTCGAACATGTGCTTCGTCAGCGCATCGTTGACGGCGATGACGGGAAACGGCAGCACGCCGTCCTTCTCCATCGCGTGCAACCGGATGACGCCCGTCGTCGTCTCCTCGCAGCCGCCGATCATCTCCGCGAAGAGATGGTCGTGCTTCTTGTAGATCGTCGTCACGAGATCGCAGCCGTCGTCCATCGACATGTGCGGCTTCGTCGCGATCACGGATTCGATGTGCTTGTAGTAGGTGGCGTTATCTTCGCCCTTGATCGCATGCGTCGCGATCTCGTAGTGCTCCGAGAGCGCGGCGGCGACGTCGTCCTGCGTGGAGAGGGGATTCGACGCGCAGAGCGTGACCTCGGCGCCACCGGCCTTGAGCGCGAGCACGAGGTTCGCGGTCTCGGTCGTCACGTGGAGGCACGCGCCGATGCGCACGCCCGCAAGGGGCTTTTCTTTCTCGAATCGATCGCGGATCTGCGCGAGCACGGGCATGAAGCTCGCGGACCACTCGATCTTATCGCGGCCTTGGTCGGCGAGCGAGCGATCCTTGACGTCGCCGAGGGTTCGATCAACGAGTTGCAATGTGGAACTCCTGGAGTCGTAGTTGCGTTCGCCGATCTTTGAAACAATCGAAGGCGACCGAAGGGAACCTTCGCCGAAACGGAGGTCGAGTCCTAAGAACGCCCTACGAGTCCTCGAAGATGCGCCGCGCGTACCAGATCAGGACGCCGCCGAGCAGCGAGAACCCGATGACGAACACGACGGCATCCAGGATCGCGGCGTTCGTGCTCAACCCGTGCGCGGCAAACGTCCCGTGCGCGCGCGCCTTCGGGAGCAGCTGTGACGCCGGCGACGCATCGGCGAGCGACGCGAAGAGCGGGCCCGCGGCCCGACGAGGGAACATCAGCCCTCCGATTCGCAGCGCGCGGGAGCGGACCCGCCGCGGACGGAGGGCCGGGCTTCCGCCGCGACCTACTGGACGGCTATGTCGACGATTTCACGGACTCGGTTGCTCGGCTCTGTCTGCGCGCTCGGCCTCGCCGGACCGCTGCTTGCGGCGACGGCGGCGACCGCGGCACCGGCGGCGGACAAGGCGGATCTCGCCGCGCTCGGCGAGTCGCTCGCCCTCGAGCTCGCGGCCATTGCGACCTACGCGACGGCCGCCGCCTCCGCCGTCGTGACGGCACCGGTCGCCGCCGTCCTCGAGCGCTTCGCCGCCGACCACACGGTGCACCGGGACATCATCCTCGGCGAGCTCCGCGCCGCCGGCGCGACCCCGAGCGACGTGCCCACCTCGATCGGCGACCCGGCGATGACGACCGAGGCGGACGTGCTCGCCGTGGCGCTCGCGCTCGAGCGTCGCCTCGCTCAGGCGCACCTCGCACCCGTCGGCACGTTCCGCAATCGCGCCTACGCAGCGAGCTCGGCCTCGATCGTCGGCGTGGAGACCGCCCACGTCGCACTGCTCTCGGAGGCGCTCCGCAAGGGACCGGCCTACCCGGCGGGCATCGTCGGCGCCTGACCCGGCGGCGGCCCGAGCCGCAGCCGGTAACGATGATCGCGCCCCGGACCCGCACGCACGTTCTCGTCGGAACGTTCGGTCCCGAGCCGCTCGAAGGCGAGCGCTTCCAGGACCGCGATCGAACCCGCATTGCGCGTGTCGACGCTCGCGAAGACCGCGGAGACCCCGCGCCGGCGGAGCTCGTCGAGCACCGCCGCGACGGCCTCCCGCATATACCCGCGCCGTTGCGCGCCCGTGAGGAGCACGTAGCCGAGGAAGGCCGCGTCGCCGCGCACTGTGGCTTGGACGTAGCCGAGCGCCGCGCTGCCGGCGCGTTCGAAGAGCACCCAGTTGAGCCACACCTCGGTACCGTCGGGCGACGTGCGCCCTGCGAGGAAGTCATAGCGCGCCGCGAGCTCGGCGACGTCGGTGGGCGGATCGGCCGCGAGGTACGCATAGAGCGCGGGGTCCTGCAGGCCGTCGTAGAGCAGCGCCGCGTGCTCGCGCGCAATGGGCTCGAGCCGGAGCCGGGCCGAGTCGAGCACGCGCTCGCTATCGAACGAGGTCGAGAAAATCGGAGAGATCCTCGCGGGCGACGTCCATGCCGACGCCGCGCGGATTGTAGCGCTTGTCGTGAAAGTCGGAGCCCGCGGTCATCACGAGCCCAAAGCGGGCGGCGAGTGCGCGAAAGTGTGCGACTTGATTGCGGTCGTGCGTCGGATAGAACACCTCGAGTCCGAGGAGGCCCGCCGTCACGAGCTCCTCGATGATCGTCTCGTCCTTGAGGCGCCCAGGGTGCGCGAGCACGGGCACGCCGCCCGCGCAGAGCACGAGCGCGATCGCCTCCTGCGGCGTCATGTGCGATGAGGGTACGTAGCCGGGCTTGCCGCTGGCGAGCGCTTCGCGGAACGCCGCCTCGATCGTCGCGACGTAGCCCTTACGGATGAGCGCGCGGGCGACGTGCGGCCGCCCGATCGAGGTCTCGGTGCCGCCGGCCTCGGCGCGAATCTCGTCGTAGGTGACCTCGTAGCCGGCGGCGCTGAGCTGCGCGGCCATGCGCTTCGCGCGTTCGACGCGCGAGGCGCGGTTGGCGGCGATGGCTGCGACGAACCGCTCGTCGCCCGGCAGAAAGCCGAAGCCAAGGACGTGGACCTCGTTGCCGCGGTAGGTCGTGTTGAGCTCGATGCCGACGACGAGCTCGGCGGGCCCGGGATCGAAGTGGCCGTAGGCGCCGAGCGAATCGTGATCGGTGATCGCGAAGATCTCGACGCCGCGCGCGCGCATCAAGCCGGCGAGCGCCTGGGGTTCGAGGGTCCCGTCGCTCGCGAGCGTATGGCTGTGGAAATCAACGATCATCGGGCGCTCCGGAAGGCTCGCGCGGGGTTGGCGTGGCCGGCCTCGCGGACCTCCGGCGGGTGCGGCGGCTCCGGTCGCGAACGGCCGCCGCCTCCAATGACCCTTCGCCGACCGTTCGTCGCCGTGGTGTTCTCCGTGCTCGCCGGGCTCCTCGTCCACGCGGCGTGCTTCGGCACGGAGCATCGCGCCGGCGGTGCGCACGCGAGCGCGCTCCTCGGCACGGTCGTCGCGGCGCTCGGCCTGCTCGCCCTCGCGGCGGCGTTCGGAACCGCGACGGAGGGAGCTCGCTCGACGCGCCGGGCGACGTGGCTCGCGGAGGTGCTCGGGACCGGCCTCGGCGGCGTCGCCGCCTACGTCGCAATCGAACTCGCCGAGGGTCATGCCGCCTTTGGCGGCGGCCTGCGGCTCGCCCTCGCCGCACTTCCGGCCGCAGTCGCGGGCACGTGCCTGCGACGCGCCGGCCGGCGCGTGTGCGCGCTCGCGGGCACGCGGCTCGCCGCGCTCGTCCCGCTCGCCGTCCGGCAGCGCGCCGCACGGCTGCGGCGGATCGCCGCCGTCGCGCTCCGCGCACGCTGCGCCGCACCCGAGCGCCGCGCGCTCGCCGACCGTGCCCCGCCCGACCTCACGATCGCCGACTCGCGTCCGCTCGCCGGGCGCTCGCTTCGCTTTCATGAGGATTCATCATGCGCAACCGGCTCGCGGCATCGGCCGCCATCGCTTTTCTTTTCCCAGCCTCGGCGGCCGTCGCCGGAACGACGGGCGTCGTCCGCGGCACCGTCACGGACGCGGCCAAGGTCGCGCCGGGCGTCGCCGTCTCGCTCAAGGGTGACGGTGCCGATCTCCGGGTGACGACCGGCGCCACGGGCGCCTTCCTCTTCGCGCAGGTCCCGTTCGGGCACTACACGCTCCGCGTCGACCGAACGGGCGCAGCTCCGTTCACGCAGGCGGTCGACGTTGAAACCGACAGCGTCGTTACCCTGCCCATCGATCTCGCGCTACGCACGATCGGGAAGGCGCACGTCGCTTCGATCAAGGGTCCGGGCGCGAACCCGGTCGCCGTCACGACGCTCTCGCGCTCGCAGATCGCGACGCTGCCCAACGACCAGAGCCTCGATGCGCTGATCACCACGCTGCCGGGGATCGTGAGCTTCTCGTACGGTGAGCCCGTGGCGCACGGCTTTCACGGGCTCACCTACGAGCTCGACGGCGTGCCCCTGCCGCGCGGCACGAGCGCGAACTTCTCCGAGGTGATCGACCCGCGCGACATCGACTCGCTCGAGGTCTTTACGGGCGCCTTTCCGGCGGAGTTCGGCGGCTCGCGCCAGGGTGCGGTCGTCAACATCATCACCCGCCGCGCGACCGACCTCACGGCACCCGAATCCGGCAGCCTCACGCTCGGCGGCGCGACGTACGGCAGCGCGCAGACCTCGCTCGATGAATCGGTCCGGCTCGGGAACACGCGCGTGTTCCTCAACGGCAACCTCGAGCGCACGAACCGCGGCATCGACTCGCCGACCTTCGTGCCGGTCAACGATAGATCCAATCAGAGCAACGAGTTCCTGCGTACGATCACGAACGTCGGCAAGACCGACTCGCTCGCGTTCGATTTCTCCAACAACTTCGCGCAATTCCAAATCCCGATCAACCAGACCGTCAACCCGAACGACCCCGTGCTGCAGGTGCCGGGCACGGACGACGTGCAGCGCGAGTACGACCGCTTCGTCAATCTCGTCTACACGAACAACGCGAAGAACGGTGACTCATACACGCAAATCGCGCCGTGGTACCATGACGACCGCGTCGTGTATGCGGGCGATCTCCCGAGCGATCTGCTCGGCACGATCGACAACGGCGACGGCACGTTTACGGGGCTCGACGGGCTCGCCGAGGATCGCCGGTCGACGTTCCTCGGCGTGCGGCTCACGCATTTCCATACGTTCGGGCCGAATGCCGTGAAGGCGGGCATCGACGCCTCGAACGAGTTCTTCGTCGGCAACGAGCGCATCGCATACCTCGATCAGAACGGCGGACTTCAGAACTTCCTCGATAACCAGCGCCAGCGCGGGTCGCAAGTCGGCGCCTACATCCAAGACAAGTGGACGCCGACGAGCGCGCTCGCGGTCTCGGGCGGCATGCGCTTCGACCACTCGACGGGCTACGTCGCGGGCGCGCAACTGAGTCCGCGCATCGAGATCGACGGTCAGGTCGGGCCGCGCGACGTCCTGCACGCGTACTACGGCTCGCTCTACGCCGCGCCGTCGCTCGAGGACACCCGCCGCGCGGCGGTCGTGCTCACCGGCGATACCGGCGCCACGCAGCCGGTCTACGACCTCCAGCCGGAACACGATCAGTACTACGAGTTCGGCGTCGCGCACACGATCTCGCCGAACTCTCGCGCGACCGCAAATTTCTGGAAGCGCAACGTGCGCAACGTCCTCGATACGACGCAGCTCGCGAACACGCCGATCCAGGCCGTCTACAACAACACGATCGGCATCGCCAAGGGCGTCGATGTGCGCGTCGATTCGCGCTATCGCAACGGCGACACGGCGTTCGTCTCGGCGTCGCTCTCGAGCTCGCGCGCGGGCGGCATCTCCGGAAGCACGTTCCTCTTCGCCCCGCCCGGCAGCGATCCGACGACCGTCGCCTCGAACCTCGACGTCACGCTGCAGCCCGAGGATCACGACCAGACGTTCTCCGCGACGATCGACTACACGAAGCGTCTGGGCACCGATCGCTCGTACTTCGCCTCGCTCGAGCCGCAGTACGGCACGGGCTATCCCGTCGCGTTCCAGAACGGCGAGGGCCGGCTGACGCCGCACCTCACGTTCGACGCGTCGTTCGGACGCGATGCGCTCCGCGATACGAACCACCCGCGCTATGGCTTCGTCGCCGACTTTACGAACTTCACGAACTATCCGTATCTCATCAAGGTCAATAACGGGTTCAACACCACGCAGTGGGGCGCGGGGTTCAAGGCCGGGCTCCGGCTGATCGCACCCTTCTAAGGAGTCTCTCGTGGTCGTTCCCATCCGCGCGTTCGCCGGCGTCGCCCTCGCCCTCGGGCTCGTCGCCGCGGCGAGCGCGGCGCCGGCGCCCGTGGTCACGCCCGTCCCGCCGTTCACGCCCGCGCCGGGCAGCATCGCCGTGCCACAGCGGTCCGGCGCGCCGGAGTCCGCCGGTCACCGGCCGCCCGCCGTCCTCGTCGCGCCCTACGTCGTGCCCGGGACCTTCGCGATCGCGGGCGCCAGGCCCGAGCTCACGGCGGAGCTCGACGTCACCCCGCGCGGCCCGCTCTCGGACGACGTTGCGATCGTGCAGCGCCGGGCCGGCCGGATCGTCCGTGACTACACGGTCGAGATGACCAAGGAGATCCACCTCGTCGTGATCAGCGACGACTGGACGTATTTCCGGCACCTTCACCCGGCGCTCGACCCAGACGGCCGCTTCACGATCGCCCTGAGGTTCCCGCACCCCGGGGCGTACCAGGTCTACAGCGACACGCAGCCCAGGGGGCTCGCGCGGCAGGTTTTCCGGTTTCCGCTCGTCGTCGGGACCGGCGGGACGCCTGTGCGGATGGGCTTGCCCGACGCAACTGGACCGCGAGTCGCCGTTGGGCCCTACGTCGTGGCACTCGGAACGGATCGGCTGGCGGTCGGCCACGAGACGATAATTCCCGTGACGATCACCCGCGACGGCAAGCCCGCGGCGGGGCTGCGGCCGTATCTGGGCGGAGCCGCGCACGCGATCGTCATCGATGCCCGGACGCTGGACTACCTCCACGCCCACCCCGTTCCGGCGGGTCCCGGAGCCACACCCGCCCATGACGAGCAGGCGGCGATGGGCGACATGGCGGCGATGCCCGCGTTCGCGCCGGGGGCGACCATCGCGCCGCACCTCGTACTGCACGTGCGCGCGGCGAGCGCCGGGACGTACAAACTGTGGCTGCAATTCCAGGCCCCGGCAGGGCTCGAGGTCGCGCCGTTCGTGATGACGGCCGGCTGAACCGCCGAGCGGGGCCGGCGGACGCGGCGCCGTACCTACGGCGATAATGGCCGAGCCGCGAAGCCCGCTCGAGCCGCCGACACCGGAACAGTCGGCGTTCCTCGAGCGGGCCATGACGCAGTACGGGAAGGCGACGTACAACTTCGCCTACCGACTCACGAACAACGAATCCGACGCTCGCGACCTCACTCAAGAGGCGTTCATTCGCGTCTATCGCGCCTGGCGTTCGTTCGTTCCGGGAACCAGCTTCCTTTCGTGGATCTACCGGATCGTTACCAATTTACATCGGGACGAACTTCGGCGACGAAAAGGGCGTTTCTATGAAGAGCTCCCCGAGGACAACGTCCATCAGGAGTTCGGCGGTCAGCGACCGCTCGCCGTCACCCCGATCGATGATTACGTCGAGCAGCAGATCGGCGAACCCGTCTCGCGAGCACTCGCCGGGCTTTCGGTCGAGCAGCGCCAAGTCGTCCTCCTCGCGGACATCGAGGAATACAGTTACCAAGAGATCGCGGAGATCATGGGATGCTCGATCGGGACAGTGCGTTCGCGCCTGCACCGCGCTCGAGCCCTTCTCCGCCGACTCGTCGAGCGAGCGCAGCAAGCATGAACCATCCCGAGAACGACCACCTGATCGACTTTCTTCACGGCGAACTCTCGCCGGCCGCGGATGCGGCGTTCCATGCCCATCTCGCTGCGTGCGATCAATGCCGCGCCGATGCCGATGCCGAGCGGACGCTCAGCGATGCCCTGCGCAGCGAGGCGCTCGCGAGCGAGCTCGAGATGCCGTCGCTCGTCAACGCCGCCGTGTGGGCTCGCGTCCGGGCCGCGCGGCCCGGCGCCTTCTCGCGCTTCGGCGCGGTCCTGCGGCCGGCATTCGCCGTCCCCATCGCCGCCGCGCTGCTCATCGGCGGCTGGTTCGCGTCGCCGCTCGCCCATCCGGTCGGCACGCCGCCGCACATCGACGCCGCGTACTATTTCGCGGCGCACGCCGCCCAGTCGGGCCAGTCGTCGCTCACCGCGCAGGGTCTACAGACCGTCGGGGCCGGGGACGGTGACGGCACGGTCGCCGCGGATTCCGCAGACTCCGCGGGACCCGGCTACCTCGGGCTCGCGACCACGGCGGCCGGCGCCTTCGATGCGGGTCAGTAGCGCCGCCGGGCTGCTCGCGAGCCTCGTCCTCGTCGGCTCGGCCGTACCGGTCGGCGCCGGGACCGACCTCGAAACGCTGCTGCTCGCGGGCATCGACTCGCCTCGCTCGACGTCGTACGTCGGCCAGTTCGAGTCGGTCCGATTCAGCTCGAACCGCGCGGCGGCCACGATCGTGAAGATCGACCACCTCGCGCCCGATCGCACGCGACGCTGGTACGTCGCCCCCGAGTCGCTGTACGGCGATTACGTCATCTCGAACGGGCCGACGGCCTTCGCTTTCGACACGCATCGCTCGAAGCTCACGGTCATCGACAAGACCGAGCCGAGCGACGTGTTCGCCACGGGCGACGTCCGGCGCGTGCTGCAGAACTTCCGCCCGCTTTCCAGCGGCAACGACGACATCGTTGCCGACCGGCCGACGCAATCGATCGTCCTCGTCAATAAGTACACGGGCGAACGCGCGCTCCGGCTCTGGCTCGATCGCGAGACGCACCTGGTCCTCAAGCGCGAGGCGTATCACGGCAACGGCTCGGTCGCCTCACAGGGGCGCTTCGAGGCGATCCGGTTCACGGGCGCGATCCCGGCCGCGCTCTTCGACCCGAAGGCTCCGGCCGGCTACACGCGCGTCGCGGGCCTCACGCTCCAGCCAGCCTCAACCGACGTCGACCGCGCGATCGCGGGCGCCGGCTTTACGCCGATCGAGCCCAAGCGTCTGCCGCAGGGCTTCGCGATCGTCGGCGGCGAGGTCACGACGGTCGCGGGGATCCGTACCCTCCAACTCGTCTACTCCGACGGCTTGCGTTCGCTCTCGCTCTTCGAGAACGCGCGCGGCGCTGCGGCCGACTTCGGAAGCCTTCAGCCGCACCAGATGCGCTTCGAGAACCACGCGGCGCAGTACGTCGAGGACGGCCCGACGACGCTGATCACGTGGACCGAGGCGGGCCGGCACTTCGCGCTCGTCGGCGACCTGCTCCGGCCCGAACTCGTCGCGATCGCGAAGAGCGTCGTTCCCTAGCCGAGCTTCGGGTTCGGCGCCTTGCCCGCGAGCGAGGCGCCCAGGTTCTTGGCGAGCGCCGCTTCCGTGATCTCGCTGCTGGCGATCGCCTGCACCTTTCCGTCCGCGCCGATGAGGACCATGGTCGGGAATCCGCCCTGCAGATACTTCTGGGCGACGCCGAGATCGGGATCGAACGCCAGCGGATACGCGACGTTGAAGCGCTGCTGGAAGGCGATCGCGTCGGCCTGCGACGACGTCGAGCTGCCGTCCATGCCGTAGGGGCTGCCGTCAACGGCGACGATGTTGATGCGGTCGCCGTAGTGCTTCTGCAGGTCGTTGAGGGTCACGGTCTCGCGCTGGCAATGCGGGCACCACGTCGCGAAGACCTCGAGCAGCGTCGGCTTACCGCCGGCGTGCGCGAGATCGAAGGGCCCCGCCGTCGTCGAGACGTCGAAGTTCGGAGCGACCTGGCCGACCGCGAGCGGCGCGTTGATGGAAGCGGTCGAGGCCGCCTTCGGCACGCGGTTCGCGAGCGCGATCGCAACGACGACGACGATCGCGAGGAAGGCGAAGGAACCGTAGAGGATGAGCTGGCGCTTCTTGGCACGGGCCCGCGCCGCCTCGACGGCCTGCGAGCGGAAACGCTGATCGGCACGATTCATGGGTCTCCGATTCTCGTCACGAGCCCGAGCGCCCGCCGCCGGATCGCGCCAAACCCCTCAGAGCACCCGCGCGCATCGCTCCGTGCCCTCGAAGCCGTCGCCGAGCAGCCGGTCGACTGAGAAGCGGCCGCTTCCGGCGCGGGCGACGCCGAACGCAAGCAGCGCCAAGCCGAGATCGGCCGCGACGTGCCCCCACGACGGCGCCGTCGGGAGCGCCGAGCCGAAGCAGCCGCAGTCCGCCGGAATGTTCCGGACGACGAGCGACCCGACGGCGGCCGCGAAGACGACGAATTGCAGCGCGGCGATCGTGGCGGCGGCACGGGTTTGGAAGCCCGCGACGAGATATGCGCCGAGCACGAGCTCGACGAACGGCAGCGCGATGCCGAGCGGTGCGATGACGGCGGGCGATAGCAGCCGGTACGCGGCGATGGCGCTCGCGGTCGAGCCCGCGCCGTCGTGGAGCTTGATCGCCCCCGCGAGAACGAGCAACACGCCGATCGCGACGCGCGCGACGAGCGCTACGATTCCCAAGCGACGATCCGATCCACGAGTTCGCGCTGGCGGCGCGGGATCGCCGCCGGGTCGGCCTCGATACGCTCCGGGTGCTCGTGGCCCCGGATCGTCGCCGCGACGCCGCGTCCGAGATCCTCCGGATCGTAGCCGCCTTCGAGCACGTAGAGGGCGCGGCCGCCCGCGTACGTGTCGGCGGCCTCGCGCACGAGCGCGCCGAGCGCCGCGCCCGCGACGGTCGTATCGACGCCGAGATCGCCGACCGCGTCGTGCACGGCAATGTCGTAGCCGGCGCTCACGATCACGAGCTCGGGCCGCGTCCGGGCCGCGACCGCCGGCAGCACGCGCGCCCAGGTGGCGACGAAGGCTTCCGTCCCGAAGTCGTGCGGCACGAGCGGCACGTTGCAGATCGCACCGTCAGCCGCGAAGCGCTGCTCGCCCGGGCCGCCGGTGCCGGGATAGCTCGGGAAGGCGTGCGTCGAGAGATACGAGACGCCGTCACCCACGATCGCCTGGGTGCCGTTTCCGTGATGGTAATCGAAGTCCACGACGAGCACGCGCCTGCCGAGCGCCGCGTAGGCGCGCGCCGCGATCGCGGCGTTGTTGAAGATGCAAAAACCCATACCGCGCGCGGGCTCGGCGTGATGTCCCGGCGGCCGGACCACCGCGAAGGCCGCCGTGTCGCCGTCGACCGCCGCCTCGAGCGCGGCGAGCGTGCCGCCGGCGGCGCGCCGCGCGACCGAGAGCGACGAGGCATCGACCACCGTGTCGCCCGTCGAGAGGTAGCCGGCGCCAGTGCCGACCATGGCGACGTCGCGCGCCACGCGCTCGAGATAGCTGCGCGGATGGACGAGCTCGAGCTCGGCATCGGTCACGTCTCGCGCCGCGACGCGCTCGTGCAAGAGCCCGTCCGCTGCGAGGCGGTCGAGGATCCCGGCAAGGCGCGCCGGCGATTCGGGATGCGCGACGCCCTCGAGATGCCGCGCATACGCCTCGTCGGAGACGACGATCATCGCGTACGGTACCTCGCTAGTGCGGCTTCGGAGCCGAAGACTTCGACGCCCGAGCCGGGGCCGCGGCAACGGCGCGGATGTCCGCGTCGAGCTGTTTTGCGAGCGGCGTGTTCGGCTTGACAAACGGCTTGAGTTTCGAGAAAGCGAGCCGCGCCTTGGCTTTATTCCCGTCGGCCGCGGCGCACTTGCCGTAGACGTAGTAGAGCTGCGGGTTCGCCTTGAGAAACGGCGTCGCGTTCTTATCGATCGCGTCGAAGACGGCGATGCATTCCTTGTAGTTCTTGATCTGCAGGTCCGACGTGCCGACGCCCGCGAGCGTCTGCGGCGTGTGCGCGATCTCGAACGAGCGCCGGAACGCGTCGTGGGCGTCCTGGAAGCGGCCGGCCTGCGCGTCGACCTGCGCGAGCGTCGCCCACGTGTTCGGGTCGTTCGGCCGCACTTCGGTGAGGCGCTTGAAGTAGCCGAGCGCCTCGGGCATGTTCTTCCGCTGCAGGGCGAGCTCGCCGAGGCGCGTCAGCGCGTCCGGCACGTCGCGATTGGGCCCGAGGGCCGTCTTCCACTCGGCTTCACCTGCCGGGATGTCCTTTGCGATCGCCACGTCGTAATCGCCGTAGGCGATGTGGATCGCCGCGATCTTCGGAAACGCGGCCTCGCCGCGCTTGAGCACGGCGAGCGCGTCGTCGTTCTGCTTCGCGTCGCGGTAGACTTGATATTCCTCGACGAGGACGGCGACCTTGGCGTCGTCGCTCGGCACGATCGCATAGAGCTGCTCGTAGGCGGCGATGGCGCCCTTGACGTCATGCTGGGCCGCGAGCACGCGCGCCTTGCCGAGCAGGGCGTCCGGGTTCTTCGGATCGATCGCGAGCGCGCGGTCGAAGTCGGTGACCGCGAGCGCGAGCGCCTTTTGCGTGATATACGTGCGCGCCTCGAGCACGAGCGGCGCGGCGTCCTTGGGAGCGAGCTTCGCGGCGGCTTCAAGCTGCGTGCGCGCGTCGTCGAATTTCTGCTCCTGCGCGAGGACGAGACCATAGTTCTCGAAGACGCGCGGGTCGGTCGGATTGAACGTCGTGGCGCGCTTGGCGATGCGCTCGGCGTCCGCCGGGCGATTCTCACGGAGATACAGATCCGTCAGCGTCAACAGGACCTGCGCGTTTGTGGGCTCGCGATCGGCCGCTTGCTCGAAGTCGGCCGTGGCTTCCTTGCCCTTGCCGAGCATCTCGTTCGCCGAGCCGTCCAAGAAATAGACCTGCGCGGTCTTGTTCCCGAGCGCGAGCAACCGCTGCGTCAGCGCGGCGGCCTGCTGAGGCTGATTGTTCGCGAGGTAATAGCCGGCAAGTTCGACCAGCGACGGCTGGTCGTTCGGATTCGCCTTGATCTTCGCTTCGAGCCGCGGGATCGCGACGCTCGACGGCTCGGGGGTCGCCGTCGGCAGCGGCGCCGGCGATCCGCTCGGGCTCGCGCTCGGAACGGGCGACGGCGGCGAGTGTGGCCGAGCGACGGCAACGGTGAGGGTGCCGAGCGCGAGCGCCCCCGAAAGGGTGGCGACGGCGATGCGAGGGATCGTTTTCAAGCGTTCACTTTCGGGTTCGGGACGCGGAGCCAACCGAATCGCCTTGCGGGTTCGGGCAACGTAAGCCTGCTATGGGACGACCGAGGCTCGAACTCGGATGCTCTCGCGAGCGGCAAATTTTCACGCCACTTCGGCTTTCGCCGCCGCGCCGCAGCGCGTTCGTGGTCCGGACTGTGCCTTGACCCTATGCCGTCGCACGTAGGCCGCGCCCGTCCAGTCTCTACACCTTCCGCGGTCGCCCGCGGCTTGGCTCGGCGTCGTCATGCGGCCGGAGCCGTGAAGAGTTCGCCGACTTTGAGCGCATCCCGGCCGCCGTTTCCCTGCGGCCGGCTCCAAACGAAGTCTGCTGTGTCTGCCAATTCCACCATCATCCCATTGCGTCGCCTTCGCTTCGTGCAGCGCCGACCCATCGCCGGTCGGTCTCGGGAGCGAGAAGGATGCCGAGGAGCAGATCGTCGCTCTCCGCGACGGCGCCCGGCGCGCCGAGCGCGCCGAGGGTCTCCGAGAGCACGAGCGCGCCGCCCGGCAAGACGTCCGCACGCTCGGCGAGCATGCCCGGCAGCGCGCGCCGCCCGGCGAGGTCGAGATCGAGCAGCCGCTCGATGGCCGCGTCGATCGCCACGCGGGTGAGCGCGACGCCCGAGACCTCGCCGACGTGCGATTCGAGGGCAACCGCGGCGAGCGTCAGCGGCGTGCCAGCGACGGCCCGCACCGAGTCGACCGGTGCGAACGCCGCGAAAGGCGCGACCCGGGCGGCGATCTCGGCGCGCGCGGTCGCAGCCGCCGCGCGCGCCCGTGCGCCGGGCGTCGCGCCCGCAAGCTCGGGATGGCGCTCGATCACGCGCACGGAGCCGATCTCGATGGAGCGCGTCGCCTCGAGGACGCCCGCGCGGCCGACGCCGACCTCGACGCTGCCGCCGCCGACGTCGACGACCGCGACGCGGCCGCCCTCCGCCGGCCGGGCGTGCGTCGCGCCGCGGAAGCTCGCCGCGGCCTCCTCGTCGCCCGAGAGCACGCGGAGCGGCACACCCGCAATCCCCTCGATTCGCGCGGCGAAGGCGATTCCGTCGTCGGCGCGACGGACCGCGCTCGTCGCGATCGCGCAGAGCGTCGCACGCCGGGCGGCGACCCGGGCGACGAAGTCGCTCACCGCGGCGAACGTGCGCCGCGTGCCGCCGGGATCGAGCGCGCCGCGATCCGCGAGGCCCGCCCCGAGCCGGGTCCCGAGCGCCGCGTGCTCGCGCTGCACGACGCCGGCGGGCGTGTCCTCAACGATGAGCAACCGCACGGTGTTCGTCCCGATCGAGACGACCGCGCGGTGCGCGCTCAGTACCGCTTGCCCGCCGATGCCTCGCGGGTCTTCTGCACGAGCGAGAGCGCGTGATCGTAGTCCTGGTTCGCGATGCCGGCGTAGAGCACATCGATGATCGTGAGCTGAGCGATTCGGCTCGACGTCGCGTCGGACCCGAACGCGGTCTCCTTCGCGGCGGTGAAGAGCTTGATGTTCGAGACCTTCGTGATCGGCGACGTGGCGCGGTGCGTGATGCAGATCGTGGTCGCGCCCGCATTCTGGGCGTTTTCCATCGCATCGCAGACGTCGCGCGAGGCGCCCGTGTGCGAGATCCCGAGCGCGACGTCCGGGGGTTCGAGGAGCGACGAGGACATCGCCATGAGATCGGAGTCGTTGAGCCACATCGACGGGATGCCGAGCTTCATAAATTTATGGTACGCGTCGAACGCCAGCGGCGCGCTGCCGCCGATGCCGTAGACCTCGAGCCGGCGCGCCTTCGCAAGCGCGGCCACCGCCTTCCCGAGCTCGTCGGCGCCGAGGACCTCGATCGTATCCTTGAGCGCCTGGGCGTTGGCCTGGAAAACCTTGGTGGTCAGCGCCTCGAGCGAATCGCCCGGCTCGATCTCCTCGTACACCGTCTCGGCCGGGCCGACGAGATCGCGCGCCAGCATGATTTTGAACTCTTGGTAGCCCTTGTAGCCGATCTTCTGGCACAGTCGAACCACCGTCGATTCGCTCGTCTGCGTACGCTCGGCGAGCTCGGTAACGGTTAAGTAAATGAGTTCTTCGGCGTGCTTGAGGATGAAGTCAGCAACGCGTTGCTCAGCGGTACGCAGTGTGCTGTACGTGCCCTGGATGCGGATGAAACAGCCGGGAACGTTGACGGGCTCGATCCGGCCGGTATCGGTCGTCTTCACATCGCGCGAGTTCTACGTGCCGTTCGAGCGGGCCTCGATGGACGCGGCGCGATGTCGTTTACGAATGAAGTGCCGCTCCGCGGGCTCCGGGCGATCGTGCGGCGCCCACGCTTCCGTCGACTTGAGATAGGCCGCGATTTGCGCCTCGAAGGCGGGGTCCGTCAGCGCGCTCGCGCCCGGCTGCGGCGCGTTGGCCCGCTCGGCAATCGGCGTCGCGGGCGCGTCGAAGCCCGCCATGCGCGCCACCGGCCGCCGGCCGCCGCGGTCGACGACGACGTCGATCTCCGTGCGGTCGTGCTGGCTCGCGAGATACGCCGGCCGGTGCCGCTCGACGTCGAGCGCGTCGACCGCGGCGAGCGCGCCGTCCGCGAGCCGGACCGTCGCGCCGAGCGCGTGCACGTTGATCGTGACCGCGCGCTCGGCGGCTACGGGGTCGGTCGCCAATCGCCCGGGCCCGGCGTCGGCGCGACGACGCGGCCGCGCAGAAAGATGATCTCCTCGTGCGGTCCGACGAGCTGCAGCGCCCGATGGATCTCCGGAACGGCGCCGCGCGGAACGCTCAGCCGAGCGACGGTCCGCGACTCGTCGGCGTCCCGCGCCCGCAGCGCGACCACATCCGCTCGCGCCCGGGCCAGGTCGCCCGCGAGCGCCACGTTCTTCGCGACGATGCCGGCGAATTGAACGGCGACGATCGTCGCGATCGAGAGCATGGCCGCGAGCACGACGAGGGGACCGCCGATGCGCGCGTACCGCCGCGCTCGCCGCAGCAGACGCCGTCGCGTCACGGGACCGCGACGGCGTGCGCGCGCGTGGTATCCGCCCAAACGCCGATCGCGCGGTACTTCGCGTACCGCCGCTCGAGGAGTCGGGCGCCGTCGACGCGCTCGAGCCCGCGCAGCGCCGCGTCGATCGTGTCGAGCGTCCGCTCGACGAAGGCCGCCGGAGCGCGGTGGGCGCCGCCGAGGGGCTCGGGGACGATCTCGTCGACGATCCCAAGCCGAAGCAGATCCTCGCTCGTGAGCTTGAGCCGCTCGGCCGCCTCGGGAGCGCGCGCGGCATCGCCCCACAGGATCGCCGCGCAGCCCTCGGGCGAGGCGACCGAATAGACGGCGTTTTCGGCCATGAGCACGCGGTCGGCGAGCGCGATCGCGAGCGCACCGCCCGATCCGCCCTCGCCGACGATCGTCGCAACGACGGGCACGCCGACGCGTGCGAGCGTCGTCAGCGCGCTCGCGATGGCCTCGGACTGCGAGCGTTCCTCAGAACCGATCCCGGGATCGGCGCCCGAGGTGTCGACGAGGCTCACGATCGGCAGATCGAAGCGCGCGGCGAGGTTCATCAGCCGAATCGCCTTGCGGTAGCCCTCGGGCGACACCATCCCGAAGTTCCGCCGGATGTTTTCCTTGGTGTCGCGGCCCTTCTGCTGCGCGAGGACCATGACGCGCCGGCCGCGCAGGCGACCGAAGCCGCCGACGAGCGCCGGGTCGTCTCGGAAATGACGGTCGCCGTGCAGCTCGTCGAAGGCGTCGAAGGCAGCGAGGTAGTCGCTCGCGACCGGCCGCTTCGGATGGCGCGCCATGTGCACGCGCTCCCAGGGCGTCAGGCGCCCGAAGAGATCCCCGAGGAGCTCCGTGTAGCGGCGTTCGAGCAGCGCGACGTCCTCGGAACCCGCGCCGCTGCGTGCTTGGAGCGCCGCGATGCGATCCTCGAGCTCGGCGAGCCGGCCCTTTTCGCGTTCGACGATGATGTTCACGGCGCGGCGAGCTCCGGGACCGACTTGAGCACCGAGCCCGCGCGCTTGCGATCCTGCGTGTAGCCGAGCAGCCGCACGAGCGTCGCGCGCAGCTCGGAGCGCGGCACGACGAGATCGACGTGGCCCTTGGCGAGCAGGAACTCGGCCGTCTGGAAATCGTCCGGCAGCTTCTGGCGCAGCGTCTGCTCGATCACGCGCCGGCCCGCGAAGCCGATCGACGCGCGGCGCTCGGCGACGATGAGGTCGCTCTGGAACGCGAACGACGCCGAGACGCCGCCCGTCGTCGGATCCGTCAATACGGTGATGAATAGATTTCGTTCGGCCATGAAGCGTTCGACGGCGAGCGTCGTCTTCGCCATCTGCATGAGCGCGAGCATGCCCTCTTCCATCCGCGCGCCGCCGCTCGCGGTGAAGATGATGCACGGCAGCCGGCGCGCCCGCGCCTCCTCGAGCAGGTGCGCGATCCGCTCGCCGACGACGCTGCCCATCGTGCCGCCGCGGAAGCTGAAGTCCATGACGCCGAGGGCGATCGGGATACTCTCGACCGTCCCGAAGCCGGTGACGATCGCCTCGGAGAGCTGCGACTGCTCGCGGTCCTTCGCGAGCTTCTCAGGATAGGGCCGCTTGTCGATCCAGCCGAGTGGGTCCGCCGGCTCGAACTCGAGCCCAATCTCCACGAAATCGCCGTCGACGAGCGAGGCGATCCGGTCGAAGGCGTGCATCCGGAAATGATAGTCGCACTTCGAGCACACCGAGAGATTCGCCGCGAGGTCCTGGCGGTTGAGGATCTCGCCGCAGGCCGGACACTTCGCCCAGAGCGCCTCGTCGCCGGCCGGAACGCTCTTCTCCCGCCGCAGGAGCAGCCAGTCCGGGATCGGCATCACCGGCCGGCGGTCTCGGCGACGGGGGTGACGACTCGAACGCCGGTCGCGACCTTCGCTCGCCCCCCGAGGAGCCGGCCCGCGTAGATCCGCCGCAGCTGCAGGAGGTAGTTCGAGATCTCCTTGCCGTTGAGCTTGGACTCGCCGACCGTTCGGTCGCGGAAGACGTACGGCACCTCGAGCACACGGCCGAAGCGCGCCTTCGCGGCGACCTCGAGGCCGATCTTGAAGCCGATGGGATCGAGCTCGACGCCCTCGAGCGCCGCGCGCTTCACGAGGATGAAACCGCTCGTGATGTCGCGGATCGGCGTCAGCGGCCAGGCCATCGCGCACGCGACGATCGACGTGAGCTTGCGCTTGAACGGCCAGTTTTCGATCCCGCCACCGCGTACGTAGCGGCTTCCGACCGCGAGCCCGTAGCCGCCCGTCGCGAGCGCAGCGACCATGGCCGGTACGATCGAGACGTCGTGGCTGAAATCCGCGTCGATCGCGCCGAGTGCCTCGGACTCGGGCCGGGCGAAGCACCAGCCGTCGATCACACCGCTCGAGAGGCCGAGCTTCCCGGGCCGGTGGAGACAGCGGACCGGCAACTCCACTGTGAGCCGGTCGACGATCGCGCCCGTGCCGTCCGGAGAATTGTCGTCCACGACGACGATCTCGCCGTCGAGCCGGTGCTCAGCGAAGACGGCGGCGAGCGAACGTACGAGCCGCTCGATGCCGCCTGCCTCGTTGAACGTGGGGACGACGATGCTGAACTTCAAGCCGTTATACGCGACCCATACCTGTCAAGTATACGCCGCCCGTGCGCCGTCTCTTGCTCGCGCGTGCTCACAAATCGCCCGCAGCGTACCGCAGCGCCGCGATTGTGACGAGTCCCGCCGTCTCCGTTCGCAGAATGCGCCGGCCGAGCGAGACGAGCGTCGCGCCGGCTGCCGTCGCGAGGTCCGCTTCGGCATGTGAGAGGCCGCCCTCGGGACCCACGACGATCGCGACGGAGCGGACGCCCGCGAGAAGCTCCGGAAGACGCTCGCGCAGCGCGGCGGGTTCCGTCGCCTCCCACGCGACGATGGCGCGGTCGCAGCCGCCGATCATCGCGAGCATCGCGGCGAACGGACACGGCTCGGTGACGCCCGGGACGTCGACGCGGCCGCACTGCCGCGCGGCCGTCTCCGCCAGCCGTCGCCAGCGCTCGACCTTCCCGGCCCGCGCGTCGGCCGTGACGGAGTGCGCGCTCGTGAACGGCACGATCCGCGCGATGCCGAGCTCGGTCGCCTTCTCGACGACGAAATCCATCTTTGCGCCCTTCGGCACGCCCTGCGCGAGCACGATCTCGAGCTCGCACGGCAGCGGGATCGTCTCGTCGGCGTCGAGCCGCGCGGCCCAGCCGTCGGCGCGGCGCGCGAGCGTCGCCGAGTACGACCGCGCCGCGGAATCGACGACCGTTAGCGCGTCGCCCTCGCCGAGCCGCAACACGACGGCGAGCTTGCGCGCGTCGCCGTCAGGAATGGCCACGAGGGTGCCGACGGCGTGGGCCCCCTCGACGAAGATCCGCGGCCGAGCTACGGCGCGAACGCGTCCTTCACGCGGTCCATGAACGATCGCGAGTCGACGGCGTCGCCGCCGATCGCGGCGTACTCCTCGAGCAGCTCGCGTTCGCGGCGCGAGAGCTTCGCCGGGACCATCACATGAACGGTCGCGAGCAGATCGCCCTTGGCCGAGCCGCGCATCGTCGGCATGCCGGCGCCGCGAACGCGCAACGTCGTACCCGATTGGGTGCCGCCGACGACGACGAGCGGTACCGCGCCACCGAGCGAATCGACGTCGAAGTCGCTCCCGAGCGCCGCCTGCGTGAACGAGATCGGCACGTCGAGATAGAGGTCGGCGCCGTCGCGGCGAAAACGCTCGTGCGCCTTGATGCCGAGATAGACGTAGAGATCCCCGGGCGGCCCGCCGTGCGTCCCGCCCTCCCCGTTGCCGGAGATGCGGATGCGGCTACCGTCGTCGACGCCGGCCGGGACCTTCACGGTCAGCGAGCGATGCTTCTCGAGCCGGCCGTGACCGTGGCAGTCCTTGCACGGCGTCGGGATGACGGTGCCCTCGCCGCCACACGTCGTGCACGTGGTCTGGGTGACGAACTGGCCGAGCGGCGTCTGCCGGACCGCGCGCATGGCGCCGGTCCCGCCGCAGCGTTCGCAGCGCGTGACGAGCGTGCCCGGGGCCGCGCCCGAGCCACGGCAGGTGTCGCAGCTCGCAAGATGCGCGTACTCGATCTCGCGTTCGACGCCCGTGTAGGCGTCCTCGAGCGTGATGTGCATGTCGTAGCGCAGATCGGCACCACGCTGCGGCCCGGCGACGGTGCTGCCACGGCCGCCGCCGCCGCGCGCGCCGAAGAACATGTCGAAGATATCGCCGAAGCCCTCGCCGCCGCCGAAGTTGGCACCCGGTCCCGCGCCGCCGCCGCCAGGGCCCGGGCCCGGGCCCGGAGCGCTGCCGAAACGGTCGTAGTGCTGGCGCTTCTGCGGATCGGAGAGCACCTCGTAGGCCTCGGTGATCTCCTTGAAGCGCGCTTCGCCCGCAACCTTATCGGCGGCGACGTCGGGATGGTGCTGCCGGGCGAGCCCGCGATAGGCGCGTTTGATCTCGACCTCGGAGGCGCTGCGCTCGATGCCGAGCACGGCGTAATAATCGGCCACGATTTCCTTATCGCCGTTCGGTATCGGCGAGATGACGGTTGAGCGAGGACGCGGTTCCCGAGGCGAGCGCGAGCAACCGCGCGTACGGCATGCGCCGCGGCCCGAGGATTGCGAGCAGCCCGAACGTGCTGCCGTCGAGACGATACGGCACCGTGACGACGCTGCACTCTTGCATCTCGTCGGAGCCGAGCTCGCGGCCGATCTTGATGCTCGGCGCGTCGCTGCCGATCGCGTCGGCGACGAGATCGTAGAGCGAGCGCTGCTCCTCGAGCGTGGCGAGAATGCCGCGCAGGTTCCGGAGGTCGCGAAACTCCGGCTGGTCGAGGAGGTGCTGCGCACCGCTGCTCGTGACGGGCGGCGGCTCGCCATCGTCGATCGCGTCGCGCAGGGCGGCGGCGATCGGGCGCACGAGTTCGAGGGGCAGGCGCTCGTCCGCCACGATCCGCTCGACGTCCGCGAGCGCGATCTCACCGAGCATGCGGCCGCCGAGCAACGCATTGAACCGATTCGAGAGCCGCGTGAAGTCGTCGGCCTCCACCTCGGGCGCGTGCTCGATCGTCTTTTGAATCGCCTGACCCGCCGACGTGACGACGACCGCGAGCGCCGTCCGGTCGGAGAGCCAGATCAATTGGATGTGCCGGAAGCTCTGCGTCGAGCGGCCCGGCGAGACGACGAAGGCGACGTTACGCGCGAGCCGGCCGAGCAGGCGCGTCGTCTGCTCGATCACCTCATCGAGCTCGCGGCCCGCGGCCCGGAACTCATCGGAAATGCGCCGTTCTTCTTCATCGCGCAGAGCTTCGGGGCGCATCAGCTCGTCGACGTAGATCCGGTAGCCCAGGTCCGAGGGGATCCGGCCCGCCGAGGTGTGCGGCTGCACGAGATAGCCGAGCGCCTCGAGTTCGGCCATCTCGCTGCGGATCGTCGCAGAGCTCACGCCGAGGTTGTACTTCTGCGTGAGCGTGTTGGAGCCGACGGGTTCGGCCGTCGCGACATACTCATAGACGATCGTCGCGAGGATGAACGCCTTCCGTTTGTCGAGGTCGGGCCGTGCGGTCAACGAGTCGGCCGTCCTAGCAGTCACGGTTCCAGAGTGCTAACATGGCGCTCAGCCTAGCAAAAGCGCTCAGGCGGGTCAAGGCTACGCTCCGCGGAAATGGATTTCGGAAGGTTACCCGCTCGCCGCAAGGCGACGTCGGCGCCTCTTCGCCGCCCGGCACTTGCGAAGGACGCGATGGATACTCAAACGATCGAGGCGCTGCTCGAGGAGCACCGCCGCATCCCGCCGCCCCCGCAGCTCGCAGCGACGGCGAACGCGAAACCCGGCATCTACGACGCCGCCGACGCCGATTATCTCGCGTACTGGGCGTCGTGGGCCGATCGCCTCGCCTGGTCCAAGCCGTATGAGACCGTGCTCGACTGGCAGGAGCCCTTTGCGAAGTGGTTCGTCGGCGGGAAGCTCAACGCGTCGGTCAACGCGCTGGACCGGCACGTCGACGCGGGACGCGGCGACCGCGTCGCGTTCTTTTACGAGGGCGAGCCAGGCGACCGTAAGGCCGTCACCTACGCGCAGCTTCTCGAAGAGGTCTGCCGGTTCGCAAACGGCCTGCGCACACTCGGCATCAAGCGCGGCGACCGGGTCGCGATCTACATGCCGATGGTGCTCGAGCTGCCGATCGCGATGCTTGCCTGTGCGCGCATCGGCGCCGCGCACTCGGTGATCTTCGGCGGCTTCTCCGCCGATGCGATCGTCGACCGCGTCGTCGACGCGTCGTGCGTCGCGCTGATCACGACGGATCAGGGCTGGCGCCGCGGCAAGAAGATCCCGCTCAAGGCAACCTGCGACGTCGCCATGGCGCAAACGCCGACGATCGCGCACTGCATCGTCTCGCGGCGCGTCGGCGATCCCGTCGAGATGAAAGCCGGCCGTGACCTCTGGTGGGACGACGTCGTCGCGGGTCAGCCCGAGACGTGCGAACCCGAGGCGATGGACGCCGAGGATCTGCTCTTCCTGCTCTACACGAGCGGCACGACCGCGAAGCCCAAGGGCGTCATGCACACGACCGCGGGCTACCTCACGGGCGTCACCGAAACGCACGAGCTCGTCTTCGATCTCCACGAGGACGACGTGTACTGGTGCGCGGCCGACGTCGGCTGGGTGACGGGTCACTCGTACATCGTCTACGGCCCGCTCTGCAACGGCGCGACCAGCATCCTCTACGAAGGCACGCCCGATTACCCCGACAGGGACCGGCTCTGGGACATCGCCGAGCGCTACAAGGCGACGATCCTCTATACGGCGCCGACCGCAATCCGGACGTTCATGAAGTGGGGCGCCGAGTACGTCGAGCGCCACGATCTCTCGTCACTGCGGCTGCTCGGCAGCGTTGGCGAGCCGATCAATCCCGAGGCATGGATGTGGTACTACACGGTGATCGGCGGCGAGCGCTGCCCGATCATGGACACGTGGTGGCAGACCGAGACGGGCTCGCTCATGATCTCGCCGCTCGCCGCGATCTCGACGCTCAAGCCCGGCAGCGCCTCGCGGCCGCTACCCGGCATCGACGCCGACATCGTCGACGAGCAGGGAAAGAGCGTGCCGCTTGGCTCGGGCGGCTATCTCGTGATCAAGCGGCCGTGGCCCTCGATGCTGCGCGGCATCTACGGCGATCCCGAACGCTACAAGCAGACGTACTGGTCGAAATTCCCCGGCATGTATCTCGCGGGTGACGGCTGCAGTCGCGACAAGGACGGCGACTATTGGTTCATGGGCCGCATCGACGACGTGATGAATATCAGCGGCCATCGCATCTCGACGACCGAGGTCGAGAGCGCGCTCGTCTCGCACCCGAAGGTCGCCGAGGCTGCGGTCGTCGGGAAACTCGACGACGTGTCGGGCCAGGCGATCTGCTGCTTCGTCTCGCTCCGCGGTGCCGATCCCGGTTCGAAGGAGCTCGGCGAGGAGCTGCGCGATCACGTCGCGGCGAAGCTCGGGAAGTTCACGCGGCCGAAATACCTGACGTTTACGCAGGAGCTCCCGAAGACGCGTAGCGGAAAGATCATGCGTCGGCTGCTACGCGATATCGCCGAGGGCCGCATCCTCGGCGACACGACGACGCTCGCGGATTCGTCAATCGTCGCCGAGCTGCAGTCACGGGCCAACGCGGAAGCCGCAACCGCCGAGTAACGTCGCACGCTCGCGTGAGCGCGTCGCTCGATCTGCCGATACGTGTGAGCATCACGGAACGACGAACTTCGATCGCTGTTTTGGTCTTGGGTTACAGTCTGCTCCTAGCGGCCTGCGGTTCGCCGGCCGGCTCTTCGGCGGCCGCCGCCCCGCCGGTTCAGGGCGGAACGGCCGCCGTCGTCAAGACGCCGAGAGTACCGACCGACGGCGGGCGCAGCTCCTGGACTCCGAGCGTCGACGACATGTGGCAATGGCAGTTGAACGGAACCGTCAATGCGTCGTATCCGGTCCGCGTCGCTGACATCGATCTCTTCGATACGCCCGTCGCGACGATCGACGCGCTCAAGGCGCAGCAGAAGGTCGTCATCTGTTAATTCTCCGCGGGCAGCTCGGAGACTTTCCGGCCGGATTTTTCAAAAATCGTGGCGGCCGATCTCGGCAACGAGCTCAACGGCTACTCCGAAGAGCGCTGGCTCGATATTCGCTCGGCGAACGTCCGGACGATCATGACGGCCCGCCTGGATCTCGCGGTTCAAAAGGGCTGCACGGGCGTCGAGCCCGATAACGTGGACGGGTTCGAGCCGGGCAACCATTCCGGATTCACGTTTACCGCGAGCGATCAGATCGGCTTCAACACGTTTCTCGCGACCGCCGGCCATGCTCGGAACTTGGCGGTCGCACTCAAGAACGACAGCACAGACCGATGCGCTCGCACCGAGCTTCGACTTCGCCGTCAACGAGCAGTGCCATACGCTCGGCGAATGCGCGGCGTACCAGACGTATACGGCGATGGGCAAGCCCGTATTCAATGCGGAATACGCACGTGAGTACGCGAGCCCCGGTGCAGCTCGCGACGCGCTTTGCAGCGCAGCACGAGCGGATCGTACGCGAACCCTCGTCCTACCTCTCAAACTCGACGACAGCTTCCGATTCTCGTGCGACGCCGGCTCGTAGTCTCTGGGAACCGCCGACACCTTCGGGCCGGCGTACCTCAGGCGTCGATCACGGCTTCCGCGTCAAAGGTGAAGCCGTTGGGCGGCACGCCGGCCGGGTGCACAGCTCGAGTGCGAGGGTCGATCGCCATCGCATACGTCGCACCGAATCGCACGTAGCGGTCGACCTTCGCGACGACCGCCGACCAACGATCGGATGGCGATGCAATCTCGACGACGATGTCGGGCACGACGTGCCAGAACGTCGTCGTGCGGTCGAGCGCGCCGTACGTCGCGTCGCTGATCCATGCGGCATCGGGCGACAGCACCGACCCGTCCGGCATCGTGAAGCCCGTCGAGGAGTCGGCAACGTGGCCGCAGGCGATCGCGCGAAAGGCGAAGAGCTGACGGAGCGCTTCGGCGCTCTTGAAGCCGCTCGACGAGCTCGTCGGACTCAAGATGAGATCTCCGTCCGCACTGCGCTCGATCCGCCAGCCCGGATTCGCTTCACCGAGGGCGACGAGTTCGAGATCGCTCGTGCCGCGGCTCAGCAACCGAAAGTGCGTTTCGCCGACCATTGCGAGTCTTTCGACGTCGCATGCATGCGACGCCTCGGCTTGGGAGCATTCGAGTCGCGAAGCGACGATAGACGGCCACTCGCATCGCAACCTGCCGGCTACGACCGTCTCGCGCGAATCGGGCGTCGCCGGCTTCCCTTCGCAGCACAGCTCGGTCGCCGTCGGCAGCTTCACCTCATGGCGTAGCTACGAGGCGAAGAACTCGCGGGCGTCGCGCAGATCGGTGATGCGCGTCGCGGGCGGCAGCGCGTTCAGGATCGTCGCGCCGTAGCGCATGCCGGCGGCGCGACCGTCGAGCAATGCGAGCAGTCCACGATCGCTACGGGACCGTATCAATCGGCCGAAGCCCTGCTTGAGCCGGACGATCGCGGAGGGAATCATGTAGTCGTCGAAGCCGCTGCCGCCCGCACCCTCGAGCGCGGCCATCTTGGCGGCGACGATCGGGTCGCCGGGTGAGGGGAACGGCAACCGGTCGACGATGACACACGAAAGCGCCGCGCCGACGACGTCGATGCCCTCCCAGAACGTGCCCGTCGCGAAGAGCACGGCATTGGGCGTACTTCGGAACCACGCGAGCAGGGCCGCGCGCGGCATCTCGCCCTGCACGGCGATGGGATAGGGGATGCGATCGCGTGCGAGCGCGAGGACCTCGTGCAATCGCGCGTACGACGTGAAGAGCACGAACGCGCGACCGCGCGTGACGTCGAGGATCTCCTCCACGAGCGGCGCGGCGCGGCGCGCGAAGTCCGGCGCCTTGGGATTGCACGACGGCGGCGCGACGTAGAGCCGCGCCTGCGACCGGTAGTCGAAGGGCGACGGCGCGACGTACTCCTGCGCATCGTCGATGCCGAGGGCGCGCCGCACGAAGCCGAACGAGCCGTTCGTCGCGATCGTCGCGCTCGCGAGCACGACGCTCTGCGTGCGCGAGAAGAGCGCCGCGCGCAAATAGCCCGCGACGTCGAACGGCGCGGCATTGACCTCGTAGCGGCCGTCGCCGTCGCCCCGTTCGACCCAGGCGATCGTTTCGTCGCTGGGATCGAGGGCGCGATCGACCGTCGCAATGTGCGCGGAGATCCCGCGCATAACGTTATCGCGGCGCCGCTCGGCCTCGGCTTCGTTGTCGGTCGTGCGAATGAGGGCGTCGAGCCAGCGGGCATGCACGAAGTTCTCGATGCGATAGAGCGCCTCGCGGACATCGCCGAGCGCCCGCGTCGCGGCGTCGTTGGCCTCGAGTGGATAGCGCTCGCCCGGCACGCGGGCGACGGCGCCGACGAGGCCGCGCATCGCCGTGTCGAGCGCGGCGTCGTACTGGCCGTCGAGATGGTACGTCCGGTGCACGCGGCGCATCATCCGATTGACGCTCGCGGGGGAGAGCGTCGCGGTCAGCGCGGCCGCCGCCCACCGCTCGCACTGATGCGCCTCGTCGAGGATCGCGTAGTCGTAGGGCGGCAGCAGCGTCCCGCCCATCGCGAGGTCCAGAAAGAACAGCGCGTGATTGACGACGACCACGTCGGCGTATCGCGCCGCGTCGCGCCGCGCGAAGAAGTGACAGTCGCGGAAGCGCTCGCAGAACTCACCGACGCAGTCGTCGGCATCGGCGTCGAGCGCTTCCCACTCCGAGGCCGGCGGCGCGAACGGCAACTCGGCGCGATCGCCCGTCTTCGTTCGCTCGCCCCAGGTCCACATCGCCTCCATCGTGCCGCTCTGCGCGACGAGGCGATCGTTCCGCATCGCGTCGAGCTTCGCGCGGCAGAGATAGTGCCCGCGGCCCTTGAGGAGCTCGACCCGCGCGTCGATCCCGAGCGCGCGCATCACGAGCGGGAGATCCTTGCGCACGAGCTGCTCCTGCAGCGCGATCGTCGCGGTCGAGACGACGATCTTCTTCCCGCTCCGCAGCGCCGGCACGAGGTAGCCGAGGGACTTGCCGACGCCCGTTCCCGCCTCGACGATCGTGTGCATGCTCTCGAGGAAGCCGCGCTCGACGAGGCGTGCCATCTGAACCTGGCCCGGCCGCGCCTCGAAGCCCGGGAGGGCGCGCGCGACCGGACCCGCGGCCCCGAAGACCTCGTCGATCGGACATGGCCGGGCGGGCGCGCTCACCGGCCCGAGCCCTCGGGCGGCAGCAGCTCCCCCCGGGCGGCGAGGCCCGCTTCGTCGACGACGTCGACGGCGAGGCCGCGACTCACGGGCGCCCCCTCGACGACGTAGAGCGCGAGGCCCACGACGAAACCGGCGACGAGCCCGCCGAGGTGACCCGCCTTCGAGATGAACGGGATTGCGAACGTGAATGCAAGATTGATCGCGATGATCGGCAGGATGCGCCGGACGAGCTCCCGGCCGCGCGCGCCGAGCCGCACGCCGACGGCGAGCAGCGCGCCGAAGAGGCCGAAGATCGCGCCGCTCGCGCCGACGGTGACGTCGCTTGGCGCGAAGTGCACGACGGCGAGCCCGCTCGCGATCAGCGACGCGACGTAGATTGCGAGCGTCCGGCTCGACCCGATCGTGACCTCGAGCTCCCGGCCGATCTGCCAGAGGGCGACCATGTTGAGGGCGAGATGCGTCAGTCCGCCATGCATGAATGCGCCCGTGGCGATGCGCCACCACTCGCCGTGCTGCAAGACGGCGGGCCCGTAGAGGGCACCGTGGTCGAAGAGCGATTGCGTATCGGCCGTGTGCGTCCCGAGTGCGATCTCGAGCGCGTAGCCGATGAGGTTGAGGACGACGAGCGCCTTCGTGACCGGGGTTTTTGGGCGGGCGGGACGGCCCGCTACGGTCGCGATTGCTGCCTAGGCGCTCGCGAGCGCGACGCCGGGGTTGGGGAGCACCGTGATCGACCGCGCGAGCTCGAGCGAGATCGCGTAGCGCCGCTCGCCGAGCTCGATCGTGACGGGACCGCCGAGCGGCGCCTTCTCCACGAGCGTGAGATCGGCACCCGGGCGAAGCCCGATTTCGCCGAGATAGCGCAGGATCTCCGGCACCTCCGCGACGCCGAAGACGCGCGCGCCGCAACCCGCCTCGATCGCGGCGAGCGGCAGGCCGGGCCGGACCGGCTCGCTGAGATCGGCGGGCGGAATCGGGTGCCCGTGCGGGCAGGTCTGCGGGTCGCCAAGGAGCGCGATGAGCCGCTCCTCGACGCGCGCCGAGATCGCGTGCTCGAGCCGGCACGCTTCGGGATGCACCTCGTCCCACGGCATGCCGAGGATGTCGGTGAGCAGGCACTCGGCGAGCCGGTGACGCCGCAGGACGCGTACGGCGACTTCGAGACCGCGCTGCGTGAGCTTCGCTTCGCCGCGTGCCTTGTGTTCGAGATAGCCGTCGAGAGCGAGCTTCTTGAGCATGCCGGAGACGCTGGCGGGCGCGACGCCCAGTTCGGCCGCGAGCCCCGACGTGGAGACGCCCGGGCCTTCACGATCGAGTCGATAGACGGTTACGAGATACTGCTCCGTCGCTTCGTCGAAATGTCCCGGCATGGCTCCTACAACCGCACGGAGACGCTCACCGTTCCGATTCGAAGCCGGTGAAGGCGGTGCGTAGCGTTTCCTTCCGGTTCGGACTGGCAAAACTTGCCTCGACGGCGTTGCGCGCGAGCCGCCGGACGAACGCCTCGCCGTACCAGCTCGCGACGAGGGCGTATTCCGCAAGGAGCGACGTCGAGAAGAGCGCCGGGTCGTCCGCATCGAGCACGCAGCGAACGCCCGCCGCGTCGAGCGCCCGGAGCGGGTGCGGCCCCGGAGCGACCGCGCCCGTGAGCCGGTTGGACGTCGGGCACACCTCGAGCACCACGTCTCGTTCCCGCAGGAGCGCGACGACGGCGGGATCCTCGACGGCGCGGACACCGTGGCCGATCCGCTCGGCGCCGAGCACGAGGACCGCGTCGGCGACGCTCTGCGGGCCCGCCGCCTCGCCGGCGTGTGCCACGCGGCGCAATCCGCCCGCCGCCGCGAGCGCGAAGGACTCCGCGAAGAGCGGCGCGGGCCAGTTCGCCTCGTCGCCGCCAAGGCCGATGCCGACGACGCCGAGCCTCGCATCCGCGAGCTCGAGCGCGAGGCGCGCGGTCGCGAGCGCCCGCTCCGGGCCGAAGTTGCGCGTCAGGTCGCAGATCAGGAGCGCGCTCGCGCCCGCCGGCACGAACGCGTCGTCGAGGCCGGCGCGGATCGCACGCACGCACGCATGCACGTCGAGCTCGGGATGGAAGAACGTCCACACCGACGGCGAGATGAAGAGCTCCGCGTGGAGCACGCCCTCGCGCAGCGCGCCAAGCGCGTACTCGCGCGCGATGCGGCCGTAGGCCTCGGGCTCGCGCAACGTCTTGCACACCTCGGCGAACGTGAGCAGGAACTCGCGGAAGCTCGCGAAGGCATAGGTCTCGCCGAGCGGACCGGCGATGCGCTGGCCGCCCATCCCGGCGGCGTCGGCGAGCTCGCGAAACGTCGTGGCCGCGACGGTTCCTTCGAGGTGGCAATGGAGCTGCACTTTGGGCAATGCGATCGAGGACTCGGGCACGCCGGGCGCTTTGGCGGCGCACGTGACGATTCCAGTTGACAGCGACGATCCCCAGACGTACAGTAGCGTTCGGCGTCGCGGGGTGGAGCAGTCCGGTAGCTCGTCGGGCTCATAACCCGAAGGTCACAGGTTCAAATCCTGTCCCCGCAACCATAGAAGCATCGCAACCACGGGCGTTTTCGCTCGTGGTTGTTGCTTTGTGGGGCAGCAGTGGGGCAATCGTCGTAGAATCGGTCGCATTCGCGATCGCTTCTGCGACGCTCGTCCCGATCGCGGCGTCGATCCGCGCCGCCGCTTCGCTCTCGAGCGACTCCGAGGCGTGGAGGTAGATGTTCGCGGTGACCGCGATCGTCGAGTGCCCCATGCTCGAGCTCACCGTCTTGAGGTTCACGCCGCTCTCGAGCGCGAGCGTGCCATACGTGTGGCGCAGATCATGGAGTCGTACGCGGATGCCGGCGCGCTCCGTGAGGCGTGCGAAGCGCTTCGAGAACGCCTTGAGATCGAGCGGCCGTCCGAAAGCGTCCGCGAACACCGGCGAGTCGTCGATGTTGCCGAGCCCGAGCTCGAACTGCTGCTTCCGCTGCGCGAGCCGGTGCGCGCGAAGCAGATCGACGAGCGAAGCCGCCATGACGATCGTTCGCGAGCTGCGCTTCGTCTTCGGCGCCTTGTAGCGGAGCTCGTCGCCGAACTTCTCGAGGCTGCGGCGCACCGTGAGTCGGCGAGCATCGAGATCGACGTCGGACCACCGCAGCCCGAACGCTTCGCCGCGCCGTAGGCCGGTCGTCACGAGCAGCGCGATCGGCGTCTGGAGATCCGTGCCCTCCGCGGCGCGTAGCAGGCGCATGAGGCCGTCACGATCGAGCGTCTTCATCTCGCGGTGTTCCGTCTTCGGCGCGTCGACGAGTTCGCTCGCGGCGGGATTGCGGCTCAGCAGCCCGTCGAGGACGGCGCGCGCGCAGATTGCCCGGAGCGTCGCGAGCGCCGATCGCACGGTCGTCGCCGACACCTTCGCTTCGCTTGCGGACAGCGGACGTGCGGACAAAGCGGACGAATTCGCCGTCTCTGCCTTCTTTGCGCCACGCGGCCGTGCGGACGAAGCGGACAAAGCCTCGGCGGCGCGCGCAGCGTCCTTCGAAGCGCGGATCTTCTCGTTCCGCGGCGCCTGTTTCGCCATGCCGCGACGGCAGTGCGCACATGCGACGGCCGCAGCGCTTCCAGCTTGATCGAGCCGAGGTTCGGAACGACGTAGAGGCGCACGTGGCGCTCGAGATCCTCGAGGCTCCGATCCTCGATCGTGCCGCGCTTGGAGGCGAGCCACGCGGTCGCGTAGTCGCCGACGGTGAGCCGGCCGGCTCCGAGCGTCCCGCGCTCCGACTCCGCGAGCAGCTCGCGCAGCCGGCGCTCGGCGTCGCGCTTCGTGCCGTGGAACGTCTCGCGACGCCGCGGGCGACGGCCGGCCGCGCTCGGCGCGCCTTGCACCGGCACGCGCAGATACCAGACGCCCTCGGTACGCCCGCGCTCGATCTCACCCTTCACGACTCGTCCTCTTTCTTGCGCTCACGGTATCGACGGAGGCGCGCGCGATCGCGGCAGAGATCCGAGCAGAAGCGTGGCTCCTGCCCGCGCGAGAGCGCATTCGCGGCTCTCAGCGGATCGATCCGGTTGCCGCAATCCTTGCAGCGGTATGCGCGCCTAGCCATTGACCAAGAAACACCTTAGGTGTAGCATCACTTTATACCTCCTGCGTTGCTGATTGGAGAGCCCGATGACACCTCAGCCCGACGACCAGCCCGACCACGTCTTCATGTCGCGCTCCGATTTTCGAGAGATTGTGGAGCGCGTCGATCGCATCGCAGCCACGCTCGAGGGTATTGAAGCAGGCGTTATCTTTCGCCGCAGCGCCGCGGAGATTCGTAGCAACTCGCAGATTACAACGCGCGATCTCACCGACTAACAATTAGGATGGTTCAACTATCCTCGTTTCTCGGACCAGTCGGCATCCTCGGTGCCATCTTGTCGTTAATCGCGGCCATTCGAGGCGTCTTGGCTTTTCGGAAGAAGCACTGGCTTGACACAACGGTCGATGTGATCGTAGTTTTCATTGGCGTGGCACTCGTTGCATTGAACGCGCAGCAAAGAATTCATAGCCAAGACCAAATTTCGTATCTTCAAGGCGAGATAACATCTATCCCGAAAGCTAACGTGGCTCGCCATTTGACTGATTCGCAACGAGCTACTCTCATAAGTTCTTCTTCGAGTAATCATCAATTCAACGTCTACGTCGTCATGGACGCTCACGATGCCGATGCGGCTGAGTACGGCAGTGAAATTGCGGCCGCTCTGCTTAAAGGTGGAATGAGTGTTAATGGAACCAATCTATTTGGTGCGATGCCGCAAACGCCACTCGCGTTCTCATATGACTCCGAAACGCAATCATCTGGCGCAGCCTTCATTGCAAGTCTCCATGACGTCTTTGGCAACGTTCCTGAGAACGTTGACCCTTCCGTTGCCCCATCCCAGATAAAGATCTGGGTAGGCGCGCAGACCGCATCGCCGCCGCTACCGTAGCGATAATCATCTTGAAGTGGGCTCATTGATTAAGATAAGGCTTCGCCGCCGGGCGGATACAAAACGTCGCGCATCAGCTCGAACATGATGTCGCAAAGCTCGTCTCTACTCCAGCGCATCATATCCGTCATCAGCGTCGGCCGCTCCGCCCCATCGCTGTCGACGATGACCGACCAGTCCCTAATCAGGGCAATGGTGCTCACCGGCGACGCGACCGATTATTGGAGCGCACTCGCGAAGGCCGACCCGACCGCGACGGGGCCGGATCAGTTCGGCGACTGCTCGATCCCGATCTCGTGCGCTAAGTGCGCTCGACGCTAACGGGTACGTCGTCGAGGATACGACCGAGAGCGCCGGCCTCACGTCGATGCTTCGGCCGGGACTTCCACTCGCCGCGTAGGCGACGGTAACGGTCGTGCTGGGTTTCCGGCGACGCGCGCATGTGGCGCAACGTCGCGCATGACGACTGAGCCCGCCGCGACTGCGGCATGGTGACCGATCGTAACGCCAGGGCAAATCGTCACGCCGGTTCCAATCCATGCGTACGGCTCCACGGTGATCGGCAGAAATTGCAGACCCTCGAAGGGTCTCGCCCGTGTGATTGATCGTCACGAGGCTTGTGCGCGGGCCAATCATCGCATGAGCTTTTATGTCGATGCGCGCGCCTCCCACGAAGAGGCATCCTGTGTTGACGTAAGCGTCTTCCCCGATGAAGACGTCTTCCGGACTTGTCATAGCTTGGTAGCCGATTACGCGCGCGCGCCGTTCTATCGTCGCGCCGGCGAGTCTGAGCAGCCGCACGCGGACGGATACCAAGCGATTTTCCGGGAGAAAGCGTGTCGCGACGGTTGCAAATGAACGCGCGAGCGAGATCGAGCGGGCGATCGGATTCATGTGCCCGTTGTACCACGGATCGCGCTCCGGTCATCCGACCCGAATCCCCTGTGCTCGATGGCCGGCCCGCGCGATCCGCTCTTCCATTCCAGCGACCGCGAGCGCGAGCGCGATCACGGAGTCGTCGTGCTGACCGGACGGCGCGGAGAACGTCGTGCGGCCCGTCTGCGTCTGCGCGTATTCGTAGAGCTCGAGCTCATTTGTCAGCGGCCCGAACTCTTCGGGCCACGTGACGGTCGCGCGCTCGACGTTGAACGCGAGGCGATCGATGACGCGCGCCTTCTTCTCGTTCGTCGTCATAAACGGCGCGACGCGGATGTGGAGCGGTTGCAGACGGCGCGAGAGCTGCTCGAAGAGCGGGTCGCCGATGCCGTTGGTTTCAGCGACGACGCCCCACGCGCGGTTCTCTTCAACGAACTCGGCCGCGCGCTCAATGAGCTGCTCGTACTGCATCTTCCGGAAGCGCGTGTAGCCAACGACGTGCATCGTCTCGTCGACCGCGGCGAGCGCGGTGTAGTCATCGCGCATCCCCCAGTCGATGCCGACGATCGTCACGCCCTTCGGCTTCCGCGGCGGCTGGATGCACTGCTGGATGCCTCGGAAGACGGCTCCCTCGCCGTCTACGAACTCCGCGGCGATCTCTTGCTGGAAGACGCGTGACGGCATCGAGTTCCGCATGCTATCAATCTCGGCCGGCGCGATGAGCGGGCTGTCCCACGTTGGCGCCTGCATCGACCAGACGTCAGGCACGTTCTCGCTCTGGCCGTCGCGATACAGGCGAAAAAACCAATTGGATCGGCCGCGCGGCGTGCCGCTCACGAGCGCCATTCCCCAACGCCCGGGCGACGCAAGCATCGGCCGGATGCCGACGTCCCACGCGCTCGAGGCGATCAGGCCGGCCTCGAGCAGCACGACGACGTCGAGACCCGCGCCCACGAGATCGTCTGGCCGCTCGGCTGTCTTGCATTCGATGACGATATCGTTCGTAAGCTCGATCGTTCTCGTCGTCTCGTTGATGCGCGTGACGAGGTCGCGCGGCAAGCCGCGGAGCCATCGCCACGGCAGATTCGTATGCGCCCAGGTCGGCGCGACGATCCAGCAATGCACGCGCGGTGAGAGTGTATCGACGCGATCGGGCGACGTCGCGCACGCGGTCGCGAGTCGCACGAGTTCAGCCAGCGCGCTGACGTCCTTCCCCCAGCGGCGGCCCGCTACCACCACCCGAATCCGTTCCGACCGATCGTGGAAGCGCCGTTGTCCCGGGTGGGGCTGATACGCCAGCGATTCGAGCCGCAGCGGCGATCGCTGCTGGCGGGAGCGCGTTGCCGGCGCCCCACTCGGCTTCGAAGACGAAGCGGACTTTGTTCGCGTCGCCACCTTCGGTAGGTCGAGCATCTTCGACTCCTGTGAGCTTTCCGGCTCGCGTGAGCACGTCGGTTCCGGCGCGCAGCGCCTCGACGGCCGTTCGGTTGTCGTTTTGGGCGCGGGCGGATGTGTAGACGTCGAGCGTGCGCGCGAACTGCGCTTCCAGACGGCGCACGAGCGTCTCGCGCATGCGGCCGATCGTCGGCCGCTCGCGCTCCGCGGTTGCGTACAGTCGCTCGAGTAATTTCGGAATTGCCGATCGACTGAGACCGAGCGCTTCCGCGAGCTCGCGATGCGACGGCGTCTTCCCCTCGGCGAAGACGATGCGCGCGAGACGGTCGAGCGCTTCCTCGCGCTCGACCGTCGAGAGCCGGCCATTCTGCCGGCGCGTGCTCAGAACGTCAGGAACTTTCGGCATAAGATCGGCCGCCCTCGACCACCGTGTATGTTAACGACCCGCCGGGCCGATTCCCGATCAGCATGGTCGCTGCTTGATTGAGGATGTAGAGATCGCCGCGATGCTTCACGTGTCGACGGATCGCGTGAAACGTATCGTCGTCGCTCGTCACAACGCCGACGTTGAACGCAGATACGCGAATGAGGCTGCCGACTTCACCGCCCGGGCCCGAGTGATTGAGACCACCCATCACCGAGATTCCCTTCAGTGAGATCCGCGTCGCGGCGAGGTGCTGCGACTCGACCGTGAGCGTCTGGTTCGTCTCGAAGACGTAGGAATGAATCTCGCGCTCGTCCTCGAGCGCCGCGCTCAACTGACCCTTGAGCCCTTGCAGCTGCATCGCAAGAACGCCGAGCTGATGCCCGAGACGATTGCCCTTCTGCTGAAGCGCGTCGTGCTCTGCCTTCACGTCGCGGTAGCGCTCTGAAGCGTCGGAGTAGCTCTTATTCGTCTCTTCGATCTCGAGCTCGACGGAGCGGATCTGCTCGGAGATCACTTCGCTGTGCGTGCTCACGGCCGTCCCTTAAAGCTGACGTCCTTGAGGTTGATCGCGCGCGCCGGCTCGTCTTTCTTGAACTTCATCCCGCGGGCATCGATTGCCGGAACCCAGTGACGATTGAAGTTGATCTGCGGAGATTGATACGCCGCGGCTGCGCGCCTTCCGCGTACGGGGTTGCGTCATCGTCGCCCGCATCGCTAGATTCACCGGCGAGGCGAAGTTCGATCTCTTGCAGCGCCGGCAGCATGTCGAACACGGACGTGAGCGCGCTCTGATCTTCTCCGCTCGCGTCGTAGTTCGCAGCTTCGCTCTTCGCCTTCGCGATCGCGTCGCAAAGATCGCTCAAGCTCGAAAGGAAGCTGCTCGGCGCTTCGCCATCGTCGGGGTCGACGCCGGCGTTGGCGGCTTCGACGAGCATTCGATGATTCGCGAGGTGCCGATCGGCCCTCGCGATCTCGCGATCCGCTTCGGCGATCTCGCGGATGAGTTGGGCTTTGGTTGACGGGTTGAGTCCCATGGTTAATCTCCTCTCGAGTGCGTGATAGGGAACGAGCGTTCGCGAAATCGCTACGGTGAGCGAGCGCCTGCGGGCGTCATGCTGGCCTGCGTCAGGCGCCACATCAGCGGCGGACCAAAGCCGCCACCGCCGTACTTCTCGATCTCGCCGCTCTCGCGCATCGCGAGCCGCGCGCGCTTGAATGTACCGATCGGAACTCCGGCTGCGGTCGCGACGCGCGTCAGCTCGTCAGAAGCGACCGCGCCGTCACGCAACGCAGCTCGGATCGCCTGTTTTGCCGCCGCGAAGCTCGCTGCGCGGGCGACTCCGCTCGGCTTCGAGCGTTCCGGCGCTGGCGGTCGAAGATGCCGTGCGAACGCGGTATTCAGTTCTTGCATCGACTGCTCGAACGAGATCTCGAACTCGCCCGCAACTCGCCATACGAGTGCGACCCCATGATTTCGGATTCGCTCGACGTCGGTATCGCCCAGCACGCTCATGACAATTCTCCTCGGCGCGGGACTGCGCGAATTCCGAACGATGGCCGGCCGCCCGTTTGCGCATCGCGAACGCGCTCGACGAGGCCGCGTTTCTCGAGCATCGCGACGGCAACGCGCTTTCGATCGCTGTGGAGATGACCGCTGAATGCCGAGTCGATCTCACGGCCGAACACTGCGTCGGGATACCGCTCGCGCACGAAGTCGAGCAGCCGATCCGCAACATTGTCGCCGCTCGCGCTCTGCCAAAGATATGCAGCCGACTGCTGAGTGTACCGAAGAAACGCAATCGCCGCGCGCACATGCTCCGCGTCGATAAGCTTACTCCGATCGAGCAGCGCGTAGATGACAGAAAGCCGCAGCGCCTGCGGCGCCCATCGCGCGCATATTGCGCCGACGACGCCGTTGCGTTGCGGCTCGCCGTAATAGAAAGGATCCCAGACGCGATTCGCCTCGGTCGTCCGACTCATGATTCCTACGTCAGCGCGCCCAAACGAGATCGCTTCCGCGAATTGCTTGCCGAAGCGACCTATGATCGCCGGATCTACGTATCCGCCGCTCGGAAGACGCTTTGAGCCCTTCGTCAGCACGAACAAGCATCGATTCGCGAATCCGTTCACGGTGTCGATTGATGTGAGCTTCGAACGCAGTTCTTCCGGCGTAATGTGCGCGAGAAGGCTTAAATGCGCGTCGCTCGCCTGGAGCTTCTCTTTCGCGCGGCGCAACTCAAGTCGATCGCCGTCCCATGCGCTGCGAAGAATTTGCGACGTCGTCGATCCGTCGCGACTGTTGACAGTTAGCAGCCGTCCGAACTCGGTCTCGACGATGAACGCGCGTTGCTCGATCGCATCGTGATTGTCGGGCGTACGAAACGATCCGCCAAGCTCGGCGATGATCGCCTCGCCGCTTCCAAAGCCGCTCTTGAGACACGTCTCGAGCCACGACGAATCGGCGGCGCGCAAGAACGGCTTGACGGTCGCGAGCGATACGCCTTTGCCGGATCCCGAAGGCGCGACAATCACGATATTGAGCCGCCCTGGATGTTGGGCGTCCTGCACCCGCATGTGCGGGCGCGGGCCTGCTGCGTTGCCGATCGCGGCAAGCAACGTTCCGAGCAGCGCAACACGGTCGGCTTCCGTCTCGTGCTCGATTGCGCGTACCCATTCGCCCGCGACGCCGTAGAGCGCCGCTTCGTCGAGGGCCGGCTCCGGCACGAGTTCGTCCCACTCGACGAGCGCCTCAGCGTCCGCGGCGGCAAAGACGTCTCGGGACGGTGAGTAGCGCCGCGCCACGTCGGCCGCGACCGCCTCGACTTCGGCGCGTTCGAGCGGCGGCTCGCAGCGCTCCGCGTTCGTTACTGTGAGCGTCGCAAGGAGCTCCGCCCCGCTAAAGCCCTTCGCGCGAAGCGAGCCCGCGGCGCGGAGTAACGTGTCTCGCCGCGCGCCGCGCGCGATCTTCTGCGGAACCTCGAACGGGACGCCCGACTCTCGCGCGGAGGACGCGGTGGCGCGAGTAAGCCGCTCGAGCCACGAAGCGCTCGAGTACGCGATCGTGCCCTGGCCAGGATCGATTCGATATCGCCCGCCGCTCTGGTGCACCGATCCGGCACCGACAACGAACCCACCGTTCGATTTCACGTCCACGCCCGGGAACGACGCCCCGAAGAACTCGCTGCACGATCGGACCGGCTGCGCGACGCGAAGGTAGTAGTGCGTTCCGCCTCCGCCGGTCTCGACGCTGAAGGTTTCGAGCGCGCCTAGATCCTGCTCGAGGAGACGGAACGAATCGTCGCCGTTCGCGCGCGGGTCGACGTCCACGACCGCGAGGCCGGCGCGCCCCGGCGCCACGCCGACGTTCGCCCGCGGCCAGCGCCGCCACCACGTCTCGAGGATCGCCACGTCGGTCGACGCAGACTGCTCGAAGCGCTCGACGCGCGGATGCTTGCCGGTCGACGGGCACGCCGCCCCCTTCGCGCAGCTGCAGCCGGCCGCGGTCGGTTCGTAGACCGGGAACACCGGAATCCCGCTCCGCGCATACCATAGGGCGTACTCGAGCATCGCGGGCTCGGCGCGCGCATCAACGGCCGCAAGGCCGTTCACCCGGCCGACCGGCTTTCGTCGAGAGGCCGATCGGCTTGCCATCTGACGAACTCTGCGCAGACCGCATCATATGTGACAGGGCTACACGTGAAGCTGCTACCCCAGCCGCCGTGCGCGCTTCGTATCCCCTGTGGCCGGGCTCGGAGGCCCGGATCTGACGCCCGCTCGATGATCTCGAACCACGCGCGAAACCCCGGGAAGCGAATCAGCACCCGTGCGATCGGGCGCCGGTCCGGATCGTCGTTCGTGAGAACGACTTCTTCGAGCGTGAACGGCACCGCCGTTGAATCGAGCCGCAACGGATCGAGATCCGGCTTGACTCGCGGAGTCACACGGATTCGTTGGCGGCCATCGCCCGATTCGTTCAAGGCGCTACGCCTGCGCCTGACGCGGCAAGCTCTCGGCAAGCACGCTGGCCCCGATGTAGTTCTCGAGCGCCAACCGGCTGACGAAGACACGTCGACCGATCCGGACCGCCGGGACTAACTTCTTCGCGATTAGCTCATCGATCGAGTAGGTCGACACGCCGAGCATCGCCGCAGCGGCGGCTCGAGTCAGCAGTAGTTTCTCGTTCACATGCGTCTCCCGTAATCATTAGGTAGCCGCCATGGTCGCTAATCGGCGCGAACGGCTCCCTCGATGCTTGCACGCAAGGATCTCGCGTCCAGGTGGATTTCTTTGAAGATGGAATCAGAAACCGCAACAAAATGGGACGCACTCAGGCGCCGCAAGCCAAGCCGCAACTTGCATCGAGCGCGCGTATAGCCATGCGGACCCTCGCGCACTTCACGCAGCTCGACACGGCCGAGCTTGCCGCCGTCCTTGCCTCAAGCGGCGCGCTGATCTCAGCCGCTAATTTTGAGCGCGATCTTGCGGACGCTGGACGCCCGCTTGAGGCTCCCCTCGACGCCTACCGCGCATCCTGGTACGTCGCCGCTGCCGTAGCACTCTGGGATGGCGGGGACGACGCGCCGGTCGCCAGGGTACTACGGTCGGCACTCCAAGCACGCGACGGAAGCTTCCCGTCGGCAGCCGAGTACGATCGTCAGCGAGATCGCCTCGAGAAGACGATTCGGGAAGACCTCCAACCTTGGGCGCGCGAAGCGCTCAACAGCCTGCAATATGCCGACAGCGACTGGCCGCCGTACTTCGCCGCCGTAGACTCCGAAATTGCCGGCTCGGGGACAAGAATCGTTCGTGGCGTCGGAAAGAAGCGGCCGTCGCGAAGACGCCGCAACACCAAGGTGTGGGACCGCATGGACGCCCTTTCCCAGGCGCCAAGAAGCTGGTCGGCGGCCGAAAGAGATGCGCACCTTTCAAACTATCTTCGAGACGTTCCACACTGGACTGTCGGCGATTCGTTTCCTACTTCGGAAGTCGAGCTCTTCGCGATCTTCTTGCCGTCGCTTCAGCGTAAGCTCATTCGCGACTTTCTCATCGCTCTGAAAGCCGCAGCGAAGGAAACGCTGCCAACGGCCATCCGCGAGCGAGACGCTACGATCCGTCGGCACTCCGATGCCCTTTGCAGCCCCGGCGCCCCGAGTCCAGAACCGGCCCACGTGGCTGTCGAAGCCTTGTCGGCGTACCGACGAGCCCGATCCTCAGCCGCTGCGCTTTTAAAGTTCCGGAAATCGAAAGCGAGGGAGCAACGGCTCTCGATCGGCGAGCGTGAACTGCTGGAGCGCCTGATCTACCCCGTGGAGCGATTAGGAACGGTTCTTATGTTGCCGCCAAATTGCAAGGGCCCGCTTGCAACCTTCCCGCGCGACCAGCGTGCTCGTCTCTTCCTCGCATGGTATCCGAAATAGATTCTGCCGGGCCTTCTTCCGCTTTGCCCGCACGGTCGCTCGCCGGAAGAACTACCGGCTTGCCACAAGAGACATATTCCGCTTTGTCCGCATGTCCGCTGTCCGCAAGGAGCCGATCGAACAAATGTTCGATGCCGAATGAGACGTGGAAGTCACTCACCCGCCAAGCGATCGAGCAGTTGATCGAAACGGTGGCTCCGGATGAGCGAGCAGAGTTGCGAGTTTGGATCTTGACCCGCTTCGAAGTCGACGGCCGCTCGAAGGCGAAGGTCTGTTGAGGGAGTTGCTAAACTCGCACTAATTGGCCGAAACGAGCATTGATTGCCGCGACCGTTCTACAATACGCCGTACGATGTGCCAATCGAATCCGATGAAGCGGGAGAGATTTGCAAGCAAATTGCTTACCGAATGCACGTCGTAAATGGAGTCAGGGTACGTTTCTGTATTGGGTATCAAATACGCGACCTCAAGACGGGTCGCTTGTACGATATCGTACGGTACGATGATGCTGGCGGATTCGTGCACAGACACTCGCCTGGTTTCCCGCCTGGAGACCAGCACATCCCGTTTCAGCTAGACTCGAATGGCGGGTTTGACGCCATAGATCGAGATATCGAAGAAAACGCCGAAACGTATGAATACGAAGCCGCTCGAACCGGATACAAAGTTTCAGAGGATGCCGACAATGATCGCGACTGAAAAAGATCGCCTACGAGCTGCCTTGCGCGTGAGTCGCTTCCTGTTCGAGAATTCAGCCTCGGCAGCTGAGAAGTTTCCCAGCGGAAGTCGCCTGACTCCGATCTCGCTAGATGGAGACGATGTCGTCTTCACGGTGATGGCGCCCGACTGCCTCGAAGCGATTGAGCGAGAAAGTCACTCGAAATGAGCTGGCCTGCCGGCAAATCGCACGCCCGCGCATGCTGGAAGTCTGGTTCTAGACGCGAGGCACCGCCATCAATGAGGCGACTTGCTCGCTTTGTCCGCAGGCCCGCTGTCCGCAATTACCCGTCTTCTCGCAAGCGCCACAGCCGCATCGCGCGCCTTGAGAATCGGCTGGCGGGTCCAAGGAGCCACAAACGCTACGAAGACAGTCAAGGCGATTGCTACGACGACCGTCATCGCCGCGATCACTGCCGCAGTGAGGATCCCCGGGAGAATCCCAACGACGACCGCGACGCATGCCACCACAGCTAGCACCGCGATGGCCGATGCCGGTGCGACGGGTCGGCGACGAGTCAGTGATCGAATCGGGCGGGTGAGATCGATCGTCGTTCGACGGTACAGCCAGTTATATGCAAAGCGCCTTGGATTCGTGACCCATCCGGTCCCTCGAGGCATTTTCAGACCAACGCGGTGCCGCCACCATCGCTTCCCGCCAGGCAAGCCGCTACGTCGAGCCGCAAACCGTTTCTGGAAGGACGGCTTCCGGACTCGGAACCTCAAGCGCACGAGGGCTTTCTCCGCTCAGCGAAGCCGAGCGATCTCAATTGCGGCGATTCTCGTCTCGTCGAGCAGATGCTGCCCTACAGCCCAGGCATTGCGCTGTTCCGGGATACGCCGGAGGTAGCCGACCACCTCACTCGGCTTTCCTGAGTCGTAGACGAGTCGCACGTAATGCCCTCGGTGCTCGTCGAGCTGCTCCACGATGTCCATGAGACGATCGTATCACGTCTCGCGGGGTTTGCTCGCTTTGTCCGCAGGCCCGCTGTCCGCAACGGGTGTGGGCAGGCTCTCCGCGGTCTCGGCGCGGCCTCAGCAGTCGACGCCCAGAATCGTCGGCCAGCCTGCGATTCGCGCGCCCGCTAGGCAGGGGCGGCGTGGGCAGTTGTGGGGCAGACGCGGCGCGTCTCGGTAGAACTAGGCGATACGTCCGGCCCTTCGGAGACGCGAATCGTGCTCAGGACAGGTCTCGGCGGACCGTCCCGGAACGAGGTCGTCGCATTCAAATCCTGTCCCCGCAACCAGCTTCGAACGCGGACCTAGCGGTCCGCGTTTTTGCTTTTAACCGAGTTCGGCGGAAGGCTTGATCGAGCCGAGCGAACGACACCGTCCAACGTGATTCC
>JAABUZ0100001189.1_pt1 | contig 51714 bp, 44 predicted proteins | sample 5562091 | NCBI WGS metagenome assembly JAABUZ01 (sample SAMN12813069, study PRJNA571459) | rock metagenome | isolation source: Antarctica rocks | place: Antarctica: Victoria Land, Linnaeus Terrace sud | collected 2015-12-21 | reverse complement strand
CCTGGGCAATGGCGAAAAGCACATAGCCCGCACCGAGACCAAGCATGGCCAACACCTCGTCCATGCCGTCCTGTTCGTCCCTTCGCCGTACGACGCTCCACAGTCCAGTGAGAAAGCAGAGTGCGGCCGACGTGATGCCACCCCACACAAACACCACGATCAGTAGTCGACCTCCGCTAGCAGCAGCGTACTTCAAGATGTCCGGAGGTGGCGCATCAATCTCCGGGGCGTCGTACGAAAGCATTGCGCTCAGGATATAAAGCACAACGGTCGCGCATCCAGCGAGTGCGGTAAATCGTCGTACAGGCATATCGTGCGTGGCGGTCATGGGATATCCTCTCCTTTCACGTTCTCGTACCATCATCTCCAGAGCACGGACACCGTATGTAGGCACACAGGTTCAGCTACACGAACAACGCCTCATCAGGTTTGCGATGAGCTCGCGTCTTGTTCGATTTTTGACCGCCATACGGCATTATTCATCCTCGACCCATATGCAGTGCCTTCTGTGATGCATGCCATGGCTTCAGCAATTGACCGGGAAGCGAGGGTCGGTCGCCTCCCCTCCCCCCATGCTGTTCCTTCTTCACGAACTAGATACTCATAGATAACCGTCCCGACACACGGTTCACCGGGAGAAACTATAGGTATTCAGGCACCCTCTGTCAATCAGACGCTGTTTCCCATCGCTGTGGGCACTACTGCGCTTCCAGATGATTTCTGCTCGGAAGTTGTGTGGACAAAACACCGCATCCATCGCCACTTTCACATGATGACGAGCTGATGGATTACCGGAGAGGTAGCACCTCACCGTCGGATCGAGCACCGTTCATACAGCAGGCTCTTGCCGGAGCGGCTGCCGGTGTGGGTGCCCTCCAGGAGATTGGTCCAGCTCTTCACGGACGCGGCCAGCATGGAACTCTACATGGAGATCCAGGCTGGCCGCATTGTCGGCGGTCAGCGGTCCGTATCAGGCACCGGCGAGCGCAGGCAGTCTTCCCAGGCAGCCCACCATGCAACCGTGTTTTGTCAACTGTCGATGTGCCGGACAACGGTGTCAGGTAGCGTCCGTCGCTCCTGTTGGTGAATTTCCGGTTCCTTCGCGCTCAATGACTTTTGCTCGCGTGCTCGAGTGTCGCCGTACAACCGCGTGGACAGTTATGTCGCCGCGTGAGCGCCGACGTTGTGCTCCACCAGGCTAAGAACGTGATCCGGGTCGAAGCGTGTGCGGATGTGTCCAGCGACCTGCAACGCCGCGGCGCGAGCGCTGCGACCAGCGACCTCGGCTTGCCGTGGTAACGACGGTGTGGCAGAGCGCTTGATCGGTGTGCTGTTTGGGACGGTGGCGACGGCGTTGCCTCACGACGTCAGCTTCCATGCGGTCATATGTCGATAGTGGCAATTTTGTCCGATGCCACCGCCACCGCGAGGTCGTACGCTTCGTCACGGGTGAGCGCCTGCCCTTCCGCCCACGCCGCCGCGGCTCGCTCCTCACCAAGCTCCTGCCGCGCCAGGGATAGTGCCTGTTCGTACATCGCACGGTCTGTTACGGTACCAGGATAGCCAGATCCGGTGAGCCGATCACCGGCACGTGCAAGGATCAGTACCTGGTGCGCGAGGCCTCGCCGCGCGGCGAGGATTGCCAGACCTTCCAGTACTTCCTTCAGGCGATACCCGCCTTGATCGCGCATGCGCGTGAGACACTCCAGATAGGTTGTGCGCGCGCCCGCGTCGTCGCCGAGTAAGACGGCCAAACGCCCCTGGGACACGCGCACCGAAACAATCCCTTGCCGATTGCCCACGGTCTGATACATCGCGATGCTCTGTTCCCAGATGTGGTGGGCCCGGGCATGCTGCCCCTGAGCGCTCTCGACCTGCCCCAGTACTTCGAGCGTCTGCCCGATCATGCTCCGATCGCCCGACTGCCGGGCCGTTGCCAGTGCTTCCGCCAGTAATTTCTTGGCCTGGATCACATCGCCGCTCAACAGTTCCAGGTTCGCCAGGAAGCTCAGTGAACGAGCGATCCAACGCTGGTCACCCACCTCCCGGAACAGCTGTATGGCCTCGTGCATAAGATGCCGTCCCTGCGCCATATCGCCGTCTCGTGCCGCCAACGTGCCCAGTCGGTCGAGCACAAACGCGGCTACCCACGGTGCCTCTGTGTGACGCGCGAGGTCCAGGCTCTCTCGCAGAATCGCACGCCCGCGGTGGGTGTCCTCGAAGATGCCCGACCAGCGTCCCACCCAGGCCAGTGCCTTCGCGCGCGTCGAAGTCGGTGTGTCCGTTCCGGGCCGCGCGAGCAAGGCCGTCAGCCACCGGTACCCTTCCACGACGTACCCCCGATACCACCAGAATCCTGGGAGCGCGCTGGCGGCACGAAGCCCGGCCTGGATGTCGCCGCCATCCATCGACCAACGGAGCGCGGCCCGAACATTATCGTGCTCGTCCTCCAGTCGGTCGAGCCACTCCGGTTGCTCTCGGCGATTGAGATGCGGCTCGGCTTCTTCGGCCAGTGCGAGGTAGTACCGCGCATGGCGCGCACATAGCGCCATATCAAGCGCGTTACCGGCGGAGATCTCAGCGCATGCCGAGGCTTCGATGTCCTCGGCCGCCATACCCAGCAGCGCCGAGACATACCCCTTCAATCACTGCCTTCTCCCGTCTGCCCCCACCAACACCACCAGCCGCGGCCGTGAACTGTTCTGGCACGGTATGCCATAGCCTGCCTCCCTAACTCAGTACCAACGACTGTCACCAAATAACCATCTGTGCACCATCATTGTACCATCTAAGGTACAAAGATAAATGCCTGTACCATCCATATGCAAATACTGGTACAATGCCGACAACGGAAAGGAGCAACCATGCCGACACTACGAGAACTGCGGGAGTACAAGGCAATGACGCAACGCGAGCTCGCCGAAGTAGCAGGGATATCTAAGACAACCGTAGTTAACATCGAACGGGAAAAGGCTCCGCCAATGATGAGCGTAAGGAAGAAGATTGCTGAGGCCCTCGGCATCGCGCCGAGCGACATCAATTGGCCCACTGCCAACGGCAAGACTACAGGCACCACCCCCTGATGCCACGCAAGATCCGCGAGTTGAAGGCCGATCTGCGACGCGCCGGGTTCCGAGTCCGGCCGGGAAAAGGATCACACGCCGTATGGTGGCATCCGCTTGTGACTGACACAGTAAGCATGTCCGGAGGTGATGGGGACGACGCCGAGCGTTACCAGGAGAAGGCGGTGCGGTTCCTATTGAACCAATTGCGCGAGGCTGAAAGGAAGAATTCGTGAATACGCAGCACCAGCATTACTCAATGGATATCCAGTGGGATGAGCAAGATCAGATCTTCGTGGTGACCGTGCCTGAACTCCCCGGCTGCATGACCCATGGGAAGACCTATGAGGAGGCGGTGCGTCAGGGGCAAGACGCCATTGAGAGTGTCGTGGACACACTGGTCGAGATCGGACGACCAGTCCCACCGCCACGCGTCTATGCGGCTGTAGCGGGATAGGAGCCGGTTAAATAGTGCGAGCGCCGAAGCCCTGGCAGGCCGCGACGCTCTGTGGTGGAGATATGAGAGGTATCCCCAATGATTCAGCATAGCATTGATCACCGCTTCCCGGTGATTAGGGTGGAAGGACGCTGAAATGTCTGACCCCCGTTCCACTTCCGTGGCTTCCTCGACCCCACAACGACCTCGGTTCCTGACCGAGTATTCGATGAACTGCTGCCTATCTTGTTACTTGGTGAACTCAAGGTGCTGCTGAATATCATCCGCCGCACCTATGGCTTCAAGAGACTTCCGACGATATTTCCCTGAGCCAGATCTGCACGGGCATCACCAAAAAGGGACCGTGTACCACGGCGGCAGGTCGTGCTGCAGCAGCCGCCACGGTGCTCCCGTCCGCTCCACCCACCGCAATCCATTAAACACCTCCCGCAAAGGATGCTCCCACTGCGGCGCCTCATCCTTCATCAACGGCAGATACGGCCCCAGAAACGCCCATTCGTCATCGCTCATTTCACTGAGATACGCTTTTCTTTTGATCTCACCAGCTAACCCTCTCCAGAAGTCCATAACAGGCTCTAGAACGCCGCCGAGGCGCACGGGATACGGTGCGGGACGAACCGGCTCCGGTTGTCGGTAATCGGCCCGTCCGACTCGCGGATACCCAGGCCCGCTGGCTCACCATCGACAATCCACGACCCGAGTACCGGACGCTGGCCATCAAACGAGGGAAGCGGACAGGCACTCTGGTAGATCCAGCCCGACCGATCATAAGGACCAGGCCGTTCGACCATCTCCTCGGGAGTCACGAGCGTGACGTTTGCCCCCTCGCGCCCCCAGATCGGCTTCCGAGCGTACGCGCGCAGGTCGCGTGGGGCATGGCGGTATGCGGGCAGCAAGTTGGGGTGGCCAGGGAAGAGTTCCCATAGAATCGGCAAAATCCCCTTCCCTGAAAGCACGTACTTCCAGACCGGTTCGATCCACCGCATCTGGTCGAGGTTCTGAAGGGCCATCCTGCCGAATCGGTCTTCAAACATCCACTCCCACGGGTACAACTTGAACACGGTATGGAGCGGCTCGTTGCTCGCGCCGACAAAGCGACCGTCAACGTCATCCCAGCCGATTTCCTCGATAGCAAGGGTTACGCCCCGTAGTCCGGCTTCTCCGGCTGTGTCACGCAGGTACGTGACGGTCATGAGATCTTCGCCACTCGTCTCCTCGTCGGTCGCGGCAAAGTGAATCACATTCCCTGGAAGGCGCGGAGCATGGCGGCGCCATGCGGCAACGAGCCGCTCGTGGAGACTGTTCCACTGGTCGTCACCGGGGTACGTCTCTTCCAGCCAGTGCCACTGGATAACGGCCGCCTCGAGGAGCGCAGTCGGCGTGTCGGCGTTGTACTCCAGAAGTTTTGCCGGTGCGCACTTCTCGCCATCGTAACTGAGGTCGAAGCGGCCATAGAGCGATGGTGAGTCCTCCTCCCATGTCCGCTCGATGGCTGGCCAGGCACATGAGGGTATCTCGAGGTCGGCGTAGCGTCGGTTGCGGATGACGTGCTCAACCGCGTCAAGACAACGCGCATGCAACTCCGTCGTAACCCGCTCCAACTCCAGCACCTCGTTGAGCGTGAAGGCGTAGTGTACCGACTCGTCCCAGCACGATGGACCACCCTTCGGATCGGCATCGTAGACCAGCCCCTGAGATCGGACAATCTGCTCGTACCCGGCCCGCGGTGTGCTTGTGAGACGCCGCATCAACTCCCCCCGCTCACACCGCCAGCATGCCCGCCGGTGCGCCCGAAGCCACCGCGCGTGATTCCCGTTGATGCCGTGGTCGACCCGCCGACGACCCGTCCACCAGCCACATGTCCTCCATACGTCCAGTGGTACGAGGAATTACTGGACAGCCAGGAACCACTGCCGGACGACCCCGTGGTGCAGGATTCATCGGGCAGGAGCGTCTGCTGCTCATCAACACAGCGGCGTGCCGCACTTTGATTTCCGTCACAGGCAGTGAGGGCAAAAGCAAGGAGACCGACGAGGCCCAGCCGCACGCTCTCCGAGCGAAACCGCCGCACGCCTGCCGCTTCGTCTGGCATGACACCCCCCTGCGCCCATAGCATATCCCATCGTGGCAGACACGCCAACACTGTAGAGCCAGATGGCGTCAGACCAATAACTGGCGCTAGCGGGGCCAAGAGATGGCACGGGATTGATCGAGGCGCCACTGACCGAACTTGCCATACGGCCACACAGTATGATCGTGACACCAACGGCGGCGGCCTCCTGTTCCACCTGGCTCTGTCGGGAGGACGTGCCCAGGATGACGCTCATCAGGAGCCACGAAAGCAGGCTCTCCATTGCCAGGGCGACGGGCTTGCTTGAAGCGGCATGAATGCGCCAAGACAAGCGACGTTCCCAAACAGAGCCCTCCGCAGTCACACCGAGAGTATGGCTCCAAAAAGTTGGGCGGCCCAGTACGAAGGCAGGCGCAGTGTCGTTTCAGCGCACTCTGCGTTAAGTCACTATACCGGCTCCTTGTTTTTTCTTTGGAAGCAGGTATACTGTGTTTACGCAGCGACGTAGAGCGGCGCTCCACTGGCGGCACGATGGTGCCGACGTGTTAGACAGGTGAAGGGAGACGGTCGTGACAACAGCAACCTTGCCAGCGTGGCACCTGCGCGGAACCGTTGTCCAGGCGTGTAACTGCAATTGGGGTTGTCCCTGTGATTTCAATGCGCCTCCCTCCAAGGGTTACTGTGAGGGAACCTGGACCTGGCATATCGAACAGGGCAGTTTCGGCGACGTGGCGTTGGATGGCATTCGGTTTGGCGACGTGTGCAAATGGCCTGGACAGTTGCACGAGGGAAATGGCGAGGCGTGGCCGCTCCTGGATTCACGTGCGACACCGGAGCAGGTGCAAGCGATTGGCACGCTGCTCGGTGGACAGGCAGGCGGACCATGGGCCATCGTGGCCGCGACCTTAGCAAAGGTACACGAGCCCACTGCGGTCGAATGGAACGTGCAACTTGCGGCCAATGACACCTCCATCTCAGCGGGGGATGCACTGACTATGCGCCTTCAATCAATGCGCAACCCCGTGACTGGTTCCCCGCACGAGGCATCGGTCATGCTGCCTACCGGGTTCATCGCCAAGGAGATGCACAAAGCGACCACCTCGGCTTTCTCGGTGCGTGGCCCCATTACCTACGCGTATCCTGGTCAGGATGCGGCTTGGGGCAAGTTCGATTACAGCGGCCCGACTGCGTAGCAGCCTATCGCAACTACTCGCACATGCCCAGCGCACCGGTGAGGGACGTAGCATCCGGGGTCGAGGTGCTGGCGTGCCGGTGCGCGCGCTGCCGCCAGCCAGTCGCTGCTGGCAAGGGCTTCATGCTGGCCGGATCGCATCGGTGCCTCGGCTGCGCATTACGCTTTCGACCACTGCTGCGACGATCGGCCCAGACATCGCTGGTCGTTGGTACCATCCTGGTCGCCATCAACCAGGGGACGCTCCTGGTTCAGGGCCAGGTGCCAGCCGAGCTGGCATGGAAGATTCCCCTGACCTATTGCGTTCCCTTCTGTGTCGCGACCTGGGGCGCTTTGAGCAATAACCGCGGCGAGCGCTAGCGACCATCGCGACCGGATCACGGGAGGTGCATATGGCTTTGTCGAATGACACGGATGACATGTGGCCGCATCGTGCCCAGGCATTGCCAATCCTACTCAGCCTGGCGAGCCTTGCCACAGTTGCCTGGATCGTGACGATCGCCCACATGCGTGCTCCCGAAGCGCTGATGAAATGGGGAGTGCCCATGGCGTTCGGCATGGATTCCCGTCCCAGCGTTGGCGCGTTCGTTATCTTCCTCATGGTGTGGCTGATCATGATGGTAGCGATGATGTTTCCTTCAGTCTGGCCCGTCGTCCTCCTCTACACCACCGTCGCGAGAAAGCGGGGCAACAGTGCTGCCATCGTGCCGTTCGTCGCTGGCTACGTGCTCGTCTGGGAGGCATGCGGTCTGCTTGTCTATGGTGGCTCCATTGGCGCCAATGTTCTAAGCACGATCCATCCGGATTTGCCACGAACGCTCCCGCTCGTCGGCATCGTCGTGGCCGCAACAGGTCTTTATCAGTTCACTCCACTCAAGCGCCGCTGTCTCACGCACTGCCAATCGCCCTTGAGTTTTCTCATGACGCAGTGGCGTAACCGTCGCGGCGGTGCTCTCCGGATGGGATTGTGGCATGGTACCTACTGCCTGGGATGTTGCTCTGGACTCATGCTCACGCTCGTGGCGCTCGGTGCGATGGACGTGCGCTGGATGGCAACAGTCGGCGCCGTGATCGCAGTCGAGAAGCTAGGGCCGCGCCATCCTGCGATTCCTTGGGCGGTTGGTCTTGGCCTCGTGATCCTCGGAGTCGCCGTGACCGTGTGGCCGACCACTCGCATGGCGATGTAGGAGCGCGTATCACCGTGTCAGCTTGCGCGAGCAGTTGCTGCGGTGGGACCAACTGGGCGCCCTCTGGGTAGGCAGTCTGCACCCCTCGCTCTACCAAAGGATAATGTTCTTTTTCAGAGCAGCGTCGATGCCCTTGGGGGGCGCCCCGAGGGATGAAAGCGACCGGGTCTTTCCTCTTTGTCCGGCGACGTTGCCACCATCCCGGCGAACCTGGCACCCAGTGGACGTACCGACCGCAGTCGGCCGTACTTTGGTGCAGACCGCAGTCCGCACCCCTCGATCTGCCAAACGGCGAGTCCTATTTTCATGGCAGCGTTGATGCCCCGCGGGGGCACCCCCGAGGGATGAAAAGCATGCCATCCCCATGAAACCACACGGGGAGTCCGCGAAGGCGGACTTTGCCGTGTCAGGCGCGACTTCAGTCGCTGGCCGCGTCAGACCACCGAAACCTGGCATCATCAACCAAACGCCGATGTTCTTTTTGCAGGTCAATCAGACGCCGTACCGACCAACTCTGAAGACCATTATCGTCGTCGATGCGCGACCCGCCACGGTGGATCGCGCCACGGCTCGGTACACCAGCTATGATCAGGCTACCGTGCCACCGGCCGTCGTTCATGCGAAAGGACACAGGTATGACTGCCAGCGAACAACCCCGTAGCGACCCTCTCCCGCTCAACGACAGCACGCTCGCGTCATACACCGGTCCTGCAGCCAGACCCGCCTATGACCGCGCCACGCTGAAACAGTCGATTGTGCATATCGGCGTCGGTGGCTTTCACCGTGCCCACCAGGCCGTCTACCTGGATGACCTCGCGGCCCTTGGCAACACCGAGTGGGGCGAATGTGGCGTCGGTCTGCGGCAGGAAGATCAGCGGATGGCGTCTGTCATGCGCTCGCAGGATCGACTGTATACCGTCGTGACACGGAACGCCGCAGAGGAGTCAGCACGCGTCATTGGCTCCATGTCCTCATACCTGTTCGCGCCTGCCAGCCCAAGCGCGGTACTGGATGTGCTCGCACACGAGGACACCAGGATTGTCACCCTGACCATCACCGAAGGCAGCTACAAGGCTGAGCCGCCGACCTTGCAGGAGGGACGCCGGGACGAGGAGCATCCCGGCAACGTCTTCGACTACCTGTCACGTGCGCTCGATACGCGGCGTAAGACTGGCCGTCCCCCGTTTACCGTCCTCTCGTGTGACAATGTGCCCAACAATGGCGAGGTTGCCAAGAAAGCCGTCCTGTCGTGGGCAACGTCACGCGATACCACCCTCGCTCGGTGGATTGAAGAGCAGGTGGCTTTCCCGAGCAGCATGGTCGACCGCATCACGCCACAGACAACCGACGCTGATCGTGCGATGGTGCGGACAGCGTATGGCATCATCGACGGCTGGCCGGTGATGACCGAGCCATTCCGCCAATGGGTCATCCAGGACATCTTCTGCAATGGACGACCACCGCTCGACGATCTGGGCGTCCAGTTCGTCTCAAACGTCGAACCGTATGAGACGATGAAGCTGCGCCTGTTAAATGCGAGCCATTCGGCGATGGGGCATCTCGGATCGCTCGCTGGCTATCACTATATCCACGACGTGATCGGTGACGAAGACTTCCAGCCATTCATCCAGCGCCTGATGGATGACGAGGTGACACCACTCCTGCGCGCGGTCCCGGGAATCGATCTCACGCAATACAAACAGACGCTGCTCGAACGGTTCAGAAATCCGAAAATCGGGGACACGGTGGAGCGCATCTGCGGGAAGGGATCGGACAAGATACCGAAGTTCATCCTGCCTTCCCTCCACGAAGCGATCGAACAGCAACGGCCGCACCGTCTGCTCACCCTTGCCGTCGCGGGATGGTGCTGCTACCTCAGCGGTATCGATGACCAGAAGCGCAAGATCACGATCGTGGACCCACGCGCTCGCGAACTGCGTGAGCGAGCGATCACGGCCAGGCTATTGTCGGACCCCCGACCACTTCTGGCGCTCCACGACATCTTCGGCGCCCTGGATCAGCACGACGCCTTTGTTGCCGAGCTCACCCAGGCACTTGTCAGCCTCTACACGCACGGCGTATCGATGACCCTCTACCGGTACCTCTACCAGAGCGGGCTATCATGACGTCGTCGACGCCTCGCCTCGCTTGATGGAGGAGCAGCTGTGGCCGTCCTGGGTATCGATATCGGCACCAGTTCCGTCAAGGCGCTCGTTTTGGACGAGCATGGGCACACGCTTGCCACAGGTCGCCGCGACCATCCGTTGCGCGTTCCGCAGACGACGTGGGCCGAAGGCGATCCTGAAGACTGGTGGCATGCCACGACCGTCGCGGTACAGTCGGCTCTGGCTGGCGCGTCAGGAGTGCGCATCTCAGCCATTGGTCTCTCAGGCCAGATGCACGGCGTAGTGCTGACGGACCGCCAGGGCCAACCACGGCGACCGGCGTTGCTCTGGCCCGATACCCGTGCGCGCGAAGAACTGGCAGCGTATCGCGCGCTGCCAGCGGAGGCGCTGCAACGACTAGCGAACCCCCTCGTCCCAGGCATGGCGGGGCCGTTGCTGCTGTGGCTGGCACGCCACGAACCTGCCCTCTATCGTTCCGCGCACTGGGCACTGCAACCGAAAGGATGGCTATACTGCCGACTGACGGGACAGGTCACGGCGGACCACAGTGATGCTTCGGCGACTCTGCTCTACGATGTACCGGCACGTTGCTGGGCCGACGACATTATCAACTCCCTCGGCCTGATGAGGCGCCTGTTCCCCGTGCTGGCTTCGTCAGACGATGCCCCCGGTGAATTATCCACCGGCGCCGCGGCTGTACTGGGCCTGGCCGCCGGTCTGCCCATCGCCATCGGCGCAGCCGACACCGCTGCCGCTGCGCTTGGTTCAGGTTTGTTAAGCCCCGGCCCCGTGCAACTGACTATGGGCACCGGTGCTCAGTTGATCCAGCCCTGCGCGCAGCCACACCCCGATCCCACGCTCCGTACCCATCTCTATGTCGCGGCCGATGGCACGCACTGGTATCGGATGGCCGCAATTCAGAACGCGGGGCTGGCGATCGATTGGGTTCGGCGACTGCTTCGCGTGGATTGGCCAGACGTGTACGGCAGCGTCACCACCGGGGAGCCTGGAGCACGCGGGGTGACATTCCTGCCGCAGATGACGCAGGAGCGACCGCACCATCCTGTTGCACGCACTACAGGAGCATTTCTGGGTCTGCGCATCGATCACCAGATTGAGGATCTTCTTCGCGCCGCCCTCGAAGGAGTCGCGTTTGGCATCCGCGTCGCACTTGAAGCGATCCCGGGAATGAACACGTCCGACCCCATTCGCGTCACCGGAGGCGGCAACCTGGCCCCTGGTTGGAGACAGCTGCTGGCTGACGTACTGGGAAGGGAGCTCCTCCCGGTGGAGGTGTCCGACGCATCAGCGCGGGGCGCGGCGCTCCTGGGAGGCATCGCCACCGGCATCTGGGCTGATGCGTCAGCCACCTCAGCATGCGCGCCCGCCACACAGACGTGTGTCGTCCCGCACGCCTCACATGCCGCCGCCTATCACAAACTGTACGAGCACTACCTCAGTGCCTCATCCCAGACACCATAGAGGATTCAGCCCGCCTATGTACAATGGGCAAGGCAAGCGACGGTCGTTCGGCTCGTCAAGGCGCTCCTTTTCCACTGCCCCCGGTCCTGCCGCCCGCGGTTGTCGCATCGCGTCCTGTACACGCTTACCCATGCACCCGATGGCGCGCCAGCATCTCCTCATTGAACGCAATGCCGAGTCCCGGACCAGAGGGCACGAGCAGGCACCCATCCTCGAACCGGGGTGTAGCGACCAGCAACTCACGCCGTTGGGGCAGATCCCCGAACAGAGCGGGCCGTTCCTGCACGAGGAGATTGGGGATCGTCGCGTCGAGATGGAGTGATGCGACCTGCGAGACTGGCCCGTAATAGCTGTGTGGCGCAAGCTGCACGTAGTGCGCCTCCGCCATGGCGACGATGAACCGGGCTTCAAGGATGCCGCCGCAGTGCGCCAGATCTGGCTGGATGATTTCGACCGCCTGCGCGGCCAACAGTTCGCGGTACCCCCACTTCGTATACACGCGCTCACCGGAGGCCAGAGGTACCCGCACCTGCTCCCGAACTTTCCGCAGCGCTTCGACGTTTTCCGGCGGCACCGGTTCCTCCAGGAAGAGGAGATCGAACTCCTCGAAGGCCCGCGCAACCTGGATCACGCTGGCAAGGAAGAGCTTTGCGTGCGTATCAATCCCCAGCTGAATATCTGGCCCGATAGCGGCGCGCATCGCCCGCACCGAGGCTGTGACCGTCCGTACCTCCGCCGGTGTCAGGGTGCCACGGAGGTGCTCGAATGGATCGGTCTTCAGGAATCGGTAACCAGCCTCAACCGCCGCGGCTGCGCGCTCACCCAGTGCGCGGGGGTTCGTCAGCGAGGAGATGCCGCGAAAGTAGACATGATTCGCGTAGACCGGCACCCGATCCCGCAGTGCGCCGCCGAGCAAGTCATACACCGGCATCCCTGCTACTTTCCCCTTGATGTCCCACAGGGCGTGCTCGATGCCACTGATCGCGCAGAGGAGCAGGTTGCCGCCACGGACGTTGAAGTGCCACCGGTACGCCTCCTGCCAGAACTCCTGGATCCGGGTAGGGTCGCGGCCTTCGACCCATGCCGCCATCCGCCGGACCACCGCCGCCACCATATACGGTTCGGTGGTGCTCGCTTCACCGATACCCACGATCCCCTCGTCTGTTTCGACGCGCACGAAGCACCACACCTCGTGGAAACCCGCGTCATACAGGATGGATTCCACACGCGTGATCTTCACATCCGTCTCCTGTTCCGTCGCCGTCCGCTCCAACTCGAGTATCCCGTCACGGTGAAGGCATACCGCGCAGTCGTATCCCGGTACGGCGGCCCACCGTCCGGACCGGCATCATACACGAGTTCCTGAGATCGAACGATCATCACGTACCCGACCCGCAGCCTGCACGAACAGCGCCACGTCCACTCCCCCGGAAATACCGCCCGCATGCCTGCCGGTTCGCCTGACACCGCCGCGAGTGATGTCGGTGGGGGCCGTCTTCCTACCGATCACCCGCCATCGGGACACATCGCCCCCGTAGTTCCCGTAGTACGTGGAGCTTCCAGCGCAATGAGACCCCCGCCCGCCGCGTTGGAACTGCTGAAGCCTATCGCGCGGCGAGCCGATGGTCCAACCGGCATCACCCTTTCAAAGCACCCGCCACGAGCCCTCTCAGAATGTATCGCTGGAACACCAGCGCCAGTATGACGGGAATTGCACAGGCCATCGTTCCTGCGGCAGCTAAGAGGCCAAACTGCACGTAAAAGCGCCCGATCAGGAACGCCACGGCCAGGGGTGCGGTGCGCGTGTCCTCAGAACTGGTGAAGATGAGTGGCAGGAAGAACGCATTCCAGCTTCCCAGAAACGCGAACGCAGAGACCGCGAAGAGCCCTGGTGTGGCGATGGGATAAATGACCCGGAACAGCGCCCCCACGCGGCTACACCCGTCCACCATCGCGGCATCTTCCAGCTCGACGGGCAGGCTCAGGAAATAGCCACGTAAGATCCAGATGGTGAACGGCAGGCTGAACGAACACTCCAGCACCGCGAGCATCGGCAGGTTGTTCAGGAGCCCAACCTTGCGCACCGTGAGAAACAGCGGGATTGCGACGACGATGCTCGGCAGCAATTCGGTGAACAACACAAGAAATACCAGCTTATCCCGAAATGGCATACGCAGCCGCGCATAGGCGTAGGCCGCCAGGGAACCGAGTGACACCGATAGGATGGTGACCCCGCTGGCAACCAGGAAGGTGTTGAACAGACTACGCGTGAATCCGCGCGCGGCGACGTTCGCGGGCAAATCAGCGCGGAGCAAGATATCACCGTACGACTTGAAGCTGATTTCGGTGGGGAACCACTGCGGCGGTACCGATAGCTGGCTCCGATCGGGCGTGATGCTCGACAGCACCATCACATAGATCGGACCAAGCATGTACAGCATCAGCACGATAACGCCGGTGTAGAGAACCAGCCGCGAAATAAGCGAACGTCGCTTGCGCCTGGAAACGCTTTTGCCCCTCACGTTGTCTCCTGTACGCCCTCGACACGGATAACACGCGCATACACCACCACGAGTCCCAGGATAATGAACGCAATAACGTAGGACAGCGCCGCCCCATAGCCAACGTGCAGGAACTTGAAGCTCTCGTTATACACGTAGTAGCCAATGACTTGGGTCGAGTTGGCGGGACCGCCGCTTGTCAGCACGTACACGATATCAAAAATGCTGAATGCGCTGATCGTCTTCAGGACCAGGACGACCAGGGACATCGGCTTCAGTAACGGAAGGGTCACGTAGAGAAAGTTCTGCCACCACCCGGCTCCGTCACACTCTGCCGCCTCATAAATATCGTCGCCAATCGTTTGGAGCCCGGCCAGAAAGAGTAGTGTGAGGGCCGGCGTGCTCACCCACACTTCCGCAATCACCACCAGAAGCAACGCATAGCTGGGACTGTTGAGCCACGTGATGTAGTCGTGGATGAGACCCATCTGGAGCAGCAGACCGTTCAACATGCCGTAGTTGGCGTCATAGATGCGCGCCCAGATCAGCCCATTCACCACGTGAGGAATTGCCCAGGGGATCATCATCAAGCCCCGTGCGACATTACGCAGTGGAAAGTCCTGGTTGAGCAGCAGCGCGAAGATCAGCGCGACCGGCCACCCCACAACCACACTGACGGCGGCAAAGTACACCGTACGCCAGAGCGCGTCCCAGAAAAGCTGGTTCTGCGCCATGTCAACAAAGTTGCCCAGCCCGACAAACTGCGGGCCAAGCCATGGGCGCGTCACGTTCAGGTCCATAAACATGATGACGAACGAGTAGAGGAGCGGGTAGCCAAGTAGACCAAAGATCAGGATAAGACTCGGGGCGGCAAGGATCCATCCGAGCCGCCGCTCCGTCATAAACGGCCGCCGGTGTTTGGCGATGCGAACGTCAGCCCGTGTTTGCACACTCATCTCCCATTGCACTGCTCCACGTCAGAGAGCAGGCTGCGCCTGGCGTCCCGCTACGGAGATCGTCGTCTCTCCGCGGTGCAGACCGCGGAGAGAACGTGCGAGTCAGGGTTACTTCCCGGTCGCCTTCGCCTTAATCTTCTGATATGCCGCGACAACGTCGTCAAGCGCCTGCTGCGGCTTTTTCTTCATGGTCAGCGCGTTCTGCACCTCGAGCTGCAGTACCGACGAGTATTCGCTGTACCAGGGGATCATCGGGCGGTTGACAATATGCTCTGCCTGCTTCCGCTGTACATCGAAGTCAACCTGGAACTTGACGGCCGCTGCTTTGACGTCTGGATCGTCAAAGAGGCTGCGCCAGCCAAATACCGATCCTTCCCCAATGAACTGCCGCTTGGAACCCTCGGTGCCCTGCCGATACAGGAGATAGTTCCAGCTGTCATCGTTTTTCTTGGACCCCTTGGTGAGCGCCCAACACTCGGGACCGGACAGCGTCCACGAATCGGGAGCCGTATGCGGCACCAGACCAACCTTGCACTGCCCCACTACCTTGGACTTATCGGGATTGTTGAGCAGTACCGTGGGCGTGCCCCAGTACAGGGCGAAGGGAATGTCACCCGCCAACTGTGCGTTGCGGATGTCGGTGCTCGTCCCAGTGATCGACGCGGGATTGGCAATCTTATCGACGTTGATCCAGTCAGACATATACTGGAGCGCCTGCACTCCCTGATCCTTGTTGATCAACAGTTCGTCACTTCCCTCATCGAGATATTTCCCACCGAGGCTCGCGACCAGAAGCGGATAGTCACACGCGAGGTTCTCGGCCTGCTTCCAGCCCCAGTACTGCGCGTACTTGACGAGCCCTTTGCCCTGCATGATCTTCGCGCCCTCGACATAATCCTTCCAGTTTTCCGGCGCTTTGTCGATGCCCGCATCCTTGAGCAGCTTCTGGTTGTAGACCCAGTTTTTCCACTCCGAGTCCTTGGGCATGCCGTAGTATTTGCCCTTCCAGGACACCGCTTGCTTGGCAAAAGGCAGCAGGTCGTCCTGCATATCTTTCGTCACCCGTGAAGAGACGTCCACAATCCAGTTCGCCGATGCATACAGCGCCAGGTCAATGACATCGACCCGCGCGATGTCGTAATCCGTGCCGCCCGCGCTAAACGACGCAACGAGTTTCGCCGTCGAATCAACGCCGTTGGGGATGACTTCCGAGTCGATCTTGATGCCAGTCTTCTTGGTGTAGTCGTCATTGATGGCCTGGACCGTCGCGGACGGGGTCTCGAGTAGCTTGAGCGTTGTGCCCTTTGAGACCACGGGCGCCTGTGCGGGAGCCGCGGCAGCCTGCGGTGCGGTTGTTGGCGCGGCAGGAGCCGCAGGCGCTGTTGTGGCCGCCGCCGCCGGTGCTGCCACCGTGGGTGCTGGCTGCGAAGCACCCTGAGCCGCCGTTGGTTGGACGGCAGGCGCCTGCCCTGCCTGCTGGTTGCCGCCGCATGCGGACGCGAGGAAGACAACACCGGTGGCGGACGCGAACAGTTGCAGCACGTGACGACGTGTAAGACGGGACCGTACCATGACGGGAACCTCCTTGCTCACTGCCATACGCTCGGCAGATCGGGGACGGGGAGCCTCAGTCGTGCAAGTCACGCCGCTCCCGTGGCGTGTTGAGCGTAGTCTATCGATTGCTTGCTCGTCCTGTCAACCGTGTGGCCACATGACCGGTGACGGAGCCACAAACTCTCCCTATCGCCAACCAGAGTGCAGGAGCAGTGAACGCACCGACCGCAGTAACCACGGCCCTGCGGTCCACCACCGACAATGAAAAGCATGTCATCGCCGTGGAACCACGCGGGGAGTCCGCGAAGGCGGACTTTGCCGGGTCAGGCGCGACTTCAGTCGCTGACCGCGCCCAACCAACGAAACGTGGCATTATCAAGCAGCCGCCGAACTTCCTTTTTCAGGGGAGTCAGCCGCACTTTCGTGCCAAGTGCCCTCCGAGGGAGGTGCGGACTGCCGCACTTTGGTGCCGGGTGCCCTCAGGGCGAACAGTCCGCACCCTACAAAAAACCAACCAACCACCTCGTCCTTGCCGTACCTGACGCCACGGTATAGCATCCACGGGGACGATACGCACGAGAGGTAAAGAACACCCATGGCGGAACTAGGATTCGCGCTCATCGGATGCGGCAAAATGGGCCAGAGCGAGGCACGGCTACTCGACCAGATTCCCGGCGCACGTCTGGTCGCCGTCTGTGATGTGCAGGTGGCAGCGGCAGACGCCTTCGGCAAGGAGATGAATGTTCCGGCCTACGCGGAACTGGGCAAGGTGCTGGCCCGACCCGACGTGGGCGCGGTGATCATTGCCACGCCGAACACGACCCACCCGCAGCCAGTGATGGACGCGGCGGCCGCCGGCAAGCACATCTTCTGTGAGAAGCCGATGGCTCTCACCGTGGCCGCGTGCGACCAGATGATCGCCGCGGCCGAACAGCACAACGTGCGGCTGATGGTGGGCCAGGTACTGCAACTCCTGCCCACATTTGCTCGTATCGTCGAGCTCTTCGACAGCGGCGTCCTCGGCCAACCCGTGGCGGCACAGATCACCCGCATCGCCGGTTTCCCCGAAGGCGTTGCGCCCTACCGGCTGACCCGCCAGGGCGCGGGAGGACTGCTCTACGAGATCACCGTACATGAGATCGACCTGCTACACCGCATATTCGGACCCACCCGGTCCGTGTTCGCCCACATCGACCGCGCGATCGTGCAGACCATCGATTACGAGGATATGGCGCAGTTGCAACTCCGCTTCCAGAGTGGGGCTTCCGCCAGCATCTTTGAAAGTTTTGGGTCGGCCATCCCGAGCTACACGGGAACCATCATTGCCACACGTGGAACACTCCAGTTTGACTTCCGCACGGGGCACATCAGCTACCGGCCGACTGGCGGTGACGAGTCCGCGGAGACGGTGACCGGGAAGGATCGCGAGAACGGCTATCTTCGCGAGTTGCGCAGTTTCACCGAATGGGTGCTGGAAAGGAAGCAACCGCTGCTGACAGCTCACGAGGGTCGTGCCGCGATCGCCGTCGTCGAGGCAGCCTACACCTCTGCCCGCACCGGCCAGGCAGTTGACGTGGCCCCATGACACCTCGATGAAGTGGCTTCCGCGGATACACGATGGTGACGCGTATGACGCGACCTACGATGTGCGCACAACCCAGGGCGAGGATGTACACGGCGAAGCAACGTTTGTCCAGCGATTCGCACCCGCCTCAGTCCTCGATGCAGGGTGCGGAACCGGTCGCGTGGCACGAGAGCTTGCGCGTCGTGGCATGACAACGATGGGTATGGACATGGACCCCGCTATGCTTGCAACGGCTCGACGAAAGGCTCCACATCTGGAGTGGCGGCTTGACGACATCGCCACAGCCGACGCGGGTCGCACGTTCGACGCCGTGCTCATGGCGGGCAACGTGATGATTTTCGTGCGGCCCGGCACAGAAGCTACCGTCCTCCACAACATGGCGCGGCACCTCAATCCGGGTGGGGTGTGCGTCGCCGGGTTTCAACTGCATGCCGGGCTCACCCTGGACACGTACGATGCGCTCGCTGACGCCGCTGGCCTGCAACGCATCGAGCGTTGGGCAACCTGGGAATGTGACCCAATGAAGCCCGGCGGCCAGTATGCGGTATCGGTGCATCGGCTTCGGTCCGTAACATTGCCATCCCCACCGGGATGATGGTTCGCGACGCACACGCACGCCTGTTCCCCACGCGAACGCACGACGCCAGGCGCCACAGCCCATCTGAGCCGTTCAGGTCGTGGCCACCCTCCGGCGATAGTCTTCCGGTGGGTAATAACTGACGCCGCCGTCAATGATCCTGGTGATGCTGCCAGCCGAATCACGGACGTAGCGTATCTGCTCCCCAGGCGACGCATACCCACCAGCCGTTGCAATCCTGAGGGTGTCACCATCTTCGATCGTGAGGCGCGCAGGGTGCAGCACGGGATCATCCGCATCGGGGTCAAGTTCAACTAGCGCCTCGCCGAAGCGAACGATGTCCGTCACGCCCCACATATTCATGTAGCGACCGGTAAAGGACGCGAGCGCGCTCCCCGCGTGCTCGTCCGCCTGGGTCGTGCTGGTCAGCGCGAAGTTGAGAATTTTGACAATGCACGTCGCGATGGCGCCCGCTGGCCCTCGCGTTTGATTGGTGAGCACGATCACCGCCAGGCCCTCTTTCGGGTCAACCATCGTGGCGGTCGCATGGCCAGGGAATCCACCACCATGCCCAACGACTCGTCGGTCTCCGATGTCGGTGACCGACAGGCCAAGACCGTAGTGCTGGTCGGCGTCTTCCACGGCCCAGTACGGCTGCTGCATCTCCCGTTTCGCGGCATCGGTCAGCAACACGTTGTTCCCTCGGCAGTGTGCAAGTGCGTAGCGCGACAGATCGTCAGCGGTGGAGTAGAAACCCGTGGCCGCTGCCATCGACCCGGTGGATATGTCGGGGATAGGCATCCGCGCAACGCCGAGCCGGGGCGCCGTATAGCCCGTCGCCATGCGCTCTCTCACCGCGGCGTCCGTTTCGGGCCCCGAGTCTGCCAGACCAAGCCGCTCGACGATGTTGTGCCGAACATAGTCATGGTATGACGTGCCACTCAGCTGCTCGATCACCAGTCCAAGCAGCGAATACCCTACATTGGAGTATTTGAAGCGCTCGTTGGCGTCCAGCACCACGCCACCGTGCTCCACAATATGCCGCAGTTCGGCCTCATCGGGAAAGGGTTTATCGAGCTGCCAGTGGTCGGCGTCGAGGCCGTCGCGAATGATGCCCCCACTGTGGTTTAACACCTGGCGAACGGTTACCTTGCCGATCGGCTGAGACGCAAGCCAGGGGATGAACTGTCCCAGCCCGTCGTCGAGCCGCAGCTTGCCCTGTTCCCAGAGTTGCAGGATGGCCGTGGCAGTGAACGTCTTGGAGTGCGACGCCACCCGAAAGATGTGCTGGGGTGTCATCGGCACCTGTTGCTCGATGTTTGCCAGCCCGTACCCGCAGGAGAGCAGAAGATCGTCGCGGTAGCGAATGGCCACCGTGATCCCCGGAATGTCACGGAGTTCCCGGCGGTAGGCGACCCACTGGTCGGCATACTCCGCTCCCTGAAGCAGTAGGTCACGGATGGACACGGTCACGGACGTTTCCTCCTGACGATACATCGCTGACTCCAGCAATCAGACCGCGCATCCATGGGCACAAGGAAGCTGGTGGGCGTGAGATGCCGGTCAATCTTTGGTGCGTCAGGATGAGACGACGGGCAAGCCAAGGTCGCCTGCATGTGACCAGGGTAACACGACGTAAAAATCGGCGGTCACTCGTGTACCGACCGCTTCCTTGAGCACATGAAACGACATACTTTACAATACTACCTTGAGGTATGGAGACGCTCTACGGCACATCGTCGGACGGAGATGGATGTTCAGGAGGCACAGTGGCACAGACCCAGGTTACAAGACGGCAGGTGCTTGTGGGCATCGGATGCCTCGGAGTGTCGATGCTCACGGCGTGCGGGGGTACAGCAGCGACGACACCCGCCGTGGCGCCGACAGGCGCAGCGACGGCACCCGTTCGTGCGACCGCCCTTGCCACACCGGCAACCACCAGTACTTCGGCCCCGACGGCAGGTATCCCATCAACACCGTCGAGCGCCGGTTCACCTACGGCGAAGCCAGCCGCAGGCGCCAGACAGAAGGTGTCCATGGTCTATCCCGGACCCGGAACCCTGATCTTCCTGCCATTCGAAGTAGCTCGTACGCAGGGATTCTTCACCGACCAGGGTATTGATATCGACATAACGTATAGTAAGGGCGGGCCGCCAGCAGTCAGCGCCCTTACCTCCAACAGCATCGACTTCGCTGGCGCGAGCATGGATCTGGCGTTGAACAGCTTCAAGCAGAGCAAAATTATTACGATGGTCGCCTCACTGACACGCCTTCCCGCATTCGCCGTTGTTGGGAAGGTAGCGACGCTGAAAGAGCTTCAGGGGAAGAAAGTCGGCATCTCGAACGTCGGGGCTGGCGACCAACTCATCCTCCAGTATCTCCTCAAAAAGCAGGGCGCAGATCTCACGAAGGTCGAGTACGTCGCCGTCGGACCCGATGAGGCGAAAATCAACGCCCTCTCCGCCAATCAGATCGACGGTGCCATCGTGCAGGAACCCGCGCTCACTATCCTCAAAGGCAAAGGCACCACCGTCCTGGCAAATCTTTACGACAGGCAGCAGGCAACCGACGCATTCGGCGGGGACTATCAGTTCACTGGCCTGGTCACCCGACCCGACGTCATCAAAGAGAAAGCCGCACTTGTGCGGAGCATGGTACTCGCCACTGCCAATGCCAATCGGTTCGTAGCAACCCATAACGGTGAGCAGATCACGATGAATCTACCCGACCAGGCCATCATCGGCGGCGACAAAGCAGCCTTCGCGAAGATCGTTGACGCGTATAAACAGGCCATCTACTCGCCCGACGCCAAGATCCAACCCGACGACGTAGCAACGGTCGCACGCGTCCAGCAGGAGTCTGGAGCCCTCACCGGCGCCATACCTGATATGACTCAGTTCTTCACCAATAGCTTTCTTGAAGGAGCGTCGTGACTGGCGTCCCGGGAACCACACACTCGCTCTCACGGCTACCCATCGCCTCCGTGAAGCTGGCATAGCGTGAGCAACGTCGTTCCCGACACGACTGCCCACGCCCACCACATCAGCCCGCGCCGACCCACCGACCCCATGGTGCGGCTCGTGGGACTCCGCAAGAGCTTTCGCCTGCCCGATGGTAATGAGCACATCATCGTGGACGACATCAGCCTCGACGTGCCACGCGGTACCTTTACATCTATCGTCGGCACCAGTGGCTGCGGTAAATCTACATTGCTATCCATGATCTCAGGACTGACCGACACCACGGCTGGAGACATCACTATCGACGGACGGCGGGTCCTGGGCATCCAGCGCGGCATCGGATTTCTTTTCCAGCACGATGCACTGCTGCCCTGGCGGACGGTATGGGACAACGTCGCGCTCGGTCTCATCTTGCAGCGCTATCCGCGCGAGGAAATTACGCGGCGCGTAACCGAATGGATCGCAAGGGTCGGTCTGCGCGGCTTCGAGCGCCATTACCCCGCTCAGCTGTCCGGTGGCATGCGCAAGCGCGCGGGCCTCGCGCAGATGATGGTGTATTCCCCTGACCTGATCCTCATGGATGAGCCGTTCGCCGCCCTGGACGCACAGACGCGTGTCCTGATGGAGGCCGATCTGCTCCGAATCGTTGAGCAGTCCGGCGAGAAAACCGTGCTCTTTGTGACTCACGATCTGGAAGAGGCGGTCTCTCTCAGCGACCGCGTTGTCTTGATGACGGCTGGACCTGCGGCCCGGATCAAGGCCGCGTACGATGTGGACCTCCCCCGTCCCCGCGACGTGCTCACCGTACGCCAGGAACCGCACTTTGGTGAACTGTATACCCTCATCTGGCAAGGTCTACGAGAGGAGGCGGGCCGTACCTTTGATCAGCCCATCGACTACACCATCTAGTACCACAGCAACGCTTCCAACCATGCGCGACGCATCGCGCTCGCGCACTGCCGGACTCAGCGGAGATCGGCTTGCTCTCCTCATACGGATACTCCTGGTGGGTGGCTTCGTATCCTTCTGGGAATTTGCCGTCCGTATGAAATGGTGGAACCGGGGGGATGTCAGCGCACCAACGCTGATCGCTGGCAAGATCTCCGGGTGGATCTTCAGCGGCTATCTGTGGCCGCATCTCTCGCGCACCCTCCAGGAAGTGGTCATCGGCTTTGCGCTCGGCCTCATCGTTGCCACGATCACCGGCTTCGCGCTCGGCCGTAACCGACTGCTTGGCGCCATTTTTGAGCCAATCCTTGGCGCGCTCAACGCGGTACCACGCATTGTGCTCGCACCGTTGCTGATCCTCTGGTTCGGCATCGGCATCGCCTCCAAGGTAGCGCTGAGCTTCCTAATGGTCTTTTTCGTCGTCATTTTCGCGGTCATGAATGGCATACGCGAAGTCGACCGGGCGCTCGTCCATAACGCGCTTATTATGGGTGCGACTCCACGACAACTTGACCGCTACGTCTATCTTCCGGCGGCGCTCACGTGGATCTTTGGGAGCCTCCGACTCGCCATCGGATTCGCGTTCACCGCCGCCATTGTTGGGGAGTTCCTGTTATCCAGTCGCGGCCTGGGCTATCTCCTCAACGCGGCGCAAAACTCCTTCGACTCCACCGGCATGATGGCGGGTCTGGCCGTCCTCATGGTGATCATCGGTGCCCTCAACGCCGTCGCCGCACGGATCGAGCGCAAAGCATCTCTCTGGAAGACCGCACGCAACAAGTAGCCGCACGTCAATCGGTGATGTGCCGCCACCATCTCTGCGAAAGGCAACCACATGTCAGCTCGCTACCGTGTCCTGTTCCATGTTCCCGACGCCGCACCAGAACGTCACGCACAGGTGCTGCGTAATGTCGAAAATCTTTTGAACGACTTTGCGCCTGGTGAAGTCGAGATCGAGATCGTCGCCCATGCGGGCGGCATCTGGGCACTCTCTGCCGAACACAGCACCGTCGCCGAGCAATTGGGAATGTTGTCGACACGTGGCGTCGATATCGCCGCGTGTAATAACGGCCTCACAGGGTGCAATCTGGCGCCGACACAACTGCTCCCGAACGTGCGTGTCGTCAGTTCCGGGATCGGTGAACTGGTACGCAAGCAAGCGGAAGGCTGGCTTTACCTTCGCCCATAGTCCCGAATACACGCACCCCTTATAGCCAGCGTGCGAGAAAAGCAAAAACCTGGGCGCGCATGGCGGCGGTCTCGAAATGCCCGCTGTTGGAGCGGCGCAGTTGCCACGCTTCGGGCGCGCCAGCATCAGCATAGACGCGCCTGAGCGCCATATCGACCCGGTCAAGACCGGTCGGGGGCGTGAGGCGGTCGAAGACCCCGGCAAGACTCAGATGGGGACGCGGAGCAATAAGGGAATTGATATCGGCGGTACTGAACTGCTTGAGCAACCGGGGGACGAAATAATAGACGCCGTGACCGTCGAGGCCGCGCATTTCGACCAGAGTCTGGAAGTCCGTCAGGCAGCACAGGTCGATACAAACTTTAATACGTTCGTCCAGCGCCGCCAACCACCACGCCATCGTACTGCCCATCGAAAGTCCAAATGTCGCTATTCGGTTGGCGTCCACGTCATCGCGGGTCACGAGATAATCAACGGCACGCAGGCTATCGTAGACCATCATGCCCCACAACACCTGGCCCCGCCAGAGCATCTCCTTGAAGACCTCTGACTCCGTACGTCCGCGCCGTTCCCCGAAGAGCCAGAAGTCGATGGCCAGGGCCGCATAGCCCCGCCGGGTAAGCGCCATGGCGTGGGATGGACTCTGCAGGACGGTTCGGCCATCCAGCAGTTCGTCCTTTCCGGGCAGGTAATCACTGCCATGTGCGTGGTGGTAGAGCACGACCGGAAGGCGACCCGTAGCGTTCCGTGGACGAACAAAATAGGCTGGGACGGGTTCGATGCCGTTCAGGTCGAGCAACAGCTTCTCCAGGATATAGCCGTCCCGCTCTTCTTCCGCGATCGTCTCCGCGTGCAACGGGCGATCCCGCTCGGGCAGATCGCCCAGCAATCCGTACAATTCCTGCCGTCGCTCATCTACGCGTTCGGGCATGTCCTGTGCCCTCCACCCTGATACACACGATGCCGTGCCGCCCGGTACGCTGGGAGCCGCGGCACCGGCCAGATGGTCAACGCGAGCAGGCGAACGCCTAACGCCGACCAGTCGGCTCCGCTGGCTCAAGGCGGTACTGCCCGTGACAAGCAGCGCCGCCAGCACCGTGGGCCGGGTGACTTGCTCGCCGAGCAGCACCGCGGACCACCCGAGTGTGAGCACCGGCTGGACAAGCTGGATCTGCCCGATGCGTGCCACGCCACCCAGTGCCAATCCACGGTACCACGCGAAGAACCCGAGGAACATTGCTGACACACGACACATAGAAAAACGCGAGCCAGGCTGTCAGCGGGATCACGATAGCCCGTGTCGGCAGTGACACTATAGCAGTCGCGTCGCGATGGAGGCGCCCAGAGGCAAGCGAGAGGGACAGCAATTGGCTGAGGACGTCGTGACGGTATGAGCTGTGCTCTTGTCCTGGTACGCACCAGGATACGGGCGACCGGCACGGGCTCGGACGGGGCAGCCGGGGTGCGCGCACGATCGGGCTCCACGAGTCGCTATCAAGCTCTATTGGGGTCAGCGTGTGTGGGAACGTTCAGCGTCCTGTTTATTGCACAGACTCTGGTGGGAGGGAATGCGGATGGTGCGCAGTCAACCACAGCGTCGGGCAATCGTGGCGGGCATCGGGGCGGCGGCACTGGGGCTTGTGGCATGGCGATTCGGCACGCAGTCTCCCACTGCCGCGATACCCCGCGCGGTGCATACATTCGGCGACTCCATTCTCGACTGTGGCCGCTACAACGAGTTCAATGTGACACCTGGACAGCTCATCATTCGCAACGATGACCGGCTGTTCCCGGAGTTCCGGGGGCGAGACCTCCGTACACACGCTCCCGTGCGCCTGGAACACCACGCCCGTGACGGCGCCACGGTTCGATCACTGGCAGTACAGACGCAGGGCATCCATGCCGAAGAAGGGGCAATCGCGCTGATGACCATCGGTGGAAACGATCTGTTGAGCGGATTGATCGCTGACTCTGGAGCCGGGATCAACACCTTTGCACAGATGCTCGAAGACATCGTACGGGCGCTTCCCATTCGACCTGTCCTGCTCGGCAACGTGTACGATCCGACCTTCGGGGATGACAGCCGCAATTTTCTCGGTGTTGACGCCGCACTTGGGCGCCGGAACTTCCAGGAGTTGAATACCGTGCTCGCAGAAATTGCGGGGCGATACGGACATCTGATTGATCTCCGGGCACACTTCCTGACGGGGGATGCGTCCTGGTATACACACACCATCGAGCCGAGCCTTCGTGGAGCCTCAGAGGTTCGCCGTGTCTTCCTCCAGACGATCCTGCATGCACACGCGGGATCATCCACTATCTGACGGTCGCGATCAAAGTGACGGCGTGAAACACCATGCGTGCTCCGCTCCCTCTGGCCGACATTTTCTGTCACTTCAATTGCCGTCTTTCTGCCATGATGTGCTCACAGAGCGCGCAGTCTACGCCCCCAATCAGGCGCGTGGTGATGACCATGTCCCGAGCATCACGATGGCGGGCCCATACATGCGCGCCATTCCATGACATAATTGGACATAATTCACGGAATCGTTCTCTCCCACCGTGGCGATCCTGCCAGGAGCGACGTCTCTATAGAACGTCAGCAACAACCCTTCGTGCATGAGGTCAGAAAAGCAATCACGATGGCTTACCGCGTCTTTCCATGGCTCCTGTTGCTCTCGTGCCTGGTCTTCGGCGCCTCCTCGGCATCGGCACAGACCCACCTGCTTCACCCGGATGCGGTTCACCTGGCTCGTGCCGCTGGCGGAGTGCATCAGACTGCCCTACTGCCGAATCCCGATGACGCACCCCCTGTCTCACATCTCACGCTCGTGAGCGCCCTCTCGCTGAGCCCGCAGAACCGAGGAGTCCACGCTGACGTGGCGACCTATAAAGACCTTGCATTTGTCGGCAAATGGGCGGGCCCATGTCCCGGAAGCGGCGTTGACATCATTGACATCGCAGACCCGGCTGCTCCTGTGAAGATCGCGCATACCGAGGAGCATGCCAACACATCGATGGAAAAAATGCGGCCCCTCCGTGTAGGCGAGCGTGATGTCCTCGGCATTGGCCTCCAGGATTGCCATCGACCGGGTAGCCCGGCTGGCAAAAGCGGATTGGAACTCGTCGACATCAGCGATCCGCACACACCACGCACCCTCAGCATCTTCGATATTGACACGCTCGGAGCACACGTGGGTGGCGTCCACGAACTCGACCTCACGACCGCACCCGGCGGCCGGGCACTGGCTTTGCTGGCGGTTCCCAATCTTGAAGCGCGGACAGCCGACGATACGGCCAGCGGTGGCAAAGGTGATCTGGTGATCGTGGACATCAGTGACCCGGCCCACCCCGTCCTGACGAGCACCTGGGGTATCCTCGGTGACCCCGCACTCGGCCCATCGCTCGCGGCCCGGGTACGCTATGGGAGCGACGCGCGCACCCTGCTGCACAGTGTTCGTGCCAGCAGGGATGGCACCCGTGCCTACCTCTCCTACTGGGATGCCGGCGTCATCCTGCTGGACATCCATGATCCGGCAAAACCGCTGTACGTGGGCCGTACAAGCTTTCAACCAGGCGAAGAAGGCAATGCGCACTCGGTTTCCGAGGCCAACGACGGCAATGTCCTGGTGCAGGCCGACGAAGTGCTCGATCCGTACACACTCTCGATCAGCAGTCCGTCATTTCCTGGCAGCCGCGGGGCTGGACGCGCAAGCTACGGTCCGTCGATCACATCCCACGGAGACGGTGGCGTAACAGGTCAGGTCGTGCCCGTAGGCAGGGGATGCCCTGCTGGATCGATCAACGGTCTCTTCGCCGCCGATCCATACCCACCCGACGTCAGGGGCCACATCGCGCTCATCGAGCGCGGTAGCTGCCACTTCGATCAGAAGACCGCCGAGGCGCAGCGCGCGGGCGCAACCGCCGCGATCATCTACAACAGTGACGATCCGCAGACCCACGGCGAGGAGGTCCTCGGCATGGCCGGGGAGTCATCTGTGCGCCTGTCGGACGGCGCCTCCGTCACGATCACCATTCCCACCATCTCAGTACAGCGCAGTGTCGGACTGCTCCTGCGGGATGCCACACCCCCCGCCACGGTGACCGCCGCCATTACCTTTGGCAGCTGGGGGTACCTGCGGCTCTTTGACGTGCACGACCCGAGTCAACCGAAACAGATCAGCACCGTCACCACGCCTGAGACGAAAGACGAAGCGGCAGCGAAGCGAGGAACCTGGAGCGTCCACAATCCAGAGGTGCAAGGCTCCACGGTCTTCGCGTCGTGGTACAACGACGGAGTCCGTGCCATCGACATCTCAAACCCCACCCTGCCGCGTGAAATCGGCTTCTGGAAAGGCGAGGGACTCCCAGATGGAACACCGCCCGTAGAAATCTGGGGCGTGGCCCTGCACGGCAACCTGATCCTGGCAAGCGACCTGAACTACGGGCTGTTCATTTTGCGGTACCAGCCGTGAGCCATGCACGCGACGAAGTCGCTACCGGACGTGACACGGGATGCTTGAGCATGCATACTAATCGCACACGGTCACCGTGAATGTGCGACCGGCACAAAGGAGTGATCACCATGCAAGGCAAGCCAGTCAGCAGGCGCCAGGCACTTCGCGCGATGGTCGTCGGTGCCGGTGTGCTCTCGCTGTCATCAGTTGTCGCAGCCTGTGGTTCAGTTGCGGCGCCGGGTGCGGTCAGCGGGGGGCCGCTCAAGGGCACCGTCGAGTTCATGGGCCACTTCACCCCCGAAGGCACCAACGATGTCCGGGACGACGCCTCAAAAGCCGTCTGGGACGAGTTTAAACAACAGCAGCCGAATATCACGGTGAAGTGGCAGCAGACAGCGTGGCAGACTATCGGCGAAAAATATATGGCTGCATGGTCTGCCGGCTCCGCTCCCGATGTGAGTCTCTTTTCTCCTGCGAACATCGCCCAGACCGTCCTGCTTGGCGCACTGGAAGACCTGAAGCCGCACCTCAACAAATGGCCACAGGCTGAGAAGGACGATTATCCAAAGGTGTGGTGGGATGTCGGAGACTACGGCGGCAAGAAATATATTGCGCCGTTGCTCCTCTTCGGCGGCCTGCCGATTTACCGCAAGAGCATGTTCGAACAGGCCGGTCAGAAGATCGAGAACATTAAAACATGGGACGACTGGGTTAAAGCACAGCAAGCTGTCGTCGTGGATGGACAGGGACGTCACCCAACCGACCCCAACTTCGATGCAGGGTCGGTCAAGACATGGGGCTTCGCGGCATTCATGGCGCGGGGATCCGGCGCGACTATTCCGTTTTATAGCTCAATGATGGTGTACCTTACGGGGAAGCAGGAAGTCGAGCCACCTGACTGGCAGGCAGATCGCTGGACCTCACCTGAAAGCATCAATGCAGTCGAGCGCGCGACGAACTGGATCAAGAAAGACAAAATCCAACCCCAGTCAACTCTGAACATGAACCTATCCGATGCTGACAAGTTCTTCGCGAACGGTATGTGCGCCGCCTACTCATTCGGGACCAACACGTATCCCACAGCTCGGAAGAATATGCAGTTCGACCCGCTCGATGCTGTCTTTGGTCAAACCCCCACCACCGACGGTAAGAAGTCTGGACCGCTGTTTGTCAATCACTGGTCAATGGGCGTGTCGAGCAAGTCGAAGAACAAGGAGGCCGCGTTCGCGGTAGTAGATGGCTGGCTGACAAAACAAGCCGACCTGCACTTCGCCAAAATCGCGGGCCAGCAGCCGAAACGGGCCAGCAGTGCAAGCGATCCCTTCTTCGATCAGCCCGATCACAGCTACGTAAAAACGTTCGCGGAAGCGCAGAAGCAATGGGCGGTACCTATCCTGAGCGCGCCCGTTCGCACCGACGAAATATTGCTCGAGGCGTATCACAGCATCGTAGCTCAGAACCGACCGGTCAAAGACGCGATGCAAGATGCCCAGGCGAAATACACCAAATTGTTGGGTGGCATTTCGAAGGACAAGCTACCCAAGGGCTAGCTCGTGGTCCCTTCGGGGACTGGTATTTCGCGGCACGACGTGTGGTAGACACCAGCAGTATGGGAGACGCGAATGGCGACAGCAAAACAGGCTGCTACGCTGGTATCAACACATCCACGAGCACGAAAAATCGACTGGCTTCCGTACATGATGCTGGCACCCACGATCATTGTGCTCTTGATCTTCAGCGTCCTGCCCACTCTGTATGGAGCGCTCGTGTCGCTTTACAATGTGCAGTTTGTGGCGCTCGAAGAGTTCGTTGGATTTGACAACTACGTCACCATGCTTACCGACTCGGAGTTCTGGCACAGCTTCCAGGTTTCGGCGATTTTTACGACCGGATCAGTTGTGCTCACGGTCTTTTCCGGTTTTGGCATGGCACTCCTGGCAAAACAGCAATTGCGGGTAGTACCTGCCTTTCGCACGCTCGTTGTTGTTCCCTGGGTCACGTCATACATTGTGGTCTATCTGATCTTCAAATGGATACTCAATTTCGATGACGGCTTGATGAATGCGGCGGTCGTCAAGCTGGGAGGCAACAAGATTGGCTGGTTGACGGACCCCACCCTCGCGATGATGTCCCTCATCGTCATTGATGCTTGGAGAAGCGCACCATACGCGATGGTCCTCCTCCTGGCCGGGCTGCAGACCATTCCGTCGGAGTTGTACGAAGCGGCGGCAACGGATGGCGCCTCAGGTTGGCATGCCTTTCTACGCATGACGTTGCCGCTTATGAAAATGCCATTGACCATCGTTTTGGTTCTGCTGACCATCGTGAATCTCAACACGCTTGTAGCAATGATCGTGTTGACGGGTGGGGGCCCCGGCCGCGCGACCGTGCCCCTGAGTCTGCACATGTACGATCTGGCGTTTCATTACTTCCGGATGGGTCCAGCAGCGGCGATCGCCATGTTCATCTTCGCATTAAACGTGATTCTCGCTGGCGTCTATGTCCGGCTTCTCAGAAGCGAGTAAGACATTGATCACCGCACGCATCATGCCCCGTCAATCTCGCATATCGTACAAGCAGGTTGCAGAGTGGCTCCGGACACTCTTCATGATCATAGGGATTGTGATCGCCCTGTTGCCATTTATGTGGGCATTGCTCACGTCATTCAAGAATCAAAAGCAGATTTACGCATTCCCCCCCGACATCCTTCCAAATCCGTTCACCTTCGCGAATTACATCGCTGAATTCGAAGGCGGTCTCACACGCGGATTATTCAACAGCGCCTCCGTTGCCATCTCAACCGTTGTCCTCACCATCTCTGCTGGTTGTCTTGCGGCATATCCACTGGCTCGCATGCGCTTTCGCGGTAGCCAACTCGTGCTCTTTCTCATCATCGCCCCGATGATGATTCCGGGCCTGGTCAACCTCGTTCCGACCTATCTTATCCTGGCCAAACTCAGCTTACTCAATACCTATGCAGGATTGATCCTCCTGTACTGGAGCGGCAGCTTGCCCGTTGGCGTGTGGATACTCCGAGGTTTCTTTCAAACCGTGCCGAAAGAACTTGAAGAAGCAGCCATCGTTGATGGCTGCTCGCGGCTCCAGACGCTTGTGCTCGTCGTGTTACCCGTGTCGCTACCCGCACTGATGACCGTATCTCTGTTGGCCTTTCTCCATGCCTGGAATGACTTTATTGTTGCTTCGATTATCACCACGTCAGCCGAGATGCGCACTGCCCAGCTCTTTTTGTACGCCAACATTGGTGACGTGGAAGTGAACTGGGGCGGGCTCATGGCTTCAGCAATCGTCGTCACCCTGCCCGTCGTACTGCTTTTTCTTGTGCTTCAACGTAACTTCGTATCGGGCCTGACTGCTGGCGCACTCAAGGGGTAATGCCGCCCGTGGCCGCACATCACCCCCAACGACTTGCAGGGTGACGCAGAGTTCCAGACTGGCGGTGTCCGGATGCCAGCATCCCCATGTACTGGCATTCAGCGATTCCGCCCTCACCGCAACCGAATGCGTCCGCTATCGCCTCGTATAATCCAACGGGCAATGCCTGTTCACCAAGACGAGCTACGGACGCGACCACTCCACCGGAGGATTTCGAGATAGCGTCACGTTCACGTTGTGGCATCGGCACTGGCACATACTAGCACTCGTGCCGTGTGGCAGAATCGTCGTGGGAGGAGGATACGATGCAGCACGATCACGAGGAATCTGACCGACGTCTGGACCCGAGTAGTTTTCAGCAGCAGGAGCATGCACAGCACCCGGAAACTATGACTCCCGGCCCGGAGCCCGCACACATGCAGGCCGCGGCACAGGCCGCCGGTGAAGATCGTCCGGTCGCCGGTCCCCAGGAAATCGGTGCGGCGGGTACAGCGATCGCGGCGGCAACCCAGGGACAGGGACGCACGGAAGGACACGCGACCCGGCGTGGTCTCCTGGCCGCGTTTGACCGCCACCATCCACCCGATCCCGAACTCATCGCCGACTGCGTCCACTGCGGTTTCTGCCTGCCCACCTGCCCCACCTACCTGCTCTGGGGCGAAGAGATGGACTCACCCCGAGGACGCATCTATCTCATGGCGATGGCGTCGAAGGGCGAGATCGGCATGACGCGGAACTTCACACGCCATATCGACCTGTGCCTCGGCTGCATGGCGTGCGTCACCGCCTGCCCCTCCGGCGTGCAGTATGAAAAGCTGATCGAAGCGACGCGGGCGCAAATCGAACGGCGGTATGAACGCTCGGCATCCGACCGTCTCTTCCGCGCTATGCTTTTTGAGATGTTTCCTCACCCCGAACGGCTGCGCGCAACGTTGCCCCTGCTGTGGCTGTATCAAAACAGCGGTTTGCGTGCGTTGCTCCGCACATCGGCCGCCGCGCGACTCATTCCACAGCGGTTGCTCGGGACGGAAGCTGTGATGCCGCCGGTTCGCCTGAGTGCGCTGTGGAAACGACAGGCAGCCTTCACCGCTGCCCGTGCCACACGCCGGAGGCGTGTCGGGATGCTCCTGGGGTGTGTGCAACGAGTATTCTTCTCCCCCGTCAACGATGCGACGATCCGGGTGCTTACGGCGGAGGGCTGCGACGTCGTCGTGCCAAAGACTCAGGGGTGCTGCGGCGCCCTCAGTTTCCATGCAGGGCGCGAAGACGACGGTCTCGACTACGCGCGCCACCTCATCGACGCGTTCGAGCCAACCCAGGTTGAGACAATTATTGTGAACGCCGCAGGATGTGGATCAAATATGAAGGCATTCGGACATCTCCTCCGCGACGACGCGGACTATGCCGAGCGTGCCACCGCCTTTTCAGAGAAAGTGCGCGATATATCCGAGTTTCTGGCAGAGTTGGAACCGATCGCACCGCGCCACCCCATCAACCTTCGGGTCGCCTACCACGACGCCTGCCACCTTGGCCACGCCCAGGGGATCCGCCGACAGCCGAGGAGTGTACTCCGAACAATTCCCGGTTTGGAACTGCTCGACATTCCTGAAGCCGAGATCTGCTGCGGCAGTGCCGGTATTTACAATCTTGTGGAGCCCGAAGCCGCGAATCAACTCGGCGACCGCAAGGCGAAGCACGTTCTTTCGACCCGTCCCGACGTGATTGCTACCGCGAACCCCGGTTGCTTGCTCCAGATCAACGTCGCGCTCCAGCGCCTGGGAGCGGAGATCCCAACCATGCACCCGGTAGAACTCGTGGACGCCTCTATCCGCGGCCTCGTACCGGATGCATGGTTGCGAAAGCGGCACGAACCCATCGACTCGTCGACCACCTGATGTCCAGAGCCTGCAGTTCATGAGGCTCTGGCCGCGCTCGGCAGATGACCTGGGCATTCAGTGGATAAGCGTGTGCTCTCTGGACACGCAGGAGGCCGTCGTTGCTCCCGGGTGCCAATTGTGCGTACCGTCTGCACCACCCAGTCTGCCAACTGCGTTACCTGGTTCCAGCCACAGCAGTCAGAGGCTCCAACAACCAGTGAGTAAGCCCCATACACAATGCAGAGACTACCGAGCTGCTGGTGGCAGACCTGACGCCGCTCCAAACACCAGTGCAAGCTCGCACGCAAAGCCGGGGAGCATAGGCGACGTCAGCATATCCCCTTCACCCAATGTCTGTACCAGGGATAGTTGGGGAACGCCCTGCATTCTCCGGTACACGTGCACCTCACGCGTCTGCCACTCCACGAGCCAGTATTCACGAACACCGTACACCGAATACAGCTTCAACTTCGCTTCCCGGTCGCGTCGTTCGTTGCTTGCCCCTGGCGACACCACCTCGACCGCCAGATCAGGTGTGCCGTGAAGCCTGTCGTCCTCACGCAGCAGCCGCGCCAACCGTTCGTGTGACACCCACACCACATCAGGCGCAACCGCGTCTTCGTTGCTCAGGATCACGCCTGGAGTATTATTCGTCACGCCCAGTCCCGTATGCCTGCTCCACACCTCGAGCTCCGTGAGCAGCCTCGTCGTAACGATCTGGTGATGCCAGGACGGTTGTGTGGACACGTGGATCTCCCCGTCGATCAGTTCATAGATGTGAAATCCGTCGGCCAGGTCTTCCATGTCGCTGAGCGTAAAGCGTATGGTGCTCGCCATAACTACTCCCTTGAAGAAAAGTCGTGGTAAAAGGCGTGATCGTTCGCGCGAGTCCCGGCGAAACAGGGGCGTGACATGCTGCGCACATCTCTGGAAGCTATCATGACATGAAGCGTATGTTCGACGGGGAAGGGAATCGGCACCTGCGTATCGTCGTCATTGGAAGCGGTTTTGGCGGCCTTGCCGCAGCCATCCGCCTCCAGGCCCGCAGGCATGACATAACGCTGCTCGAGAAGCGAGATCGTCCCGGGGGACGCGCCTACGTCTACGAGCGCGATGGCTTTACCTTTGATGGCGGCCCCACCGTGATTACGGCGCCGTGGCTCATCGAGGAACTGTTCACCCTAGGTGGTAAAAATCCCCAACACGAAGTAGAACTCCTCCCCGTGGACCCGTTCTACCGCATTTTCTTCCCCGACGGCGCCCACTTTGACTACTCAGGCGACGCCAGGCGCATGGCCGACCAGATCCGTGCATGGAGTCCCGACGATGTCGCGGGCTACGAGGAGTTCGTGCGGCGCACTGAACGCATCTTCGACAAGGGATTCACCGAACTCGCCGACCAGCCTTTTCTTTCGCCCTGGGACATGGTGAAGGTGGCCCCCGCCCTCATCAAGCTGCAGTCATACCGGACGGTCTACGGCTTCGTCAGCCGCTTCGTACGCGACGATCGCCTCCGGCAAATCCTGTCGTTCCACCCGCTCCTGGTAGGAGGGAACCCGTTCCAGACGACCAGTATCTACACGCTAATCCACTTCCTCGAACGGAAATGGGGCGTCTGGTTCGCCCGGGGCGGTACCGGTGCAGTGGTGGAGGCGCTGGCCCGTCTCTTCGAAGAGATTGGCGGTATACTGCGCCTCAATTCAGAAGTCGGGGAGATCACGATAGACGAGCGTGGCCGCGCAAACGGGGTACTGCTGAAGGATGGTACCCGTGTCCCCGCCGATGCCGTGGTGTGCAATGGCGAGGTCGCCTTTGCGTATCAGCACCTCCTGCCCGCACGCTACCGCAAGCACAACAGCGACCGGCGCCTGGCCCGCAAACGGTACAGCATGTCGCTCGTCGTCATCTACTTCGGCACCGATCGCCAGTACCGGGGCACCGACGGTCCCGCGCTCGCCCATCACGACATCATCCTGGGAGAACGATACGGGCCGCTCCTCGACGACATCTTCACAAAAAAACATCTGGCCGATGACTTTTCGCTGTATCTCCATCTCCCGACGCTCACCGATCCGAGCCTCGCTCCGCCCGGCTGCGACTCGTTCTACGTGCTCGCACCGGTGCCACACCTGGGCGGGGACATCGACTGGAACGTCACTGCGCGACCATACCGCGACCGCATCATGCGTTTCCTGGAGGACCGCTACCTGCCGAATCTGTCACGCCACATCGTCACCGAGCACATGATCGATCCCCGCCACTTTCAGCACACGCTCAATAGTTACCTGGGGAGCGCGTTCAGCGTCGAGCCGATCCTGACACAATCGGCATATTTCCGTCCTCACAACCGTTCCGAAGACGTCCCCAACCTCTATTTTGTTGGCGCTGGCACCCATCCTGGCGCGGGACTCCCGGGTGTACTCACCAGCGCGAAAATAGCCGAGCACCTGATCTGTGATTCATGATGCATAAGGGCAGGGGCGGCCCGTTGCCGTTGCATGCCACGATGCTGCCATGGGTAGCGTATATTTGCAGCGTGAAAGGAGGGTGCGCTTCCCCCGTCGCCACAAGGCGTCGGTCCCCGCGCACATGTTCGTATGGCTGTGGACGCGAAGCACTGGCCCTTTACAACCAGGGACTACCATAAGATGGCCCAGGCTGGCATTCTGGGTGAAGACGACCGGGTGGAACTCATTCAGGGAGAAATCATCGAGATGAGTCCCATCGGCAGCACCCACGCTGGATGTGTCACCCGTCTTACCATGTCGCTAGCCCGCGAACTCGACGAGCGGTTTGCCGTCGGCGTACAGAATCCGGTCCGCCTGGACGCCAGTTCAGAGCCGCAACCCGACATCTCCATCTACCGCACACGCGCCGGAAGCATCGTCAACGAAACTCCCACCCCAGATACCGTCGTGCTCCTGATCGAGGTCGCGGATAGCTCCTACGACTATGACCACAGGGTCAAGCTGCCCCTGTATGCACGTGCTGGCATCGCTGAATACTGGATCGTCGACATCCCAGGTGGCGCTATCGAACGCCACACGGCTCCAATCAATACAACCTATAGCCACAGCACGCGTGCGACCAGGGGTCAAGCTCTTGCCTCAACCATGCTCCCCGAGGTGATCCTGGACGTTGATCGGGTGCTTGGATAGAGCAGAACGGAGTTCCACTCACTGCTCGGCGTACCCCACGGGGCACTGGCACGAGGCGTGCACGATGACATCAGCGTACAACAGGATAGCGATGTAACGGCCCGGATAGCCCGACGGGACACGGGCCGACGAAACCGCATACACGCGATAGAGAGACGGGGTGACCGTGGCAGACACTGGAACAGTGTACGATGTCACCATCCTTGGTGGCGGAATGGGCGGCTATGTCGCCGCCATTCGGGCGACGCAACTGGGCATGCGAGTCGCGCTGGTGGAAGAGGCAAAGCTCGGTGGCACCTGTCTCCACTGGGGCTGCATCCCCACGAAGGCGCTCCTTGAAAGTGCCAGTCTGCTCGCCAGGCTCCGGCGTGCGAAAGAGTACGGTATCACCACTGGAGAGATCGGATTTGACTATCCGGCGTGGGCGAAGCGCCGGGATAGCGTGGTCAACCAGCTCTTTCGCGGCGTCGAAGGGCTCATGCGCAAGAACAAAATCGACGTTGTGCGCGGGCGCGGCACACTCCTCGCTCCCGGCAAGATCGGCATCACAGGCGACACAGGAGAACGGGAAGTGAGCAGTCGCAACATCCTGGTCACCACCGGCTCCGCTCCCAGGTCACTGCGTGGCATCGAAATCGACGGCACTCGCGTCATCACGAGCGACCAGGCCGTCATCAGTGACCGGGTTCCAGCCTCAGTCGCGATCATTGGCGCAGGCGCCATCGGTGTCGAGTTCGCCACCCTCTACCATACGGTCGGCGTCAATGTCACGCTTATTGAAGCTCTACCACGCATGGTGCCCCTGGAGGACGCGGACGTTTCCACAGAGTTGCAACGATCGTTCGAAAGCCGAGGCATCAAAGTACACGTGGACACGCGCGTGGAGAAGGTCGAAACGACCGGCGCCGGTGTGCGCCTGACGACGAAAAAGGGCGATGCCACGGAGACCATTGAGGCCGAACTGCTCCTTATGGCCGTCGGGCGCGCGCCACGGGTAGACAACATCGGACTCGAGGCGGCAGGCGTGCAGGTGACGCCACAGCGCACCATCGCTGTGGACCACGCGATGCGCACGACCGCGGAACACATCTACGCGGCTGGCGATGTTATCGGCGGCTATCTGCTGGCGCATGTGGCATCGCACGAAGGGATACTGGCGATTGAACATATGGCGGGCAAGCATGTCGAGCCCATCATGTACGATGCGGTGCCCCGATGCACGTATTCATTCCCGCAAATCGCGAGCATGGGCCTCAGCGAAGAGCAGGCGACCGAGCGTGGCATCTCCCCGAAAGTTGCTCGCTTCCCCTTCCGTGCCAATGGGCGCGCGCTGATCCACGGCGAACCCGAAGGGTTCGTGAAGGTGGTGTCCGACGCCAGCAGTGGCAGTCTCCTCGGCATGCACATCATCGGGGTTGAGGCGACCGAGTTGATCGCTGAAGCATCCCTGGCACGCCTCTTCCAGGCTGATGCCTGGGAGATCGGAGCCACGATCCACCCACACCCGACACTCAGCGAAGCCCTGGGCGAAGCGGCGCTCGGCATCGACGGTATGACCATCCATGCATAATGTCAGGTCACGATGCGGCATCCGTCCCTTTGCGTTCCAGCGTGCCCAGTCGGCTCCGCCGACGCGTCATCGGCCATCAACCAGACAAGAAGATATGTGGCCGGGAGTAGCGCCGGTAATCTGCTACCGTATAGCTAGCACACCCTTTACCCAGACGCCACAACGAGAAGACCGCTGAAAGCGAATATCGACGAAGCACCTGGAGGCAGTATGGTCACAGCGACGAAAGCAGCGCCTAGAGCACGGTTGAGCCGCGATGAACTTGCGGCCGCCCTGGGCGCGTACCAGCAGGCCGGTCTGTCCCGTGACGACCTCCGGCAGATGTATCACTGGTGCGCACTGGGACGTGCGCTCGATCTCCGCGCGTTCCAGTTGCACCGGCAGGGCCGTGCGCCATTTATTCTTTCCTGCAAGGGACAGGAGACGGCGCAGGTGAGCTTCACATGGCCACTTCGCCCGGGCAAAGACATCATCGCGCCGTACTACCGGGATGTGGTCGCATGCTTTCGGATGGGTATGACCGCCTATGATGTCATGCTCAGTATCCTGGCCAAAGCCGAGGACCCCGCGTCGGCGGGCCGCCAGACTCCGGGCCACTTCAGTTCACGCGAGCACCGGATCATCTCGCGCGGAAGTCCCGTGGCATCGCAGTTGCTGTGGGCGGCTGGCGCGGCGTACGCGGCGAAGTTGCGCGGGGAAGACACGGTGGCGATGACGATGTTTGGTGAGGGCGCATCCGCTGCTGGGGACACCCACGAAGCGATGAACTTTGCCGGTATCTACTCGTTGCCGTTGATCTTTGTATGCGAAAATAATGGCTACGCAATTTCCACCCCCCGATCCAAAGAGATGGCCATCGACAGGCTCGCGGCACGCGCCGAGGCCTACGGCTTCCGCGGTGTCACCGTTGACGGTTCCGACGTCGTAGGGTGCTATGCGGCTGCACGAGACGCCTATACACGGGCGCAACGTGGTGAAGGGCCAACCCTCATCGAGTGCCTCGTCGATCGGCTTGGCGCGCACTCTTCGGAGGACGAGCAGCGCAGGTATCGCAGCCAGGAAGAGATCGACGCACTCAACGAGGCCGATTGCCTCGTGAACTTTCGGGCGAATCTGACGAGCCAGACGATTTTTTCAGAAGAAGAACTGGCCACAATTGATGGCGAGGTCAAGCAGGAGATCGAGGACGCCACGCAGCGCGCGAGCCGCGCTCCTGACCCCCTGCCAGCAGATGCCCTCGAGCAGGTGTATGGCGCGCGCAATGAAAGCCTGAAGACATGGCCGAGCTCAATATAATCGAAGCGGTGCGAAGCACCCTCCAGGAAGAGATGCAACGTGACCCGCGTGTGGTCGTCCTTGGGGAAGATGTTGGGGTCAAGGGAGGCGTGTTCCTGGCTACCGATGGCCTGTATCAGGCATTCGGGGCGGGCCGAGTGATCGACACGCCCCTTGCTGAAAGTTCCATCGTCGGGCTGGCGGCGGGCATGGCGATGAACGGCCTCGTGCCAGTCGCTGAAATCCAGTTCGCCGACTTCATCCACCTCGCCTTTAACCAGATCGTGAACGAAGCTGGCGTCTTTCGTTATCGTACCAACGGTGACTGGGAGTTGCCGATCGTTATTCGCGCACCGTATGGAGGTGCCGTTTCGGGCGCGCTATATCACTCACAGTCCGTTGAGCGCTATTTCATGCGCCCCGGACTCACCGTCGTCATCCCGTCCAATCCATACGATGCGAAGGGCCTCCTCCGGGCAGCCATCCGCGACCCCGACCCGGTTCTCTACTTCGAGCATAAAAAGATGTACCGGATGGAGCGCCAGGACGTCCCCGACGACGACTATATCGTGCCTCTCGGGAAAGCGCGGATCGCCCGCGAGGGAACGGATATCACCGTCATAGGCTACGGCCTGATGATCGCCTATGCACTCCAGGTTGCCCAGACGCTCGAAGGCGAGGGCATCAGCATCGAGGTCGTGGACCTCCGTACCGTCTACCCCCCCGACAGGGAGACGATGTTAGCATCGGTCAAGAAGACCGGTAAAGTCTGCATTGTGTACGAAGATAATCTCACGGGCGCTGCCGGCGCCGAAACCGCCGCATTCCTGGCCGAGCATGCCTTTCATTATCTCGACGCCCCCATCGTCAGAGTGGGCGGCCTTGATGTGCCGGCAATGCCTTACGCAAAACCAATGGAAGACCTTTTCATGCCGAATCCTGAGAAAATCGCACAGACACTGCGGAAGCTCGCGGCGCACTGACAGCACCCCTCAGACAAGGAGAGACGACAGTGCCGACGACAGTCACGATGCCCCAGCTGGGGGAAAGCATCCACGAAGGTACCATCGAGCGCTGGCTCAAACAGCCCGGTGACACGGTTCAGGAGTTCGATCCCCTCCTTGAAGTGATGACCGATAAGGTTAGTATCGAGGTGCCCGCGCCCTCCAGCGGCAAACTCGTCACTCTGCTTGCCCAGGAAGGTGAAACGGTCCGTTCCGGGGAGCCCATCTGCAGCATCGAGGAGGTCGCGGCGTCCGGCACGGCCCGTGCCTCCGAACCGGCCGTATCGGCAGGTGTGCCAGGCGCTGGACGCGAGCAACCGCCACCGAACAAGCAAATCGGTGATCCTGCCACACTCGTTTCCAGTTCGGACGCACCGCTCCCCCCGGCCACGGCAGCTCCTAGTGACCCCGCATCACGCCCTGAGGGCGAAGCACATCGGTACTCCCCGGCAGTACGCGCGATCGCGGCGGAGCAACACGTCGATCTAAGCCAGATCACCGGCAGCGGACTCGGTGGGCGCGTGACCAGGCAGGATGTTCTCAACTTCATCGAGCAGGGTCAGCAGGCCCCGAAGGCGAGCGCCCCCGCCGTGCCTGCCGTGCCCCCACCTCCCATCGCATCAACGTCTACGCCACCGGTCTCACCACCAATACCAGCGGCTGCTCCTCACGTTCCCGCACCGGCACGAACAGCGGAACCACCGCGAACCCCCATCACCCCTGCAGCGACACCCCGCCCCGCAGTGGCTGCCAGCCTCGAAGGCGACGAACGCGTACCACTGAGCACGATGCGCCGCATGATCGCCGAACATATGGCCAACGCCAAGAGCACGGTGCCGCACGCGTGGCAGGCCGTAGAAGTTGACATGAGTCGCGTCAACACATACCGGAACCAGACAAAAGATGCCTTCAGGAAGCGCGAGGGTATCTCACTGAGCTATTTGCCTTTCGTGATTCAGGCAACGTGCCAGTCGTTACGTGAGAATCCCGCCATCAACGCGAGTTTCGCAGGAGACGCCATCATCCGCCATCGGCACATCAACATCGGCGTGGCCGTTGGCCTCGAAGAAGGTCTGGTCGTTCCCGTACTACCAGACGCCGATGGGCTCAACCTGGCGGGGATCGCACGCGGAGTCGCCTCCCTGGCCGACAAAGCACGCACACGGAAGCTCAAGCCAGACGACATGCAGGGGGGGACGTTCACCGTCAATAACCCCGGCACGTTTGGCTCAACTCTCTCCTACTCAATTATCAATGCTCCACAGGCGGGCATCTTGACCATGGAGGCGGTGGTGGACCGGGTCGTTGTGGTCGATGGCATGATTGCCATCCGACCGATTATGTTCCTCTGCTTCTCGTTTGACCACCGGGCCATGGACGGACTGCAGGCCGCTCGCTTCCTACAAGGGGTGCGGAAGCACCTGGAAGAGTTCGACGCTGACAGGGCCAACGTGTAAGACGCAATGCCCTGGGTAGATCGCACGTTCGCCCTCCCACGCGTTGCGCTCCACGCACGTCAACTTGAGGCGGGCGGTGCGACACTGGTACTGTTGCATGGCCTCAGCGCCGATGGCAGCGTCTGGCAGGGTGTCGGGCGCAGGCTCAGCCCGCCCTTCACGTTGCTGGCACCCGACCTGCGCGGTCACGGATTGAGCGGCCATCCTGAAACCGGGTACCGTGCCACCGACTATGCAGAAGACATTGCTGGCCTGATCGACACACTGACCGGGGATGCGGAAGCGCCAGCAGTCGCCATACCCCCACTCGTCGATCTGCCCGACCGCTCGCGTGAAGGCATCGTCCTCCAGCGTCCTCCCAACCCACCTGCCTCCCCACAGGGCAACCTTCGCGACCATTCGCTCGGCGCACGTACCGCAACGGGGAGCAAACCTCCCACCGTCGATCTGCTTGGCCATTCTCTTGGCGCAATAGCCGCACTGGGAGCAGCCGCACTCCGCCCTGGCAGCGTCCGCCGGCTTGTGCTGGTCGATCCACCGCTGGATGGACCACATACGCTACCCGCCTTCCTCCAGCGTATGCTTGACGCCCGGCACCGGGCCGACGACGGGGCAATTCGCGGGCTGATCCTTGAGCAGACGCCGGGATTGAGCGAGACGCTCCTCCGCGCCTACGAGCGCATCTGGAGCCGGGTGGCCGATGGCGCGTTGGAAGCGGTGGTCAGTGAGGGGGATCGTGCATTTGCGGACGTCACTACCTGGTATCTCCACGTCCAGGCTCCCACACTCATCCTCCGCGCCGACGAGCACCTCGACGCCGCGTGCTCCCCTGCCGCGGCTGCTCGCGCCGTTGCGACACTCCCGGACGCACGCGCCATCACGCTCACTGGCGCTTCACATAACATACATGCCGTGAAGCCGGTGGAGTTTGCGCGGCACGTGCTCGCGTTCTTGCAGAGCACGTAGCTGTGGTCTGAACTCCATCACCGCGTTCCCACACCCTTGCCGAGACCGACAACCATGCCAGTCGGAGGTGCTATCGAGCTAGAGCCACCGAATGTATCCCTGGAACGACGCCTACACCCAGCGGCGCACCCGCATAGTGTACTGCAGGTACTCGTCACCAAAGCGCCGCTCCAGGTACTGCTCTTCCCGGTCGATCACGCCCCACCGCATAACGTTCAGGACAACCGGGAGTAGTAGGAGGGGCCAGAACGCATTCGCTCGTACGGCGATCCCACCATGCAGCAACGTGAGTCCCAGGTAGACCGGGTTGCGGCTGTACCGGTACGGGCCGCGCGTCACAATCGCGGTCGTCGGCCTAGACACGTCAATCTGCGTCCCGGCACCCCGCAAGGCAAAGAAGGCAGGCAGTCCACTGGCAAGACCCGATACCATCAGCAACACACCAAACGACCGGGCGACCGAACGCGGAAACAGACGCACCGGCCGGAGCACGTGCAGAAGCAAGCCGATCATCAAGGCGCTGCCATAGATGATCGGAGGCGGCGCGATCACCCCTGCTATGTCATCGTGTGGATTGGCCATCAGTCTACGCTCACTCCCGTGACCAGTTGTTCCATACCATCATCACGATAACACAACGAACGAGCCTCTTTTCGGGCCGGCGCGGGCGGTAGACACCTCGCAGGCCGACGGACAAGGCATACCATGTGTGTCTTCAATGCTGACTATCAGGGCCGTGACTACTGCGCGGCCAGAGATGACCGCCCTTGGTCCGAGGCGGCACCACGGATGCAATGAACAGGAGGTACAGAGGCACATACTCGACCAGACTGATCCAGAGGTGCCACTGATAGTCCCAATACGTGAGATAGGGCAGCACGACCAACCCACTGAAGAGGAGCCAGGCGTAGCTCGGGTATGGACGGAAGACGCCCGGAACTCCAGTCGATCGCAGCGTCAAGGTGACAAAGGGGAGCAGCCACACGACGTACCAGGCATGGACGGTCGAAGACAGAAGGAGAGATAGGGCTAGCAAGGTATACACCTGCCACCACAGAGGCCGCTGACGATATCGTGGCAGCACGGCTATCGTGCCGATGCCAAGTAGGAGCAACCCGAAAGTGATAATCTTGGCCACGCCACCCGCTCGGGCAGGATTGTTGAGGGCAACTCCCTCCCGAATGACGGCATGGATGCTGTCGTTATCGGCAAATGTCACCAGGTACCGTGGAAGCGATCCGAGTGCGCCACCGAGGAGGAGCACGGGCGCATAACTGACTACGAAGAGTAGCCCCGCCACCATCGCCGGGAGGACACCCCACCGGCGCCACACCAGGGGCAGTGCCAGAAGCGGCGTGATCTTCGCCAACGCCGCCAGCCCAAGGATCACGCCTGCCCACACTGGTCGTCGATAGCCCACGAGCAACGCTGCCAGCAGGAGGAACAGCATCATGGCGTCATTATGCCCACTCAGCGGGAACTCAATCAGGACGAGCGGGCTCCATGCATACACCAGCACGCGGCGCAGGGGCAACCGTTCGCGTGCCAGCAGGAAGCACAAGACGGCCGTGGTGAGGAGATCGTAGATGGTGGCGAACACCTTCGGTCCAAGCGTGGACTCAGGAAACAGGAGGACGCCAGCTATGCCGGTCAGTTGTGCCAGGGGCGGATAGGGGGACGGCACGCCGCGATTGTTCACGTGCGTCCAGATCGCGTCGCGGAGCGGGATGAGCACGGGTGCATCCGGTGAAAATGCGTAGGGACTCAGGCCGTGCGTCAGCACGGTTGCCTCCCATACGTAGCGATAGAGGTCATCGGACAGCGTCGGGGCAGCCGACACCATGAACAGTCTTGCGAGGAGTGCGATAGCTAGAATCGTAAAGAGATGCGCGCGAGACCCTGCCTCATCACCGCGACAGACGAGCCATACAGCCGCCAGGTACACCACCCAGGCGGCAAAGAAGTACAGAACGAACAGTGGCAAATGTTGCCTGAGATCGCCCAGGGCGACGATACCACCCAAAGGCACGAGCAGAAGCAATCCGAGCGGCAGGAGAGCAGGCGGTGCCATCTTCACATCGCGAAAAACGGCGGGAACGTGACGCACACGGTCAATCATTTTCCCTCATGATCGTGACGCGCCTGGCTGACGTGGCAATGTCACGACGAATGCCGTGCCACTCGGCGATACATTTTCCACCCGGATATGGCCAGCCTGCAGTTCAACGAATGCCTTCGCAATGGTCAAACCCAGGCCCGTCCCCATTCCGTGCGCCGTTCCCCGATAGAAGCGCTCAAAAATCGCCTCGTGTTCATCAGAGGGTATACCCGGGCCATCGTCGCGGACAACAAAGCGAACTACCTGTTCTGTCACGACGGCTTCCATATGGATATGCGTTCCCGACGGTGTATGTAGATGTGCGTTTGCAAGCAAATTTGCCAGGATCTGTTCGAGTGCCCGCGGATCGGCGCGAACGGGCACCGTAGGAGGAATGTCGGTTTCAAGATGCTGATCCTTCTTTTGCAGTAATGGCTGAACGGATGCCACCACTTCGGCCACAAGAGGGGCAGCATCAATATCTATCGATTCGACCCGCAGCGCGCCTGCTTCCAGCTGATTGTAGGCAACAAGGTCGTCAATCAATCTGCCCAGACTGACAACATTTCTCCGGACGTTGCGCACCAGGTCGCGCTCGTCCGGTCGTAAACGATCTGCGCTACTCGCTTCGATCAGGCCCACCCCTGCCTGAATCGCCGTCAGCGGCGTCCGTAAATTGTGTGAGATCGCCGCGACAAACTCGTCTCGCAGCTGATTGCGGACGACGAGCATTTCGGCGTCACGTTGCACCCGTTCATGTGCTGCTTCTTCGAGAGCCAGACGCCTGGTGAGCAAACCCATGGCGATAGCAGCAAGCGCAAGCATGAGCAACCGTGCGACGAGTTCAGGGGTATCGGCCATGGCCGCTCCCGACAGTGTAAGTGAAAAGTGGATGACGACCACGAGCACCGCGACAGCGCACGCGTACAGGAGGCCTCCCACAAATTGGAGGGTCGCCGCCGCGCTCACCACGGTCATGAAGAACAGCACAAAGTAGATCCCGCTGCTCTCCATCCCCAGGACGTACACCGCCCCAGCGACCGGCAGATCCAGGAGGGCCATCACCGTAAAGGAGCGCAGCGTCGGCATCCGAAACCGGACAACATCACTGAGTAGACTGTATGCCGCAAAACCGAGAATAGGAGCCCAGCGTGGGAGCGATGCTGCCGTGCCTGGCTGGCCCAGCAGTGACATAAGAAAGACAACGGCGATCGTCGCCCATCGCAGACCGGAAATCATCCGCCCGAGAAACCGATACGACTCCGGTCGGATGAAGACGATATCGGCCCTGGCTCTCATAGCTGTTCAATCCATCCCCACGAGCGCATATATCCTCACAGCCCGTCGCTTCATTGAGCCCCACAAAAGACACCGACGGGCGGGATGCATGCTTTGGAGGCCCGCGTACCGATCAAGCCCGAGCGGTAGTCCATACCGAAATGGAAATGATCCTCGTACTCGTCAGCATCCCATGAAAAAGTACACGTGGTGGTAAACAACCGTATAAAAAGGAGAAGAACGCTCGTGCTAACGCGATCCCAGGAAGCGGTACCCGGTTCCCCACTCCGTCCGAATGTAGTGGGGATTCTCAAGGTCGTCACCCAGTTTCTGTCGTAACCGCCGAACAAACACCTTGAGATAGTGCGTATCGTGAACGTATTCAGGTCCCCACACCTGCTCCATTAAGGTGCGATGCGACACCGTCATACCGGCATTTCGTACAAGAGTTTCGAGTAACCGACACTCCGTGGCCGTAAGCTTCACTTCGATGCCCTTCACTCGCGCGGTTTTCATCGCGGCGTCCAGTGAAACATCCCCCTCTGCCAGCACGGTATCGCCGTGAACGGTATGCTCCGCTGCCCGCCGCATCAGCGAACGCAGACGAGCAAGCAGTTCCAGGTGATCAAAGGGCTTTGTGACATAATCATCAGCCCCGAGGTCCAGAGCGCGCACTTTGTCCATGGTCCCACTGCTTGCCGTGAGCATAAGGATCGGCACGTGGGACGCCTTGCGGATTTGTCGGCATACTTCGAAGCCATCGGGGGGCGGCACCGAGACGTCGATGATGACGAGATCGTACGCAGACTCTTCGAACCGCTTCAATGCGTTCGCACCGTCAGGGGCAATGGTCACGAAACACGCGGGCCAGTTCATGGTGACCGCGAATGCCACCACCTCGGCAATGTCGGGAGCATCCTCCACGATGAGGAGTTTCATACCCATGCTGTGGATCATCCTCCTGCATGTGCGGACGAATGGCCAGAAACCGTCCATCGATGCTTTAGAGCTAGTAGCATAGCAAGCAGTGCGCCACAGAATGAGCACATGTCTGTTGACAGATACGGCACAAAAGTTGCACAGGTTCTTTCACCGGGTGATTGCCACAGAACGAGTACTGGCCCGAGAGAGGAGCGTCGTTTTTGAACACCGACCGCGAGCGACTCCTCGATAACCGGTACCGGCTGCGCAATCAGCTTGGTGCCGGTGGCATGGCAACCGTCTTCCTGGCCGACGACACCATGCTGGGGCGCGAAGTCGCCATCAAGATCCTGAATACCGAACGCGCTGTGGACCCTGCCTTTGTCGAACGCTTCCGTCGTGAAGCCCGCCACGCCGCATCATTAAACCACCCCAATATCGTCCTCATCCACGATACGGGCAGCGCCGATGGCCGCTACTACATCGTGCAGGAGTATGTCCCCGGCGAAGACCTGGGGGCCGTGCTGCAGCGCCGTGGCCCTCTCCCGGAAGTGGAGGCACTGGCCATCTGTGATGTCGCTTCCGCAGCACTCAACGAGGCACACAACCACGGCATCATCCACCGTGACGTGAAGCCACAAAACATCCTGATCAACCCGCAGGGTCGGGTCAAAGTGACCGACTTCGGCATCGCCCAGGCGACCGGCGTCTCGCACCTCACCGAGACGAACACCGTAGTTGGCACCGCCTACTACATGTCGCCCGAGCAAGCCCAGCGCGGGGTGGTCGATGCCCGTTCTGATATCTACAGTCTCGGTGTGGTGCTCTACGAACTCCTCGCTGGGCGCACCCCGTTTGTTGGAGAGTCCCTGATCGATGTCGCGCTGCAGCATGTGCGCGATCTCCCCCCACCGCTCCGCCTGCTGCGTCCTGATGTATCGGCAGCAACGGAAGCGGTGGTGATGAAGGCCCTGGCGAAAAATCCTACCGAGCGGTTCCAGACCGGACTTGAGATGCAAACGGCGATAGAACAGGCACGCGCACGGCTGCTTGCTTCAGCCGTCGCCGATGCCGACACGCGTGTCCTTCCGCCGCCACCAGCAGCAGCACCACCACCCGCCGAGTTGCCCGGCAATGCCCGCTATCGCCCCACACAGTCACTTCCAAAGCCACCGGTCGTGGTCGCCCCGGCGCCACGTCCGATGAGCGTACCGCCGACGCGCACTGGCGCCCCCCGGAATAGTGGACGTATCGGCGCTTCGGCCATCCTGTTGCTGCTCGTCCTCCTCCTCGCGCTTAGTGCCGCGGTCCTGGCGCTCGGCTGGTCCGCGGGTCTCTTTGGTGGAAGTCGCGCTGTGGAAGCGCTTCCCACCTTTACGGCCGGACCAACTGCGGCAGCCACCACGAATCCTACCGCCGTGCCTGCCGTGCCCACATCGCGTCCAGTCGTGGCAGCCCCCGCTCCAACCACCGCACCCACCAGGACACCGGCGCCACCAACTCCCGCCCCCACTGACACCGCCATGGCTACGGTCACGCCAGTGCCGCCAACACCCGTGCCACCTACGCCAGCTCCACCAACGGCAGTGCCAACAGACGTGGTGGTGTTGGCTCCCACCCGTGTGCCAGCCAACACCAGGGCACCCGCCGTCGCGACCGTCCCCGTCACTGATCTGGTCGTCCCCCCGCCAACCGCCACCCAGGTGACCGTACGGGCTCCGATCGTGCCGAGCCCGACTCAGGGAACGACCAGATCAGGTGCCTCGAGCCCGACACAGGCCGTTCTGAGTTTCTATCAACTCGTCGCACAACGGCAGTACGACCAGGCCGCCCAGCTGTGGAGCCCCTCCATGCTCGCCAACTTTCCACCCGCACAGAACATTAACGGTCGCTTCGCCGACACCCGACAACTTACCGTTAACCGTCTGAACCTGATCGGCGCCGACCCCGCCACAGGCCGTGCGACCGTCGGCGTCGATCTCACCGAAGTCGCAGGCACACCGGCGACGACGACGCATATCACGGGCACGTGGCAGCTTATCTACACCGGCAGCGGTTGGCTCCTGGACTTCCCCGACCTCAAGGCGACATAAGAGAAAGACGACGGTCGTATCCGTGTTCCTCCACGCCGGTGGCTCGCTTGACGTGTTGCCTATGCGGTGTACACTGTCGCAAAGAGCCCCGTTCCGTGTTCAAGAAAGGCATTGCCTATTAAACGAAACTGACCTTTCCCCTGGAATTGGGAAGTGGATCGTACACCGTCGTGCATCAGCAACAGCGAGGAGAACCGGACCATGCCTCCACAACAGTTATCCCGTCGTGCGTGTTTGACTCTTCTCGGCACAGGTGCAGCTGTTAGCTTGCTCGCAGCCTGCGGTGGGACCAGCCAGTTACAGGCATCGGCAACCAGTGCCGTACAGAAGCCCGCCGCTGGCACGACGGCAGCACCGGGCGCCACTACGGCAGCCGCACCGGCGGTGGCTGCCACCGCGATTCCCTCACCAACCCCAGGAGTACGGCCCATCGCCATGAAATCGGGCTATACGCCACTGCGCATCTGGTTTCACTGGGGCGGCAAGACGGGCGACTTCGCCCAGCAGTTGATCAACGACTACAACGGCACCCAGGGTGATCAGGATAAGATCCACGTCACCATCGAAACGATTCCCGGCGGTCAGTATCTAGAGAAGATGACGGCAGTCAATCTCGCGGGTGACCCGCCCGATGTCTATCACACGTCTGTCGTTGCCAAGGTGCTCTCCAAGAATCAAATTGCCGAACCATTTCCTCAAGACGAAGCGCAGTATGTCAAGGACAACTACATCGCTGGTGCCGTTGACCGCATGACGATCGGGGGCAAGATCTGGGGGTATCCGACCGAGCACCAGGCCCCCGCCTATATCTACCGGCAGTCGTTGTTCGATGAAGTCGGCATCAAAGGGCCACCAACCACCCCCGATGACGAGTATGAGTACGCCGTGAAGTTGACCAAGAAAGATGGCGGAAAGACCACCCGCTACGGCTACTCGTTGTATCACGACGGCTACCCGATCAGCGACCATCTGCCGGGGTTGATCGCACGGTTTGGCGGCCAGATGTATACCTTCGATGGCGACCGGCCCACAAAGATCGACGTCGCATCGCAACCCGCCATCGATGCCGTGGGGTGGTGGAAAAAACTGGTCGATGCTGGAACAACGCAGGTCGGGCAGATGCCCTACGCCGACTCATGGAAAAACGGCCTCTCTAGCACGACGGAAATCGAAGTCTGGTTTACGCTCATTAACGTCCGTGACGCTGGACGAAAGGATATCTACGACGATTTGCGTGGCGTGGCACTGGTACCCAAAGCCGGTGTGAAGCCGATTGCCTACGCGGGTGGATGGGAACTGGTGGCGGCCAAGGGCTCCAAGCACAACGAAGAACGCTGGAAGTTTATGAAGTGGATGATGCACAAGCCTGCCATGCCCTTCTCCCACTTCATCGTTGAACGGATCGGCGCCATTCCCTCGCCCACCGACTATCCCGCCGAGGTTCCGGGCTGGTCGAAGCCGATGATCCAGGCGTACGCGGTGGACACGGCCAAGATTACTCAAGCACATCCTGGTATCAAGGTGCTGGGTGGAAACGAAATCAACAAAGCCATCTCAGACTCCCTGCAAGGAGTGTTATTGGGACAGCAGCAACTCGAAACAGCGCTAAAGGAGCTCAACCCGAGGCTGAACGACATCTTGAAACGGACCGACCCGGCGTAAGACTATTCTGCGGTCAGTAGTGGACAGTGTGCTATGAGGAGCAGTACGATGCAGACGGCGATCGCGACTTCCGTTGTTCCCCGTCGTCGAAGAGTGTCTCGGGAGGCCATAACGGGCTGGCTGTTTGCCCTCCCACTGCTCCTCTACTTCGCGGCCTTTGTCTTCTTTCCGATCATCGCGGCCCTGGCGTTCGTCGTCTTTGATTGGAATGGCATCGCCCCCCTGGACACGGCCCGGTTCGTAGGTCTTTCCAACATCCAGGAGTTACTTCGGGACCAGAAATATCTGGGCGCGTATCGCAACACCTTTCTCTACGCCTTCATCGTCGTCAGCAGTTGTACCGTCTTCGGCCTGGCCCTCGCACTCGCGCTGAATTCCATCGGCCGGTTTGTGGGTGTCGTGAGGAGCATTTACTTCCTGCCACACATTCTCCCATTCACGGCCATGGCGCTCCTCTGGGGACTGCTCTACCAACCTGCCTATGGTCTCATCAATCAGATCCTCGATTTTCTCGGGTTGCCCATTGGCACCTGGCTCGCACGACCCAATACCGCCCTCTACTCCATCTGCCTGATGGTGGTCTGGAAGTCCGTCGGCTGGTACATGGTCATCTTCCTGGCAGGACTGAAGGCAATACCAGAAGAGTTCTATGACGCCG
>JAABUZ0100001188.1_pt1 | contig 51729 bp, 49 predicted proteins | sample 5562091 | NCBI WGS metagenome assembly JAABUZ01 (sample SAMN12813069, study PRJNA571459) | rock metagenome | isolation source: Antarctica rocks | place: Antarctica: Victoria Land, Linnaeus Terrace sud | collected 2015-12-21 | reverse complement strand
CGTAGGCGGCCACCGCCGGCTGAGGACCCCACATCTCCTCGTCCTGCCACAGCAACCGCAGCGCGCCAGCCACCGACGAACCGTCGCGAGTCACGTACCACTCCCCATCTGTCACCTGGCCGCTGATGTGCAGCAAGGACACCTCCCCGGGAACCCATTGGCGCACCCCCCGCATTGCCAACCAAACGGCAGCAGCCTCTCTCAACGCCAGCAGCGCCTCCACATCCCCGGCTTCGGCCCGTTCCAGCTCGATCACACTGCTCATCCTCGTGCACTCCAAGAACCCGGACATCACCACGAGAACCGACACGTGCCGCAGAAGGATGGGTCACCGGACACTCGTTCAGGGGGATGAGGCCCCCTCTGGGCGGATCGACAGTTCAGCGGTGAGCAGCTCCTGCATGCGCTGCCAGGTGTCGTGGGCCGCTGCGGGGTCGTAGGTGGCTCGCCGGTCGCTGAGGAATCCGTGGGCCACGCCGGGGTAGGTGATGATCTCGTGGCGCACTCCGGCCGCGCGCAACGCCTGCGCGATGTCGCGTCGGTGTTCTGGTGGGACGACCTGGTCATCTTCGCCGACGAGGACCAGCAGGGCGCCCGGTGATCTGCGGCGTGCGGGTGAGGGTCGGCTCGGGGCGGCTCAGCGGGATGTCGGTGGTGGGCAGCCAGCCGCCGTAGATCACGGCGACGGCGGGCAGGTCGAACTCGGTGGCGGCCAGGTAGGCGACGTGACCGCCGACGCTGAGCCCGACCATGCCCACGGCTGCGCTGCCGTCCGCGTGCAGCCGGTCGATGGCGGCGGCGATGTCCTGCAGGACCTGCTCGCGGGTCTGCTGGTGCAGCAGTTGGAAGCCGCGTTCGCGGCCGGCGGCGTCTTCGGCCAGCTCCACCCCGGCTGCGGTGCGGTGATACAGGTCGGGTGCCAGGGCGACGAGCCCGCCGACGGCCAACTGCTCGCAGACGTCGCGGACGTGGGCGCTGACCCCAAACAGCTCCATGGCCACCACGACGCCGGGATGCGGCCCGGGTGCGGTTGGGCGGGCGACGTAGCCGCGCATGGTTGTCCCGTCGTCCACGTCGATGTCGACGCTGTGAGTGAGGATGTTCTTCGGCACGGTCATGCCGACCTCCTGGTGGTTCGGTGGGCGGCGAAGGAGTGTCGATCGCCGGCCCACGCCGAGCGAGGTGCCACCGCGTGCAGCCGGTAGAGGTCGGCCGGTGCGAGCTCAATGGCTGCGGCGGCGGCGTTCTCTTCCATACGCTTGGCTCGTCTGGTGCCGGGGATGGGGACGACGTCCTCGCCTTGGGCCAGCAGCCACGCCAGGGCGAGCTGCCCGGGTGTCACGCCCCGTTGAGCGGCCAAGGCTTCTACCTCGGCGAGGATCGCCTGGTTGCGGTGCGCGTTGTCGCCGTGGAAGCGCGGGTCGCCGTGGCGCAGATCGTCGGCGTCGAAGCCGCCGCCGGTGGCCCCGGTGAGGGTGCCGGTGAGGAAGCCGCGGCCCAGTGGGCTGTAGGGGAGCAGGCCGACGCCCAGGCGCCGGGCGGCCGGGACCACGTCGTCTTCGATTTCCCGCCACCACAGCGACCACTCCGACTGCACCGCGGCGATCGGGTGGGTCGCCACGCCGCGTTCGAGATCTTCGATGCTGGCCTCGGACAGGCCCAGGTAGCGCACCTTGCCTTCGGCGACCAGCTCGGCCATGGCCCCGACGGACTCCTCGACGGGGACGGCCGGGTCGACCCGGTGCAGGTAGTACAGGTCGACGTGGTCCACGCCGAGCCGCCCCAGCGACGCCTCGCAGTAGCCGCGGATGCGGTCGGGGTGGGCGTCGACGTGCACGCCGTGGGCGTCGCGGACGATGCCGACCTTGGTGGCCAGGACCACCTTCTCGCGTCGGCCGGTGATCGCCCGGCCGATCAACTGCTCGTTGTGGCCCGCGCCGTAGCTCATGGCTGTGTCCAGCAGGGTGACACCGACCTCGATCGCCCGCCGAACGGTGGCGATGGACTCCTCGTCGTCGGCCGGGCCGTAGGCCTGGGACAGGCCCATGCAGCCCAAGCCGATCGCGGACACGGTCAGGCCTTCTCGGCCCAGGGTTCTCGTCTTCATAGATCGGACGCTAGGCGCGGCTTAGAGTGGTATCCATAGCCTACTGTTGCTGGTATTGGGAGTGCCACCATGATCGCTATCAACCGCCCTGCCGCCGCCCCGGCAGGCCCGACGGACCCAGCGGTCAGCCGTGCCCGAGAACTCGCGGACCTCCTGCGGTCGCGGCGCGGGCGACTACGACCGGCCGATGTCGGGCTGCCCCCCGGCGCCCGACGGCGCACTCAGGGCCTGCGTCGGGAAGAGGTCGCCGCGCTCGCGGCGATCTCCACCACCTACTACACGTTCCTCGAACAAGGCCGCGACGGGCACCCCTCTCGCCAGGTCCTCGACGCCCTGGCCCGGGCGTTACGCCTGAGCCCCGCCGAACGCGCCCACCTGCACGAACTCGCCCACGGCCACCCGACACCTGCCGAGTCCGGGACGGCAGAAGTCCTGGCACCGTCGGTGGTTGCGCTCGTCGACCGCCTCGACCCGTACCCGACCTACGTCACCGGTCGACGCTTCGACGTGCTGGCCGCCAACCGAGCCGCCCGGGCGCTGTGGACCGACTGGCCCGCGCGCCCACCGCAGGAGCGCAACATGCTGTGGTGGATGTTCACCGACCCCGCGGCGCGAAGCATCCTCATCGAGTGGGAGACCGAGGCATCCGCGCTGCTCGCCCGGTTCCGCGCCGCCGCCGACCGGCATCCGAACGACCCCGAGTTCGCCGCCCTGATCGGGCGCCTGCAGGCCGCCAGCGCCGAGGCCAGGGCCTGGTGGGCACGCCACGACATCGTCGCGCTGAGCTCCGGCACCAAACGGCTACGCCATCCCGTCCTCGGCGACCTGGACCTGCAGCACGTCGTGCTCCAACTTGCTGAGGACCCCGAACAGAAACTCGTCACCTTCACCGCCGACGACACCCAGCAGCAGCGCATCGCGGCCTTGATCGCCAATCAAGTGAGGTAGCCCAGCGGGCTCCGGATCCGCCGCCCGCAAGCCGATCGTCCTGCGGCACACTTGCCGGATGGACCAGCCTTCGGTGGATACACCCGAGTGGCCACAGTGCCGGAGGCCGCCACCGTGGCCAGGCTGCTGGATACGTTCAATCGGGAGTACGACACCCCGACACCTGGGACAGCCGTCCTCGCGACGCGGCTCGGGCGGCTCCTGGCCGGTGGAGACGTGATCGCCCTGCTGACCGGCGACCCCGCCGTCGCCGTCGCGCTCCTGACCCTGCGCCCGAACGTCTGGTACGACGGCCCGGTTGCCTTGCTCGACGAGCTCTACGCCGCGCCGGAGCTGCGCGGACGAGGACTCGGCTCCACGCTGCTCACGACCGCCGAGGCCGTGACCCGACAGCGCGGCGGCGAATTGCTCGAAATCAACGTCGACGGCGACGACACCGACGCGCGCCGGTTCTATGAGCGGTACGGCTACGTCAACAGCGAGCCGGGCGAGGACCAACCGCTCCTCTGCTACTACCGGGAACTGGGGGACGCCTCGTAGCAGGAGCAACATCGGGACGTCGCGCAGAGCGACCGCCAGAATCCGCCGAACGGCTTACGGCGCACGCCGGGCGCCCGTTGTGGAGCAAGCGAAGTCCGCCGCCCTGTGTCGCTTGGCGATCGGCTACCGGCGACCGGCAACGCATCCAAGTCGCGGTGTCGTCCACTCCGCGCCGCCCCAGCCATGCTGCGGCGGCCAGCACTGTTCAGCAATCGGGAGCACCTACTGAATCTGGTTCTGGTTCTGGTTCTGGTTGTGGGTGTGGTGGTGTGCGCGCATGCTGTGTGCGTTGTGTAGCGCAACTGTCACTCTCAGCGATGTAGGAGCCCTGATGATGCTTCGCTCACCCACCACCCTTGTGCCTCGCCCGTCGCGTCGTTGGCGTCGCGCCGCCCTCGCGGTCGCGGGCGCGGTCGTCGTGGCCGTGGCCGCCGCACCGGTGGGGACCGCGTCGGCGGCCGGGGGGACCGCGGACTGGTTGCAGTTCGGTGGTGATGCGGCGCACTCGGGGGCCAGTTCGGGGGAAACCCAGCTCGGGGCGGGCAACGTGGCCCAGCTGAGGGCGGCGTTTCAGACGGTACTGCCCGGCACAGCGGACGCGCCGCCGGTGGAACTCAGCGGGGTTCCCACCGCGGGTGGGGTTCGGGACCTGCTGTTCGTGAACACCACCAACGCCACGACGGTCGCGGTGGACGCGCACACCGGTACCCAGGTGTGGGCGCAGCAGGTGGGCCCCGGCTCCTGCCACATCAACAACGGCGGATCGGCCTGCTACACCACCTCCGCCCCGGCCATCGACCCGAACCGGCAGTTCGTGTACTCCTACGGCCTGGACGGGTCCGTGCACAAGTACGCCACCGGAACCGGTGTCGAGACCACAAGCGGCGGTTGGCCGCAACAGGCCACCCGCAAGCCGTTCGACGAGAAAGGCTCCGCCGACCTCACCGTGGCCACCGCCCGCAACGGCACCCCTTATCTCTACGTCGCCAGCGGCGGCTACCCCGGCGACAACGGGGACTATCAGGGCCACATCACCACCATCAACCTCACCACCGGTGCCCAGACCGTGTTCAACACCCTGTGCAGCGACCAGACCGTGCACTTCGCCTCCCGCACCACCCCGGACTGTCCGGCCGTGCAATCAGCGGTGTGGTCGCGCGCCGGAGTCGTTTATGACCCCGACACCGACCACGTCTACCTTCCCACCGGCAACGGCGCCTACTCCCCCACCGCCCATGACTACGGGGACAGCGTGCTGGTGCTGAACCCCGACGGCACCGGCGCCGGTGGCGGAACCCCGCTGGACAGCTACACCCCCACCAACTACACCCAACTGCAGAACGCCGACGCCGACCTGGGCAGCACCGCACCCGCCCTCGTGCACGCACCCCCCGGCAGCACCGTGCCGCACCTGGGGGTGCAGTCGGGCAAAGACGCCCAGCTGCGGCTGCTGAACCTGGACAACCTCAGCGGCCAGCACGCACCGAACCACACCGGCGGGGAACTGCAGACCATCGGCGTGCCCCAAGGCGGGGAGGTCCTCACCCAGCCCAGCACCTGGATCAACCCCGCCGACGGGTCCTCGTGGGTGTTCCTGGCCAACGACAACGGCCTGTCCGCCCTGAAGGTCCAGCTCAACGGGACCAGTCCCACACTGGTCACCCAGTGGCACACCGGGACCGGTGGGACCACCCCGGTCCTCGCCAACGGGGTCCTCTACTACGAAACCGGGGGCGGGCTGCGGGCCCTCAACCCGACCACCGGCACCCAGCTATGGACCGACGGCGCCAGCACCGGGGTGCACTGGCAGAGCCCCATCGTCGTCAACGGTGTCCTCTACGACACCGACGGACACGGCCACCTCAACGCCTACACCCTGCCCACCGGTGCCCGCCAACCCTCCACCACCACCCTCAGTACCAGCCCCAACGCCGCTGTGGGCGTTACCGGTGTCGCCCTGTTCGCCACCATCAACCCCGCCACCGCAGGCGGGACCGTCGCCTTCACCGACAACACCACCCCGATCCCCGGATGCACGGCCATCCCCGTTACCACCGGCGCCGCCAACTGCGTCACCACCTTCACCACCGGCGGCACCCACACCCTCACCGCCACCTACGCCGGCGACGCCACCCACACCGGCTCCACCACCCACACGGCACTGACCGTCACCACCACCCCGGACTTCCTGCAAATCGTGCTGGGCTACCTGATCAGCTTCGCCCACACCTTCCACCTGTTCGGCCTCTAACCCCCAGCACCCCACCGGGTACGAGCCAGGGCAGGGCCGGGCACCACACCGGTCCCCTGCCCCCGATGCGCCACCTCGCCGCTCCACCCGCCCAACAACCGCCCCCGCCACCGCCACCGCCGCCAAGGGACATTGTGATGCGCCGAAGCCCCCGCCGCCCCCTCCGACGCCGGGCCGCCTCGGTCCTCGCCGGGTGCACCGTGATCGCCACCGGTCTCACCCTGAGCGCCGGGCCCGGCTGGGCGAGCCGGCCCTCCACCCCACCCCTGCCCACCACTCCCGTAAGCGCACCGCCCAGCCACCCCGACACCGACCACCTGGGCTCCACCATCCGCGCCCACGAACCGGCCGCCCAACCCACCCCCACCACCCCCGACCGCTCGGCGACGCCGAACCTCGGCCCGCCCGTGGTCGCCGGCGACCAACCCCAAGGGCTCGACGTCAGCGGATACCAGGGCAACGTCGACTGGCCCACCGTCGCCGCCAACGGCGCCCAGTTCGCCTACGTCAAAGCCACCGAAGGCACCGGTTACCTCAACCCCTCCTTCGCCCAGCAGTACAACGGCTCCGCCACCACAGGCCTGATCCGCGGCGCCTACCACTTCGCGTTACCAGACCAGGCCAGCGGCGCCGACCAAGCCAACTACTTCATCGACAACGGCGGCGGCTGGACGGCCGACGGACACACCCTGCCCCCCATGCTCGACATCGAATACGACCCCTACGGCCCCGACATCTGCTACGGACTCAACCCCACCCAAATGTCGGCGTGGATCACCAACTTCTCCACCACCGTCAACACCCGCACCGGACGCTTCCCCACCATCTACACCACCACCAACTGGTGGAACACCTGCACCGGCGCCAACCCCACCTTCGGAGCCACCAACCCCCTGTTCATCGCGCACTACAACACCACCCCCGGACCCCTACCCGCCGGATGGAGCTCCCAAACCCTCTGGCAATACAGCGACACCGGCATCTACCCCGGCGACCAAGACACCTTCAACGGCTCCGCGACCCAACTCAGCACCTTCACCGCCCCAACCCCCACCACCACAACCCCGACACCACCACCGGCGCCGCCCTACGACCTCGGAACCGTCTTCGCCCTACTGCTCGCCCTGTTCCTGCTCTCCACCCTCCACTAACAACCGTGCCCTGCCGGCGCACGGGCTGGCTGAAGAACGGCCTCTGTGCCGGCCTCGAAACGCTGAGGGTGGGGTGTGGCCTTAAGGGTGCACCGATCGGGCAAACCATCGGGGTAGCCGGACACGAAGGCTCAATGACCGCCGCCCCCCACGACACCGGAATCATCCACCCGCGGACGGAGGTAACTCGTGGCGAAACTCGAGAAGAGCGTCCGCATCGCTGGGCACTCACGCACCCAGCTGGCCGCCGACCTCAAGACGCACTACGAGCAAGGAGCCAGCATCCGAGAGCTCACCAGAGCCACTGGCCGGTCCTACGGCTTCATCCATGACCTGCTCACCGAAGCTCAGGTGCCCCTGCGAGGTCGAGGGAACCTGAGCACCGCCAAATCCGCCCGACAGTCCGATTAAGTGCCACGTAACGTCGGCCAGCTACCACTACCGGTGCAAGCGCGGGTACCTCGTGCTCGGCCGGCCCGGTATGTTGACCTGTCGCCGGGGGGTGGCAAGGAAACCCGCTTGGACGGCGCCTGGCACCGGCAAGACCCCCGTGGCAACAAGCCCGGCGTTGACGCTCAGTTCTCGTTGAGCCAGGAGCGGCTTGCTTGGCCGGTATTTCCGGCTCTGGGCGAGTGCGACTACCCCCAGGTGTTCGTTCGCCCGCACCCGGCCGTCGTTGCAGTCCTAACAGAAGCAACCAACATGCTCGACCTCTGCCGTGTGGGCCTACCCACGGGCCTTTGAGTCGATGGGACGGCAGGCCGCTTGAAGCCGTGGTTCAAGTTCTTCATAGGACAGGCGACCTTTAAGATTCGACCGAAGTGCAGTTCCTCAGCCAGCACCACGAAGTACCGCAGGTGACGCAACTCCATACCACGCTCCCTCCAGGCAGGCCCGCGGCGAACAACGGAACGAGATCCATCGGTACGTTGGCAAGCGTAGTCGGGTGACGTTGTCACGCTTGGTCTTCGGGGGATGGAGAGCTGCTGTCGGGCACGGTCTGTGATGCACTACGGGCCCGGTCGAGTTCCTCACAATGCGAATGCTTGGCGTTGTAGGACCGCTCGTCGCATCCACCCTGCTAACGAGCTGGGACCGGCGCATCTTCCTGGTCGTGACACGACCGAAGCCTGGTCGAGCCGAACCTAGGTACCTACACGCCGCGGATTCGCTGCAGAGCTGAACACGGAACAGCCACTACCGATGGATTTGGTTCCGTTGCGCCTTCTGCCGCCAGGTCGAGGAGCACCTTGGCTGGGTCGTGCACCACCGCCGGTGCCCGCCACGAGGCCAGGCCCGCCGACAACCCGACGTCCAGACCCGCCGGATCGTCTCCGGAGTCGGTGTTCCGGGGTCGCTGACCCCGGTGTCGCGGGCGGCGGTGGTGACCCATCTCACCCGCTCACCCGGTTGACCACGACCCGATCCAGGGTGGATGCTTGCAGACACCAACTAGTTGAGTGCCGCAAGCACAAAGATCGAGTGGAGGAGGTCTGGTGTCCCTGAGTGCTATCGACGTCCCCGAGGTCGCGCCGGGCGGCAACGACGGGGCAGTTGACCACGTCGTCTCCGGGCAGCTCGGCGACGAGCTCGTCCGGCTGGTGAAGGTCATGGAGCGCGCCGCAGCCCAGGTCGCGGCTCGCCGCGGCGACGGCGTCGACAAGGCGGCGTTCAGCGTGCTGTACCGGCTGGTCTACGACGGTCCGCAGCGCTCCGGTGCGCTGGCCGAGTCCCTGTTCGCGGACCCGTCCACGATCAGCCGCCACGTCGCCCAGCTCGTCGGGCTCGGCTACGTCCACCGGGAGGCCGACCCGGACGACGGGCGGGCCACCGTCCTCGCCGCCACCCCCAGCGGGACCGCGTGCGCGCACGCCAACCGCCGCCGTCGCAACGACGCGATGGCCACCGTCGTCGCCGACTGGTCCACGCAGGACCGGTCGACGCTCACCACCCTGCTCGCGAGGTTCACCACCGACCTCGAGCACCACCGCCCCTGATGCTGGCCGCTCGCGGGCAGGTCCAGGGCACCGAAGGAGAGTCATGAGCACCACAGCAGACACCACGGGGTCCGTCGCCCCACCCAGCCTGCACGGTGGGCAGAACGCCGACGGCGCGTTCACCCACAAGCAGATCCTCACCATCCTCGCCGGGCTCGTGATGGGCGTGTTCCTGGCCGCGTTGGACCAGACCATCGTCTCGACGTCCATCCGGACGATCGCCGACGACCTGCAGGGCTTCTCCGTGCAGGCGTGGGTCACCACCGCCTACCTGATCACCTCGACCATCGCGACGCCGCTGTACGGCAAGCTGAGCGACCTCTACGGTCGCAAGCCGTTCTTCCTGCTCGCCATCTCGATCTTCGTGGTGGGCTCTTTCCTGTGCGGGTTCGCGACCTCGATGTACGAGCTCGCCGGGTTCCGCGCGTTCCAGGGCCTCGGTGCCGGTGGGCTGTTCTCCTTGGCACTCACCATCCTCGGTGACATCGTGTCGCCGCGGGAGCGGGCCAAGTACCAGGGCTACTTCCTCGCCGTGTTCGGCACGTCCAGCGTGCTCGGCCCGGTCATCGGTGGCGTCCTTGCCGGGCAGAGCTCCATCCTGGGCATCTCCGGCTGGCGCTGGGTCTTCTTCGTCAACGTGCCGATCGGCCTCGTGGCGCTGGTCGTCGTGGCCAAGGTGCTGAACCTGCCGGTCAACCGGCGCGACGCCCGGGTCGACTGGTTCGGTGCCGTCCTGCTTTCCGTCGGCCTCGTCCCGCTGCTCATCATCGCCGAGCAGGGCCGCACCTGGGGCTGGGGCTCCGACCGCGCGATCCTTTGCTTCGCCATCGGGATCGTGGGGATCGTCGCCTTCATCGTGGCCGAGTTCCGGATGGGCGACGACGCGCTGATCCCCATGCGGTTCTTCCGCAACAGCACCTTCGCGATGGGCACCGTGATCAGCGTGGTGGTCGGTGCCGCGATGTTCGGCGGCATCTCGCTGCTCCCGCAGTACCTGCAGGTGGTCAAGGGCTCCTCACCCACCGTCGCCGGGCTGCAGACGCTGCCGCTGGTGCTGGGCATCATGACCGGCGCCATCTCCTCGGGCCAGATCATCTCCCGCACGGGGCACTACCGGAAGTTCCCGGTGATCGGGATCTTCCTCATGACGGTGGCGGTCTTCGCCTTCGGCCTCACCCTGCGCTACGACAGCTCGCTGGTCCTCGTCATGGGCCTGATGCTGGTCTTCGGCTACGGCCTGGGCAATGTCATGCAACCCATCACCCTGGCGATCCAGAACGCCATGCCGGCCAAGGACATGGGCGTCTCCACGTCCTCGGCGACCTTCTTCCGGCAGATCGGCGGCACGATCGGCGTCGCGGTGTTCCTCTCGCTGCTGTTCTCCCAGCTGTCCGGGAAGATCGGCATCGCGATCGGCAGCGCGGCGCAGGACCCGGCCTACCGGCAGGCCGTGCAGGCCGCGGCCGGCAGCTCCGACCAGACCGTCGCGGCGCTGGGACAGGGGCTGGCCTCGGGCAGCCCCGCTGTCGCCGGACAGGTGCTCAACGACACGTCCTTCATCGGCAAGCTCCAGGCCGTGCTGGCCGACCCGTTCAAGATCGGGTTCTCCAACGCGATGGACGTCGTGTTCATCGTCGTCGGGGTCGTCATGGTGGTGGCCTTCGTGCTCGTGCTCTTCTTCAAGGAGGTCCCGCTGCGCACGCAGTCCGGCATCCAGGCCGCCCAGTCCGACCGCGAGTCGGCGGCTGCGGCCGCCGAGGGTGCGCACGTCGTGTCGGCCGAGGCGGCGATGCCGACCTTCGCCGACGACGAGCAGGTGGCCGGCCGGCCCGAGGCGGCACCCACCGAGGGCGGACAGCACGAGGTCGCCCCCGGACGCGAGCCCTTCGAGGGGCTCGGCGAGGACGCCCGCGAGCAGCTCGTCCAGGAGTCGCACACCGCGGGCCGTCCCGACGGTCGCCCGGCGCACTCGTCGGTCGGCGGGGACTGACCTCCTGCTCCACGACGACGGGGCCCGACCGCAGCTGTGGTCGGGCCCCGTCGTCCTGTGCGCCGGCGTGCTGCCCAGGTGCACGGTGGAGCGTGGGAGCTAGTGCGAGCCGAGCACCGGCACGGGGTGGTGCTCGAACGGTGTGCCCTTGGCGCGGTCGAAGGAGCGCTGGATCTCGGCCTCGGCCTCCACCCGACCCACCCACTCGAGAACCCACGACAGTTGAATAGGCGAGCCCACCAGTACCCTGCATGGGCGACGGGTTGTCGGTCGCGGCGCAGGTTATGGCTGCAGGCTGGTCGATGCCGCGAACGCGGCAGCGCGTTTCAGCTGGCTGAGGCCAGGAGGACGACCTTGCCGCGCGTGTGCCGCTCGGCCAGCTGCGTGTACGCCTCGCGCACCTGCGCCAGCGGGAAGGTCGCCGCGATCGGGATCGTCAACTCACCGGACTCGATCAGTCTTGCGAGGTCGGCGAGCACGTCGGCGGAGGTGATCTGGTAACCGAACACGGTCTTGGCGCCGAACCTCTCGGCAGCGTCGAAGTCGACGATCGTGACTACCCGCTCGGCAGCGACGCCAATCCCGGTGACCAGTTCGACGTACCCCCCGCCGAAGGCGTCGTAGGCGGAATCGATGCCCTCAGGCGCGGCTTCGCGCAGCCGCTGCCCGAGGCCCTCGCCGTGGTGCACAGGCTCGGCGCCGACCGAGCGCACCCATTTGTCATTCGCGGGTCCAGCCACGGCGAGCACGCGCACACCATCGTTGACGAGAAGCTGGGTCAGGATCGATCCGACGCCGCCGGTCGCTCCGAACACGACGGCGGTCTCGCCCGAGTCGGTGGGCACGGCGTCGGCCATGCCGTGGGCGGTGCCCCCCGCGACGTACATCGAACCTGCCTGTTCCCACGACACCGACGGTGGCCGCCGGGTGAGTTGGTCGGCGGGCACCGTAACGAACTCGGCCTGCGCGGCCCGCTCGTCGGTCCAGCCGATGACCTCGTCGCCGATGTTCCAGACGCCCACCTGATCGCCGACCTCGACGACGCGCCCGGCAAGATCGCTCCCCTGGCCCGACGGGAAGCTCGACGGTGCCACCTCGGACATCGCGCCTTCGCGGATCATTATCTCGCCCGGGTTGATCGACGTCGCGGCGACCTCGACGAGGACCTGGTCCGGCCCCGGCGTCGGCCGCGCGACCTCAACCACCTCGAGCACGTTCACAGGTCCGTAACGAGCGAAACGCACAGCACGTGGCATGTCGTCGACGGTAGCTCGCGCGGGCTAACGCTTCACCGGGCCCCCGGGGTGCCGCGCGAACCGCTGGAGGATCGGCTACCAGGACGAGAGGCGACGGGTCCTTGCCCGCGGTCCCCTCTTCGCGCTCGACGGAAACACACTTGCGGCGGTCATGGTTGCCGCTGAGGTGACGGAGCCCGGGTGATGTAGCCGCAAATCACCAGGCGTGCCGTCGGAGAGACTTCGATGCTTAGCCTTGTGTCGGTGCGGCCACGGTTGGGCGGCGGGTACGCAGCAGGGTGGCACGTTCCTCTTCGGATAGGCCACCCCAGATGCCGTAGGGCTCTTGCACGCGGAGTGCGTGCACGCGACATTCAGTGATCACCGGACACCGGTGACACACCGCTTTGGCTTCCGCCTCCCGGCGCCGCCGCCGCGGGCCACGCTCCAGGTAGGAGTGAAAGAACATGTTGAGCATCAGTCCGCGGCAGGCGGCCAGCTCCTGCCACTGCCACGAGTGGTGCACCGCTCCGGGAAGCCGACTGTAATCCGCCATGCGCCACTCCCACCCTCGGTTGCTTGCCCCCTGTCTCTATGACTTCGGCTACCAGCACGAAATGTTTCACCTCGGGCACGGTTGTTTTCCACCGCCACCGGAAAGTTCTTGATCGTTGTCCCTGACGAGCAACAACCAGGCACCATCACTGGCGCTACTCACCGTCCACTTTGGGGCCGGGGTCAGCTACCGAAGCGCCGGGTTTCCCGTGGGTCCATCCGGACTCACCCCGCCACCGCCAGTTGCGGTTTTGTCTAGCGGTGCTGGCCGCCTCGGCCGCGGTCGGGTTTCTTCCCGCCCTGCCCTCGATCCGCCCGGGTAGTGCTGGTGGCGGCGGTGTCCACGATTTGACGGATCGTTTTGGTGCGTCGCTCGGCCATCACGTCGCGGACCTTGCGTTCCGCCCTCGGTCAGTGCGTCGTGTTGGGCGGTGAGGTCTTGTTGGTCGGTGGAGCATCGGGCGTTCCCGCCGAGCAGCGCGGTCATGGCGGACCTCCGCGCGAGGGGCCGGTCCAGGGGGGTCCCGGCTACCGGCGACGGCAGCAGCCGGTGGCGGCAACGTAAGTTGCGCCCGACCGGGTGGCAACGTATGTTGCAGGTCGTGGAGACGCCGCTGATCGTCGACAGCGCCCGCAAGCACGGCATCGCCGATGACGACGTTCTTCACGCGTTCAACCACCCGGTGAGCTACGAGGACCTCGACGACGGGTTCGTCATGATCATCGGACCAAGCCGATCAGCTCTACTGCTGGAAATCGGAGTTCTCGATACCGACCACGGCCCCGTTATCGTGCACGCGATGACCGCCCGGAGAAAGTACTTGAGGTGATGACCATGCCCAGAAGCCTGCAGGAGATCCTCGAACACGCCGACGAGCTAGGGCGCCGGTTCGAGGAGCACGAGCCCAGCGACGTCCGCAATGCAACACCGCTGTACGCCATCCGCGAGGCAGTGACCGGGCGCGCGGCCGCCGAGCGCCGCGTTGCCCAGGCCGTCGCCACGGCTCGCGACGCCGGTGTGTCCTGGTCCGCGATCGCCAGCATGCTCGGCACCTCCGGCGAGGCCGCCCGCAAGCGGTACGCGGAACAACACGCCAAGTCCGCCTAACGAGGCCAGGCCTGCGGTCCGCCCCCCAGCGGTACCCAGACATGGCAAGGAGGGCACGGTGAGCAGCATCGAGAGCAACACACCCCGCGACAAGCGAGGGGCGTTGGACCACGACTTCACCGCCGTTCTGCAGAAAGCCCGAAACCAGGCGGGTGGATCTACGTCGTAGGATCGATTCGGCCGAGTTCTTCGGCACCCGCGGCTTCGTCAAGATCAACGGGACCATCGACGACCACCCCTTCCAAAGTTCCTTCATGGCCCTGGGCGATGGCACCCACAAGCTGCCGGTGAAGGCCGGCCTCCGCCAGGCGATCGGCAAGAACCCCGGCGACACGGTCTCGATCCACCTCGACGAGCGCCTCAGCTCGGTCAGGTTCTGCTAGGCGATCGGTACGCGGGCAGTGACTGGCACCAGTGGCAGGCTATTTGGCGTGACGACGAACGCGCCGCGGGTGATCGGGATGCTCGGGGGGATGAGCTGGGAATCCAGCGCGCAGTACTACCGGCTGGCAAACGAGCTGGTTCGCGAGCGGTTGGGTGGCCTGCACTCGGCGAAGATCATATTGGCGTCGGTGGACTTCGCCGACGTGGAGGCACTGCAGGTCGCCGGTCGGTGGGATGAGGCCGGCCAGCTGCTCGCTTCGGCGGCCAAGGGACTAGGTCGGTCGCAGCGTTGATCACGTCAGCGACCGCGGCGACCTGCCGCCGCGACAGCCCTTCTTTCACCACCATCGCACCGTATCCGCCCTCCCATAGCGGCGGGCTGATCGTCGCTGATGAGCCGGTGCGACACGTTCCCGGATGGGGAACCCTGGGTCCTTGCGGTGGTCGCGACGCCGCCCGATCGGCTCTTCGTTCCCGGCCTGGTCACCCCTGGGTGGCGTTCCCACATGACCCGCCCGGCGGAAGTACCCGGTGACGGGGATCGACGACCGGGAACGGTGCGGAGGGGACACGGCGGAGGACCGCTGGTGGCCGTCCACCTCGTCAGGACCCAGGCCCTGGCATCGGCCGCAGCTGCCGGTACAGGGTGGAGCGCGAGACCCCGACCGTCTCGGCGACCTCCACGATCGGGGTGCCCTCCTCGATCATCTTGGTGGCCTGCCGCCGCTTGACGGGGGTCAGCGCGGTCGGCCGACCCCCGTTGCGGCCCCGGGCCCGGGCGGCGGTGAGCCCGGCCTGAGTTCGCTCTCTGATGATGTCTCGCTCGAATTCTGCCAACGAGGCGAACACGTGGAAGACGAGCCGGCCGCCTGGGGTGGTGGTGTCGATCGACTCCTGCAAGGACCGGAACCCGACCCCGCGCTCCTCGAGGCCGCGGACGGTGTCGATGAGGTGGGGTAGCGACCGGCCGAGCCGGTCGAGCCGCCAGACGGTCAGGGTGTCCCCCGGCCTCAGCGCTGCCATGACCTCGGCGAGCTGCGGCCGGTCGGTCCGTGACCCTGATGCGGTGTCGGTCCACGTCCGCCAGCACCCCGCGGCGCTGAGAGCGTCGTGCTGCAACGCGGGGTCCTGCACGGTCGTCGATACCCTCGCGTACCCCAGCAGCTCGCCCATGAGGACGCACTGTGCCAGAACCCACCTGTGCACCCGCCTCTGACACGGTGATTTCGTTACTGAGTTTCGGCGCGGTGCCGAACAACGCCGACCAGCGCGGCCTCGGCGGGGCTCGAACCGCGTCCGTGCTGTCCCGAAAACGATCGAATGTGAGTACGAGCGCGCGGTTGTTGGGTTACGACAAAAACCGTTGCTGAGCTCGCTAAGTTGCTGGCGACGCACGGGGGGCTGCGACGGTGTCTGCCGCCGAGTCCGTACAGAAAGACGGCATGGGCGGTGTCGACCTGGCGAAGCGGTGGTTGGAGAGCACGACCTGGGTGGAGCTGCCCTTCGACGTCTACAACAACGCCCCGGTGTGTAGCCTGCGGCGGCTCGGCGGCAAGGTGCAGCGGTACGACCTCTTCGGGGCCATACACACGGATCCACCTACTCTGCTGTACGTCGATCGTCAGGGACGTCAGCCATGTCGACCGATGGGCCGGCGTTGGATGAAACGCCGACCGGATGACAGTGGTGCGCCACAGAAAGAGAAATGCATGATTAGCAGAGAAATTCGGGGACTGGACTTCGATTCCTATCTTCAGCACATCCGCTGCTTCACTGATGAGGAGCTCATTCCGCGCGAGATTGAAATGGTTGACGCGGGCGAAGTTCCTGCCGATCTTGTTGAGCGCATGGCACAAGTGGGGCTCTTCGGTATCACTCTTCCCCGCGAGTGGGGCGGGCTAGGGTGGACAGTGGAACAGCAGGTCCTGCTGACGTTGGAGTTCACCCGCGCCTCGTGCGTGTACCGCTCGCGCTTCTCCACCACCATCGGCCTGTGCTCACAAGTGCTACTTGATTATGGCACCGCGGCGCAGCGCACACGCCATCTCGCTGCAATGGCTGGTGGTGATCGGGTGGCCTCGTTCGCGCTGACCGAACCCGAGGCCGGCTCCGACGCCGGGGCGGTGACCACCACCGCGGTGCGCGACGGCGACCACTACGTGCTGAACGGACACAAGCGCTACATCACGAACGCGGCGTGGGCCGACCTGCTGATAGTTTTCGCGCGAACCGAGCAGGGGCCGTCGGCGTTCCTGGTGGAGCTGCCAGCATCAGGAGTGTCCACCCGACTGCCCCACCGGATGAACGGCCACGAGGCAGGCCCGGTGGCGGAGATCGACTTGGTCGGCGTGCGAGTGCCCGCCGAGAACCTCATTGGTGGTGAGGAGGGTGTCGGCCTACGGCAGGCGTTGCGGGGGATCAACCACGCCCGCACCCATGTTGCGGCCACGGCTGTCGGGCAGGCCACTCGGTTGCTGTCTGAGGCGACCCGGCACGCCATACACCGCAGTCAGTTCGGCACTCCGCTCGCCGATTTGGGGGCTGTTGAGTCGATGCTCGGCCGCAGCTACGCCGAGATGGTCGCGGGCCGCGCACTTGTACTCGATTGTGCCCGCGAATTCGACACCGGACCCATCCCGCACCACCGAATCGCCGCAGCAAAACTGTTCTGCACCGAGATGGCCAGCGAGGTCGCCGATCGTGCAGTCCAGATCCTCGGTGGAGAAGGCATCGTCGGGGACAGCCCAGTCCCTCGGATGTGGCGGGACGTGCGAGCCCTGCGCATCTACGAGGGTGCCTCGCAGATCCACGAACGCAACCTCGCGCGGCACCTCAAGTCCACTGTTGGCGACGGTGGCGGAGTTTGACCTGACGCCACGCTATCGAGATGGATGCGGATTTGATCGCCCCACAAAGGTAGCCGCGGTCTTCTCCGCCAACACCGGTCGGAACCTCAGCGTGGCACTGCAGAATTCCGCGATGGTGGGGCGACATCCGGCTGTTCTTCCCGGGAGCAGGATCCGGGTTCATAGCGGGTCACCTGACCTGGACTCCACGGAAGAGTCAGGTTACGTCGCCAATTTGCGGCGGGGCGCCGTGCGCTCCGCGGGGCAACGTCACCGAGTAGACGTTCATGGTGTCGACGATCAACCCCGCAGAGACGACGGGTGGGTTGTCGTAGCAGCGGCGTATGTGATCGCAGCACGAATCGTATCGGTTAGCGTTACCACAGCGAGGATGTGAGCATGGCGCGTCGAGTGCAGAGCAGTGACCGTCTGCGTGTGCCGCAGCCGGTGATGAAGCGCCGGTTGCCTTCGGGGCGTGGTGCGATGGAGCAACCCAACGTCACCCACGACGGGGAGGCAGCTCTCAGCGCAAGGTTCTGGGTGGCGGTCGCGGTGACGGGGGTGGCCACGGGACTGTTCGGTGACCTGATGATGATGATTCTTTTTTGGTTCCAGCACACGGCCAACTATCACACGGGCAGTTTCGAGTCCGCAGTGGAGAACGTGTCGGGTCTCCGCCGGGTTGTGGTTCTGCTCATCGCGGGCGCTGTTGGTGGGGTGGCTTGGTATGTGCTGCGCCGGTACACCAAGGGGGAATGTTCGGAGGTGGATGAGGCGGTGTGGAACGGGAGCGGGAAGCTGTCGTTGCGGCGCAGCCTGGGGACGTCGGTGATTTCTGAGGTGGTCATCGGCATGGGCGCTTCACTCGGCCGAGAGGCGGCGCCCAAGCTCATGGGTGGTGCCTCGGCGAGTGTGTTGGCGGGATGGGTCGGCCTGTCCCCGGCGCAGCGCCGTCTCCTCGTGGCGTGCGGTGCCGGCGCGGGGTTGGGCGCGGTGTACAACGTGCCCCTGGGCGGCGCCCTGTTCACTGCCGAGGTCCTCGTCGGGAGCATCGCCCTGCCCACGATCCTTCCTGCCTTGGCCTGCTCGTGGATCGCGACCGCCACCGCGTGGCTCTACCTCCCCACGAGCGCCACCTACATCGACATCCCCGCCTTCCATTCCGATACGCGCCTGATCGTGTGGGCGCTACTGCTCGGCCCAGTTGTGGGGGTGTTTGCCGCGGGCTACATCCGACTGCTCGGTTGGGTGTCACACCACCGGGTGAGCGGGCGTAAGGCGCTGGCGGCGCCGCTTGTCGCGTTCGCCGTTCTCGGGGCGATTGGCCTTGGCTATCCACAGCTGTTCGGCAACGGCAAGAACATGGCTCACGATGTGTTTCTCGGCGGCGGGGGGGTGGGTTTGTTGCTTGCGCTGTTCATCCTCAAACCGTTGGTGACCGCCCTGTGTCTGGGCAGTGGCGCCTCCGGTGGCTTATTCACGCCGGTCATGAGTACCGGGGCCGTACTCGGCGGGGCTCTTGGACTGCTCTGGTCCTACGCGTGGCCGGGATCACCCGTGGGTGCCTACGCCATGATCGGCGCCGCCGCCATGATCGGCGCCTCGATGCAAGCCCCGCTCGCCGCGCTTGCGTTGGTCCTCGAACTCACCCACAGCGGATTCCAGCTCATGGTCCCGATGATGGTGGCCACCGTGACCGCCACCGCCATCACCCGCTACCTCGACGGCTACTCAATTTATTCCGCCCGCCTGACCGCCAAGTAAGGCAGCCCCCTGCCGAGAACGGTGCCGGGGTTGGGGCCTTCATTCACCTCGATTTGCGGTCGTTCAACACGCCGTCACGACCCCCGCGGGACACTGGAAGTTGTCCACCCTGAGTACGGCGACTCGAGGCGGGCGAGTACCTCATTGCCGAGTTCGGCGCCGGTAACGCCCCCATAGCCGTCGCGATGGTCAGGGACGGTCCGGTGAAAAATGTGGGTTTGGGGTCACAAGGTTGAACCAGAGCTCAAAATCATCGAAACAGGATAAAAGTTCATCGAGTTGCGTACGGTCGCCATCAATTCGTGCGCGCCTGTCAGCGATGGCTGTATCCAGAGTGGCGATGCCTCCGGTGAGCTTCCCCAGGGTTTCACGATCAATGTGAAGCGTTAGGGCAGCGTCGCTGCTTTGCTTGTTTTTCGTGTGGATGAGCACCCCATTACCTATGGTCAACAGGTAGCGTTCGGAGGTGTCGGTCACAAGCAAGTTTACGTTGGTTTTTAGGTCAGGTGCGCGAAGACCGTTGAAACGAATTCCGAGAAAGTCCAGAAACAAGTCCGTTGTCATGGCGTCGGTAATTCCCGATTGGGTCGTGCGGGTCGTCTTCGGCCTGCTGACCCCGAGGCGAAGCTCGTGTGCTCCACTAAGGTAGAAGTTGCGCCACGGGGCACTCTCTGCCTGGTAACCCAACTGCTCGAACGCGTCTGCCTGTAGCTGTCGCGCATCTTCGTTGTCGGGATTGGCGGCGAGGACGTGCTTCACTACTTCCACGGTCCAGCGGTAGTCTCCGGCGTTGTGCGCGGCGCGGGCGTGGGCCAAGGCTTTGGCCGCCCCGCCAGCGAGTTCGACGTAGCGGGCCCCGGCATCGGCGGGGGTCAGTGGGTGCAGGTTAGCGGGATTTCCGTCGAACCAGCCGAGGTATTTTTGATAGACCGCTTTGATATTATGGTTGAGGGAGCCGTATAGTCCTCTGTTGGCCCAGAACTGGGCCAGTTTATCGGGCAGTTGCACCATCTCCGCTATCTCGACCATGGTGTACCCGTGGTTGGCAAATCGGAGAGTCTCGTCGTGGATGAATTTATACAGATCGCGTTGCATCTGTATAAATTTGATGACTCGTTCGCTTCCCCACACCGGCCAGTGGTGACTGATGAACATGACGTCGGTCATGTCTCCGAACATCTCGATTGCTTCATCGAGGTAAAAGCTCCAAGCCCGCGCATCCCGAATCTCAGTGCCACGAAGTGTGTACAAGTTGTGCATGACGTGAGATACATTCTCGGCCATACACAAGGCGCGCATGCCTGGCAGGTGGAACGTCATCTCAGCGGGAGCTTCGCTGTCGGGGGTGTATTGGAACACGAAGCGCACCCCGTCGAGGACCAGCTCGGTCCCGGTGGTATCGATTAGCGTGGTGGGAGGGACGAGCGAACTGGTGCCGCGCGAGGTGGTTACACCAAGGCCGGCAGAGATTTGCCCGCGGGGGCCGGGGGGGAGAACCGGACCATACATATAAATGGACCTACGGCTCATCGCATTACCCGCGTAGATATTTTCGCTGATCGCGTGTTCTGTGAAACCGGCGGGCGCCACGACCGGAACCTCCCCGCTGTTCACGTCGTGGAAATCAATGATGCCTTGGGCGCCCCCGAAGTGGTCTAGGTGACTGTGCGTGTAGATGACGGCGGTGACCGGCCGGTCCCCCAGTTGCTGCCTGACGAGTTGCATGCCAGCCGCCGCGGTTTCGGCCGAGATCAGCGGGTCGATCACGATGTAGCCGCGAGTGCCTTCGATCACCGTCATGTTGGAGAGGTCATATCCACGAACTTGGTGGATCTTGTCGCGAACGGTGAACAGCCCGTGGATCTGGTTGAGTTGGGCCATTCGCCACAAGCTCGGGTTAACGGTGTCCGGTGCCTCGCCTCGGAGGAAGTCGTAGGGCTCAAGGCTCCAGACCGTTCTGCCGGACGCGCCGGTGATCACCGGCGGGTCGAGCGCAGCGACGAAGCCGCGGTGGGCATCGTCGAAAGCCTGCCGGTCGTCGAACGGCAGCTGCGCTGCGACCGCTGCGTTGGCGGCCCGTGTCGGCTCGGCTGCAGAACGTGGGCTGGTGTTCTGCTGACCATCCAACTGATCACCGGTGCCAGATTCATCCATCGATCGGTCCTTTTCGTCCTTAGGAGCGGGCGGGTCGGTGCGCCCGAGTCGAAGACCGTAGTCCACCATCTACGAAATCCCCAGGGCGACCGTCAAATCCGGACCGCTCATGGACGACAGATCGCCCAAGCGCCGGCGGCTCCAAACAGAGGCTTGTTGGGCCGAGTGCGGTTGCCTTTCATGTCTATCTGCCACTGTCGGTGACCTTGTCTGGACCCATGCGTGCGTGCATAGACCGGACCTCGACAACGCACGTCATGCCTGCGGGCGATGGGCCGCGACGCAGCCGCGACGTTCAAGGAGCGCATCTGCCACTCCTTGGCGGCCTGGCTTAGCGCGACCGTCGCGCCCACCAACTTTCGTCAGCAGATTCTGGTCCACGTGTCGCTGACCGCGATAAACGGGTAAAGGCTCCTTTGCGCAGTGGTATCCGCGCGCCACGACGCGTGACTCATTGCGTTCGCCTATCGATCGTGGTGATGATTGCTCTTGGACGTGTACTCGAACGGCGCGCAGCATGTGATGTGCGCCACGACCGTCTGGGGGCGCCCCAAAGGAGGCTCAGCCGATGACCGCAACAAGTTCTGGTACGGACATTCGCGCTCGTCGGGTGATGTCAGGCCCGAAGCTGCATAGCCGCGCATGGCTGATCACGGGCCTGTTGTTCGTGTTCATGCTCCTCAACTTCGCCGACAAGGCCGTTCTTGGGTTGGCCGCGGGACCGCTGATCAAAGATTTTAAGCTAACGCCCGGCGAATACGGGCACGTCGCGAGCAGCTTCTACTTTTTGTTCAGCGTGTCGGCGCTGCTAGTTGGCTTCCTAGCGAACCGGATCGCGACCCGTTGGGTACTGGGTGTGCTGGCCGTAATCTGGGCGCTCGTGCAGTTCCCGGTCGGGTTCACGACCAGCTTTGGGGTGTTGGTGGCGAGCCGGATTGCGCTCGGAGCCGCCGAAGGTCCTGCGTACTCCACCGCGAACCACGCGCTCCAGAAGTGGTTTAGAAATGAGGATCGGCAGCTGCCGAGCAGCGTGCTTGCGATGGGGGCGAGCGTCGGTGTCATCGCCGCTGCCCCGGGTCTCACGTGGGTGATCGTTAACTTTGGGTGGCGGGCAGCTTTTATCGTCCTCGGCGTCCTGGGGCTGATCTGGGTAGCTGCATGGCAGTTGCTCGGCAGCGAAGGATCCGTCGGCGACGATGGTTCCCTCGCCATCGAGGTCGAGCAGGTGGAGACGCCGCACGTTCCGTACTGGAAGATCTTCACGTCCGGTACGTGGCTCGGCACTGTGCTGATCAGCTTCGCCTCGTACTGGGGGCTCGCGCTGCTCGTCGCGTGGCTGCCGAGTTACCTTGAGAAAGGATTGGGCTACAGCGTCACCACCACGGGGTATTTGGTGACGCTACCCTGGGCGCTCTCTGGCGTCATGATTCTGGTCAGCGGCTTCGTCTCACAGCGGATGATGAACGCCGGAGTCTCCAGCCGGTGGGCACGCGGGATGCTGTGCTCGGTGGTGGTGATCGTCGGTGGCGTCCTGACCTTTGTGTTCACCCGGATCGGCGGGGGGGCTCTGCAGATCATCGTGCTCACGTTGGCGTTTGGACTAGCCGGCATCACCTTTGCCCTGGCGTCCACGCTGCAGGGTGAGATCACCCCGGTGAGGCAGCGAGGCGCGGTGCTTGGTGCCGGCCTCGCGGTCGCGACCATTGCGGGCATCTTTGCGCCAACCGTGATGGGTAATTTGGTGCAGGCGGCCGCCTCGCCCGCCGCCGGTTACCAGCAGGGCTTCGACGTCGCCGGGCTGCTTCTGCTTATCGGTGGTGTCCTTGGTGCTCTCGTCATCCGGCCGGGCAAGGACACGCGGCGGCTGCTCGCCCGGGACGGTGCGTGACCCCGGCACTGCACCGCGACGCCGGAGCTCTGGTCGGGGTGGCGGCGCTGCGCGCGTTGTTCGCACCACGGTCGGTCGGCATCGTCGGTGTGTCGGGGTCACGGCCGGATTCCTGGGGTCGCCGAACCCTGGATGTGCTGCTGGCCGGGGGCTATAGCGGGGACGTCGTCGCTATCGGTCCTCAAGAGCCGCTGCCGGGTGTGCGCACAGTGCCCCGACTCGCCGACCTTGCCGAGGTTCCGGAGCTGCTCGTCGTGGCGGTTCCTGCGCCGGCAGTGCCCGACGTCGTTGAGCAGGCTCGGCGACGAGGGGCCGGTGCAGCCATCATCTACTCCTCCGGCTTCGCCGAGATGGGGTCGGCCGGTCGTCAGCTCGAGGAGCGGCTGCGTCAGGCAGCCGGTCCGATGCCCTTCCTCGGACCCAATTGTCTGGGCGTGGTCAACCGAAGCAAGAGGCTGCTGGTGTCGACCACGGCATTCCTGGACCGCCCCCGCCCGGCGCCCGGTCCCGTCGCGGTTTTGACGCAAAGCGGGGCGTTGGGCTTCGTGCTGGCTGATCTGCTCGAGCAACGTGGTCTGGGTTACTCCTACTACGCCAGCATGGGTAACGAGGGCGGGCTGCGGACCGCCCAGGTCGGTCAATACCTCGTCGAGCAGTCCGACGTGGAGGTGCTCGTCCTGTACCTAGAGGGCGTGCGCGACCCGCAGGGCCTCCTAGCGCTCGGTCGCCGCAGTCGTGAACTCGGTAAGCGCGTCGTGGTTCTCGCCGCGGGGAGCAGCGGCGCGGGACGCCGCGCTGCCCTGTCCCACACCGCCGCGGTGGCGGGCGACGACCTGCTGCTGTCCGCGTTGTGTCGGCAGGGTGGGATGGACCGGGTCCGCGACGATGAGGAGCTGGCTGACGCGATCGTCGGGATGCAGCGCGGCGCAGCGCTGACCGCCCGGCCTCGGGTGGCCGTGGTCACCATGTCCGGCGGAGCCGGCGCGGTGCTGGCCGATCGGCTCAGCGCGGTCGGTGCCGACGTTCCCACCCTGTCGGCAACGGTCCGCTCCAAGCTCGCCGAACTCGGGGCCGGTGCCGTCGGGGACCAGAACCCCATCGATCTCGGTGGCATGTTCGGTCGCTCAATCGACCGGGTGGCCGCGGTCTGCCAGTTGCTGGACGACGCTTCAGACATCGACGCCATCATTCTCTATTTCACCTTCGGCGACATGCTCCGGGAGGCGTACGCAAGCCTCGCCGACACCGCTACGCGGATGCGGACGCCGGCCTGGCTGGTATGGGGTGCGGCACCGCCCGGAGCTCTCGCGGAGGTGGGCCGTCCGGATGTGGTGGTCCCCTCCATCGCCGCGGTGGTACGTCAGATCTCCTCACTGGTGGGCCGGGTGAGGCCGGTGGCACCAAGCGATGCCGGTGGTGATGAGCTCGTTGCGGCGAGGCCGGTCGAGCTGCCCGAGGGGCTCGTGCTGTCCGAGGCGGAGGCCGGTCCCGTGCTGTCGGCGTTCGGCATCCCCTACGTCCCGACCGTCGTCGCCAGCTCCGCCGAGGAAGCTGCGGTTGCTGTCGATTCCGCCGGCTGGCCCGGGCCTTACGTTGTGAAGGGCGACGCCGCCGACGTGCCGCACCGCGCCAAGCACGGGCTGATTCGCCTGGGCGTCGCGCGGGAGGACCTCGTGGAGCAGGCGCAGCGAATGCTGAACTCCACGGGCTTGCTCTCTGGCGCACCCCGCCAGCAGGTAATTGTGCAGCCGCTGATCGCCCACGATGTGGAGATCGGCATCGGGGCGGTGCGCGACCCGGTCTTCGGGGCGGCCCTCGTCGTCGGTCGCGGCGGCACTGCTATCGAGGACTTCGACTCCGACCGCGACGCTGTGTTACTTCCCGCGACCGCGGCGGACGTGCAGGCACTGGCCAAGCGGGTCGCCGATCGGTGGCCCGGGCTCCCGGAGGCAGACCTGTGGTCGATCCTCCAGCTCCTGGCTGGGTTGCTGACCTCCCGACCTGACGTCGTCGAGGTCGACGTCAATCCCGTCGTGGTCACCGCTGAAGGCGCGCTGCTTGCTGTCGACTGCCTGATCGTCCGCTCCGAGAAAGGACAAGAAGATGTCTGAGCTGCTCAAGTACGCCGAACGGGTCTGGCAGGGCGAGTCAACGATGGCCGACTACCACACCGGGCTGCTCCGTCAGCAGGGGCTGTGGGAGGTGGCGGACGGCATCGCACTGTGGCCGGCGTTCGGCAACGTGGCCGTGTGTGATGGCGGCGACGGGCTGGTCTTCATCGACACAGGTGACGCGCGCACAGCGAAGGACTTGCGCGACGCGGTCCGTCGCTGGCGCCCGAAGGCGCCACTGCACACCGCCATCTACTCGCACGGGCATATCGACCACGTCTTCGGTGTCGGGCCGTTCGACGAGGAGGCCGCCGAGGCGGGCCGGCCGCGGCCGCTGGTAGTCGGGCACGAGGCGCTGCCCGCCCGGTTCGATCGCTACACGCGTACCGCCGGTTACAACACGGTGATCAACCAACGCCAGTTTCAGAACACCCGGATCAGCTGGCCGACGTCCTACCGCTACCCCGACATCACCTACCGCGACAGCCTGTTGCTGCGCCGGGGAGAGTTGACGTTCGGGTTGACCCACGCCCGCGGCGAGACCGACGACCACACCTACACCTGGGTGCCGGAGCGCAAGCTCCTCTATGCCGGCGACTTCTTCATCTGGGCGTCACCGAATGCAGGCAACCCGCAGAAAGTGCAGCGCTACCCGCTGGAATGGGCGGCGGCGTTGCGGCACATGGCGTCTCTGGGGGCCGAGATTCTGCTTTCGGGCCACGGTGTCCCCATCGCCGGGGCCGCGCGCATCAGCACGGCCCTCAGTGATGCAGCGGAGCTGCTGGAGTCGCTGCATGACCAGACCGTCGAAATGATGAACGCCGGTGCCCGTCTGAACGAGATCCTGCACACCGTCCGCGCACCCCAGCACCTGCTCGACAAGCCGTACCTGAAGCCCTCATATGACGAACCGGAGTTCGTGGTCCACAACGTCTGGCGGCTCTACGGCGGATGGTATGACGGCAACCCAGCGACCCTGAAGCCGGCGCCGGAGAATGCGCTGGCCCGCGAGCTCGCCGGGCTGGCTGGTGGCGCACAAGTGATGGCTGACCGGGCCCGGGTGCTCGCCGAGCAGGGTGAGTTGCGGTTGGCGGGGCATCTCGCGGAGACGGCGGCCCTCGCGGCGCCGGACGCCCCCACCGTGCAGGCCACGCGAGCCGAGGTGTTCCGGCGGCTGGAGCAGGAATCGACCTCGACGATGGCCAAGGGCCTCTACGGGTGGGCGGCCGCCGAGTCTCGGGCGCTCGCAACCGGCTCCGACACCGGCAGCGAGGTCGACCGGGCAGCCACAGGCCGAACTCAGTGGGCGTTCGGCGGATCCGTCGCCGGTACGAGCGGACGTGACGGTGCAGGCCAGCACGGGCAGGCGGAGGGCACGCCGTGACGCCTGCCTTGCAGGGTGTGCGGGTCCTGGACGTGTCGACGGTCCTGGCGGCGCCGGTGGCAGCGACGATGCTCGGGGATTTCGGCGCCGAAGTCGTCAAGGTGGAGCAGCCCACAGTGGGCGACATGACGCGGCGGCGCGCCAAACAGCCGGGGGGCCGCTCGCTGCAATGGGTCCAAGAGGGTCGCAACAAGAAGTCCGTCACGCTGAATTTGCGCACGCCGGAGGGCCAGGAACTCCTCCACGCCCTGGTGCCACAGTTCGATGTCGTCCTCACCAACTTCCGGGTTCCCACGCTGCGCAAGTGGCGGATGGATCCCGACACGCTGCAGGCGCTGCATCCCCAGGGCGTGCTGGCCTATATAACGGGCTACGGACTGACCGGTCCCTACCGGGACCGGGGAGCGTTCGACCGCGTCGCGAGCGCCTTCTCCGGGCTGACCTACGTCAGCGGTGACCCCGACCGACCGCCAGTGCGCAGCGGGTACGCCGTGATCGACTACATGACCGCCTATCTGGGGGTCTCGGCGATCCTGATGGCGCTCTACCACCGCGATTGCCACGGTGGCAGCGGTCAGGTCATCGACCTCGCCCTGTACGAGGCCGGGTTCCGGGCTTCCGAGGACGCCCTGGTCCACTACTCGGCCACCGGCGCGGTCCGGGAGCGGACTGGCAACCGCAACCGCCACGTCGTCCCGGCCACTGATGCGACAACGAAGGACGGACGGCGGGTGACCATCCACGCTGCGACCGACTCGCTGTTCCGACGGCTGGCCGAGGCGATGGGACGGCGTGAGCTCGCCCAGGACGACCGCTTCCACAGCCACGAGGCACGGGTGCAACACCAAGACGAGCTGTACGAGGTCCTCGCTGCGTGGGCGCTGACGATGGACACCGACGAGCTCATGGCCGTGCTCTCAGCAAGGGACATCCCGACCTCACCCCTGATGAGCATCGCCGACATCGTCGCCGAGCCGCATTACCGCGAGCGCGGCACCTTGGTCGAGGTCTCCGACGAAGAGCACGGCGACCTGCTACTCCCTGCGCCGCTACCTAAGTTGAGCCAGACCCCTGGCGCGATACGCACGCTCGGGCCGGGACTGGGGAGCCACAACTCGCAGGTGTACGGCGAGCTTCTGGGACTCGACGACGAGCAGCTAGCCGCGCTGCATGAGCGCGGGATCCTGTGATGAGCACGGCCCTGACTCGGCTGGCGTTTCGGCGAGACTCTCTGCGTTGTCACGAATGCGGCATGGGGTGACCTGTTTGCGGTTCGGCTCGCACCGAGACACAGCCCCAGCATCTTCACCCCGCGTGGACCCGACGCGGGGAGTGCGCCTCCAATTTTCCCGCAGGATGAATGGCCACGAGGAAGGCGTGGCGACCGAGATCGATTTGGTCGACGTGCGGGTATCCACCGACAACCCCCACCGGCAGCGAGGAAGGAGCGAGCCACGGCAGCACTGAGAACTACCACTCACGCCCATGGCGCGATCCCCGAATTTCGGTCAGCCGCACAGCGCCGTCAATCCAATGCTTGGCCGCCAAATCAGCTGCCACCGAGTCGGCGCATAGACCGTTGCTGAGTTCTCGCGCTGCACGGGCAGACCTGCTGATGCCCCATCCTCTGCTCGAAACCTCGTCACGGAGAGACCCCAATGCCCCTTGCCTATGACAAAGATCAGCTCCTGTTCGCGGACACTGTCGAACAGTTCCTCGCCGACCTGCCGAGCGGGTTGGGGGCCAAGCACCTAACCCAGGATGATGCGCCCCCCGACGCCGCCCACCTAAACCCGCTGTGGTCGCGGATCACCACCGAGCTCGACCTTGTCGGACTGCCAATCGCGGACAACGTCGGCGGGGGTGGCGCCACCTGGTGCGAAGTTGGCATCGCCTTGGAAGCAGCGGGACGGCGGCTGCTGGTGGCTCCGTACCTCAGCACGATGACGGGCATCCGACTTCTGGAGGCCACCGGTGCCCCGGAGGCGGAAACCCTGCTCGCCCGCGTCGCTCGTGATGGCCTGCGTGTCATGGCCGCGGTGGAGGCCAGCGCCTTCGCCGACTCGGCCTACGTTCCCACGCTCCAAGTGACGGCCAGCGGCCGGCTGCGGGGTGAGGTGCGCGCGGTGCTCGACGGCGCGCTCGCCGAGGTCCTGCTGTGCCCGGCGCAAGAAAATGACGCCCTCGTTGTGTACGCCGTCGATGCGGCTAATGCCATCGTCACACCTCTGCCGAGTTTGGACATCACCCGTGGGCTTGCGGCAGTCCGGCTCGACGACGCACCTGGCATCCGGCTGGTCACATCCACCGGCAGCGATGCCGTGCGGGAAGCCTTGTTGTTCGCGAGCGCCGCCATCGCCCTCGAATCCATCGGCGGCGCGGAGCGTTGCCTGCAACTGACCGTCGACTACGCCAAGACACGGCAGCAATTCGGACAGACCATCGGCAGGTTCCAGGCGATCAAGCACTCCTGCGCCGATCTGGTACGGCGCATTGAGCCAGCCAAAGCGGCGGCATACGCCGCCATGGAGGCCGTCGCCGCTCACGATCCCGACTTGCCACGTCTCGCGTCGGTGGCCGCGTACAGCGCCGTGGAAGCCTTTGTCGCGACCGCGGGAACTGCGATCCAACTGCACGGTGCCATCGGCTTCACCTGGGAACACGAACTGCACCTGCATTTCAAGCGTGCTATCACCAACCGCACCCTGTTCGGCAGCCACCGCGAGCATCGGAGACTGCTCGCCCAACACCTGCTGGGTGAGGTGTCGTTGGCAAGTTCGTTCGGCCCGCCGGTGGGAGAGGAATCATGACCACGACAGCGACCATCAACGGGACCGGCCTCGATGAGCTACGTACCGAGGTGCGCAGCTGGTTGGCGGCCAACGCCACCGGCGCTCCTGTCGCCGAGCTCACGCACGACAAAATGGACTACGACCCCGGCGAGTTGGGACAACGCTGGGTGTCGCGGCTACGCGAAGGACGGTGGCTGTGCGTGTCATGGCCCCAGAAGTACGGTGGGCGCGGATTGGGGCCGCTGGAGTGCATCGCCGTCAACGAGGAGTTCGCCAAGGCCGGCGTACAGCGTCCTCGCCTCGGTATGGGCGAGAACCTCGTCGCTCCGGCAATTCTTGGGCATGGGACGAGCGAGCAGAAGGAGTACTTCCTTCCGCGTATCCTGAGCGGTCACGATGTTTACTGCCAAGGATTTTCCGAGCCGGAGTCCGGGTCTGACCTTGCCCGGCTGCGGACCCGGGCAGTCGTCGACGGCGACGATCTCGTGGTCGATGGTGAGAAGATCTGGCAGTCCGGGGCGCACCAAGCGAACATGATTTTCACCCTGTGCCGCACCGACCCAAACGCCCCACGACACAAAGGCATTTCCTACGTCCTTATCCCGATGACGGGCAACGGGGTGCGGGTTGAGCCGATCCGCATGCTCACCGGCGACCGAGGCTTCAACCAGGTCTTCTTCACCGCATCCCGGGCGCCGCTGTTCCACGTGATTGGTGATCTGAACGAAGGCTGGAACGTCGCGATGACGACCTTGGGCGCCGAGCGTGCGGGGGACGCGACGACGCAGTACCTCGGCTACCAACGTGAGCTGTTCGCGCTGGTGCGCACGCTCGGCCTGACACAGAACAGCGTTGACAACGTCCCGCCCCGACTCGTCGATGCCTACCTGGAGGTGGAGCTGATGCGCCTCAGCGGCCAACGGGTCACCGGCGCCATGCTCGCAGGTCAGTCCGCGGATGCATTGCTCGCGGTCGACAAACTGAACTGGTCGGAGTACCACGCCTGGTTCGGGGAGATGGCGATCGAGGAACTCGGTATCGACGGCCTCGTGCGTCCAGGCGGTGATGCCTACGCGTTGAGCATGTTCCAGCGAATACTGCTGGAAAGCCGTGGCCGCCGCATTGCACGTGGCACCAACCAGATCCAGCGCAACATCATCGCCGAACGCCTGCTCGGACTTCCCAAGTGAGCGCGGCGCCGAAACCGGATGCGCAGCCCGTCCGCGTTGAGAAGACCGACGGGTATGCCGAGATCGTGTTGAACCGCCCGCACCGGCGGAACGCTCTGACGCTGCCTGCGATGACCGCGTTGACCGATGCCTTCCACCAGATCGATGGCGACGACCAGGTGGAAGCCGTCGTGCTGCGCGGTGAGGCAGAATTCTTCTGCTCTGGACTCGACCTGAAGGAGATCGACACCGGGCAGCCGCCAACCGCGACTTGGATCGGCGTGCATCGCGCCCTGGCGGCGCTCGACGTACCGATCGTGTGCGCGTTACAGGGCGGCGCCATCAACGCCGGGGCGGCGCTGGCCCTTGCCTGCGACCTGATGGTGGTCGGCGACGGCGCCTACCTCCAGATCAAGGAAGCAGAGATGGGCATGACCCCTCCTGTGAACGCCACATGGCTCGCGCTGCGTTATCCCGCTGCTGTGGGTTTGCAGCTCTCGCTGAGCTGTCGCCGCTTTCCCGGACCGGACCTGGTACGCCTCACAGTTGCGTTGGAAAGTGTGGCCGACCAGGACGTGCTGACCAAGGCGCGTGCACTCGCAGCCCAGTTGGCCAGCTACCCCGGCCGCGGAGCGGCACTGACCAAACGGGCGCTGTGCGACGCCCGAGGCGAGAACATCGACCAGTTCTCCCGCGTCGCCGAAAGCGCGCGCAGCACAAGGAGGCAACCGTGACTAACACAGACAGCCGACCCCTCGAGGGCATCAAAGTCGCCGACTTCGGACAGTTCATCGCCGGTCCAGCGGTCGCCATGCTGCTCACCGAACTCGGTGCCTCGGTCATCAAAGTGGAACCGCCCGAAGGAGACGCCGTCCGTGGCGCTGGGACCTTCGGTGCTGCCATGCTGCGCACGCACAACCGCAGTAAACGATCCCTCGCCGTCGACTTACGCAACCCGGAAGGGCTCGCAGTCGCACAACGCCTGGTCGCGGACAGTGACGTGCTGATCCAAAACATGCGGCCCGGAACGATGCACCGACTCGGTCTCGGCCCGGAACAGGCGCATGCGCTGAACCCGCGGATCGTCTACCTCTCGATCACAGCATTCGGCAGGGATGCCCCACCATCGCGGGCCGGTCTCGACATCGCGGTTCAGGCCGAGAGCGGCATTATGTCGGTCACCGGCGAACGCGACGGTGATCCGCAGCGGGTGGGCTTCACGACTGTCGATGCGGCCGCGTCCTACGCAGCGGTGCAGGCTGTCCTCGCAGCGTTGTTCCGCCGGGAACGCACAGGTGAAGGCGCCATCATCGACACCTCGCTGCTCGAGACCGCCCTCCACCTGCAAGCCCCCCACTGGGTCGACTACCTCACAAGCGGTGAGGAACCGATGCGCTGCGGCAACGGCCAACCCAGTGCCGCCCCCGCAGCCGAACTGGTATCCGTCAAGGACGGGCACATCGTCGTGTCCGCGTACACACCGGCGCATTGGGTACGTTTGTGCGCCACCATCGGTCGACCGGAGCTCGCGACGGACCCCCGCTTCGTCGACAACGACGCCCGGCTCGCGCACCGCAGTCAGCTGCGAGAGATGTTATCGCAGGCGTTGAGCGACCTCACTCTGCAGGAAAGCATCGACATGCTCAGCGCTGCAGGCATCGTGGCCGGGGCGGTGCGGACCTACTCCCAGGTCCTGTACAGCGACGACGTGAAACGCCTGGACATGTTCCCCGAAACACTTCCCGGTGCGACCGACACCTACCGGTACGTGGCACCGCCCTACTCCTTCCGAGGCGTAGAGCGCCTAGCCACGTACCCCGCCCCCGAAACAGGCGGGCACTCCCGCGAAGTACTCCACGACCTCGGCTACAGCACCACGGTTATCCAACACTTGCTCGCGACAGGGGCAGTGACCGTGCCGCCCGAGCAAAGCCAGGATTCGAAACGCATCACGCCAACTGGGTGACGAACGTATTCAGCACGAAAAGAAGCTCGTATTTGGGGGGCCGAGCCTCGCGTACCCGCGGTTAATCGTGTCATCGGTCAAGGTCGCAGCCTCCACCAGCGTGCTTCCCGCCGCTTGGCGGTCGGCGATAGCAGTGGACCAGCGCTGCAGCTCGAGGGTGGTCAAGTCGAGGAACGCCTGCGCTGCTGGGGACAGCGGTCCTTCCCGACAGACGACGTACAGCGGTCTGGACAGCGGGGGAACAGTCGAACGTGTGGTGGCACCGCGTCGTCCCGCCTCAACTGCGTGCCGCAGCGGAATGAACGCAGCGCCTGCACCACTGAGTACCAAGGGCACTAATGACGTGTCATCGTTGAGTTCCACCACGATCGTCGGTGCCAGGCCGTATTCGGCGAGCAGAGAAACAGTGTCGAAATTGGCCGAACCTGCACCGCGCACCAGCACGAACGGAACACCGCTCAGCCCCGCCAGCGGCACGGGCTCCGGCAGCTCCGTCCCCAACCCTGGGGGCAGCGCAAGGGCCAGGTGCTGATCAGCGAATACGCGTGTGACTACGCCATTGCGGGCAACCCGCACCGTGCTGTAACCGAGCTCGCAACTGCCCGAGCTCACTCGGTCAGCTACACCCTGCGGATCTTCGTGCAGGTCAATCCGCACGGTCATCCCAGGGTACCGACGACGGAAAGCGCCCACCCACTCCGCGATGAAATCGCGAGCCAACGTGGAAACGCAACTCACATCCAAACGGCCAGCCTCTAACCCACGAGACCCTTGGGCCACGTCGCGAACATGCGCCATGTCGCGCACGACCAGACGGCTCGGGCCGATGAGCGACTCACCGGCGGGCGTGAGCACCAGGCCGCGCCCCACCCGACGGAACAGCTCGGTCTTCAGATCCCGCTCCAGCTTCCGAATGATCTGCGACAACGACGGCTGAGCGAGATGCACCGCCGAAGCCGCCTTGGTCATGCTGCCGTGGTCGACAACAGCCAGAAAACACTCGAGCTGACGCACATCCATGCGGCAAGGCTAATTTGACTCTGATGCGGCCGTACACCGACTCAGGCACGCCTCATCGACGGCGGCCGCAGGACGTGCTAAAGCCCCGGCAGTCGTGGATCGATACTCACGAGCCTCAGCTGGGTGGTGGTGTACCGAGGATCTGTCGGTAGGCGGTGATCCAGTCGGTGGCGATCATGTACTGGGTGGCAGTGAGGGTAATGCGGTGCGCACAGAGCAGATCGTGCAGTGCGGCCTCGAGTTTGTCCTTGGGGTTCGGGGAGGATCCCGGCTCTGGCCAGAGGTTCGCCGCACTGTTGGGAGTGCCCCCCAACTCGAGGGGCACGAGGTGGTCGAGTTCGTACGCCGAGGGCCCGTCGCTCTGCCCGTAGGCGGCCTGCGCCAGACGCTTCTCACTGTTGGTGATGCTCGTGGGTGGCCGCACGGTGGAGGTGCAGCCGCCGCGTCGGCACACCGTGCTCTCCAGCGTGGCGTCGGTGACGTGAGGGTCGACGGCCCCGGGTGTGCAGGCCGGGTCCGGCAGAACGCCGTTGGCTCCTTGCCGTGCGTGGCAGCGTCCCGCGGCAGGGGAAGGTTGGACCGCGTTGTGCGGCGGGTCGGTAACCAGCAGGCCGCCCTGGGGTGAGACCGAGGTGGATGCCGGCGCCGCAGATGGCGCCGACGCTCCTGTGGCTGTTGTCGTTGCTCTGGTCGTGGTCGTGTCTCCCGGCGAGCCGGTTGCGCCGCAGCCGACGGCGAGCAAGGTCAGGGCCGCGAGCACGGCCGCCCGACGGGTGCGTACCCAGGTGCGGGCGCAGGCGTAGTTCATCGGTTCTCCTCGCATAACGTCCCCCTCTGCACCGACCGCCGGTGCCGTCGGTGCGGTCGGGAGCCCAATCCCGGGCCGGGTGGTGTCGTGGTCAGGCTTCCGGAATGTGGTGGCGTTGGACGTCCCGGATAAACTCGGCGAGTTCGTCGGGGCTCGGCAAGGCGGGGCGAACTTCCTCGGGCAGTGCCCGATGGGTGGTGTACGTGCTCACCGCCAGCGGGGTCTCGAAACCTCGTAGTGCGTACTCGACCACGACATCGTCACGGTCGGCGGCCAACAAGATGCCGATGGTCGAGCCGTCACCATGCTCCGGACGGCGCAGCAGGTCATCGACGGCGTTGACGTAGAAGTTCAGCGTGCCCACGTGTCCGGGTTCGACCCGGCCGGCCTTCAGTTCGAACACGATGTAGCGGCGCAACCCAAGATGGAAGAACAGCAAGTCGATGAAGAATTCCTGCTCCCCCACCGGCAGCCGGTACTGCCGGCCCACGAACGCGAACCCTTCACCGAGCTCGGTGAAGAAGTGCGTCATCCGCGCGACGAGGGCGGCTTCCAGTTCCCGCTCGGTGTACCCAGGGTCCAGCGCCAGGAAGTCCAAGTCGTAGGGGTCCTGAACGATCTCCCGCGCCAGATCAGACTCCCCCGTCCCCAGGGTGACCGGGAAGTTGTTGGGCGCCGCCCCCACCCGTGCGTGCCGGTTCGTCGCGATGTGATGGGTCAACACCGCCCGCGACCACCCGTACTCGACCGCCTGGGCGGCGTACCACTGCCGGGCCTCGGAATCGGTCACCTTGTCCAGCAGCACCATGATGTGCCCCCAGGGCAATTGCGCAGCAGCCTGCTGCGCAATTGGCGCCTCGAACGCGCCGGCGAAGGTCCGCATGTAGACCAGGCTCCGCTGAGACAACCCCCGCATCCCAGGGAACTCCGCCCGCAGATCCGCGGCGAGGCGGCCGATGACCTTGCTCCCCCACCCCTCCGAGTCCTGCCGCTCCAGGATCAAGCGCCCGATCTGCCAGTACAAGCCGACCAGCTCGGTGTTCACCTCCCGCGCCGCCTGCACCCGCGACGTCCGGACCCGAACCTTGACCTGCTCCAGCAGCTCGGCGTACCCCACAGGCGCCACAACGCCAGATCCCGCTGAAGGACTCACCCGCCCATCCTCTCCCACCCGACCGCGGGACGGTCGGGGTTCCGTCAGCGTCGGCAGTTTCCGCCGGCCACGGGCTGAGGCCGCCGTTACTGGCATCCCACCTCCGGCTTAAGGGCAGCCCAACGCTGCTCACGCGCGTACCCGACAACCTGTCCCGCCATGTCTAGACCTTCAGCACGAACTGTGTCAGTAGGTGGATCGGGACCCCAGACGCACGGGATTCGCCTCCGGCCGAAACTGTGTGGTTGGGGTGTACCCCAATCCGACATATGGTGAACCGGTTGCACAATTTCATACACCCATTGGTTCAGCGGGCTGCTGCGACGCTTCCAATCCAACATTGCGGGCGGCTTGGCGTTGTCCGCTGCGGAAGAAGATTCCTCGGTGTCGCAGGGGTTGTGGGGTTACCGCGCGTTGAAGGAGTCCGAGTAGGCCTTGGGCGACGAGGGCGAGGACCACCACGAGGACGGCGCCCCCGATTTGGTATCGGCGGTCGTTGCTGTCGTAGCCTCTGAACACTATGGCGCCGAGCCCCCCGGCGCCGGCGTATGCGGCAATGGTGGCGGTCCCGATGATTTGCACGGTGGCGCCGCGGATCCCGGCGGCGATGAGCGGCAGGGCGACCGGCAGTTCGGTGCGTCCCAGGATTTGGCGTCCGCTCATGCCCATACCTTGGGCGGCTTGGATGATGTCGGGGTCGATTTCTGCGACTCCGGTGTAGGTGTTGGTGAGCACTTGGGGAAGGGCGAAAAGCACAAGGGTAATGGTGAGAGTGGCTAAGTTAACACCGTAGGCGCTGACTGCAAAGATCACGATAATGCCGAATGCGGGTACAGCGCGGCCGAGATTGGCGATTCCGAGGACGATAGTTCCGCCGCGGTGCAGATGTCCCAAAATGAGGCCGAGGGGTAGACCGATGAGGACGGTGAAGAACAGCGCGCTGCCGCTGTATTCCAGGTGCTGAACGAGGCGCTGGGTGATGCCGTCGGCGCCGCTGTAGCTTGAGGCCGAGGTGAGGTAGTCGAACCAGTTCATGCGGTCGCTCTCCCTGTCCGACGGGTCCACGGGGTGGCCAGGCGTGCCGTCAGTTGGATGAGAAGGTCGAAGCCAACCGCGATGACGATGATGCCGAGGACCGCATCGAGGACCTGCTGTTTGTAGAGATTGTTTGAGTATCCGAGGGTCAGAACTTGTCCCAAGCCACCGTGGGACAGGGCGAAGGCCACGGTGAGCAGCCCGACGGTGCTGACGGTCGCTACCCGGATGCCGGAGAAGATGACAGGCAGGGCGAGCGGCAGTTCAACTTTGAGGAGGCGCCGCACGGGCCCGTAGCCCAGTCCATTGGCCGCCTCGATGGCGTCAGGAGAGACCGAGCGCAGTCCTTCGAGGATGCTGCGGACCAGGATCAGTTGGGTGTAGAGGGCGAGCCCGATGATGGGTCCGATGATCGACAACCCGGTAAAGGGGAGGAGAAGGGAGAACAACGCGATGCTCGGGATCGCATACATAGCGTCGCTCAGCCCTACAACCAGTCCTTCGAACGCCGGGAAGCGTCGTATCAAGAGGGCCAGGCTCAGTGCCACGATAAGTCCTATGACGACGCTGATGGCGGTTAGCTCGATGTGCTCGAGGGCGCCGTGGATGTACTCCTGCCGCTGGCTTGGGCTTTGGAAGTACTGGGTGCTGAACCATGGATTGTTATCGGTGGGTGAGGAGGACATGGTCAGGCCTTCATCATCGTGTCGAGAACCTCGACGGACGGGGTGATCTCGACGGTGTTTTCCAGGTCGACGGCTCGCCGCAGGGCGGTGTGCAACAAGGTGGGCGTCAAGACACCGAGGTAGCGCCGTGTGCCTGGCTCGATGACGGCGACCCAACCGGCGTCGTGCTGCAGCATTTCTGCCATGGCATCTTTCAGGGTTGAGTCCGCGCCGACCGTCGCGTCCAGGGGGCGTATCCGCTCGCGCACCAGGCCGTCACCGTCCATGTCGGCGCGTTTGATCCATCCCGCGAGTCGCTGGTCGGGTTCGAGGACCACGGCCCACCGTGCGCGCTGGTCATCCAGGGTATGTCGGGCGGGTGCCAGCCGGTCGTCGGTGTGCACGGTGGGTTGGCGTCCGATGTCATCGGTCTGGATTGGTGTCACCCCCAGGCGGCGCAGGCCCCGTTCCGCACCGACGAACTCGGCCACGAAGTCGTTCGCCGGTCGGCTCAGCAGGGCGGCGGGGCTGTCGTACTGCTCCAGGGAGCCGCCTTGTTTGAAGATGGCGATCTTGTCGGAGAGGAGGACGGCCTCATCGATGTCGTGGGTGACCATCACGATGGTTTTGCGAACCTCGCGCTGCACCCGCAGGAACTCCTGCTGCAGGTTGTGCCGCGCGATCGGGTCGATAGCCGAGAACGGTTCGTCCATGAGGAGTACCGGCGGATCTGCGGCGAGGGCACGGGCCACCCCGACACGCTGGCGTTGTCCGCCCGACAGCTGCGCGGGATACCGGTTGCCGTAGGCCGCCGGGTCCAGGCCCACCAGTTCCAGAAGTTCCCCGGCTCGCTGCCGGCACCGTTGCTTGTTCCACCCGAGCAGGCGGGGCACGGTGGCGACGTTGTTCCAAATGTTTTCGTGTGGGAAGAGTCCTACCTGCTGGATGACGTACCCGATGCCACGGCGTAGGTGCAGTGGGCTGCCCCCGGTCACCTCATTGCCGTCGATGAAGATCTTTCCGCAGCTCGGTTCGATGAGCCGGTTGATCATCTTCAGGGTCGTGGTCTTGCCGCACCCGGAGGGGCCCACGAGGCAAACGAGTTGGCCTTCGGGCACATCGAGGTCGATGCTCCCGACGGCGACCGTGCCGTCGGGATACGTTTTGCCCAGTCCCCGCAAGGAGATCATCGATTGCGGGGCGGTGTCTGGGGTGTGCGGTGGATGCTGGTGGGTGGGTGTCATGCTCATGGTCATCAGCCGCCCAGCTTGGCGAGCAGACCCGAGGCGACATCGGCGGCCGGTTGGCGGTCGACCTGGACCTTCTTGTTCGCGTTGTTGAGCAGGTCCTGGGTGAGTTTCGCGGACACACCATTGAGGGCCTTCGACAGGTTCGGTGACACCACCTTGGTGTTGACGGTGGGTATGACGTAGTCGTTGCTGTTCAGGCCCTTGTCATCTTTGAGGATGGTCACCGGGGCACCGGCCAGAATGCCGTCACTGGAGTCGAACTCCACCAGCTGGGCCTTGTTGTTGGTCAACAAGTCGACACTGGCCTGGCTCGACAAGACGGTGACCTGGAAGTTCGCGACTTTCAAGCCGTAGACCGATTCCAGTCCGGCGAGGCAGTAGGGCCGGTCTTTGCACGACTGGATGCCGGCGACCACGACGGGGTTCGACTGTGAGTAGGCGGCCAGCTGCGAGAGCGTCGTGATCGAGTGTTGCTGCGCGAAGGCGGTGGAGACGCCGAAGGCGTAGTTGTCCGTCGCCGGCGCGGGGTCCAGCACCGTGACGTTCTTCCCGTTCGCCAATGACTGGAGCATGGCGAGGTCCGCCGCATCGTTGGTAGTCGAACTGTTCGCCTTGAAGTAGTTCAGCAGCGAGCTTGTGTACTCCACCGTCACATCCAGGGCGCCCTGGCTCAGTGCGGGCTGGCCGGTCTCGCGGCTCTCCGTCGGGACGATGGAGGCGTTGAAACCCGCCTTGTTCAGGGCGTCGGCGTAGAGGTTGGCCAACAGCTGTCCCTCGGGGAAGGCGTAGGCGCCCACCTTGATCGACTGGCCTCCGGGGTTCCCCGCATTGCTTCCGCCGCCGCATGCGGACAGCACCAACGCTAGGGCGGCACACAGCGCGAAGATCGCCAGGCTCACCGGGCGTGCGCGGCGGCGGTGGGAACGGGTGCCGCTGGCCGAGTTACGGATCTCAGACACGAAGACTCCTCTTTCTGGACGGTGCGACGTATGCCTGCCGGTTCGAATAGCCAGCGTGGAGCTGGCCGGGAGGTCCGAGCTTCGGCGTCGACTTGCCGCAGACCACAGTGAGTCGCCCGTACTGCGGTGAGCGGTGTCACAGTGCTTGTCTGCCTGGCCGGAGGCTACGACCCCGCCTCCGACAGTTTCAATAGCAGACATCAAGATTTGCTCTCACTGCAACAAATGTCGGGTCGTCACCTCTCCCCAAGTCGAGTCCGCCGGACGGGCGGTCGCGTCAGGGGCGAGACGCCGGGAGCCAACCCAAGCTGGTCGAGAGTTTGTCGGCCACCCGCCCGATGTATTCCCCGGCGGAGCGAAGTTTGGTTGCCAGCCGCGGCTTTGGAGCGGCGATGTTGAGCGACGCGACGGCGATGCCGCGGAAATCGTGGACAGCGGCGCTGGCGCCGACGAGACCACTTTCGAATTCCTCGTCCACCAGGGCATATCCCCGGCGGCGGATGGTGGCGCATTCGCTGAGGAGTTGAGACCGGGTCCGGATCTTTCCAGTTTCCGGCACGTCGGGAAGCTCTTCCCGGGGGTAAGCGGCCCGCAGATCGTCATCCGTCCACGCCGCTAGCAGTACCCGGCCGGCGGTGAGGGCATGCGCGGGAGTGTCGAGACCGACCCAGGACAGGCCGCGGTAGCCATGGCGGGGCAATTCGCTGTGGACCGTGATCACCGACGTTCCGCGCAACACGCACAGGTGCACGGTTTCTCCGACCTCCATGACGAGGCGGCGCATCGCCGGCTGGGCCAGCCGAAGCAGCCGAGCTTCGGCGGTCATCGCAGCGAAGTGATACAACCGCCAGCCCAGAACGAAGCGCCGGGACGCGTCGTCGCGGGTGACCAGGCCCGATCGCTCCAGACGCGCCAGGGCACGAGAGAGCTGGCTCTTTTCCCGACCCGTGGCCACGGCCAGATCGGTAAGACGCAGTCCTTCCCTGGCGTGGGCGCTCGCCTCAGCGAGCTCTTGCAGGATGTCCAGGTCTCGGCTGAAGCCGCCCGCGAACTCAGGAGCTGACTGATTCATGTTGCAATGCTAGCAACTTTCGGTGTCGTCCATTGAAACAATCGGTGGCGCCGTCGTAGCGTTCCTGGCACCGGTCCGGGTCGTACCCCGTGCGGACCCCGGCGGCTCAGCCGAGCAGCACGCACTGCCTGACGGGGGAAGCCATCTCCGGGTCATCCATGGGAGCGTCAATGAAGATCACCGAAATCCAGCTGGACCGGCTACGACTGGACCTGGACCCACCCTTCGCCGCGGCGTGGGATCCCGTGCCGCGCCGACACTTCGACGCCACGATCGTGCGGGTGCACACCGATGAGGGCATCGTCGGTGTCGGCTCCGGGGACACCATGGACGGGTTCGCCGCGCACGAACACCTGTTCCTCGGTCAAGATCCGCTGCAGATCCTGCAGCATGTGCGCACCATCGAGACGATCAACTTCCATTCCGGACGGTTCTGGCCGCTGGAGGTCGCTCTGTGGGACATCATCGGGCAGGTCACCGGCCAACCGGTGGCCACCTTGTTCGGCAACACGCAGCAGCAGGTCCGCGTCTACGCCTCGTGCGGCGAGCTCAAGTCACCCGGCGACCGCGCAGAATCCGCACTCGCCCTGCAGCAACAGGGTTTTCGGGCCATGAAGATCCGCATCGATCGCAACCGGCTGGACGAGGGTGTTGCCGCGGTGGCGGCGGCCCGGGACGCGGTGGGCGAGGACTTCGCGATCATGGTCGACCTCAACCAGTCCTGGCGGATGGCCGGTGACGTCGAGCCGGCACTGGACTTCGGGTCGGTACGCCGCACCGTCGAACGCCTGCGTGAGCTGGGGGTGTTCTGGGTCGAAGAACCCCTGCCCTACTCCGACAGCGACGGACTCCGGGCACTGCGCGCCCAGACCGGCGTGCGGATCGCCGGCGGGGAAATGCTCGACTCGATCGGCGAGGTCCTGCGGTACCTGGAAAACGACGTCCTGGACATCTACCAGATGGACGTCGTCTTGGCGTTGGGCATGCTCCGCGCCCGCACCCTCGGCGAGCTGGCGAACCTCAAACACCGCTCCTTCACCCCCCATACCTGGACCAACGGCATCGGGCTGCTGGCGAACCTGCACGTGTCCGCCGGGATCGGTGGGGGCCCTTACTTCGAGTACCCCTACGACCCGCCCGGGTGGACCCCCGAACGAAGGGACTTCATGCTCGCCGACCCCATCCGCATCACCCCCGAGGGCACCGTGGCCGTTCCCCAGCGCCCCGGTATCGGAGCCGTCCTCGACGAGGACGCCATCAACAAGTGGCGGATCCGATGACCGCGGCGATCGACTGGGTTACCCGCGCCGCCCACCTCCACCCGGAAACCCGGCTGTTCATCGACGGCACCTACACCCACGCCGTCTCCGGAGCCACCTTCAACGACATCAGCCCCCGCGACGGGACGCACCTGGCGCAGGTGGCCGCCGGGGATTCCCCGGACGTGGACCGGGCAGTATCCGCGGCGCGCCGCGCATTCGACGACGGCCGGTGGCGGTCGCTCACGCCGCGGGCCCGCAAGAACGTGCTGCTGCGCTTCGCCGACCTGGTGCGCCAGCACGGCGAGGAATTGGCGTTGCTGGAAACCCTGGACGTCGGCAAACCCATCGGCGAGTCACTGCGGGTGGACGTGGCAGGCGCGGCGGACACCATCGCGTGGTACGCCGAGGCACTGGACAAAAGCTACGACGAGGTGGCCCCCACCGGACCCGACGCGCTCGCGCTCATCACCCGGGAACCACTGGGCGTCATCGCCGCCGTCGTGCCGTGGAACTACGCGCTGCTGATCACCTCCTGGAAGATCGCCCCCGCCCTGGCGATGGGCAACAGCGTGATCCTCAAGCCGGCCGAGCAGTCGCCGCTGTCCGCGCTGCTGTTGGCGCGCCTCGCCTCAGAAGCCGGCGTACCCGACGGCGTGTTCAACGTCATCACCGGTCTCGGCGAGGACGCCGGCGCCGCCCTGGGGCGCCACCCCGATGTGGACAAAGTGGCCTTCACCGGATCCGCCGAGGTCGCCCGCTGTTTCCTGCACTACGCCGCCCACTCCAACGGCAAGACCGTGTCGATCGAGGCGGGCGGGAAATCCCCCCAGCTCGTGCTCGCCGACGTCGCCGATATCGACGCGGCAGCCTCGGCCATCGCCTGGGGAATCTTCTACAACGCGGGCCAAACCTGCAACGGCGGCTCCCGGCTGCTGGTCGACGCCACGATCAAGGACGAACTACTCGAGGCGGTGCTCACCGTCGCGCGCACGTTCCACGCCGGCGACCCGCTCGACCCGACCACCACGATGGGGGCGATCATCGACCGCACCCAACTCGACCGGGTCCTGGGCTACATCGACCTCGGCCGGCAAGAAGGCGCCACGGTCGCCCTCGGGGGCGCCCAAGCGTTGACCGCGTCCGGCGGATTCTTCGTCGAACCCACCGTGTTCGACGCCGTCAACAACACCATGCGCATCGCGCAGGAGGAGATTTTCGGGCCGGTGCTCAGCACCATCACCTTCCGCGGCGCGGACGAGGGGGTGCGGCTGGCCAACGACACCCGCTTCGGGCTGGCCGCCAGCGTCTGGACCCGTGATCTCACCACCGCGCACCGCGTCAGCCGACAACTGCGCGCCGGCACCGTCTGGGTCAACACCTTCGACGCCAGCGACGTGATGACCCCCTTCGGTGGCTTCAAGGACACCGGGGCAGGCCGAGACAAAAGCCTGCACGCACTGCACGCCTACTCAGCGCTGAAAACCACCTGGATCAACCTCACCTGAGCACCCACACCAGTACCCCGATACCCCACCGAACATGAAAGACACCCTGTGAAAATCGGATTCATCGGCCTTGGCCACATGGGTCGCCCCATGGCACTCAACCTGCTCCACGCCGGCTATTCGGTCGTCGTGCACGACGTACGCCACGACGCCGCCGCCGACCACCTCGCCGCCGGCGCGACCTGGGCGGACACCCCGACCCACTGCGCCGCCGAGGCCGACGTGCTCATCACGATGCTCCCCGGACCCCGCCAGGTCGAGGCGGTCATGCTGCACGCCGGGACCGCCGCCGCCATGAAACCCGGCTCCACCTGGATCGACATGTCCACCTCCTCCCCCGAGATAGCGCGCCGGGTCGCAGAAGTCGCACTCGACGCTGGCGGCGCGCACCGCCTGGATGCCCCCGTCAGCGGCATGGCCAGGGGTGCCACGGCCGGCACCCTGCAAATCTTCGTCGGCGGCAACAGCTCACTGTTCACCACTCATCTTCCGATCCTCAACGTCATGGGCGACCCGGCAAGGATTTTCCATGTCGGACCTCTGGGCACCGGATACACCGTCAAGTTGATGATCAACCTGCTGTGGTTCACCCACTTGGTCGCCTCCTCCGAGGTCCTCACCATGGGCGTCAAAGCCAACGTGGACCTGCAGACCCTGCGGACGGCCCTGGCCGCCAGCCCAGCCCAGAGCAACTTCTTGTCGAACGACATTCGGTGCATCGTCGAGGACGGTGACTACGACGAGTCCTTCGCCATGGCACTGGCGTGCAAGGACCTCGGCCTGGCCGTCGACGTGGGCCGCGACGTCGGGGTACCAGTGGAGCTGTCCTCACTCGTGGAGCAGATCTACCGACGCGCCAAGGCGCAATACGGGGACAACGCCGGGGAGATGATCCCGGTGAAACTGTATGAGGACCTCGCCGGGATCACCCTGCGCAACACCCCCGCCCCAGCCATTCCCGCCTGACCCACCCGCGCCCGAGAAGGAAGATCATGACGACATCCCCCCCTTTCGCGCTCGCCCCACCCGGCGCCGTCGAGTTCGGCGACGGCGCCCTGAAAACCCTGCCCACCGCCGTGCACGCGCTGGGCAAGACCAGGGCTTTCATCGTCACCGATCCCGGCATCAGGGCCTGCGGGATCCTCGGTCAGGTCCGCGAGCTGCTGGACGCGGCCCACATCTCCCACGAGGTGTTCGCCGAGGTGGAACCCAACCCCTCGCTCGCGACGATCGACCGGGCCACGATCATGGCTCGCCGGTTCGAGGACGCCGTCGTCGTCGCGGTGGGTGGCGGTTCCAGCCTGGACGCAGCCAAAGGCATCGCGTTGGCCGCGGCCAACGAAGGATCGGTCGCATCGTTCGCCCGCTCCCCCGGTGACCTATCAGCGGGCCTGCCGGTGATCGCGATCCCGACAACGGCCGGCACCGGGGCCGAAACAAACGGCTTCGGCGTCATCGAGGACACCGCAGCGCACTGCAAGATCTACCTCGGCGATGCCTCCGTCGCCCCCCGCATCGCCATCCTCGACCCCAGCCTGACGCTGGGGCTGCCACCGGCGGTCACCGCGGCCACCGGGGTCGATGCCCTCGTCCACGCCATCGAGTCCCTCACCTCCCGCAGCCGCAACGCGGTCTCCGACGCGTACGCCCACCACGCCGCCAAGCTGGTGTCCACCTGGTTGCCGACCGCGGTGAACGACGGTGCCAACGCCGAGGCCCGCGGCGAGCTGCTCCTGGGCTCCCACCTGGCTGGTCTCGCCCTCAGCGTGTCCGGGCTCGGCCTGGTGCACGGCATCGCGCATGCCGTCACCGCGCACACCGGCGCCGCCCACGGCGTGGCACTCGCCTCGGTGCTAAAGGAGGTGTTGGTGTTCAACCTGCCCGAAAGCGCCGCTGAATACGCTGCTGTTGCCTTCGATCTCGGCGTCGGCGCCACCAGCAGCGACGAGACCGCGAACGCCCGCGCCACCATCGCGGCGAGCCGCGCCCTCGTGGAACAAATAGGCACCTACCGTCCGCTGCGTGAGCTGGGCTGCACCGAAGAGATGATCCCGACCCTGGTCCACACCGCACTGGCCGATCCGGTGACCCGCAACACACCCCGAATCCCCACGAACGCCGAGCTGACCGAGCTACTGGGAGCAGCCCTATGAGCAGCACGCCGAAGACCCTCGATCCCACTCAGGCGTTGCTGGCCACCGTGCCCACCGGATGCTTCATCGACGGCCAATGGCGCCCGGCAACCTCCCAGGCGGTTTTCGCCGTTCTCGATCCCGCCACGGGCAGCACCCTGTGTGAGGTGGCCGATGCCGGTCCCCCGGACGCAGCCCTGGCCATGGATGCCGCCGCGCACGCGCAACACGCCTGGGCTGCTACCGCTCCCCGCGAACGCTCGGACATTTTGCTGCACGCCTGCACCGCTGTCCTGGCGCGGCTGGAGGACTTCGCCCTGCTCATCACCCTGGAGATGGGCAAGCCGGTCGCCGAATCCCGCGGCGAAGTGCGCTACGCCGCAGACTTTCTGCGCTGGTTCAGCGAGCAAGCCGTCCGCACCAGCGGGGAATATCGGATCAGTCCCGACGGGACGAGCCGTCTGCTCACCATCCGCCAACCCGTCGGACCATGCCTGCTGATCTCACCCTGGAACTTTCCCCTGGCCATGATCACCCGCAAAGTTGGGGCCGCACTAGCTGCCGGCTGCACGGCCATCCTCAAACCCGCCGAAGACACCCCCCTGTCCTGTTTGCTGCTCGCCGAGATTCTTGCCGATGCCGGTGTCCCTGCTGGCGTCGTCAATGTGGTGCCCACCAGCGCACCCGCCCCGGTGGTAGACCCGATCCTGGCTGATCCCCGGCTGCGTAAGGTGTCCTTCACCGGGTCGACCGCCGTCGGGCGCCAGCTGCTCAAGGGGGCCGCGAACAACATCCTGCGGACGTCCATGGAACTCGGCGGCAACGCCCCGTTCCTGATCTTCGACGACGCCGATCTCGACGCCGCCGTGGAAGGCGTCCTCCTCGCCAAGTTGCGAAACGGCGGCGAATCATGCGTCGCTGTCAACAGAATCCTCGTGCAGGACGACATCGCCGAGGAATTCACTCGCCGCCTCGCCTCCCGGATGGATCACATCACGGTCGGCCCAGGCATCCACGCCGACAGCGAACTCGGGCCGATCATCAACCCCACGCAACGAGACCGCATCACCGAACTCGTCGATGATGCGCTGCAATCAGGGGCCACAGCAATCGTCGGGGGTGCCCCGCAGGACAGGGCTGGGTGCTTTTTCCAGCCCACCCTCCTGACCCACATCCCCCCGCATGCACGCATCCGTCACGAAGAGGTATTCGGACCGGTCGCCGCGATCTACACCTTCCGCACCGAAACCGAAGCCGTCGAGATTGCCAACGACACCCCCTACGGCCTGGTCGCCTACCTCTTCACCCGCGACGCCGCGCGAACCACACGCGTCGCGGAAGCATTGGATGTCGGGATGGTCGGGATCAACCGCGGGCTCGTCTCCAACGCCGCGGCACCCTTCGGTGGCGTCAAGCAGTCCGGGAACGGTCGCGAAGGAGGCCTCGAAGGCATCGAGGAATACCTCTCCGTCAAATACCTCGCCATCGACGCGCAATGACCCGATGGCCGTCGCCGTGCCGCCGCTGCAGCGCAGTGCGACCGCGGTCTCCTCTCCCCCTTCCTGCTTGTGATCAAGGAGTTTCACGATGAACCTCACCCGTGACCTCGACGGCCGAGTCGCCCAAGGCTGGGGAGGTGATACCCCCAACGGCGTGCACGTCAACATCATCCTGGCGCGCCGCGGATCCGCAACCGCCGCCAGCATGACGTCAGCATTCTCCGGACCCTCCACCGGATTTACGCCCATTCTCGTCTGCGCCGGCCCGGACCAACGCTCCTACGAAACAATCCAGCCCCCCACCATCATCCTGCCTAAGGTCGCCGCCGACGACGCCGTCAGCCAGATGCTGATCTCCGGGGCCATACAGGTCGGCACCGGCCAAGCCGTCCTCGACTCCGTCGCAGCAAAACTCATACCCGCCGACCAGGAACACCTAGTCTTCGTCTCCGTCTGGATCGACCCCAAAGCCCGCGACGAAACCGCGGTACGCGCGTCGGCACGCGAAGCAGTCGCCAAGGCTGTGCACGAAGCCGTCACCGGGCGCCCCCCAGCCGACACCAAAGCCCTCACCGCAACCCGCGAGGACCTAAAGCATCCCTTCTACACCGGAGACTGACCGACCTACCGCTTTCTCAGTCCCGACCGTGTCCCGTGACGCTGGAAGCGTCGCCGTGTCAACTTCATGCGTACCCCAACCCGACGGTCGCGCTGTCCCGTAAGACGCACCTGAGCGAGAATCTTCACCGGGCGGGTCTACTGCGAATGCGCAGGTCCAGGTCGCGGCGGGTCGACGGTGGGCGTGAGGTGTGTGCGGTGGGGGTTCCCGTTGCGGAGAGTCAGCCGACCCGAGACGCCCGGGCTATCCACAGAACGCTCGGTGGCTCACCGTTGGGTTCGGAGTCGCCGGTCGAAGTCGTCGGCCAGTGCTTCGAGGGCGAAGGGGATGTCGCCGGTGAAGGCGGGACCGTGCATGAGTGCCATTGTCGTGGCGCCATACGTGGCGAGCCCGCGCACCGTCGACCCGCTGGTCGGCGTCACTGCGCTCGCTCGGCCGCGGTCCTCTGTGGCGACGGCTGGGGTGACGATGTCACCGTCGGTGCTCGCCGACACCCGACCGTTCGTGGTGAACAGGTCGCCGACGAAGAGGGTCTCGGTGGTCTCCTCGTAGATCAGGCCGGCGTCCCAACCGTGAGGGACGTGGGGGGTGTCGATCCAGCGCACCCGCTTACCGCCGAGGTCGAGCGTCTCGCCGTCGGCCAAGGCGCGGGGCGGACGGTCAGCCAGGTCGTTGACCGAGACCAGCACGCCGGTGTTGCCCTGCACCACCTCGGCGTCCAGAGCAGCGCCCAACCAGTGGTTCATGGCCCCCATCTCATCGGCTTCGACATGACCGAAGCTGAGCCACCGGAGCCGATCGACGGGCGTGATCCGCCCCACTGCCTCTGCCACCTGGGGGAACAGCTGACGATGCCCACAGTGCCAGAGGAGTGGTTGGTCGGCCATAATCAAGAACTGGTTGAACACCAAGTCGGCCGGCTCCACGAAGGTCGAGATCCGGTACACGCCGTCGGCGACCTCGTTGGTCTCGGTTGTCACCCGAGCCCCCTGAAAATGGCCCCGCTGGCCATCCCGAGTACGGCGTAGCCGTAGACGATCGGAGGGGCGTCCAGACCAAAATCAGGCCGAACTCGGACCTCGCCGCCACCTGACACAGGTGCGATCCTGCCACAGGCCCCACGTGCTCACCCCTCCCGTTCGCCACAGTGGAGCCGTTCAGCGACCCGCAGGACCATCCTTGGGTGACGCATCGCGGACGCGCTGGTCACGGCGTGAGTCCTGGATATCGGGCAGTATGCCCTCGATGGAAGAGGCGACCGGTCTGCGGATGCGAATGGTTGCGCTACTCAAGGACGCAGGCGTGCTTGCAACCCCGTCGATCGAGAAGGCGATGCGGCAGGTACCTCGCCATTTGTTCGTCTCACAGGTCGACGTCCACTGCGCCTACCTCGACGAGGCCGTGACCGTCAAGCATGCCGATGATGGATCGTCGATGAGCTCTGCTTCCCAACCGACGATGGTGGCGACCATGTTGGAGCATCTTCAAATCGCTTCCGGGGATCGCGTCCTCGAGGTCGGGACAGGGACTGGGTATAACGCCGCCCTGCTGTCTGTCCTTGCTGGAGAAACCGGTTCGGTGGTGAGCGTCGAGTTGGAGCCGGACCTGGCTGAGGGCGCCCAGCGGATCCTTGCTCACGTCGCTGATCATCGCGTTGAAGTCGTCACCGGTGACGGTCAGGGTGGCTACCGGCCGCGAGCGCCGTATGACCGAGTGCTCGTCACGACAGGGGCGGCAGAGGTCGCCGACTCATGGACGGAGCAGTTGGCCGCCGGCGGTCGCTTGGTCGTACCGATCGTCGAGCCACACGGGGTCGGGTCGATCGTCGTGTTCGACAAGATCGCAGGCGAACTGGAGCGGGGCGCCGAGAGCCCCTGTGGATTCCTCCCAATGCGGCATGCCCCCAGCCCGTAGCGGGTGTCGTTTTGTCCCGACGGCCTGCAGCGAGCTGGCCGGTCTCGCGGGTCGGTCCGACGAGGACGATTGGCCTACGGGACGGCTCGACGTCGGCGCGAGTGTCCCGGTCACCGATGGCTCAGCGGTCACTCGCAGCGGTACTGCCGCAGCGTCTGCTCGGCGCGACTAGCGAGGGTGTCTCGTAGCGTCTGTGGCTGGATGACCTGGGCGTCGGGGCCGAGGTCCCACAGCACGGCCGCGGCGTGGCGTGGGTCGGCGAAGACGAGGTCGAGCAGCAGCCACCCGCCGGTGTCGGCGGCCTCCCCAGTGAGGGTGAGTGCGGCGCGGACCAGCTGGCCTCGGCGGGCCGCCCGGACCCGAGCTCGGACGATGAACTCGGGTTGGGCCTCGCGGAAGGCCTGTCGCCGTTGCTGCCAAGCCTGCTCCAGATCGATGCCGGGGCGCCGATCAGCCGGTGCGTCGAGCACCTCGGCGGCGGCGACGCGGGACACCCGGTAGGTGCGGTCGGCACCGTGCTGGGTGGCCAGCAAGTACCAGCGGCCGCCCGCGTGCACCAGACCGACCGGGTCGACCGTGCGCCAGCGGGCGGCCTCCCCCCGGCTGGGGTAGCAGATCTTCAGGCGGCGGTCGGTGAACACCGCCTGCTGGATCACCGACAGCAGGCCTGGCGGTTCCGGCTGGTCCAGCCAGCCGCCCGGCTGGACCAGCACCCGCTCGGTTGCCCGCTCGGCGGACTGCCGCTGCGCCTCGGGCATCGCCGCGATCAGTTTGCGCATCGCCGAAGCCAGCGCCGGAGCCATGCCTAGCGAGGTCGACGTCGCGCGCGACCCGGCGGTGAACAGGGCGGTGGCCTCGGCGTGGGTCAGCCCGGTCAGGTCGGTGGAGTAGCCGCCCAGCAGCGCGAACCCGCCGTGACGGCCGCGTTCGGCGTACACCGGCACCCCCGCCGCCGACAGCGCCTCGATGTCGCGCAGCACCGTGCGCACCGAGCACTCCAATTCGCCGGCCAACGCCGCCGCGGTCATCCGCCCGCGGCGGCGCAACAGCAGCATCAACGACAACAGCCGGTCCGCGCGCATCCGGCAATAATGCCCGCAATACATGACAGGAGATGACAGGTATGACGTGGATGCTGGTCCTCACGTCCGCGGTTTCGACGCCGCACGGCCGAGTTCGGCTGACGCCCGGACACCACGACGAGAGGCGTAGGCCATGACCACATCGCACGATCCCCGCCCGCTCTACCGACGCGGCCTGACCTGGGTGACCAGCCTGCTGGGCGGGGTGGCACCCGACCAGCTGGATCGGCCCACCGGCTGCGCCGACTTCGACGTCCGCGCGCTGGCCGGACACCTGCTCGCCACGGTGGAGCGGGCCAGGGTGATCGGTGAGGGCGGTGCCCCGTTCTCCGTTCCACATGTCGTCACCGGGATCGCCGACACCGGCTGGGCCGAGGCCTACGCCGCGGCGTCCCGCACGATGTGGACTGTGTGGGACGACGACGCCAAGCTGACCGTGACGGTGCAGGCACCGTGGGGCACCATTCCCGGCAGCGCCGCGCTGTGGGGCTACCTCAACGAGACCCTCGTGCACGGCTGGGACCTGGCCACCGCGACCGGCCAAGAGCCCGAAGCCGACCCCGACCTGGTGACCCCGGTGCTGGCCATCGCCGCCCAGATCATCCCCGCCGAACCCCGCGGTGGACAGATCCCCTTCGCACCCGTCGTGCAACCCGCCGCCGGCTCCGGACCCACCGAGCGGCTGGCCAACTGGAACGGCCGAACCCGGACCCGGTCCTGATCGCAGACCGGAAGGGGTGGGCGATGACGCGCCATGAGGTGAAAGTCGAGGTGCTCGGGCCGTGGTCGCTGGCGACGAGCAAGGCCTTCTGGGAGGGCTTCGTTCCCGCCGCGCTGACCTCGCACGGCCCGAGCCACCGGCAACCGCGGAACCGTCATCACCGCCAGCAAGGCGGCGCGGACCACGTCGCCGCCGACGAGCAGCCCGCGACGAGGCAACCGGTCAGCCAACGGACCCAGCAACACCCCACCGAACAGGGCCGGCAAGTACGTCAGCGCGTACACCACCGCCGTAACGAGTCCTGACCCGGTGCGGTCATAAACCAACACCGACAACGCCACCCGCGCCAACTGGTCACCGAGCAGCGATTGGGCGTCGGCCAACCACAACAACCGGAACTCACGGCCCCGCAACACCGCCGCAAACCCGGCCGCAGGCACTGTGGTGGGGCGGACCTTGGACATCGCGACGATCAACTTAGCTGGGACGGCGGCTGGGCGAGCGTCCTGGCCGACGCAACGCGAGCAGGCGGTGACCAGCAGCCGCATGCCGTTCCTGTTCCCCCGCCTCGCGCCGATGCCCGACGCGCACCTCAGCAAGGGCGCCACCGTCGGGTCCGTCATCCCCGAGCGAGGTGCGGGCGTCGACCTGACGAGGTCACGGAACTGGGCGCTGCAGCTGGGGACGCTGGAC
>JAABUZ0100001183.1_pt1 | contig 51841 bp, 52 predicted proteins | sample 5562091 | NCBI WGS metagenome assembly JAABUZ01 (sample SAMN12813069, study PRJNA571459) | rock metagenome | isolation source: Antarctica rocks | place: Antarctica: Victoria Land, Linnaeus Terrace sud | collected 2015-12-21 | reverse complement strand
GTCGCTCGAGTGCCCGCGGGCGCATCGCGACGACCCCGCCGCCGCAGTACGTGCCGTCGCGAAAACGCGCCCAGGTATGCGGTACCTCGGGGAAGCGCGCGAGATGCGTGCGCCGTTCCACGCACGCGTACGCGATGTCGGCGTCGGCGCGCCGCGCAAGAGCCAAGAATTCGGCGACTGCGGAGGCGGAGAGGACCGGCAAGTCCGACGCGGAGACGAGGACGAGTTCCTCAGGCGGAAAATCGCACAGACCAGCGTGCAAACTCGCGCTCATCGTTTCTCCCGCGGCGCGGCATTCGTCGGCCGCGGCAAGTGCCTCGTCGCGGTGCGTCGCGGGCGGTGCGACGACGACGAGGCGACCGACGTCCGGCGACGAGCGCAGCGCGTCGAGCGTGCGGGCGACGAGCGTTCGGCCCGCGATCGGAACGAAGGCTTTGTTCGCCGCGCCCGGCGTGAGGACAGAGACCTCGTCGGGTGCGCCGCCCGCCAGGACGACGGCCGAAATCTTAGCGCCTAACGCCATGCGTCGTCGTGATGCAGCGCGACGGTGAAGAGTGCGTCGCACGCGCCGGGTTCGACGCGCGCAGCGACGGCGCGGGCGTCCGCCTCGCACGCGAACATCGCGAAGAGACACGAGCCCGATCCCGAGACCAGCACGTGCGTCGCGCCCGCCGCGCGCAGTGCGGAATCCGCGCGCGCGATCGGCGGATAGGCGGGCACGACGACATCGTGAAAGTCGTTTAGCAACGAACCGACGAGCGCCTCGAAGTCGCCGCGCTGAAGGGCATCGATCGCTGCCAGCGAGGCGCTGGCGTTGCGCGGCCGGCTCGGCGTGCTGCCCCCGTCGCGCGTCGCATCGAGTCGCCGGTAAGCGTCGGCCGTCGCGACGCTCGCGTGCGGCCGCGCGACGAGCACCCACCAGGGCGGTAAACTGCCGATCGCCGTCACGCGTTCGCCGTAGCCTTCGACCAGCGCCCCGGTTCCGATGAGAAAGAACGGTACGTCCGAGCCGAGGTTCTGGGCCGCCGCGAGCCAATCGCAGTCGGGCCGTTCGCCGAGGCTGCCCGCCATCGCAGCACGCAAAATCGCCGCCGCGTCGCTCGAGCCGCCGCCGAGGCCGCCGCCGACGGGAATGCGTTTGTCGAGCCGGATCGTCCGGGCCGGGGCCGCGCCGCTCGCGGCGTACGCGCGCAGCACGAGATTATCGGCCGCCAGCGCCGCGTCGCTCGAAACGAAGCGCGTCGCGGTCGCCGGTTCGCCATCGCCGTCGATGTCGATCTCGATGCGGTCGTAGAGCGCGATCGGCAGCATGACGCTGCGGAGCGCGTGATAGCCATCGGCCCGGCGCGCGAGAATCTCTAGTGTAACGTTGATCTTCGCCGGTGCGAACAGTGTAAGCACGCGCGCATGGTTCGCACGACGGGGCCTCCGACCCCGCGCTGCGAAGGGGGGTCCAGCACATGACGCCGACTTACGACGCCCAGCACAACGAGCGCTGCTCGTACGCGCTCTCCGAAGCCGAAACGCCCTTCGGACAGACGCTCGGCAATTTCAAGACGTTCGCATCGTCGACGCCCAAAGGCGGTATCCGCGGGCTCTGGGACGCCGATAGCGATCAAATCATCTTCGGGACGCACCAGGTGGCCTATCGCCTGCGGGACCGCAATCGGACGATCTTTCCGAACCAGATCGAGCGCGATTTCACGTTTCTGCCGCACGCTCAGATTTCGGAGTTCGCACTCGACGAACGGCTGAAGGTTTCCGAAACGTTTTACGTACCGCACGGACCGCGCCACGAACGCTCCGTCGCATTCGTCTTGGATATTGCGCTTGAGAATACGAGCGCCGAAGCCGTCGACGCGGCGCTTTTTCCTTGGGCGCTGCTGGTCGGGCAACGCTTCTACGGCGAACCCGAAAAAGAAGTCCACGCCGAGGCCGGCGCCCGCTACTTGCGGGCTTGGAACGGGGAGACGGGCGCGACGCGCTGGTGGGGCGCATCCCGCGAGCCCCATGCCGTCGTCTGCGCGGTGCGCGAACAGGTGTTGCACCAAGCGATGCGGCGCGGTGCGCTGCGCGAGGAGAATCATCTCGCCGAAGTGACGCCGGAACTCGCCGCGCACGTGCGCGGCCGAATCTACGGTGCCTTCGAGTATCGCCTGCTCGTCGAGCCCGGAACGCGAGAGACGCTGCGCATCGCCGTCGTGTTCGATACGAGCGGTCACGAAGCCGCGCTCGCGACGTTCGATCATCTGCTCGGCGATCCGGCCGCCTTCGAGCAGACCGAGCGCTATCATGCGACCGCGCTCGCGGACGCGCGCTTTCTCGTGCCCTCTCCCGTCGTGTCGCGCGGCGTCGTTTGGGCCAAAACCAACATGCTGCGGATCGTCAAGGACTATCCGCAGGGCTGGGGTGCGACGAACTCGCCGCCGTCGGATATCCTCGTATCGCGCGATACGTCGTGGTTCGTGCACGGCTTCGACTATTTTTTGCCCTCGTTCAGTCGCGACGCGCTCGACGTTTTCAATCGCTTCCTCGAGCATTCGGGCAAAGTCGTCGAGTACGTCCGCGGTGCGAGCGGCTTCAATACGTCCTACGAGCTCAACATCAACGACGATACGCCGTTGCACCTCATCGCGATGCTTCACCACTTCAACGTTACGCGCGATGTGGCGTGGGTTCGCGACGTCGTGCCGCTCGTCGTGAAGATCGCCGACTATCTCCTCTCGCAGCGCGATACGAGCGGCCTCGTCTTCTGTAGCGCCAAAGGCGTCGATATGTACGGCATTACCTCGTGGCGGAACATCATTCCCTATTACACGCTCGACGGAGCGGTTACCGAGATCAACGCGGAAGCCGTATTCGCTCTCCAGGCGGCGGCGACGCTGTGCGCCGCCGGCGGGGACGCTCAGCGGAGCGCCGCGTACGCGCGCGAGGCGACGGCGTTACGAGACATGATGATGGCGCATCTGTTCGATGCCGATACGGGCGCCTTCGTTCTCAACTACGATAAAGACGGCAACTACCAGGATAACTTTACGGCCGACGAAGTATTCCCGGTGCTTTTCGACATCGCGGGACCGAACGAGCGGCGGGCGATCTTGCGACGTCTGCTCCAAAACGACTTCATGACCGAAGTCGGTTTGCGAACGATTTCCACGGGCGACTCTTGGTATTTTCCGTCGCACGGATTCGGGCTGCTCGGCGGCATCTGGCCGGACCTCACGCTCTGGTTCGCAGTCGCGCTCGCGCGCAACGGTTTTCCCGACGAAGGCGCGGCATTACTGGCGCAAATCTATGCGACGATGGAACAAGGCGCACGCCGCAACACCGTTCCCGGGCAGTTCGCGGAGTGGTTCGACGGCGGCTCGCTCACCAATCGCGGGATGTATATGTCGCCGTGGACGAGCGCGAAATATTTGTGGGCCGTCGCCGAGACGGTGTGCGGACTCGACGGCTACCGGACGAGCGACCAAATCGCGTTCTCGCCGCTGCTGCCGGCAGCATGGCGTTGGTCCGCGGGCGTACGCGTGCGGCTCGGCGCCGGTCGCTGCACGTACGTCGTCGATGCCGCGGCGTCGGTCGTCTACGGCGATCTGCGCGAAGCGACCGCTCGCGAACCGTTCCGGTACGTCTACGCGGGCACCGATGTGAGCGATCGCGTGGAGGTATCGCCGCACGAAGTGGGTGTCGTCGCCTTCGAGGCCGCGGACGGCCGGGTGCGCGCGTTCGTGTGCAATCTTGACGACGCCGAACGCGAGGTCGAGCTCGCGTTCGGCGCTCGTTCCGTGCAGCTTCGGATCGCCGCCGGTGACGTGCTCGACGTAGAACTCGTCGCCGCAGTCGAACTCGCCGCCATCGCGGAGCGACGCTGATGGGCGGGCACAGAGGGCTGTCGTCGGTGTTGATTCTCGGCGCCATCGTGCTCGTCATCGCGATTTTCATCGGCAACAACATGGGCAACCGCGTTCTCGGTCAGATCGCCAGCCGCGCGACCAGTATCGCAACGCCGATTCCGATTCCGAGCGCCTCCCCCGCCGATACGGCCGTTAATCGCGCGCTATGGAAACGGCGCCAGGTTCTCAGCGTGGCGACCGATCCCGCCTTCCCCGACCCTCGAATCACGCCGGAGCCCGAGATCCCGGCGACGCCGAAGCCGGAAATTCGCCGGAGACGGTTCAAAGCGGCTCCGCCGCGGCCCAAAGGCCGTGACGCAAGCGACGCCGCGCCCGAAGCGACTCCGGACACCAGCTACACATCGCCACCGCTGCCATTGCCCATCGCTTCGCATGCGGCGGAAGAAACGATCGCTCCGGACGAGGTTCAGACCCTAACGCCTCGTGCGCCGGCGAGCGTGCGGCCGCAAACCGCCGCGCCGCGCGGCGGACCGACCGTTCGGCCGTATTCGACGTTGCCGCCCGTTCCGGTGCCGAGCTTCAATCCATAGCGGGCATCCCTACCGTTATCGTTGTGGTGGCTTGATAAGATAGGGACAGTAGTGCCGCCCTTCGGCACGAAAAGCCCGCTGGAGGAATGCGCGTGCACGACGGAACGAACGGCTCGCAGACCGGAACGGTAACGGTCAAACGCGGCTTGGCGCAGATGCTCAAGGGTGGCGTCATCATGGACGTCGTGACGGCCGAACAAGCCGCAGTCGCCCAAGAAGCGGGCGCGGTTGCCGTGATGGCGCTCGAGCGGATCCCGGCCGATATTCGCAGCAACGGCGGCGTCGCCCGCATGAGCGATCTGTCGCTGATCCGGCGCATCATGGATACCGTGACGATTCCCGTGATGGCGAAATCGCGCATCGGGCATTTCGCCGAAGCGCAGTGCCTCGAAGCGCTCGGCGTGGACTACATCGACGAATCGGAAGTCCTGACGCCGGCCGACGATAAGTATCACATCGACAAGCATAAGTTCGCCGTCCCCTTCGTGTGCGGATCGCGCGACCTCGGCGAAGCGCTGCGGCGTATCGCCGAAGGCGCGGCGATGATTCGCAGTAAGGGCGAAGCCGGCAGCGGCAACATCGTCGAAGCGGTCCGTCATATGCGCACGATCCGCGACCAAATCGCGGAAATCGCGCACGTTCCCGAAGACGAGCTGGTCTATCGCGCCCGCGAACTGGGCGCGCCGCTCGAGCTCGTGCAATTCGTCGCGCGCCAGAAGAAACTGCCCGTCGTGTTGTTTTGCGCCGGCGGCGTGTCGACGCCCGCCGACGCCGCGCTGATGATGCAACTCGGCGCCGAAGGCATTTTCGTCGGCAGCGGTATCTTTAAAGCCGCCGCCATCTACAGAAACGGCGTGCCGGAATACGACGATAACGGGTTTCCGAAAGTCGATCCCGATATCGCACTGAAGTATGCGCGTTCCATCGTCGCGGCCACGACGCACTTCGACGATCCCAAAGCCGTCGTTGCCGCGTCGCTCGCGCTCGCCGGTGCGAAGCCGATGGACGGCGTCGATCTGCGCCAGTTGACCGAGAACCAGCTGATGAGCGTGCGCGGCACCTGATGCACGTCGGCTCCGAACGGCGGCGGCCACCCCTCGTCGGCGTTCTGGCCTTACAAGGCGACGTCGACGAACACATCGCTGCCTTCGAGGCGCTCGGCGTGGATACGCTGCGCGTCAAGACGGGCGAACAGCTCGAAGACGTCGATGGGCTCGTCATCCCGGGCGGCGAGTCGACGACGGTGATCCGTTTGCTCGATCGCTTTTCGCTCGCCGAGCCACTCGTCGCGCGCGTGCGCGCCGGGATGCCGCTCTGGGGCACGTGCATGGGGATGATCGTCGCGGCGAGCGGCGTCGCGGAACTCGATCAGCAAACGCTCGGACTGATCGATATCACGGTGCGCCGAAACGCGTTCGGTCGCCAGCTCGCCTCGGAAGAAGCGCCGCTTGCGGTCGCTGTGCTGGGCACGCAACCATTTCCGGCGATCTTCATTCGCGCGCCATGGATCGAGCGTGCCGGGACCGACGTGACGGTGCTCGCGTCGCACCGCGGTCACGGAGTATTCGTGCGTCAGGGCAACGTCATCGCCACCTCGTTCCATCCCGAACTCACGACCGACCGGCGCATCCACGCGTACTTCTTGGAAATCGTTCGAGCCGGACGTGGCGCGCCGGCGGGGTGCGTTCCTCCCGCGATTAGCGCTTAGGTTTCGCTACGCTGTCGTGCTTCGGAAAGATGTCCGCGAGCACGCAGACGACTTCGAGCAACGCCGGGCGGTCTGCCGTATCGACCCCAATTCCGACGAAGTCGAGCATCTCGGCGAAGCGCGCGTACGGCACGTCCGGCACGTTCTGCGAGCTGGGATTCGGCTCGCCGCATTCCGCGCTCGGGCGCGATCGCCCGGGATGGGCCGCGCGAGGAAGGAAGCTTCCGGCGGCTGAATGCCGAGACGATGGCAGATCAGCCGGGCGCGACGACGGTGCCGCCGATCGAGATCGTCATGAGCGAGGTCGTCGTGAACCTCGTCTTCGTCGCGCACGCGCACCTCGATCCGTCCGGAGAAGGCGAGGAAGCCGCCCCGCGGCTCGAGGATGCTGAAATTGCGATCGATATTGCGGGGCGGGCGTACGACCGAATATCGGCGAGGCTGCCCGGGGACGAGCGCGCCGCAATCGCGAGGATGCTCACCGAATTACGTCTAGCGTACGTCAAGAAGCGAGGCTTATGAGCCTCGCTTCTTGCGTTTTACTCCCGCACGCGCTCGGTAAGGAAAGGCGACCGTGACCGACGTCTTAGTGTTGAACTTCACCTATGAAGCGCTCAACATCACGAGCTTCCAACGCGCGGTCAAACTGCTGTTCTCCGGAAAAGCGGAAGTCGTCCACGGGCGTTCCCAAATGCTCAGCTCGCCGACATACGAAATGCGGATGCCGTCGATCATCCGCATGCTGTACTACATTCGGCGTCCGATGCAGAAAGTGGCGCTGACGAAGAAAAACATTTTGCTCCGCGACGATTACCAGTGCCAATACTGCAACTTGCGGGGCGAGCGTTTGATGACGGTCGACCACGTGCTGCCCAAAAGCAAGGGCGGCCCGTCGACGTGGGAAAATTTGGTTTGCGCCTGCATGCGTTGCAACAATCGCAAGAATAACCGCACGCCGGAGCATGCGAACATGCCGCTGCGCCGCAAGCCCCGGGCGCCGAAGTACATTCCGTGGATCCGCGTCAAACGCAACACGTTGCCGGGCGAGTGGCATAAGTTCTTATTCCTGTACAACGTCTCGATCGACGAACACGTAGAATAACGCGCCCCGGCGGGTATCGCGGCGGCGCGGTGGAATGATCCCAGCCGTGGATCAAAGTCGGACGCCGTACTTCGATGTCCTCCTCGATTATGTTGACTCCGGCGTCATCCCGTTCCACACCCCGGGCCACATGCAGGGTAAGGGAATGGATCGCGAATTGCGCGATTTTCTCGGCGATAACGTCCTGGCGATCGATCTCACGCAAATCCGCGGGCTTGACGATCTGCTTCAGCCCGAGGAGGCGATCGCGCAAGCGCAGGCGTTAGCCGCCCAAGCCTATGACGCCGATCACACGTTCTTTCTGATCAACGGTTCGACGAGCGGCAATCAGATCATGATGATGGCCGCGCTCAATCCCGGTGAGAAGATCGCGCTGCCGCGCAACGCGCATAAAAGCGCGATGGGCGGACTCATCATGAGCGGCGCGCAGCCGATTTGGATGAAGCCGGAAGTCGATATCGGCCTGCACATGGATCACACGATAACGCCGGAAACGGTGCGCGCGACGCTCACCGAACATCCCGACGTGAAGGCCGTGTACGTCGTGAGCCCCACGTACTACGGCGTCGCGGCGGATCTCGCCGGGATCGCCGACGTGGCCCATGCCCACGGCGTGCCGTGCCTCGTCGACGAAGCGTGGGGACCGCACTTTCATTTTCATCCCGCGCTGCCGATCGACGCGCTCGCAGCGGGCGCCGATCTATGCATCAATTCGACGCACAAGATGCTCGGCAGCCTTTCGCAAACCGCAATGCTGCACCAGAAGGGCGAACGCATTCGCGTCGATCGTCTCAAAGCCGTCGTCAAGCTCTTTTTATCGACGTCACCGAACCTGGTACTACTCGCCTCACTCGACGTCGCTCGGCGCCAGATGGCGATGGAAGGCGGCGCGCTGCTCTCGCATACGATCGAACTAGCCAACGATACGCGCCGTCGCCTCAACGACATTCCGGGCGTTTATTGCTTCGGCGAAGAACAAGTCGGCAAAGCGGGCGTCTACGATTTCGATCCGACGAAGATTACGATTACGGTCAAAGATCTCGGCTATACCGGCTACGAAGCGGAAGAAATCCTACGCCGTCGCTACAACGTGCAGTGCGAGCTCGCCGATCTCTTCAACTGTCTGGCGCTCTTCACCATCGGCACGACGCGAGAAGCCGCGGACCGGCTCGTCTACGGCGTCAAAGAACTTTCGCGCGAAGACCGTCCCATCGACGTTTTCTCGCCTTCGGGCGTCCTCGAACGCCGCTTACAGACCGGAACGTACAACTTACCACCGGTTCCGCCGATCCGCATGAATCCGCGCGACGCATTTCTTGCCGATACGGAATTCATACGGTTCAAAGAGAGCGCGGGACGCATCTGCGCGGAGGTGATCACACCGTATCCACCCGGGATTCCCGTCATTTCCCCGGGGGAAGAAATTACGCCGGCGATCGTCGACTATCTCGATCTCGAGAAGAAGGCGGGCGTGCGCATGCAGGGACCGTACGATTCGGAACTTCGGTCGATCCGGGTAGTACAGGAACAACGTGTTCTGTAGTTCTAAGACCGCCACCACGGTCGCCAGGGGCTCCGGCCCGGCAACGACCGAATTTACGACGAGGATGTGCATTGGCCGTTAACGCCGAGACCCTCTCACAGTCCAACAGCGAACTGACCAACCTCCTGGATATCTTTCCCCTCCCGATCCGGCAAGGGCTCGTTCGCCTCCCTACCTTCGAATCGCTCGTCGAAGTCGTCCTCGATCTCGGGCGCCCGCCCGAAGCTCGGTTTCCGGACGACTTCGTGTTTTTATCCGACACCGCCGTCACGTTTGAAGACCTCGCGCACGTGTGCTCGCGGCTCTCGCCGTTCGGTTCGGATAACCGTGCGGGGATCGAACAGACGCTGCATCGCGTGAGCGCGATTCGCAACCGGCAGAACCGCGTCATCGGGCTGACGTGCCGCGTCGGTCGCGCCGTATACGGCACGATCGACATCATCAGCGACGTCATTCGCGCCGGCAAATCGGTGTGTTTGCTCGGGCCGCCGGGCGTCGGTAAGACGACGATTCTGCGCGAGTGCGCGCGCGTGCTCTCCGAAGATCGCAAACGCGTCGTTGTCGTCGATACGTCCAACGAAATCGGCGGCGACGGAGATATCCCGCATCCCGGGATCGGTCACGCGCGCCGGATGCAAGTCGCCGATGCGTCGCTGCAGCACAACGTCATGGTGGAAGCCGTCGAAAATCACATGCCCGAAGTCGTCGTGATCGACGAGATCGGCACCGAGATGGAAGCGATGGCCGCGCGCACGATCGCCGAGCGCGGCGTGCAACTCATCGGGACGGCGCACGGCAAGACGCTGGAAAATCTGCTGATGAATCCGACGCTCTCCGATCTCGTCGGCGGTATCAGCACCGTGACGCTTTCGGACGAGGAAGCGCGCCGCCGCGGCACGCGCAAGACGGTCCTCGAACGCAAAGCGCCGCCCACGTTCGACGTGCTGATCGAGATCAACGATCGCAATCGCCTCTCGATCTACCAGAACGTCGCGGAAACCGTCGACGCGCTGCTGCGCGGATATCAGCCGCAGGCCGAGGTGCGGCAGCGTCTACCCGGCGGCGGCGTACAGGTCGTGCAGGAAGCGACGGCGCTCGTCGCCCCGAAACGCGCGGCCGTCCATAGCGCACCGCCGAAATTTGTTGCCGCCGGAACGCCGGAATCCGAATTCGCGCAAGCGATGCGCGAAGCCGATTTGGAAGAGCCAACGGAGTCGCGCGAAGCACACGTGCTGCTCTTTCCGTACGGCGTTTCCCGCAACAAGATCGAGCGCGCGATCGCGAACCTCGGCGTCAACGCGTCGATCGCTCGTAAGTGGGACGATGCCGACGTCGTCCTCACGCTCAAATCGCTCGAGCGCAAAGAGTCCGATAAGCTAAAATCGATCGCGACCGAAAACGTTCCGATCTATTCGATCAAGACCAATACGACGGCCCAAGTTATGAACGCGCTCAAGGACATCTTCGCGTTGCCTTCGATCGACGCCGAAGAGGTCGCGATCCGGGAAGCGAGCGAAGCGATCTACAAGGTGCTGCTCGATAGTAAGCCCGTGGAACTGACGCCGCAGACGTCGTACGTGCGTCGCCTGCAGCACCAGCTCGCCGAACAGCATCGCGTCATGTCGCGCAGCACGGGCATGGAGCCCAATCGCCGGCTCGTGCTCTTCCGCAACAACGACCTGCCGTACGGCACCGGAGCGTCCGCGTAGGCGCTCCGGCTCCCGGCAAATTTATCACCGTCGAAGGCATCGAGGGGAGCGGAAAATCGACGCTCCTCTCGGGCCTTTCTTCGTTGTTACGTGCGCGCGGTTATACGGTCGTCGCGACGCGCGAACCCGGCGGCACGCCGCTGGGCGATGCGCTGCGCGCGGTGTTCGTCGCCCCGAACGTACGGATCGCGCCGATGGCCGAGGCATTGATCGTCAACGCATCGCGAGCGCAGCACGTCCAGGACGTCATCGAGCCGGCGCTGGGTGAGGGAACCGTCGTGCTTTGCGATCGCTTCGGCGAGGCGACGCTCGCGTACCAGGGCTATGGTCGCGGGCTCGACCTCGGAACGTTACGCCGGCTTATCGCGTGCGCGACGGGTGGACGCGTTCCGGATCTCACGCTGCTGGTCGATATCGATGTCGCCCTCTCGCGCGAACGGGTGACGCTGCGCGCGCACGCCGCGAGCGACGCGATCGACCGCCTCGAACGCGAAGGGGCCGCCTTCCACGAACGCGTGCGAGCGGGATACCTCGACCTCGCTAGCGGCGACGCGCGCATCGCCATTCTCGATGGAGCGCTCCCGCGAGAAACGCTGCTCGAACGGGCAGCGGCGCTCGTGCTCGCTCGTCTCGAACCGTAATCGGCTAACTCGCGATTAGCCCTTTCTCGCCCGTTATCGATGTCGACGAAGCCGGTCGGAAAACCGTCGATGCTTCGTGTATTCTGTGAGTGAAAACGCTAGCCATAATGCCGACCTGTCAGCGCGAGAGGGGGAGGCGCACCTACAGCGCCTTCTATAGCGGGCGAAGTCCTTGTTCTCGAACCGAGCCGTGCCGCCCATACGATGTGCCCGGCCACGAGGCAGTACGGACCAAGCCTATGCGGTCAGGCGTTCGGAACGAGCCTTGAGTTGCCGGGTCAGCAGTTGAGCCCGATCCGTAAACAATGGTGACGAGATAAGAAAGTCGGCGGTCGCGCGATTGCACGCGATCGGCACGTTGTAGAGTACGGCCAGTCGCAGCAGCGCTTTTACGTCGACGTCGTGCGGCTGCGTCGTCAATGGATCCCAAAAGAAAACGATAAGGTCGAGTTGCTGTTCGACGAGCATCGCGCCAACTTGTGCGTCGCCGCCGAGCGGACCGGAGAGCAACAGGTCGACGTGCAGGCCGGTCGCTTCCGCGATGAGCGATCCGGTCGTTCCCGTCGCAACGAGCGCACAACCCGAAAGCGTTCCGCGATTGAAAGTGGCCCATTCGGTAAGGTCGGTTTTGCGCGCGTCGTGAGCGATCAAGGCGACGCGGGGAGCGGCTGCACCGAGCGGTGCGTCGATCCGAGCGATATCGTACATAGCCGTATCATACGTTAAATTGTTTGGTAATGCCAGCGCAGACCGATCCGTGCATCGAGACGCGATATCTTTCTCCGGTAGCGATGCTTTGTGAAGTTCGTTGCCGCACGTGCGATATACGTCACAGGAAAGGGAGTCGGGATCGCACGAATTCGGCGTATTCGAGCACGAATACCGGCCGACGTAGCTTTTTGACACGGTAAACGTCGCAGGTACATCGTTTAGCCGGTAAAAGTGAACGAATTTAATAAATTGTTAATTCTGTTTGGCAGCCCGCCCCTGCTGCGATCCTTAGTGGTCGCGATCATCGCGATCATCGCGATCGTCGCGGTTGTCGCGATCGTTACGGTGGCGGCCATGACGGCGGCGGGCATCATCGCCGCCATAATTGCCGTCGTTATCGTAGCGGTACTTGCCGCCGTTGCCGTCGATCGAAACGGTCTGTGCGTTGAGGTTGCCGTCACCGGCACTGGAGCCGAACACGGTAATACGTTGACCGGGCTGGAGCGATTGACCCCGTGGATTGATGACGGTACCGTCTTTAAGAAAAACGGTGCGTCCGCTGCGCAGCTTCAACGATCCGCCGTCGACCGATGCGACCACGCCCGCAAGGCGATTGCCATTTGCGTAACGGGCGTTGCCGTTCCACGGGCCGTTACCGTGGCGACCATAGCCACCGTAGGCGTCCGGCGTTTCCGCGGAAGCGGCGAGAGGCGCAATGGCGGCTGCGGCGATGGCGCCCGCGAGAGCGAGATGTCGTAGATTCATCGTTTTCTTTCGTTGTTTACGCAAAGCGTTCTAGGCGTTGTAACGATGCGGTAACCGGCAAGGTGCTGTGAAAGCTCTCAGCCGGGAAAGCTGATTTCGCAAGCGTCGCGAACCAGCTTCTCCATGACCGGAATCGAAGGGCGCTTCGACGTCGTCGGCGCGCGAGGGGCGCTCGCATTTTTCTCGACGCTCGATCCCATGCGCCTCGCCCATGGGTATCTTTTCACCGGAAACGCCGGCGTCGGAAAAAAAACGTTCGCGCGACGCTTCGCGCAATCGCTGCTGTGTGAGACGCCGAAAGCGACGCTGCTGGGCTATTGCGATAGCTGCGCGGGCTGCCGGCTCTTCGTCGCGGGGACGCACCCCGATTTCGTTTCTGCCGAGGGCACGATTAAGATCGGCAAGGAAGGCGGCAGCGCCCTCCACGACGCCGAGCTCTCGGCACGCGACCTCGTGCGCGAACTCTCGCTGCACGGGTATCGTAGCCGCTATCGCGTCGTGCTGCTGGGCGACGTCGCCTTCGCGACGCACGAAGCGGCGAACGCACTTTTAAAGTTCTTCGAGGAACCGCCGCACGGCGTCGTCGTCATTCTCACGACGAGCGCGCCCGGGTCGTTGCTCGCGACGATCCGTTCGCGCTTCGTCGATATCGCTTTTTCGCCGCTTCGGTCCGCGGACGTCGAGCGCGTGCTCGTTGCGGGGGGCGTCGCGCCGGAAAAGGCGCGGGTGGCTGCGGAAGTGTCGCTCGGCAGCATCCTGCGAGCGCGGGCCGTGCTCGACGAAGACGATGCGGGCGTGCGCGACGCCTCGTTCGCTTGGTTCGCCGACACGGTAAGCGGCCGTCCCACGGACGGCGGTTTCTTGCAACTGGACGATCGAAGCCTTACCGGCGCACAAAAGCGCGCGGCCGTCGGCGAACTCATCGAACTCGTGCGGGTCGCGGCCCGCGATTGGGCCGCGCTCACGATCGCGGGCGACGAAGTTGCGCTGCTGGCGTCCGATCAGCGCGCGCGCATCGCCGCGCTTCCGGCGCGCGCGCCGAAGGCACTCGTCGCCGTGCTCGCAGCGATCGGTGAGACAGAGCGGCTCGCAAAGTCGAACGTCTCCGCCGGGCTCGTCGTCGATTATCTCCGAGTCGTGCTGGCGCCAGTCACCACGCGCTGATTTAGTAGAACCGTCCGTACGAAGCGTCGTCGTACATTTTCGCGAGCACGATCGCGACGTATGCCGTAAGCACCGCCTTGACGACGGCGACGACGAGCGAAAGAACCACGCCGGACGCGAAGATCGACGAACCCATCAAAACGGGGGAAAATAACTCGACGACGAGCGTCGGCGCTAGACTGAACGCAAAGATGTAGAGGGCCGTTACGAGCGCCGTCGCGAGGAGCGTGCGCTGGGCGCGTTCGAACGCCGCATTGAGCGCCGCCGCGCCGGGCAATCCGCCGATCGCGGCTGCCGGGATCGTGTAGATGAAGAAGCCGTAGGCCAAAAGTGTCAAGGCGATCGACCCAAACGGTCCGAGTAGGCCGCCGACGAGTCCCGCGACGTACGTGATGAAGTTGAAACCGATCGCCGCGAGCAAGATGGCTCCGAGTTTTCGGCGCGCATCGTCCCACGCTTCGTCGAACGGAGCGCGACCGCGCCGCCATGCCGTCTCCGCAACGATCAGCGCGACGGCGAGCCCGAACGAGGCGATCAATTGCGCGGCGAGCCCGACGAGGCTGGAATTCGCGGAGCCGAGAAAACCCGCGCCGGCTTCGGCCGGCATCACCATGAAGAGCAGCACTTGAGCCACGGCCGCCAGTAACGGCGCCAGCGCGATCTGCGGATTACGGAAGAGCAGCGCGAAGGCGCGCAGGTAGGCGCCCAGATCGACGCGACCCGCCTTGAGCGAACGCATCGTTACGCGCGCGCGCTCGCGAGGGCTCGTCCGCAGCCGCAGGTCCGTTCGGCGGGCAGCGCTTCGACGATCTTGAGGATGCCCGCTTTCACGCGATCGTTATTGCTCGCGAACACCTTGAGGACTTCTTCGTGTGAGACGGGCTCCGAGCCGGGTAATCCGACATCGTAGTCGGTGATGAGCGAGATATTGACGTAGCAGATCTCGAGTTCGCGGGCGAGATAGCATTCGGGATACTGCGTCATGTTGATGACTTCCCAGCCGGCATCTTGAAACCAGCGGGATTCGGCTCGCGTGGAAAAGCGCGGCCCCCCGATGACGACGATCGTCCCCTTCCCGTGGGTCGTGATGCCGAGCGAGCGCAAAGCGGAGATTGCGAGCGGACGCATCTGCGGGCAATACGGATCCGCGAAGCTGACGTGCGTCGTGATCGGGCCGTCGTAGAACGTGTCTTTACGGCCCGACGTCCGGTCCACGACTTGGTCCGCGACGACCATGTGCCCGGGCTGGACTTCTTTCTTCAGCGATCCGCACGCGGTCGGCGCGATGATCCGCTCGACGCCGAGCGATTTCATCGCCCAGGCGTTCGCGAGATAATTTACGGCGTGCGGCGGATACCGATGATCCTTACCGTGGCGCGGTAAGAACGCAACTTTTTTGCCGGAAATCTCGCCGATCGCGATGCGGTCGCTGGGCGGGCCGTACGGCGTTTCGATCCAGACTTCGCGGGCGTTTTCGAGCAACGAGTAAAAGCCGGAGCCGCCGAAGACTCCGATCTCGGCGCGATGTTTGGTCAATCGATCCGTCCGTTATTCTTTGAAGTCGCTCGGTTTGAGTTCTTCGATAAATCTGCGAAAGCGTTGCGATTCTTCGGCTTCGGCCTTCTTATCGGTTACCGTCTCCTCGAGCACGATCTTATCGGAGACGTAGATCGGCGCTTGCATGCGCAGCGCCAGCGCGATGCCGTCGGAGGGGCGCGCGTCGATCTCGCGCGTATCGCCGTTACTGCGCACGATCAGCTTCGCGAAGAACGTGGAATCCTTGATATCGTGAATGACGATCTGCTCGAGCGACGCGTGCAGCGATTCGAGCATCGTGCGCATCAGATCGTGTGAAAGCGGTCGCGGCACGGCGGTACCTTCCAGCGCGAGCGCGATCGCAGTTGCTTCGAACGGCCCAATAAGAATCGGCAGGAACCGTTTACCTTCGAGATCCTTGAGGATGACGACGGGATCGTGGGTCAGCAAGTCGATGCCGAGCTTGTCGACCTTCATTTGGCGCACCCCACGAAATGCTACGTGTCCAGGACGATTCCTTGCCCCACGCGAACGGACGGCGTCGCTCCTATGGCATTATCATGCGGTATCGTCGGCCTGCCCAACGTCGGTAAGTCGACGATTTTCAACGCCCTGACGCGTTCGGCACAAGCGCTCGCAGCGAATTATCCCTTTGCGACGATCGAACCGAACGTCGGCGAAGTCCCCGTTCCCGATGCGCGCATGAAGGTACTCTCCGATATCGTCAGCGCGCGGCGAATCGTCAACGCGTCGATGCGCTTCGTCGATATCGCGGGCCTCGTGCGCGGCGCGAGTTCGGGCGCCGGGCTCGGCAACGCCTTTCTCAGTCACATCCGCGAGACCGACGCGGTCGCGATGGTGGTTCGCTGCTTCGAAGACGACGACGTGACGCACGTCGAAGGCGGCCCCGATCCGTTACGCGACATCGAAATTATCAACATCGAGATGGCGCTCGCCGATCTGCAGTCACTCGCGAAACGGCTGGACAAGCTCGAGCGCGAAGGGCGCGTCGATCCGAAGATCGCGCCGCGCGCCGCCGCCGGTAAACGCCTCAAAGCGGCGCTGGAAGAGGGGATTCCGGCGCGCACGTTCGCTGCGGACTCCCTGGAAGCGGCGCTCGCCCGCGAAGCGTTTCTGCTCACGGCGAAGCCGCTGCTTTACGTTGCCAACGTCGACGAAGAACAGATCGCAAAGCCTGGCCCGCTCGCCCAGCGCGTCTTCGATCTCGCGCAGCGCGAGCGTACGCAGGCGATCGCGTTCTGCGGCAAGATCGAGGCGGAACTGGCCGGTCTCAGCGACGACGAAGCGGAGAGTTTTCGGCACGAACTCGGCATCGACACCAGCGGCCTCGACCAACTCATCCTCGGCGCCTACGAGCTCCTGGGGCTCATGACGTTCCTGACGGCGGGCGAAATCGAAGTTCGGGCGTGGACGATCGAGAAGGGCACCAAAGCGCCGCAAGCCGCCGGCAAGATCCATTCCGATATCGAGCGTGGCTTCATTCGAGCCGAAATCGTGTCGTATCCCGATTACGCCCGGCTGCGCACGATGGAGTCGATCAAAGCCGCCGGTCTCTTACGCAGCGAAGGCAAAGAGTACGTGATGGCCGAGGGCGACGTCGTGAATTTCCGCTTCAACGTGTGACCGTTCGCCAAATGTATAATCGGGCTGGGGTCACACTATCCATTTGTAGGGGAAACGGCCTGATTTCCGTAACGTGAAATCCGAACTACCATTCGGAGGGTCCCTGCTACGATGATGACAGCCGTTCGCGAAGTCTCGGTCTTTGGAGATGCGATCGCGTATTTCAACGAGGCGGCCGAACTGCTCGATCTCGAGCCCGGCATCCGCCGGCTGCTCACGCGGCCGTCGCGCCAGATCATCTTTTCGATCCCGTTCCAGCGCGATAACGGTGAACTCGAAGTCTTCACCGGGTACCGCGTGCAGTACAATTTCGCACGCGGCCCCGCGAAGGGCGGCATCCGCTACCATCCCGGCGTGACGCTGGACGAAGTGACCGCGCTCGCGTTTTGGATGACGTGGAAGTGCGCCGTGGTCGACTTGCCGTTCGGCGGCGGCAAAGGCGGCGTGACGTGCGACCCGTCGACCCTGTCCAAGGGCGAACTGGAACGCATCACGCGGCGCTACGCCGCGGAGCTTGTCGAAGTGGTCGGACCCGATAAGGACGTTCCGGCGCCCGATGTCGGCACGACGCCGCAGATCATGGCGTGGTTCATGGACACGTACTCGATGCACGTGCGTCAGCACGTGCCGGGCGTCGTTACGGGGAAGCCGCTCGAGATCGGCGGCTCGCGGGGCCGGGTCGAAGCGACCGGCCGCGGCGTATCGCTCGTCGCCCTGGCGCAGATGCACCGCATGGGCATCGATCCCCAAGGCGCGCGGATCGTCGTGCAGGGCTTCGGCAACGTCGGCTCCGTCGCGGCGAAAATGTTCGTCGATGCGGGCAGCGTTGTCGTCGCGGTCTCGGACGTCACGGGCGCGTATTACAAAGAAAGCGGGCTCGACATTCCCGGCGCGATCGCCTACGCGCAGGAGCACCATTCCCTGGATGGCTACCGTGGCGGCGAGAAGGTCACGAACGAGGCATTGCTCGAGTTACCGTGCGACGTGCTCGTGCCGGCCGCGCTCGAAAAACAGCTGACCGTCGCGAACGCTCCGAACGTCCGCGCGAAGCTCATCGTCGAAGGCGCCAACGGTCCGACGACCCCCGAAGCGGATCACATCTTCAATCGGCGCGGGATCGTCGTCATTCCGGACATCGTCGCTAACGCCGGCGGCGTTACCGTCTCGTATTTCGAATGGGCCCAAGACCGCGCGGGCTACTTCTGGAAAGAGTCGGAAGTCAACGAACGGCTCGCCGACGTCATGCTCGAGAACTTCGCGAAAGTCTCGGAGCTCGCGACCCTGCGCGGCGTGCCGCTTCGTACCGCAGCCTACATGGTCGCGATCGACCGCGTCGTGCAATCGATGAAGACGCGCGGCGTCTACGCCTGATCGGGCCGGCCGGCCCAGCCCGCGATCGTCCCGAGGCTGGGGGCGAGTTCTTGCCCGAGCGGCGTAAGCGCGTAGAGTACGCGTAGCGGCGGACCGGGATCGACGCGGCGCTGCACGAGCTCGTCGCCATCGAGGTCGCGTAAATACGCCCCGATCAGCGGTTCGGCGAATTCAGGCAAGGCCGCGAGCAGTTCGTTATAGCGGCGTGGGCCCGCGACGAGCTCGCGCATGATCCGCGCGCTCGGGTGCCGTCCCAGTGCCAGCAGCGAGGCGACGAACGTCCCTTGAGTGGCGCTACGTGAGGATTCGATTAAAGTCATCACTCACTTATTTTCGGCCTAGACGCCTGCGACACGTCGGTTTGGAGGCGGCTTCGTTTCCGGTGTGGGCGCTATCACACGGGCTTGGGTTCGAGTTCTCGCCGCGCGTCGACTAGGCGTAGCGCGCTGACGCCGGCGGCGAGTGCGGCGACCGTCGCGGCGAGCCAGAGGGCCACGTGAGCCGGTCCCGCGAGGCTCGGAGCGAGCGCCCCTTGACTGGCGGTTACTTTCCCCAAGAGAATGCCGACGAGCGTCGCTCCGAGCGATTGGCCTAAGAGGCGAACCGTCGCGAGAATGCCCGACGCGCTTCCGCTGCGGTTGCGAGGAGCCGAGCCGAGCAGTTCCCGGTTGTTCGGCGCCTGGAAGAAGCCGAAGCCGCAGCCGCAGATGATCGCTCGCCACACAATGTCCCACGCCGCGGGATGCGCGGGAAGCTGCGCGAGGCAGGCAAGGCCAAAGCTGAGCACCGCGAGCCCGGCCGTCGAAAGGCGCGCGGGCGACACACGATCCGAAAGGCGGCCGGCGAACGGCGCGACGAGCGCGATGCTCAGCGGCCAGGGAACCAAGAGCAGGCCCGCTTCGAACGCCGAGAACCCGTACGCGCCTTGCAGCAGAAACGGCAGTGCGACGAAGGCGAGTCCTTGCGCGGTAAACGAGCACAGCGAGGTCGCCGCCGCGAGCGAAAAGCGCCGGATCCCGAAGAGGTCGAGCGGCAGCATCGGCGCCGCGAGCGTCCGCTGCCGGCGGACGAAGGCGATACCGAAGCCAAGGCTGGCCGCGAGCAGCGACGCGATCAGCCCGGGCGCCAAGCGCCGCGCGAAACCGTCGAGCGCGATGATGAAGAGCGTGAGCGCGGGCCCGGAAAGGAAAGCGCTCGTCAGATCGAAGCGGTTGCCGCTTCCCGGCGTACGCGGAAGCACGCGTAGCGCGAACGCCGTATCGAAGATTCCCAGCGGAACGTTGACTGCGAAAATCCACGGCCACGGCGCGATTCCCAAGAGCATGCCCCCCAGGGCCGGACCGGCGGCCGAACTCGAGGCCACGGTGAGCGCGCTGATGCCGACCGCCGTGCCGAGCATCGCCGGCGGGAAAATGGAGCGCAATAGTGCCGGAGCGATGCTCATCAGGGCCGCGGCACCGACGCCCTGGAAAACGCGCCATGCGACGAGGGCTGCTAGTGACGTCGCGAGCGCGCAGCCGAGGGAGCCTAGCGTGAAGACCGCGATGCCGAGGGTGTAGATGCGGCGATACCCGACGACGTCGCCGAGCGAAGCGAAGGGCAGCAAGAGCATCGTCACCGCGACCTGATAGGCATTGACGACCCATACCGAACTCGCCGCGTCGGTCCGCAATTCGCGCGCGAGCGTGGGCAGGGCGACGTTCGCAATCGAACTATCGAGCACCGCCATCACGGTGCCGATGACGATCACGGCTAGAGCGAGACGGCGCCGATCGGCCGGAAGCCCGTCCTCGGCGTCGCGCGAAAGATGGGGCGGCATGCGGCGCTAGTGAAACGCCTGTTCCGCGTGATAGGAACTACGCGAGAGCGGGCTGCTCACGACTTGCCGGAAGCCTTTCGCAACGCCGACCAGGCGCAGGCGCTCGAATTTCTCCGGCGTCACGAATTCCACGACCTCGAGGTGGCGCTTCGTCGGTTGCAGGTATTGACCCATCGTGAAGATATCGACGCCGGCGGAACGGGCGGCATCCATGGTAGCGGCGATCTCGTCTTCGCGTTCGCCGAGCCCGAGCATCAACGACGTCTTGGTATAGCGGGTCTTCGCGCTGGCTTTCGCGTGCGCGAGAATGGCGAGCGATCGATCGAAGGTCGCGCGTCTATCGCGAACCGACGGCGTGAGGCGGCGCACCGTTTCGAGATTGTGCGCGAGTACTTCGGGGGCGGCTGCGAGGACGACGTCGAGTGCGGCGAGGTCGCCCGCGAAATCGCCGGTGAGACATTCGACTTTCGCCTCGGGCGAAAGTTTGTGGATCATCCCAACGGTGCTCGCGAAGATGGCAGCACCGCCGTCGGCGAGATCGTCGCGGTCGACCGCCGTGAGCACGAGATATTTCCAGCCGAGATCGCGCACGGATTCGGCGACCCGTTTGGGCTCCATCCAATCGACTTCGCCGCGCGGGCTCCCCGTTTTGACGTTGCAGAAGTGGCAGCCGCGCGTGCACGTATCGCCGAGGATCATGATCGTCGCAGTGCCGGCACCCCAGCACTCGCCGATATTCGGGCACATCGCTTCTTGGCAAACGGTATGCAGGCCCGACGCTTTGACGTCGGACTTCAAGCGCTCGTAGGTCGCGCCGTGCGCGAGTTTGACTTTGAGCCACTCGGGCTTGTGTTTGGGCGGCGGCGCGAAGGCGGGATCGGTGAGGTCGATTCTCAACACGTCGCGTATTCGCTTTGCAGAGAAACCTCCAACGTTTCGCTCAGGTGCTTCAAGAGCGCGTCGCGAGCTTCGGCGAGCGAAACGTTTCGGCCGAGTTCGCGCGTCATCGACGTGATCCCGAACTGCGGCGTTCCGCAGGGCGTGATAATCCGATCGTAATCGAGTTCGTTCGATACGTTGAGCGCGAGGCCGTGCAGCGACGTCATTTGCTTAACTGCTAAACCGATTGCGCAGATCGCAGCATCACCCACGTAGACGCCGCGATGCTCGGGGCGGGGCCCGGCGGCGATGCCGAAGGACGCGAGCGCTGCGACGACGCTGCGTTCGAGTGCCGACACGAGCGGTACGACTTCGCGAAAGCGTTCGAGTCGCACGATCGGATAGACGAGCAGTTGGCCCGGCCCGTGATACGTCGCGTCACCGCCACGCTCGACGTCGAGCAGATCGATACCGCGAGCCGCGAGCGCGTTTGCGGACACCAGTACGTTCGCGCGGTTGGCTTTTCGGCCGAGCGTAATGACGGGTTCGTGTTCGACGACGAGCCACGTGTCGTCGGTTTCGCCGCGTGCGACCGCGCCGTGGATCGCGCGCATCTCGGCGAGCGTTTCGCGATACGGTCGCCGGCCGAAATCCAGGAGCCGCGTCATGTGCGCCTAGACGCCCGCCGCGACGGGCGTTTTTGGCTTCGCGTTGACGATGTGGATCGCTTTGAAATGCGACGCTTCGGCGGCATCCATGATCGCTTCGGTGAGCGTCGGATGCGGGTGGATCGAGAGCCCGATGTCTTTGAGCGTCGCTCCCATCTCCAGAGCGATCACGCCCTCGCCGATCAGCGATTCCGCTTGCGGAGCGATGATGTGCATGCCGAGCAACAGATCGGTCTTCGCATCGCCGACGAGTTTGATCATGCCGTCGGACTCGTTCATCGTGCGCGCCCGGCCGCTCGCGAGCAGCGGAAATTTCCCGATGCGCAACTCGTACCCGGCGGCTTTGGCCTCCTCTTCCGAGAGCCCGACCGTCGCGACTTCGGGATCGGTGTAGACGCAATTCGGAACGGCGATCGGATCGTACGCCGCCGACATATCGCCGCCGATCACTTCCGCGGCAACCGTACCTTCTTTCATCGCTTTGTGCGCGAGCAGCGGTGCGCTCGTGACGTCGCCGATCGCGAAGATGCCCGCAACGCTCGTGCGGCGCTGCGCGTCGACGGCGATGAAGCCGCGCTCGTCCGTCGTCAAACCGGCTGCGGCGAGATTGAGATTGTCCGTGACCGGACGGCGGCCGACGGCGACGAGCGCCATTTCGAATTCGCGCGTCTCGTCCTTGCCGTTGGTAAACTCGCCGTTGATGACGGCTTTGACGCCGGCGCCGCTCTTCTCGAGCGAAACGAGCTTCGTGCCGAGCGCGATCTCGATGCCCTGCTTCTTGAGGATGCGGGCCATCGTTTTCGAAATCTCCAGATCGCTGCCGGTGAGCACCTGCGGCATCTGCTCGACGACGAGCACGCTAGCGCCCATGCGCGTGTAGACGGTCGCGAATTCGAGGCCGATCACGCCGCCGCCGACGACGAGCATCGTCTTCGGCAACTTCTTCAAACCGACCGCATCGTCGGAATTGATGATCGTCTCGCCGTCGCGCGGCCAAGCCTTGACGTCGATGGGAGCGCTGCCGGTCGCGATGACGACGCCGTCCTTCGCCGCATACGTTTCCGTCGTGCCGTCGCGCTTTTTAAGGGCGACTTCTTTGGGTCCCACGAACGAGGCTTCGCCGTACGCGAAGCTGACGTTATTGGCTTTAAACAGTTGATTGACGCCGCCGACGTTGGATTTCACGACGTCGGATTTGAATTTCGCGACGCCTTCGCGATCGATCTCGGGCGCGCCGACTTTGAGACCGATCTTGCCGGCCTCGCGAATCTGGCGCGACACTTCGCCGACGTGGAGCAGGGCTTTTGTCGGAATGCAGCCCCAGTTCAGGCAGACGCCGCCGACCTCATCGCGATCGAAACATACGACCTTCTTACCGAGCTGACCGAGACGGATCGCGGCGTGATAGCCGCCGGGCCCCGCTCCGATGACGATCGCGTCGACCTGGATGTCTGCCAATTGAGCTCTCCTCGAGGTTGGTACCGAACGCCCAAGGCTTCGGCCCCGCCCATCGTGAGACCGCCGCCGAGCCGGAGAGTTTTCGGCCTTAGCTGCGCGGTCGGGAGGGCGTGAAACCGTTGCGCGCCCCCGTGCGTTCCCCCGGGGAAGAGAAACGGTTCATCGCACGAACCCCGACGCAACTTCTCCTGAAAGAGGCCGAGCTTCCCGGATGAGCGCGACCGCACGCTTGATGATGACTCGGACGGCGCTCCATCTTATTGGGACCCTGTTGGCGTTATACGTCAGCGTCTGGCTCTGGGCCGGCGTCGCAATGTGGCTGCGGATGATGCTGTACGGCGGCGTTTGGTTACTCTGCGCCGGCTTGTATTTCGGGCTTCTCTACCTGTGGCAACAGGCGCTCGATGGGCTCGACCACCGCATTCGCACGCTCGTTCGGGACGAGCTGACGGTCGACGAGATGCGACGCTATCAGCGGCGCCTGCGGTTCCTAGGCCGCTGGCAGCGCGAGCGCATCGTGAAGAAGGCTCGACCGTAACGGGACCATCCAATTAGGGGCCGAACCGTCATCCAATGCGCGAAATCGGCTGGCCGTCCGCAATTCCGTCCGTCGATCGCGATAGCATCGTGCCGATCTACCAACAGATCTACGAGGATCTGCGCGAATCGATTCTGACCGGCACGTTGCCGGAATCGACGCGCTTACCGCCCGAACGGACGCTTGCGGAAAAGCTCCGCGTCAACCGCAGCACCGTCGTGCATGCCTATCGCGAGCTCGTAGCCGACGGCCTGATCGAGCAACGGGTCGGCTCCGGGTCGCGGGTGAGCCGTTCGCTCGGTGCGGCGCCGCGAACGGCCGACGTGCCGTGGTGGGTCACGTTGCCGCCGTGGCGGGTAGGCTCGTTTCCGCAGGTGCTCGGCGAGCTCGCAGCCACCTTCCACGGCGAGCGCATCGCGTTCATTCAAGGCGTCCCGCCCGTCGAGCCCTCGCCGCTCGAGGAGCTCGCGAAATCCTTCGCGCGCGTTGCGGGCGATCCGGATTACGTGCTCTCTTACGGCGATTCCGAAGGTCACGCACCGCTACGCGAGGCGATCGCCGCTCGCATGCGCTCGCGGGGAAGCGCGATCGACGCGTGCGACGTGCTCGTGTTGACGGGATCGACGCAAGGCATAACGCTCGTGGCTCAATCCCTAGCCGAGCCCGGCGACGAGATCATCGTCGAGGCGCCCACGTATCCCGGCGCCTTGCAGATCTTTCAAATCGCGGGGTTGCGCGCGATTCCCGTCGCCGTCGACGAGGACGGCATGCGCGTCGACCACGTCGAGGCGATCTTGCGCACGCGGCGCCCGCGCTTCATCTATACGATGCCGTCGTTGCACAATCCGACCGGCGTGACGATGAATGCCGACCGGCGCGAGCGACTGGTGACGCTCGCCGAGCGCGCGCGCGTACCGATCGTCGAAGACGATCCGTACGGCGAACTCGCCGAGACCGCCATACCGCCGCTCGTCGCGCAATCGCCCAATCAAGTGATCTACTTGAGTTCTTTCTCGAAGACGATCGCACCGTCGCTGCGATTGGGCTGGATTACCGCGCCGCGGCCGATCTACGAGCGGTTGCTGCTGCGCAAACAATCGCTCGACATGGCGACGAGTCTCTACGTGCAGGCCGGCGTCGGCGACTATCTCGAGCGCGCCTACGATCCGCACGTAAAACGTCTGCGGGCGGAACTGACCGTGCGGCGGACGATGGCGCGCGAAGCGATCGCGAAGCATTGGCCCAAGTCCATGCGCCTTTCCCGCGGTAACGGCGGTTACTACCTTTGGGCGACCGCTCCGCGCGAAATGCGCGCGCGAGCGCTGCTCGACGCCGCCGAACGAAACGGTGCATCGTTTCTATTCGGCGAGGCATTTTACGCCGCCAACGGCGGCGATCATAACTTCCGGCTCGCCATCACGCCGGTCACACACGAGCAGCTGATCGAGGGAATTCGCCGCATCGGGGCGGCCATCGGAGCGGCTGCGGCGCGGTGAGGCCGCGGCCCATCGCGCCCGCGCTGCTGGCCTGGTTCGAACGCCACGGGCGCAGCGCTCTGCCGTGGCGGACGAATCGGGACCCCTATCGCATCGTCGTCAGCGAGTTCATGCTGCAGCAGACGCAAGTCGATCGCGTCGTGCCGATGTTCGCAGCGTTCGTTCGTGCCTGGCCGTCGTTCGATGCGCTCGCGGCAGCCGCGCAAGCCGACGTCGTGCGCGCCTGGGCCGGGCTCGGCTACAATTCGCGCGCGATCCGCCTGCATCGTTTGGCGCGCACGGTGCGGGACGACTTCGGCGGTACGCTTCCGCGCGACGAAGCGTGCCTGCGGGGGCTGCCCGGTATCGGTCCGTATACGGAGCGTGCGATCGCGGCATTCGCGTTCGATGCCGACGTCGTAGCGATCGATACCAACATCCGGCGGATCGTCCATCGCACGCAGCTCGGGCTGGAATGGCCGCCGCTCGCGAGCGCTTCGGAACTCGACGCGCTCGCGCGCGACCTCGTGCCGCGCGGCGCGGGATTTGCCTTTAATTCAGCACTTATGGATTTGGGAGCGACGTTGTGCTCGGCGCGCGCGCCGAAATGTCTGTTGTGCCCGCTGCAAGCGACGTGCGCGGCGGCTCCGGTCGACGCCGCGGCGCTGGCCAGTGCGGCCGCCGCGCACGCTCCCGACCCTACGCCCCAGGAACGGCTGCCGTTCGAAGCGACGACGCGCTACGTCCGCGGACGCGTGATCGCGCGCTTACGCGCGCTCGCACCGGGCGAAGCGATCTCGCTGCTGGCTCTGGCAAGCGAACTGGAACCGCAACTCGCGCCCGCGCATCGCCAGCGTCCCGCATTCGAAGCGATCGTCGCGGGCCTCGAACGCGACGGATTCGTCGAGCGGCGCGAAGACCGTATCGGGCTCCTTTAGCCGAACCAGCTCGGCATATCGCTATAGCGCTCTTCTTTCCACGGGTCCGCGTCGTTGTGGTAGCCGCGCACTTCCCAAAAGCCCTTGCGGTCGGCTTCCAAAAATTCGAAGCCTTTGAGCCATTTCGCCGACTTCCAGAAATAGAGCTTCGGCACGAGCATGCGAACGGGGCCACCGTGAATCGGTTCGAGCGCGGAGCCGTCGAATTCATACGTAACTAAAACGCCGTCACCGAGCATCGCTTCGAGCGGCAGATTGGTCGTGTAGTCGTTATCCGCGTGCTGCACGACGAACTTCGCTGCGGGCTTCGGTTGCGCGCGTTCGACCAGCGCTTTGAACGGGACGCCGCGCCAGATCGTATCCTTCTTGCTCCAACGCGTCACGCAATGGATGTCGCCGCGCCACTCTTGGGTTGGGAGGGCGCGCAATTCGTCCCAGGTGAGTTCGTACGGATTATCGACGAGCCCGTAAAAACGCAGCCGCCACGTGACGGGGTCGAAGCGCGGGACGTCGCCTACGTGAAGGATGGGGAATCCGCTCGTCAGCGTCTGTCCGGGCGGGATGGTCGGGTCTTTGCTCTTGAAGAACGGCATCGTGACGGAGACGATTGAGAGCGGTCCAAAGATTCCCTTTCCCAAGCGCCGGGTCACGCGGGCCGTCGCGACGACGCAACTCGCGCTGCTCGAAGCGGCCTACCCCGATACGGCGACGGCGCTCGACTACGTATCGCCCTTCACGCTCTTGATCGCCGTCATCCTCAGCGCCCAGTGCACCGACGCCCGCGTGAACCTCACGACGCCGCATCTCTTTGCCGCCTATCCGACGGCCGCGGCGCTCGCGTGCGCGCCGCTCGCCGACGTCGAACGTATCGTGAAGTCGTGCGGCTTCTTCCGGATGAAGGCCAAAAATATCGTGGCGGCGTCCCGCGCGATCGTCGAACGACACGCGGGCGAGGTACCGCCGGATCGCGACGCGCTCGAAGCGTTACCCGGCGTCGGCCGCAAGACCGCGAGCGTCGTGCTCGCCGTCGCCTTCGAGGGCGCCGCATTCGCGGTCGACACCCACGTTTTTCGCGTGTCTCATCGCTTGGGTCTCACGCTCGGTAAAACTCCGCGCGCCGTCGAAGACGACGTCGTGAAGTTGCTTGCGAACGACAAGTTGCGGCACGCTCACCACTGGCTGATCGCGCACGGCCGCGCCATCTGCCGCGCCCCAACGCCGCTCTGCGGGCGTTGCCCGGTGCGCGAACTCTGTCCGAGCGCACCGATCGTCGCGCGCTCGCTCGGAGCGAAAATGAGTGCCCGAGCGCATTCGCCGGCGAAACGAAAAGAGTCGGCGAAGCGCTGACCTTTAGAGTTGGATCGGCCCGACCGCATCGAGATGGGCCGGACGGGGCAGTTCGGCGTCTTGCGCGACGACTTTAAGCAAGTGCGACGGCGTGAGCGCATCGCCGTAGCCGGCGTCGGTTGAGAGTTTCGAGAGGTTGATGAGTGCGGGCTCGGGGGAGCCCGAATCGAACTGATATTCGCCTTCGAGGCCGAGCCCTCGAACGATGACGAGCTGCTGCGGCTCGTCGATCGCGAGGCTGACGCGCTTATCGCCGAAGCGTAAGCGGACGCGCAGCGGTTTTTCCAAGCGCACCAACGTTACGCCGTTCTTGCCGAGGATCGAGTTGAGACGGCGCACGCCGACGTTCAGGGCGTCTGCGAAGCCCGCCAGAGCCGCGGCCGCGTCGGCCCCGGTTTCGCGGGCGCCGCCGGGCGTGCCGGAGTCGATCGCGGCGCCGACATCTTTGCGCGCGCGTATCTTCATGGCCATCGCCACGATCGGATTCGCGTTGAGTTCGGGTTCGCTCGGGTCCATCGGGCCTTCTTCGAGCCGGAGATAGCGGGGTTCCCTCGGCGTGCCTAATTTGCAGGCGAGGAAGGCCTGTCCCCGGCGCTTGCGTGAACGCCTTTATTCGATGAACCTCCAAAAGCGCAATTCGCTTTCGATCGAGACCGATAATCGCGTCGTGGCGGTGGCGTCGCACGGCCGTCACGCCGCGCGCATTCCCGATACGCCCGACCGCCAGCGGCTCGAGAAACAGCGCGGCATTCGCGAGATCGTCTTCGGCGCGCAGGATGGGGTGCTCACGACGCTCGGAATCGTGACCGGCGTCGGCAGCGCGTCGTCGGGTCGCGCGACGATTCTCATCACGGGTTTCCTCTCGATGCTCGTCGGCGCGGTTTCGATGGGCGTGGGCGAATATTTAGGCGGTAAAGCGGAACGCGAAGTCGTCCAAAATGCGATCGATCTCGAGCGCCAAGAAATGCTCGATACGCCGGAAGAAGAGTTCCAGGAACAGCTCGCCTATTACCGGCTCAAGGGATTCACCGACGATGAGGCGCTGACGATCGTTCGGCGGCTCGAGAAGAACCCCGATATTTGGCTTCACGAAATGGTGCGCGACGAGTTCGGTATCGACCTCCGCGAAGCCGACGGCGGCGGATTACGCGAATCGTTCGCGATGGCGCTCTCGTTTGCGGCCGGCGCGGCGCTGCCGGTCGTGCCGTACGTCTTCGGCATCTCGCTAACTGCCGCGATGTGGATCGGACTCGCGTGCGCCGTGGTCGCGCTGTTCGCAATCGGTTTCTTTGCGGGCACGTTGAGCGGCCGTCACCCGTTGCGGAAGGGCTTCGAGATCGTCGCCTTCGGCACGGCCGTCTTCGCGCTGGCGTGGAGCGCCGGCCATTTTATTCCGCCGCTATTCGGAATGAAGGGCGTTAGCGTCGGCGGCTGATCACGCTTTTTTCGAGATCATGCTCCGCGCGATGACCATGCGCTGGATCTGCTGCGTGCCTTCGTAGATCTGCGTGATCTTGGCATCGCGCATCATTCGTTCGACCGGATACTCCGTCGAGTAGCCGAAGCCGCCGAGGATCTGCACGGCATCGGTCGTAATCGCCATCGCCGCATCGCCGGCTTTAAGCTTACACAGCGCGGCCCACACCGAAGGATCGGACGCGCTTTCATCGCACTTGCGAGCCGCCTCGTAGAGCAGCAGCCGTGCCGATTCGAGTTCGACGCGCATGTCGGCGAGCACGAATCCAATGCCTTGCTGCTGCGCGATCGGCTTGCCGAACGCCATCCGTTCCGTCGCGTAGGTCGTCGCGTACGCGGGCGCGCGGGCGGCGATGCCGACCGCTTGGGCTGCGATGCCGGGCCGCGATTTATCGAGCACGCGCATCGCGGTCTTGAATCCCGTGCCTTCTTCGCCCAAGAGATTCTCCACGGGCACGAGGCAGTTCTCGAAGACGAGCTCGCACGTCGGCGAACCGCGGATGCCGCCGGGACCCTTGCCGGGATCGGTGACCGCGAAGACGGTGATCAGGTCGGCGACGGAGCCGTTGGTGATCCAAACTTTATTGCCGTTAAGGGCGTAGTGATCGCCGCGTTTCTCCGCGCGACAACGCATCGAAACCGCGGCGTCGGAGCCGCTGCGGCGTGAGATATTTTATCTTCTGAGCTTCGTTGCCGGCGATGATCAAGGCGAGCGCACCGAGCTCTTGAACCGCGATCATCAAGCCGCTCGAAGCACACGCCTTCGAGACTTCTTCGACGACTTTTACATAGGTCAGGAACGAAAGCCCGAGCCCAGGTATTCCGAGGGAAAAGGGATGCCGAGCAGATCGTTTTCGGCGAAGAGTTGGTAGATATCCCGAGCGAACTCGCCGCGCTCGTCGATTCGGCTGCGCGCGGGGCGACCCGGTCGCGCACGAGATCGCGCACGACTTCGAGAATCAGCGCCTCGTCTTCGGAACTGCCGCTCTGCGGGGGCGTGGCGAGTCCCGGATGGCGGCGGGCGATCCGCCGCGTGCGAAGGTCGGGCGACCGTTTTTCCGCAAAGCGCGCGCATGGATAAAACGGTTCGCGACGCCGCGAGCGCCGTCGCCGATATTGCGAGCGGCGCTTCGCTCGCGGTGGGCGGGTTCGGGCTCAACGGAATTCCGCACAATCTCATCGAGGCGCTGCTCGCGCAGGGCGCCACGGATCTCGTGACGGTATCGAATAACTGCGGCGTCGACGGCTGGGGTCTCGGGCGGCTGCTCGATGCCAAGCGCATCGCGCGCACGACGGGCTCGTACGTCGGTGAGAATAAGGAATTCGAACGGCAGTATCTTTCGGGCGAACTCGAAGTCGAACTCGTTCCGCAAGGCACGCTGGCCGAACGCCTGCGCGCCGGCGGTTCGGGAATCCCCGGCTTCTATACTCCGGCCGGCGTCGGCACGCAGATCGCCGAGGGCGGACTGCCGTGGCGTTACGCAAGCGACGGTTCGATTGCGCTTTCCTCGCCGCCGAAAGAGACGCGGCGTTTCGGCGAGCGCGAGTACGTGCTCGAGGAAGGCATCGTGTGCGATTACGCCTTCGTGCGTGCCAGCGTCGGGGACCGGCACGGAAACTTGACGTTCGCCCAGGCGACCCGCCACTTTAACCCGCTCTGCGCGATGGCCGGGCGCATCACGATCGCGGAGGTCGAGACGCTCGTCGAGCCGGGCGAAATCGACCCGGAACACGTTCACACGCCCGGTATCTTCGTGCAGCGGATCGTACAGGTCGGCGCCGGGGGCAAACGCATCGAACGGACGACGACCAGAAAGCGGAGCGCGTAACGTGGCCCTCACTCGAAACGAACTCGCAGCGCGGGTCGCCCGCGAACTCACAGACGGTCAATACGTCAATCTTGGGATCGGGCTGCCGACGCTGATTCCCAATTACATCGCCGACGGGATCACCGTCGTGCTGCAGAGCGAGAACGGCATTCTCGGCATGGGACCGTATCCGTACGAAGATGCGGTGAACGCCGACCTCATCAACGCGGGAAAAGAGACGGTTACCGTGTTGCCCGGCGCGTCGTTCTTCGATAGCGCGCTATCGTTCGGCATGATTCGCGGGGGACACATCGACGTAGCGGTGCTCGGCGCGATGCAGGTCGCGCGGAACGGCGATCTGGCCAACTGGACGATTCCGGGCAAGATGGTCAAGGGCATGGGCGGCGCGATGGATCTCGTGCACGGTGCGAAGCGCGTGATCGTCATGATGGAACACGTCGCCAAGGACGGGACCCATAAAATCGTGGATCACTGTACGTTACCGCTGACGGGAAAGGGTGTGATCGATAGCATCATCACCGATCTCGCCGTCATCGATATCACGCCGCGGGGGTTGGTCTTACGCGAATGCGCGCCGGGCGTTTCGGTAGATGACGTACGGGCGGCGACGGGGGCGGACCTGACCGTCGCGCTCTAACGGTTTACGTCGCCCGCCCGAGCGTCGCGAGCGCGGCGCCGTGTTCGGCGAAGCGAAGCGACGCGAGTTCGACGACGGCCCAGCCCTCGGCGGCGAGGGTGATGGCGGCGGCCAGTGCGACGACGATCGGACCGCCGTGAAGGAAGGCGACCGTGACGGCAACGAGCGCCGCCGGGACGACGTATGCCGCGGTCAGCAGCGTTCGCACGAGCATCATCGGCCCGCGTGAATCGACGGGATTCGGGAAGAGCGCGAAGAGCCCGACGCCCAAGGCTTGCAGCGACCAGTATCCCGCGAGCACGAGCGGGACGGCGACGCTTGCGAGCACGGCATCTTCCGCGTAGATTCCGGCAACCAGTGGCGCGAGCGCGATCGCGAGTCCCCCGCGCCACGTTCGCCCGAACGTCCACGCGGCGATGCGCGAGCGCAGCGGCGCGCGGGAGAGCCAGAAAAGCGGTTTTGCGAGATCCGTCGCGAGACCGAGCGACGCGCCGAGCGGGGCTGCGACGAGCATCATCGCTGCGGTCGAACCGGCAAGCGTGATGAAAATCGTCGGATCGCCGTAGCGTTCCGACGCGAACGCGAAACCAGCCCCGCAAAATGCCCAAAAGACGCAGCCGGTCAGCCATAAGCGAAAGAGGCTGCGACCGCGTTTGAATCCGACCCAATCCTTCCAAACGAGTGCGAGCGCGCCCGCGGGCACGCGCGGCGTGCCGCCTCTCGCGGCCGGGGCGAAGCGGATTCGCGTCGTCGGCGCGCGGCGGTCGCGCACCGTACTGAGCGCGCGTTGCGATACGAGGTAGAGTTCGGGCAGCGCGTCGTCGCCGAGCACACGGATCGCGATGAAGAGCACGCCCAGGAGTGCGGCGAGCACGACCAGTGCGAACGTATTGCCGCCGAGCGCCGCGAGTGCGGCCCGGCCGGGATCGACGCGGACGATTGCGAGCGCGGTTCGCAGCGGTTCGCCGCCGATCACACCCAATGCCGCGAATGCGAATCCGGCGAGGGCGACGGTCCCTCCGAGCAGCGCGAGCGGGACGAGCAGCCAGCCGCGCGCGAGTAAGAACACCGGTAATTCGATCGACAACTGCAGCGCGAAGGCGAGCAGCGTCGCAAGCAGCGCCAAGGTCGTCGCGACGGACCCCTGATGGCGCGGTGCGAAAATCAAGAACGCGTAGAAGAGCGTCCCGAACCAGCGGCCCCAGCTCGTCGTCAATTTGCGTGCCTGCAGCCAGAGCGCGATCGTGAGCGGGCGAATGCCGGCGTTTGCAAAGAGCAGTGCTTCGGCGCCGTTGCGAAATGCCGCCACGTGGCCCGTCGCCGCGAGGGCGATCGTAACGCCCAGCAAGCCGAGATAGAATCCCGCGACCGCGGTCGCGTTGTGCGCGGCGAGGCCGCTCGTATTGAAAAGCGTATGCGGCTGCGCGGTTCGTACGTAGAACAAATATGCGATGGAGAACGCGAACGGTATCCAGATCGCGAGCCGCAGCGGCGAACGCAGGATCGCCGCGAGCTGATGCGCGGCGTAGCGATATTCCAAATAGAGCAGCGCCCGCATCAGGCGGTGATGTCGAGAAACACGTCTTCGAGCGTCTTGCTTCCGGTGGCGCGCGAACGGAGTTCCGCGACGGCGCCGGCCGCGATCGCGATGCCGCTTTTCATGATGATCAAGCGATCGCAGATGGTCTCGGCGGATTCGATGAGGTGCGTGCTCATGACGATCGACGTTCCGGCAGCGCTCAAGGACCGGATCAATACGCGAAGCTCGCGCTGCCCGCGCGGGTCCAGACCGATCATCGGCTCGTCCAAGAGTAAGACGGGGGCGTCGGCGAGGACGGTCGCCGCGATCAGCGTCTTCTGACGTAGCCCTTTGGAGAGCGCCTGACCCAGCGTGTCGCGCTCGCTCGTGATGCCGAAGCGCTCCAGTAGCGACTCCGCACGGGCCTCCCAACCGCTCGCGAGGCCGACGCTGCGCGCGACGAACGCCAGGTGCTCCCACACCGTGAGCATCGGATAGACGTCCGGCGTCTCGGGAATCAACGAGATCGTTCGTCCGCGCTCGCCGCCGAGCCGAAGACCGGCATACGCGATCGTCCCGGCATCGGGCCGTAGGAGCCCGCACAAACACAGAAACGTCGTCGTTTTGCCCGCCCCGTTTGGCCCGAGCAGCCCGAGCACCTCGCCGTGGGCGACCGAAAACGAGAGCCCATCCACGACGGCCTTTTTTGCGAAGCGCTTCGTGAGGCCGGTGACTTCGAGAATGCCCGCCGCGCCGTCGTCGACCGTCGCGCCTGCGTTAGGATGCAGGAAGCGCCGCTTCCAGCGGAGCCCGGACCGCGCGTTCGAATTGCGTTCGGTAGAGGCGCGTATAGCGGCCGCTGCTGGCGAGCAGTTGCGCGTGGGTGCCCCGCTCGACGATGCGACCGGCTTCGACGACGAAGATGACGTCGGCGGAAAGAATCGTCGAGAGGCGGTGCGCGATGACGAGACTCGTGCGCCCGCGCATCGCCTTATCGAACGCGGCTTGGATCAGCGCTTCGTTTTCGGAATCGAGTGCGCTCGTCGCCTCGTCGAGAATGAGGATGCGCGGATCCTTGAGCAGCACGCGCGCGATCGCGAGCCGCTGGCGCTCGCCGCCGGAGAGTTTATGGCCGCGTTCCCCCGCGACCGTCTCATAGCCCTCGGGAAGCGACGCGATGAAATCGTGGATGTTCGCCGCACGCGCCGCGGCTTCGAGTTCGCCCTGCGTCGCATCTTCGCGACCGTAACGCAAGTTGCGCGCGATCGTGTCGTGAAAGAGATACGTTTCCTGCGTCACGATGCCGATGTGCGAGCGCAACGATTCGAGCCGCACGTCGCGCACGTCGACGCCGTCGATCCGAATCGTGCCGGATTGCGGATCGTAAAAGCGCGGTACGAGTTGCGTGATCGTCGTCTTGCCGGCGCCCGAAGGGCCGACGAAGGCTGCGACTTGGCCCGGAGCGATGTGGAGATCGATGCCGTCGAGCGCCGTACGCTCGGGCGTGTACGCGAAGTGCACGTCCTCGAAGCGGATATCGCCCGCGGCGTGCGCGAGGCGTTGCGTTCCCGTGGGTTCGGGTTCCATATCGAGATATTCGAAGATGCGCTCGAAGACCGCGAGCGCGCTCACGATCTGCACTTGAATGCCGGCCAGTGCCGAGGCCGGTCCGTAGAGCCGTCCGAGCAGTGCGATGAACGCGACGATCGTACCGACCGTCAGACCGTTATAGATCGTCAGATAACCGCCGCCGAGCCAGACGATGGCGGGCCCGACGATGACCATCGCGGCGATCGCAGCGATGAACCAGCGACCGACCATCGCAAGCTTGATCTCCAAGCCCATGAGATCGTTGGAAACGCTTCGAAAACGCTTGCCCTCGAACGCTTCGCGAACGAACGATTTGATCAGCGTGATCCCCGAAATGGAAAGCGTCTCTTGCGTGAGGCTCTCGATTTCGTCGCGCTTCTCGCGGGTGAGTTTGCGCACTGCGTACATGCGCCGGCCGACGGGCGAGAGCGGCAAGATCATCAGCGGCACGACGGCGAGCGCCAGCAGCGAAAGCTTCCAATCCAGCACGAACATCGTGACGACGGTCGTAAAGATCGTCGCGAGATTGGTGACGATCGTAACGAGCGTTCCCGTTACGACGCTATCGACGTTATCGACATCGCTCGAGACGCGGTTCATGATCTCGCCCGTCTTCGTATTGGTGAAGAACGAGATCGGCATGCGGTGCAAGTGGGCCACGAGGCCCGTGCGGATGTCGCGCATGATGCCTTCGCCGACGAGCGAGTTCTGGTAGCCCTGGTACACCATGAGCAGCGCGCCGACGATCGCGGCTGCAAACATGCCGCCGATATCCCGCCAAAGCCCGTGAACGTCGTGGTGCGCGAGCGACACGTCGATGAGGTGCTTGGTGAGAATAGCGGGTGCGAGCCCGAGCGTCGAAGCGATGACGATACAGACCAGAACGAGCGCTTCTTGCCGCCAGTAGGGTACGAAAAGCCGCCCGAGCCGCTCCCAATTGACCGCGCGCTGCACGCTCGGTTTTTCGGGATTGTACATCGTCGAGTACATCATGTGGTTCGGAGGGCCGCCTAGCATCGAATCCTTTCGACTCTCCGCAAAGAAGGGAAGTTGCTTAGCGCCCGGGGGGCGAGGGCTCGTCCAAGAGCGCCGCACATTCGCCCGTGTGCCGTACGATCATCGCGAACGCGTATTCGGCCGCGCTCGGGTCTCCGATCGTTCCGGCTTGCGCGACGCGTGCGATGCGGTCGAGCATGGCACGGATCGCTTCGAGCGGCACGGGGCCGTCCGTTTGCAGCCGCGGCTTCGGAGGACCCCCCAGGCCCCTGGGACGCAGTGCCGCGTCGGCGCTCGCCGTTGCAAAAATCGCGGCCGCGACCGCGAAACCGCCGTTGGCCGCGACCAGAACCGGCGAGCGTTCGTCCCGGCCCGCCAGAAGCGCCGACGTTACGACGGCGGCCGCCGCGCACACGAGCGATGCGACGCTCGCGCGAACCATTCGTTTCGAAGCCGCTGCATCCAACACGTTAGCGTTTATCTTCCCCGCGCAGCGCCGCGAGTTCGGCGTAGAGTTCCCGTTCCCGTTCGGTGAGATTCGTCGGCAAGAGCCCGAGCAAACGGACGTACTGATCGCCGTTGCCGCCCGTGCGGACCTTCGGCATACCCTTGCCTCCGAGCCGCAGCATCTTGCTGCTTTGCGTGCCTGGCGGCACGGTTACGGTAACGTCGCCCGTCATCGTCGGAACGCGAACGTCGGCCCCGAGAACGAGATCGTAGATGCTGATCGGCACGTCGACGTAGAGATCGTCGCCCTTGCGTTCGTAGGTGCCGTCGGCTTTTACGCGCACGTCGAGATAGAGGTCGCCGTTCGGTCCGCCGCCCGTTCCGCGGCTGCCCTGGCCTGCGAGCCGGATGCGTTGCCCGTCGCGGACGCCTTTGGGAATCGTTACGTCGAATTTTTTCGGCGTGATCAGGCGCCCGGTGCCGTGACATTGCGGACAGATCTGCGCGTTGAGTACGCCCGTACCGCCGCAGCGCGAGCAGTTATCCTCGATCTGCAGCGAAACGGATTTCGGCCCGCCGGCATAGGCCTCACCGAGCGTAATATCGATCGCCGTTTCGAGGTCGCCGCCGCGTGCGGCATACGAAGGCGCGCCCCCACGCCGTCCCGCACCGGAAAAGAACGAATCGAAAAAATCGGAAAACCCGCTCCCGCTCGCGTTGCCGCCGCTCGCAGCCCCGGCGCCGTAGCCGGCGTTGCCGAACGGGTCACCGCCCGACGGCCCGGTTTGGGCGGAGCGATAGCGCTGCTGCGCTTCGGCTTGCCGGGCGGCCTGTTCCCAATTGCTTCCGAGCGCGTCGTATTTCTTGCGCTTCTCGGAATCGCCGAGCACCTCGTACGCTTCGGAGATCTCTTTGAATTTCTCTTCGGCCTTGACTTTGTTATCGGGATTGGAATCGGGATGCCACTTCTTGGCGAGCTTCCGATACGCCGATTTGATATCTTTCTCGGCGACGTTTTTGGCGACCCCGAGAACCTGATAGTAATCCTTGTACTTCAACTCGTCGTCTACGGGCCCGTGCGCTTGGCGACGATGACCATCGCCGGGCGTAGCAAGTCTTCGCCCATGCGATAGCCACGCTGCACCTCTTCGATGACGACATCGTCGTCGTGCTCGCTCGTTTCCCGCGTTGCGATCGCTTCGGCGACGTGCGGATCGAACGGCTTGCCGACGGTCTCGATCGGCACGATCGCTTCGTTTGCGAGGATGCCTTCGAAGCCTCGCAGCGTCGCGTTCAATCCGCCGCGCAGACCCGCGCCATCGTCGTAGGCCAGCGCCCGCTGCAGATTATCGAGAACGGGAATGAATTTCGCGAGCAGCGAGCGGCGATCGTGATTGAGCCGGTCGTCCGCCGCACGTACGGCGCGTTTGCGAACGTTATCGATTTCCGCCCGTGCGTACGCGAGTTCGTTAAGGCGTTCGGCTGCGAGTGCGTTCGCCGCGGCGAGTTCGCTTGCGAGGTCGCTCGATTGCGACGCTTCGGGTCCGAACGCATCCTGCAAGACGTCGCTATCGGCCGCCGCCGCTTTTTCGGTTTCCATCTTTACTCCAGAACGTGCGCGCGCCCATCTCGCAAGACGGGCGCGCGCGGCGGCGGTTACTTCGCTTCTTTGAATTCCGCGTCGATGACGTCATCGCCGTGCGGTGCCGTCGCTTCGCCGTTCGGGGCGCCGTGATCGGCGGATCCGTTCGGCGTCGCGCCCGCGCCGTTCGCAGCAGCGCCCGTCTTTTGATACAGCGCTTCCGCGAGCTTATACGAGGCCGCTTCGAGCGTTCCGGTCGCGGCCTTGATTTCCGCGGCGGTCCCGTTTTCGTTGACGCGGCGCAGTTCGGCGAGCGCCGATTCGACGTCGCTCTTCGCCGATTCATCGAGCTTATCGCCGATTTCTTTCAGCGATTTTTCTGTGGAGTAGACGAGGCTCGACGCCTTGTTGCGCGTTTCGGCTTCGTCTTTGCGCTGCTGGTCGACGGTCGCACTGGCCTCGGCGTCGCGAACCATGCGGTCGACTTCCTCTTTGGAGAGGTTCGTCGAAGCCGTGATGGTGATCGTCTGCTCTTTGCCGGTACCGAGATCTTTCGCGGAGACGTTCACGATGCCGTTGGCATCGATATTGAACGCAACCTCGATTTGCGGCACGCCGCGCGGCGCGGCCGGGATGCCTTCGAGGCGGAATTGGCCGAGCGACTTGTTGTCGCGCGCCATCTCGCGTTCGCCCTGGAAGATCGAGATATCGACGGAGGTCTGACCGTCTTCGGCCGTCGTGAAGACCTGCGATTTTTTCGTCGGGATCGTCGTGTTGCGATCGATAAGCTTCGTGAACACGCCACCGAGGGTTTCGAGCCCGAGCGAGAGCGGCGTGACGTCGAGCAGTACGACATCGCGCACTTCGCCCGCGAGAACGCCGGCTTGGATCGCCGCGCCGATGGCGACGACTTCGTCGGGATTGACGGATTGATTGAGCGTCTCTTTACCGGTCAGTTTCTTGACGAGTTCTTGGACGAGCGGCATGCGCGTCGATCCGCCGACCATGACGATCTCGTCGATCGCGTTGACGTCCACCTTCGCATCGGCGAGCGCGGCCTTGAACGGCTTGACCATCCGATCGGTGAGATCGCTGACGAGACGCTCGAAATCGGCCCGCGTGAGCGTGATGTCGAGGTGCTTTGGGCCGCTCTGATCGGCCGTGATGAACGGCAGATTGATGTTGGCCTGCGTGAGCGTCGAGAGTTCGATCTTCGCTTTTTCGGCGGCTTCGGTCAGACGCTGAAGCGCCTGCTTATCGCCGCTGAGATCGATACCTTGATCTTTGCGGAATTCCGAAACCAGCCACTTGACGATGTATTCGTCGTAGTCGTCGCCGCCGAGCAGCGTGTCGCCGTTGGTCGATTTGACTTCGAACACGCCGTCGCCGACTTCGAGAATCGAGACGTCGAACGTGCCGCCGCCGAGATCCCAGACGAGGATCGTTTCCGAACCCTTTTTATCGAGACCGTACGCGAGCGCCGCCGCGGTCGGTTCGTTGATGATGCGTAAGACTTCGAGCCCCGCGATGCGGCCCGCGTCTTTGGTCGCTTGGCGCTGCGCGTCGTTGAAGTATGCGGGAACCGTGATGACGGCTTTGGTCACGCGGTCGCCGAGGTACGTCGAAGCGTCGTTGACGAGCTTTTGCAGGACCATCGCGGAGATCTCTTGCGGCGTGTAGTCCTTGCCGTCGATCTTGGTGGGATGATCGGTGCCCATGTGGCGCTTGATCGATTTGATCGTACGCTCGGGGTTGGTGACGGCTTGCCGCTTCGCGAGCTGTCCGACGAGCCGTTCGCCCGTCTTCGTAAAGGCGACGACCGACGGCGTCGTGCGACTGCCTTCGGAGTTGGCGATGACGACAGGGCTCTGCCCCTCCATTACCGCGACGCACGAATTGGTCGTGCCGAGGTCGATACCGACCACTTTAGCCATGTAATTGGTGTCCTCTCTTGGACCGTCGCGGACCAGCTGCACGCGCGTGATGCGCGCCGACCGGGTCGCCCCGATCCTTCGCCTTGCCACTTACCGACAGTCATCGGTGCGCCGCAGTAAAATCTACAGCGCGAGATATTCTCGCCACTTAGATAGCGAAAGGGGCTCCAAAAGTTTCGCTTCCGGAGCCCCTTCGTGAATCTACCGCAGGCCGGCCGTTACGGCTGCGTCGGTTCTTGGCTTTGCTGGGGCGGGAGGTAGGCCGCGGCCGCGGGCCGCTCCTGGACCTTGATGATCACGAGCTTTTTAACGCCGGCACTCCAGATCTGCATGTTGACGGTGGAGCCCGGCTTCGTGCCGCGGATCGCCTTGATCACCTCTTCGTTCGTCGTTACGTCGTTGCCGTTGACGCGCGTGATGACGTCGCCGGCCTGGACACCCGCCTGGTCGGCCGGGCCGCCCTGGACGACCTGACGTACCGCGACGCCTTTGCCTTTGAAGCTGAGCTGCACGCCCAGATCCGGCGTGACCGTCTCGAGCGCCGCGCCGATGAAGCCGGCGTTCGTGCCTTGGTGCGTGCCGGGGTTCTTTTGCAGCAGCGCGACTTGTTCTTTGACGGTCGTCGCGGGAATCGCGAAACCGATACCCTGCGCGCCCGCTTGCGGGTTCGCGGTCGACTGATTGACGCCGATGAGACGGCCTTGCACGTCGATCAGCGGCCCGCCGGAATTCCCCGGGTTGATGGGCGCCGAGGTTTGGAGCAGGCCTTTGAACTGGATCTCGCCGCCACCGCCGTCGGTGCCGATCGTCTCGTCGCGGTTGAAGCCCGAAACGACGCCGAGCGAAACCGACTGCTTGAGCTCGAAGGGCTCGCCGATAGCGATCGCCCACTGACCCGCCTGGACTTTACTCGAGTCGGCGATTTCGATGGGGGGCGGCACGTCTTTGACGTGGTCGACCTTCACGAGCGCGAGGTCGACACCGATATTTTCCGCCGTCACGGTTCCCGCTGCATGCTCGCCGTTCTGGAAGACGACCTGGATGCCGGAGATCGCGCCGCCGTTGGGCGGACGGACCACGTGGGCATTCGTGACGATGAGCGCGGAATCGCCCGAACGTGAGAAGATGAAGCCCGAGCCCGAAGCGCGAGCTCTAAAACGTTGGACGCGTTGCGGCGCGCCTTGCTGACCACCGAAGAGCTGTTGTAAGGGATCGATCGGGACCATCTGTTGGCCATTGACCGTCACGTTGAGCGCGACGACCGAGGGGGCGACGCGCTTAACCGCGCCGATGATACGATCCTGATCGCTTCCCCCCGAACTCAAGGGCGCGGCGCTGACCGCCGGCGGCGTATTGCCGGGCCCGGCGACGCCGGCGAAGTGCGTGCTCGCGAACAGCATCATGGAGAAACTGCCGATGATGGCTCCGACGAGGCCGACGATTAAGGTCGGGGCGATGCGAAATCTCTGCATAGGGTTAGTATAACTCTCCTGGACGGCGTGTGGTCAGTGCTACTCGCCATACCACCGATGGTCGCGCCGCGCCGTCGTTCTTTCCCTAGATTTTAATATTTCTCCAGGCGTGAGCGTGCTTGCTAGTGTACCTCGAATGTCCCAGAGGCAGCTGACGCCTCGTCGGCGACGATGAGGCCGTCGCGCACTCGGATAACCCGCTTGGCATGCCGGGCGGTTTCCGGATCGTGGGTGACCATGATGATCGTCCGGCCGCTGGCGTTAAGCACGCGGAAAAGATTCATAATGTCTTCGCTCGTGGTCGAGTCGAGGTTGCCCGTCGGCTCGTCCGCCAGAAGCACCGCGGGATCGTTGACGAGCGCGCGCGCGATCGCGACGCGCTGCTGCTGGCCCCCGGAAAGCTCGTTCGGCTTATGCGTGCCGCGATCGCCGAGCCCGACCTCGCCGAGGACCCGAAGCGCCGTGCGGTCGCGGTCGCGTTGCGGGATGCCGGCATAGAAAAGCGGCAGGGCTACGTTTTTGATCGCGTTCGTGCGCGAGAGCAGGTTGAAGCCTTGGAATACGAACCCGAGCTTCGTGAGCCGGATCGCCGCGAGCGCGTTGTCGTCGAGGGCGCCGACGTCGCTGCCGTCGAGTTCGTAGGTGCCGGTGGTCGGGCGATCGAGGCACCCGATGAGGTTCATCAGCGTCGATTTGCCCGAGCCCGACGGGCCCATGATCGCGACGTATTCGCCGCGTTCGATCGTGAAGCTCACGCCGCGCAACGCCTGCACTTCGAGCGCGCCCGTGCTGTACGTCTTCGTGACGTCGCGAATGACGATGGCGTTACTCTTCATGCGGCTCCCGTTCGATCGAGCCGTAGTAATCTTTGCGGTACTCTTTATCGTACGCGCGCGGTAGGAGGCCGATTGCCGCAATAGTCTCCGCCGCGGCAATCTTGCGCGTGAAGGCTTGCAGGCGCGCGGACCAAGCGTCACTCATAGCGTAACGCCTCGATCGGGTCGAGGCGCGCGGCGCGGTACGCCGGATACGTGCCGAACACGAGCGTGACGATCGTCGCGAAGCCGACGGCGATGGCGACGGACTGCACCCATGGGATCGCGGGCACCACGCCGGAGATCGCGACGAGCGCGTAACGATCGACGAGGCCGCCGATCGTGACGCCGACGATCAGACCGATGCCGCAGCCGACGAGCGAGAGGAGCAGCGCTTCGATGAAAAATTGCGCGAGCACTTGCGCGCTCGTCGCGCCGATCGCTTTGCGCACGCCGATCTCGCGCGTTCGCTCCGTCACGGAGACGAGCATGATATTCATGATTCCGATGCCGGCGACCACGAGCGAGACGGCGCCGATCAGCGCGACGACGAGCGTCAAGACCGAAAAGATCCCATCGATCGAAGACGAGAACGAGCGCCGATCGAACGTTTGATACTCGGCCCGCCCCGCTTTAATATTCTTAAAGTACTTGATGACCGCAACTTCGGTTTCCGCGATCGTGCTCGGGTCGCGCACGAGGAACCGCGCCGCAAAGAGCGGCCGGGAGCGCAAATATTCCGCCACGTACGTCGTATACGGAATGAAGACGTCGCCGCCGAACGTCACCGGCACGATGCCCTGCGTCGGCGCGCCTTGCACGCCGATGACGACGAAACGGCGCTCGGCGACCCGCACGCTACGGCCCACGGGATCGCCGCCCCCGGGATAGAGCCGCTTGTAGCCGTTGTTCGCAAGCACCGCGACGTGCGCGCTTGTCGCTACGTCGTCCGCGCTGAGGTTGCGGCCGTAGATCAGCGGCACCGTCGCGAAGCTCACGTCGGAATCGCTCGATAGCGAGAGCCGCGCGCGTCGATGCCCCGACGTCATCAAGCGCTGCACGCCGCCCGCCGGAACCGCGACGATGATGTTCGGAAAGAGCCGCTTGGTGCGCTCGATATCTTTGTACTTGATGGCGGCTTTGGAGAAATCGCCCTGCCGGGCGTTGGGAAAGACGTAAAAGCTTTTGTCGTTGAGCGTGCCGAGGACCCCCGCGACGGCGCCGGACATGCCTTTGCCGAGAATTTGAATCGCGATGACGGCGGCGACGCCGATGATCAGGCCGAGAATGGTCAGAAACGTGCGCGTCTTATTCCCGAGCAACACCGCGAACGCTTCGGAGAAGAACGGGCCGATCGAGCCGAGCATCGCTACGACCGCAACGCTTCGATGGGATCGAGTTTGCCCGCGCGGATCGCCGGATACGTTCCAAAGACGACGCCCACGAAGACCGAAAAGCCCACCGCGATGGACGTGATGAGCAACCATGGCACGGGCGCCGGCCCGAGCAGCCCGGCGACGACGCCGTAGGCGAGTAACACGGTCGCGATCCCGATCAGCATGCCGGTGCCGCCGCCGAGAAGCGACAAGATGACGGCCTCCATGAGAAATTGCAGCGTGATATCGCGGCTGCTGCCGCCGATCGCTTTGCGGACGCCGATTTCGCGCGTGCGCTCCGTCACGGAGACGAGCATGATGTTCATGATGCCGATGCCGGCGACGACGAGCGCGACGCCGCCGATGGCAGTGAGGCCGTAGCCGACAACTTCGATCGTGCGTTCGAACGCGCCTAGAAACGCTACGGCATCCTGAACGACGTACTGCGCGCGCGGGCCGTGCACGTGCCGCAGCGTCGCGACGACGGCATCGTGCACGGCCGTTAGCGTGACGCCGCTTTGCGGATAGACTTGCAGCGAATCGATCGGGCCCGGCGCCATCTGATGGTACGTCGAATACGGCATCTCGATGTAGTCCGATTGACCGACGTTATTGAAAATGCCGGCCTTGAGTTCGTCGTACACGCCGACGACGCGAAAGCGGGTGCCGTTGATGCGAACGGTCTGGCCGAGGGCTCGCCCGTCGGCGCCGAAGAGGCGCCGTTCCAGCGACTGCGACATCAGCGAAACGTGCGCGGCGCTCGCAACGTCGGCCGCATCGATGCGCCGTCCTTCGTGCAACGTCAGCGTGTCGAAGACGACGTCTTGCTGGCTGCTGACGGCACCGACGTAATCGACGCCGTTGGCCTTGATATGATACGTGCGTTGGAAATTCGGAAACGCATACCGCAGCGTCGCCGAATTCTGTGCCGCGAGCGTCGCGATATCGCGATACTGGATCTGGGCGGCCGCGGGATCGTCTTGTTTGGGATCGACCGAGACGATGAAACCGGGATTGCCGAAGGCGTCGAGCGAGCCTTTGATGCCCGTCGAAGCGGCGTTGCCGATGCCGAGTACGGTGATGACGGACGCCGTGCCGATGATCATTCCGAGCATGGTCAGCGCCGAGCGCGCCCGATTTCGCCAGATGGCGTCGCAGGCTTCGAGCGCGTAGGCGAGGATGCGCGTCACGCGCGGCTACGATCCCGGCGGCGCGGGCGACGTCCCCGGCGACGCCGAGGGTGCGGGCGTGACCTTCGCATCTGCGACGATTTCGGGATTTTTTTCCGCGACGATCGTATCGCCGTCGTGCAAGCCCGCGCCGACGAGCGCCTGACTGTCGTTCTGCGTTCGCACGGTCGCCGCGACGCGGCGCGCGCGACCGTGCGCGACGACGAAGACGAACGTACCCTTATCGTCCTTACGCAGGGCGTCGGTCGGAATCACGATGACGTGCTTGCTGTCGCGCGTGATGATATCGACATCGACGGTCATGCCGTCGCGCAGGAACGGCAGCCGGCGGTCGAGCGCGATCGTCGTTACGACTTGGCGCGAGGTATTGGCGGGATCGTCGGAACGCTGGGCGATCGGCGAGATTGCGATGACGTGGCCCGGCAGCTTCGCGCCGCCGAAATCTTCGCCGCTGACGATCGCGTGCTGACCGAAGCGAATCCCCGCGACGTCCTGTTCGTCGACTTTCGTGCGCACGATGAAATTGTCGTCGGCCGCCATCGTGAAGAGCGCCTGTCCCTGCACGACCGCGTCGCCGGGCTGCACGGGCCGCAGCGCGTCGCCGGTCTGCGTCGCGACGCTTTGGATGACCCCGGCGAACGGCGCGCGCACTTCGAGCTTACCCGCTTGCGTGCGAGCGTAGGAAAGATCGGCGGCGGCCCGGGCCGCGTCGGCGCGCGCGGCCTGCATGTCGCCGGCCTTGGATTGACTTGCGTTTGCCTGTGCCGCGGCGAGCGCCGCTTGCGCTTGCCGCACGGCATCTTGAGCCGAACGGACGCGGTCGCGCAAGACCTGCGCCTCGCGCGTGAGCGTGCCGCCGAGAATTTGCCGTTCGCTCTGCGTTTGATGGAAAGCCACTTTCGCTTGATCGTAGCGCGCCTGCGACTGCAGCAGCGCGTCGTGCGAGAGGCCTTTCTGCGCGTAAAGATAGGCATTGGCATCGTAGGTTCGTTTGGCTTCGGCGAGGTCGGTCGTGGCCTTCGCTAGCGCGGCTTCGGCGCTCAGACGCTGCCCTTGCGCCGTCGAACCGCCGTAGCCGAGCCCCGACTGCGCGCCCGCGACGAGATCCTGTTGCGCTTGGGTGAGCTGCGATCGCGTTGCGACGAGATTGGCTTGCGCTTGAAGCACCGTGCTGCGATTCTGCTGCGGCAGGACGGCGTTGGTTTCGGCGATGCTCTGCGCCTTGCCGTTCGCCGCGGCGACGGTTTGCTCGGCGTCGCGTTCGGTCGAAGCGAGCTGTTCGTTTGCGATCGTGGCGAGCAGCTGGTCCCCGGCGACGCGTTGTCCGGCCCGAACGGCGACGACGGCGAGATTGCCGCTGACGCCGGCCGGAATCGTGACGGTGCGCGGCAACTGGACGACGCCCGTCTCGGGCAATTTCGTAATGAAATCGCCATAGCGAACGACGGCCTCACGGACCGGAATCGCCGGTTTCGCCGGGCGCGCGAAGAAGAAGCCGGCGAGTGCGACGAGCGCGATGCCGGCGATGGCGATGAACGTGTTGCGGCGGCGGTTCATAAACCTCGCAGGTCGGCGGCGCTGGCGGGATCGGGCGGTGCGAGGGCGACGCGCAGCCGGATTAGGGCGGTCACGTAATTGACGCGGGCCGCCAGTAAATCGTTTTCCGCAGACAGCGCGACTTGCTCCGTTTGCGTCGCATCGGTAAACGAGATGAGCCCCGCCTTGTACTGCAGCTGCGCGATGCGCGCGCTCTCGCGGGCTGACCGCGCGCTGAGCTTGGCGAGCCCGAGCCGTTGCGACGCAGCGCCGACGTTGCGATCGGCCGCGTCGACATCGGCTTGGACGACGTCGTAAGCGTTGAAGAGCGCCGCGAGCGACGAATCGATTTGCGCGCGCGCCGCGTGATGGGCCGCGGCGCGCTGCCCGTAATCGTAGAGCGGCACCGCGAACGTAGAGACGATATTGAACTGCCAGAAGCCCGGCTTATGCCGGTCGACGGGCGGAATCGAGACGGGCGGTGGGAGCGCTGCATTGGGGAAAAGCATCCGCTGCGCCTGATAGCTCGCTTGTGCCTGCGCGTTGCTCGCATCGATTTGCTGCTGCTGCTGCACGAACGACGTGGGCGAGACCTGACTGCCGAAGGAGGCGTTGGCTTGGACCGTCGGGCGCAGATCGTTATCGACTTGCTTGTCGGCGTACTGCGATACATCGAGGGCGGCTCGCGCGGCGGCGATCTCCGGACGATTGGCTTTCGCCATCGTACCGAGCACGGCCGCCGGCGTCGTCGGGGCGGGCGGTTCGGGGAGCGTGTCGGGCACGAGGAACGTCGTGTCGGCCGGTGCCGCGATCTGCACCGCGAGCGTCTCGCGCGCGTTCGCTTCATCGGTTCGCGCTTGGACCAGGGCCGACGTACTGCGCGCCACGTTGACCTCGGCGCGTAAGACGTCGACGCCCGCGACGCGGCCGACGCGTTCCGAAGCGCGCGCCGCGTCGAGCAGCGCCTGCTGGTAGCGCAGATCCGCGTCGTCGAGCGTGACGATACCGCGTTGCGCGGCGAGAGCGTAGAAGGCGTTGGTCACGGAGATCGTCGTCTGCTCTTCTTGCCGCGCGAGCTCGAAGATCGCGTTTTGAAGCTGTCGTTTGGCTTGTCCGGCGGCGAGTTTCTGCGTCCCGTTAAAAAGGTTGTACGTCGTCGAGAGCTGCGCCGTATTCTGCGAAAAGTTCGTCGTCGGCGAGATGCCGAATTGCGCAAATTGTCCGCTCGAATTTTTCGAACGCGAAAGTTGGCTTTGCAGTTCGCCGCCCGTCGACGGAAACTCGCCCGCTCGCGCTTTCGTGAAGTTGGAATCCAGGTTCGAAATCGTCGCGCGCTGCGCGAGCAGTGCCGGCGCGTGTGCGAGCGCGAAGGCGACGGCGCCTGCGCCGTCGAGGGATTGTGCGGGGCGATCCCCCGGCGCGCCGGCAAAGATCGGCTCGCGGTCTTTCGCAAGCGCTCGGGCCGGTGCGCCCGAACCCGCGAGGATCAGCGCGACGATCGCGATGCGCACGCTGCGTCCCCTCATCGAGCGAAGAGTGCCGCGATCGCGCCGCTGCCGAACGCCACGACGATCGCCGTCGCATACGCGTAGGGCGCCGCAAGCCGCGTCATCGTCTTGAGTCCGATGACGATCAGCACGCACGTCCAAATTTGAAATGGATTGATCGCCGCGAGAAACGCGGCGAGCTTCGGCGCGTTCTCGGGAGCCAATCTCGCAAGGCTCGGCAACAGACTCAAAAGATCGCGTGGCGACGAGATCGTATCGGGCCCGATTCGTGCGGCGAGGAGGCCGATCAAGAGGTAGCCGATGCCGTAGCCGACGATCGAGACGTTGGCGGCGAGCCCGAAGAGACGGCCGAACGTCGAACCGCCTTTGCCGATGAAGTTCGCAAGCGCGAAGACGGACGCCGCGATCAAGATCGCCACCATGACGATGACGGGCAGGGCCAGCCACGCATAGTGCTGCGTCGCGATCGCGAATTGCAGCGTTTGGTGCTGCTTTTCCGGCGACAAGCTCTGCATCTGTGGATCGGTTGCGGCCCGGTGCGCGAACGTCGCGGCCACGACGTGTTCGCCCGCGGGGATCTGCAAGACGGCGCCGATCGTACCGAGGATGCTCGTTGTCAAAAAGGCCCAGCCCCAATGCGTGCGGTCGCGCAGCGCCGCAAACGCGGTTTTCGGCGCGACGATGACGTCCCAGAGGATAGCCAGACCGCTACGTGCAGCCGGCGGGGTATCGAGGCCCATGAGTAAGTCTCCCTCGCGTTACGCAACGATACGGTTGGAAGCCGCGGAAGTTTCGAGCGTCGCGGCGCGCGTCAGAAAATGATCGCGAAGAGAAAATCGATGCCGAATGCGACGACGAGCGCGGTCGTGAACGACACCGGTACGAGCCGCACGAAACCGAAGGCCAGTAGGACGTACGCCCAGATATCGAACACGTCGAAGTGCGATAGGAAGGCGACTTCCCGGTCGTTGCCGGGCGCGGCAAAGACGGCGAGATTCGTCGGCACGGCGAGTAACAGGGCACGCAAATTGTGGAAGCTCGCCGGATCGTGCAACCGCACCAGCATCCCCGAGAGCAGCCCCCCGAGTACCGAGGGGACCATGCAATTGGCGGCGAGTGAAAGAAACAACACGTACGGCGCCGTGAGCCCCTTGAAGCGCGCGACCGTCGCCAGCGCCGAAGCCGTGAGCAGCATGTACGCGAGCGGCATGACCGCCTGCCCGACGGCGTACGAAGCCACGAGCCGGCGGCTCGCGTCGGCCAGCGCCGACGGCGTCTTCGGCACGGCCTCACCGGGCGGCGGCGGGGCGACGGAGGCGATGTGCAGCAGGGCGGGGGCGTAGAGCAGCGTCGCGATGACGCTTGCGATAACGATGATGCCGTACGTCGGCAGCCATTCGTGCGAGGCGGCGATTTTGTCGAAGGCGACGCTCGGCGCGATGACGATGTCGCGCACCAAGCTCACTCCGTAGCGCGGACGCCGCTCGGGCCGCTCGGCGTTCGTCTCGGGAGTCGGGAAAAGGTTCACGTTCGCCGCTTTCGCGCTCCGCTCGGCAACGCTTGCGGCGAACTAGCGTCTCTGCACGGGCGGCACCAGCGCGTCCACCGGCAAGCGGCGCTCGACGACGGCCGCGGCCCGCACGAGGCCGGCTTCGCGCATTTCCAGCAGCCGGAGGCGCAGGTACGCCGCAAAGCGGCGCCGTGCGCGCGGAGCATAGAGCTCGTCCGATCTCGGGCGCGGCCGGGCGTCGCGGGCCGACGGCGGGGCGCCGTGCGCCGGGCGCGGGGCCGCGGCAGCGCTTCCCGGCGTCAGAGAAAGTGGCAGATAAACGGTTAGCGTGGCGAGTGTAACGAACGTGCGAGCGGTCAAGTCCTAAGCCTCCGGAAGGCTCTTCACGCCGTGCGGTTCGCGCGGCAAGTCGGAAAGTACGTCCTTGTTCAATCGAAACGGAAACGGTAACGGCCGCGCGCCGGCCACCACGCTCGTCGTCGCGAAGCCGCCGGACGAGCCCTACGTGCGCATCATCCCGCTCGGAGGCTGCGGCGAAATCGGCCGCAACATGACGGTCATCGAAACCCGCGACGATATCGTCGTCGTCGATTGCGGCCTCATGTTCCCCGACGACGAAATGTACGGCGTCGACGTCGTGATCAACGACTTCACGTACCTGCGCGAGCGCAAGGATAAGTTTCGCGCGCTGCTCGTGACCCACGGCCACGAAGATCACATCGGCGGCATCCCATACCTGCTGCGCGAGTTCGATATTCCCGTCGTCGGAACGCCGCTCTCGCTCGCGCTCATCCGCGCGAAGATCCGGGATCAGCGCGTCGGCGACCGGCAATTCGTGGCGGTGCAGCCCGGCGACGTCGTGCGTTACGGCGGCATCGAGACCGAGTTCGTACACATCAATCATAGCCTGGCCGGCTGCTGTGCGCTCGCGATTACGACCGAGCTCGGGACGATCTTCCACACGGGCGATTTCAAGTTCGACCAAACGCCGATCGACGGCCGGCCGGCCGATTTCGCCGCGATCGCGGGGATCGGCGAAGACGGTGTGCTCTGCATGCTTTCCGATTCGACCAACGCCGAGCGTCCGGGCCATACGCCGTCGGAACGGATCGTCGGCAACGCGTTCGAAAACATTTTCGCGCGTGCCCCCGGGCGCATCATCGTCACGTCCTTCGCCTCCAACGTGCCGCGCATCCAGCAGGTCGTCGATCAAGCGATCCGTTTCAATCGAAAGATCGCGCTGCTCGGCCGCTCGCTGATGAACGTCGTGCACTACTCGACCGATCTCGGGTATCTGAAATTGCCCGCCGATCGCATGATCCGGCTCGAAGAGATCGACAATTTTCCGCCCAACGAAGTCGTGATCATCACGACGGGTTCGCAGGGCGAACCGATGTCGGCGCTCTCGAAACTCGCGGTGCGCGATCACCCGCGCATGAAGATCCTCGCAGGCGATACCGTCGTCATCAGCGCGACGCCGATTCCGGGCAACGAAAAGAGCGTCGGCAAGACGATCAACAATCTCTACCGCCTCGGCGCGACGGTCATTCATGGCACGTCGCAAGGCACGGCGCACGTCTCCGGTCACGCGTCGCAAGAAGAACTTTTGCTGATGCTCAATCTCGTGCGCCCCAAACACTTCATTCCGATCCATGGCGAATACCGCATGCTCGTAACCCACGCGGGCCTCGCGCAGAAGACCGGCGTCGAAGCGAAGGACTGCTACGTCATCGAGAACGGCGACGTCGTCGAGTTTACGGCCAAAGGCGCCGCGCGCGTCGGTAAGACCTACGGCGGCAACGTGATGGTCGACGGTAGCGGCGTCGGGGATATCGGCGACGCCGTCTTACGCGATCGCAAACACCTCTCGGTGGACGGCATCATGATGGTCGTCGTGACGGTCGATGCCGAAGAAGCGCGCGTCGTGGCGGGGCCCGACCTCGTTACGCGCGGCGTGCTGTATCTGCCCGACTCGAGCGACGTGATGGGCGATCTCGAAAAGCGCGTGAGCGACGTGCTCGCGGGGTGCAGCGCCGAAGGCATCCGCGACATACCGACCGTGAAGGAACACATCCGCCAGGGGCTCTCCAAGGCAATCTACGAGAAAACGCGCCGGAAGCCGATCGTCATACCGGTCGTCATGGAAGTCTAGCGATGCCGAAATCGTTACGACATTTCCCGGCAAGACGCTCGAGGTAAGCTCGCATGAGTGAGATGGCTGTCGAAATCAAACGTCGTTTATTTACCGTCGACGAGTATCACCGGCTCGCCGAAGTCGGCGTACTCGGCGAGCGCGATCGCATCGAGCTCATCGACGGCGAGTTGATCGAGATGGCGCCGATCGGTTTTCGGCACGCCGTGCGGCATGGGCGGATTTCCGCGTACCTAATCGAGATGCTTCGCGGGAAGGCGATCGTCTTGCCGATGAGTTCGATCCCGCTCGGGACCGATAGCGAACCGCAGCCGGACGTCGCCATTTCCCGTACGACGCGACCGCATACGAACGCCGGTCATACCCGGCGGTGACGGAAATGCTGGCGTTCGTCGAGATCGCCGACTCGTCGCTCGCGTACGATGCGCGCACGAAGATGCGGCTCTACGCGCGCCACCGAATTAGCGACTATTTACTCGTCGATTTGCGTGGCAACCGGCTCGTTCTCCATCGCGATCCGACGTCCGACGGCTACGCGAGCGTACGCTCCTTGCGCTCCGGCGAGACGTTCGAGCTTTCTCAGTTGCCGGGCACGACGCTCGAGGCGAACGCGTTCCTCGATCTTCCCGATCCCGTCGCCGAACGCATCTAGCGAAGCGTTACGAACGTAGCCCGATCGTTCGACCGATCGGACGAAGGTCACCGCGTCGCAGCCGCGCGAAACGAGATCGCAATGAAAAATCGCAGAACGTTTTTAACGGCACTGAGTCTTTCCGGTTTGTCGTTGGTTCTGGCGGGCCGTTCGGAGGCAC